>Ga0099364_10006904_pt1 | contig 16381 bp, 7 predicted proteins | sample TergutTh196P3_FD_73070 | JGI IMG/M metagenome (GOLD analysis project Ga0099364, IMG submission 73070) | Microcerotermes parvus P3 segment gut microbial communities from Pointe-Noire, Republic of the Congo - Th196 P3 | ecosystem: Host-associated > Arthropoda: Insects > Digestive system > Gut ...
TATTCATTGATACAACAGAAAAATCATACACAGAAAAACGTTTGAAAAAATACAGGCTGATTTATCCATTGCTTAGCAAAATCGGAAAACCGAAAGATTTTAGCCGCTTTATCATTCAAGCCAATGCTTGTATCAGTCATAACGCTTATGGCGAGATAGAGAAAATAAAATGCCCGACACTGGTTATCGGGGTTGACAATGATAAAGTGTTGGGGTTATCCTCGGAGGAAATAACCGAGAAAATAGAAAACAGCAAGTTGATTATATATGAAGGCTTTGGACATGGGGTGTATGAGGAAGCAAAAGATTTTAACCGCCGAGTTTTGGATTTTTTAAGTTTATAGCATCGCACCGAATAAGCATAACGCCGTGTATTAGACCGCAAAGCCCCACAACTTGATAATAGAGATTATGAATAGCGAAAGATTGTTGATAGATATAAGGGAAGCGTAGAAAATTTATATTAGCGGAGGTGATTTAACATGGAATACAGTATTATAGATGTGTTTAGCGATAAATTATTCGGCGGAAATTCTGCAGGAGTTTGCGTACTTGAAAAATGGTTGCCGGACAACATTTTGCAAAGTATTGCATCTGAAAATAATTTATCAGAAACGGCATTTTTAGTGAAGCAAAATGGTTATTACGATTTGCGTTGGTTTACACCGTCTATTGAAGTTGACCTTTGCGGACACGCTACTATCGCGAGCGGATTTGTATTGTTTGAGGAAAAAGAGAAAAACGCAAGTGTAATAGAATTTAAAACAATGAGCGGAATTATGAGCGTAACGAAAGAAAACGATTTATTCTATCTTAATTTTCCATCGCGCCCTGTTACAGTTTGCCCTGCTTATCAGACTTTTGAAAAAGCATTTGACGTTAAACCTGTTGATGTTTACAAAGCTGTGGACTTTTTAGTATTGTTGGAAGATGAACAAGAACTTAAAAATATTAACCCAGATTTCATCACTCTCAAAAATATTAAATCAGAAGCAGGTATTGATAACGACAGCTTTGGCGTAATTGTAACGGCAAAAGGAAACGACTGCGATTTTGTTTCCCGCTTTTTCGCTCCAAATGCGGGAATTGATGAAGACCCTGTAACGGGACGCGCTCATTGCTCTTTAATACCATTTTGGAGTGAAAAACTTGGTAAAAAAATCATGACAGCTCGACAGTTATCTAAGCGCGGCGGTAATCTGTTTTGTGAGGACTGTGGTGAGCGCGTTAAAATTGGCGGTAAAGCAGTACGATATTTAAAAGGTAATATACGAATACAATAAGAGATTGCGGAGCAAGTCCGCAATGACAGGAGACTTTGGTCAGACTATTACCAAAACCCTTATCGCACTCTCTATCGCACGATGAAGGGCTTGACGTGTCGTTGCGGTCCCCGAACCGCAATCTCTCGCTCCGAAGAAAATTCTGTGCGTTAAATCCGCGCGTTCGAGAGTGTCAATTCACCGCCCGACCCGCTTTCGCTCCGAGAGAAACGTTTTGACATTATCTCAAGGGTCGGTCTTATGAATCGCACTCTCTATCGCACGATGAAGGGTTGGCCTCCGTCATTGCGGACTTGCTCCGCAATCTCGTAAACCGAAACTGAAATGTACATGAGCAAAAATTTTCCACGCCCTGCCCTTTGGGACAAGAAATCAAAAAATGCACAATTGAGGAGCAAATAAAAAAAATCGCGAGCAAGATTCCTGTTCATAAAATAGGAATTTGCCGCGATTTATTTTTATGACCGAAAATTGGGCATTTTGGCATTTGATTTCGCAGTCTCACGGGTAGGCGTGGGAATTTATTTGCTCATGTACTGCGCATACGCGAAATGCAATAAGAGATTGCGGCTCGAGGCCGCAATGACGTAGGTTGCGAGAGCGCGGCAGAGCGATGAATTGACACTATCAAACGCGCGGAGTTCGCAGTTGACATTTTCCTACAAATAAGATAAACTTAAAACAGTAAAAACGCGCGAAGAATAGCAGGGGTACAATATGGCCTTCAAAATAAAAAGCTTGCTTTTCACCTTACTGATAAGTTTTCTCTTAATACCGCTGGCTTCCGGCTGCCGGGACGCTAACCCTGCCCTCGAAAGCCAGCCTGGCTTATTTACTTCATATCTGGATATCCCGGGGATTACCGAAGACGAAATCAGGGCAATCGAAAACCTCCGCGAAAAAGGCATTACGTTTAACTACGGAATGATCCCCAGCACCGAATCATTTATTAATACTAAGGGCGAGTTAAAAGGAGCTTCTGTTTACATAATTGATTGGCTGGAAGAGTTACTTGGCATCCCATTCAATTTGACCCTCCATACTGTCCAAGAGCTTAGCGCGGGGTTAAACGATGGGACAATTGATTTTACCGGATATTTTATGAACGTCCCGGAACGGCGCGAGTTCTTTTTTATGACGGACGCAATTGCATTAAGGCCGGCCAAATCCTACCGGATTAGCGGAAGCCCGTCCCTTGATGAGGTGGAAGACCCCAACGCTCTAAAATATGCCCTTATTTCCGGCGGAGCAACAACACAAAGCATTGAATCCAACCGCTTTGCCGATTTTACATCAGTCTACATAAGCGACCCCTCGGAAGCGTATGAACTGCTAAGAAGCGGGGCGGTTGATGTTTTTGTCGGGCCGGGCATTATGGAAGTTGCGCTTGAGCAATATGATGACATCGAAGCGGAGCTTTTTATCCCCTTGATTTATGCCTCATCGTCTATTTCCACCCAGGACCCGGATTTAGAGCCGATTATTTCCGTCATTAATAAAGCATTGCATAATGGGGGCCATTCACATCTTAATGAAATGTACCAAAGGGGCGACCATGATTATTTAAGGCACAAGCTTTTACTAAAGCTTACGGAAGAGGAAAAGGCATATATCGCGGAAAACCCGGTTATCCCCTATGCTGCTTTATTTAATGGCTATCCGCTTAGCTTCTTTAACCCCCGTTACGATGAGTGGCAGGGGATTAGCCATGATGTTATTGCCGAAATCGAAAAACTGACCGGGTTAAAGTTCGAAATCGCCAATGATAATAATACGGTGTGGCTTGAATTAATGAATATGCTTGAGTCCGGTGAAGCCAAGATGATTACCGAGCTTATCCATACGCCCGACCGCGAAAATCGTTTCATATGGCCGGAAACGCCCATTCTGACTGACACATTTGCCCTGATATCCAAAACAGAGCATCCCAATATCAATGCCAATGACGGATATTCTTACCGGATTGGGTTTGGAGCCGGCACAGCATATTCGGAAGTTTTCCACCGCTGGTATCCCAACCATACCAACTATGTCGAATATGAAAGCTCTGACGCGGCTTTTTACGCACTAGTTAATGGCGAGATTGACATGGTCATGCATAATACCACCGGGCTTTTGCGCCTGACCAATTATCAGGAGCTTCCCGGCTACAAGATTAACGTCCTGTTCAAAAATGGTTTTGAAACTATCTTTGGCTTCAACAAGGATGCTGATTTATTATGCTCAATTGTCGATAAAGCCCTAAAGCTAATTGATACAGGCACTATTTCTGAACAATGGCTTAGGCGGACTTATGATTACCGGACCCGCATTTTGCAGGAACGCCATCGCGCGCAAATTATCTTGATTATCCTTGCGGCCCTTACGTTCCTGGTCATCGCATCGATTCTGTTGGCAACGAATTTAAAGGCACAGAAAGCCAAAAATATCATCGCTGAACAGGCGGCAAAGCTAGAAACGGTCATGGGAGAGGTCACCGAAGCAAACAAACGGATCGAAGCAATCATTAATAATTTGCCGGGCGTGGCATTCCGGCATTATTATGATTCCCCCCAATTTACTTATACATATGTCAGCGAGGGCTGCCAAGAGCTTTTAGGTTACCCCGCCGAGGAATTAGTTGGCAAAAGCGCAGTCGAATACCTCAATATTATCCATGAAAAAGACGCTTTAAGCATCCAGACGATCAGCAACAAGACCTTGGCGGTTGGGCTTCCTTATGAAAATACGTACCGCATTCAAACCCCGGATGGCGTTGAAAAATGGATTTGGGAACGAAGCCGCGTTATTGAATATACTGAAGACGGGCGGCCTTATCAGGTCGAGGGTTATTATGACGATATTACCGTCAGGCGTGAATTTGAAGCTGCCGAACACGCCAACCGCGCCAAATCAGAATTCCTTGCCGTGATGAGCCACGAAATCAGGACCCCGATGAACAGTATCTTAGGGTTTGCCGAGCTGGCCTTAGGCAGTAACATAAACCAGCCGCACGTTAAGGGCTATCTTGACAAAATAGCCGAGGGGACGAAATGGCTTTTACATATCGTCAATGATATTCTTGATATTTCAAAAATAGAATCGGGCAAGGTCGAATTGGAAAAAGTCCCCTTTGATTTGCGTGAAGTCATTTCAAGATGTCAGTCGGTCATGCTTCCTGTCATCAAGGAAAAAGGCCTTGAACTACGGGTTTATGCCGAAATGTCACCGGGGAACAAGCTCGTTGGCGATCCGCTAAGGCTTTATCAAGTATTGATGAACCTGCTTTCCAACGCGGTGAAATTTACTGATGCCGGGGCGGTTGATTTGACTTCAATCGTTCGATTTTCGACCTTGATTACCGCTTCAAAAGAAGGAAAGGCAACCGCCTATTTTGAGGTAAGGGACGAAGGCATTGGCATGACAGGCGAACAAGTCAAGCGCATTTTTGAACCGTTTATCCAAGCTGATTCAAGCACGACCCGTAATTACGGCGGAACAGGGCTTGGCCTTGCCATCGTCAAGAAGTTAATTGAAATGATGGGCGGCAAGCTGACGGTCGAAAGCACGCCGGGAAGCGGAAGCAAGTTTAGCTTTGAAATAGAGTTTGATACGATTGAAACAGCCTTCGAAGAGCGGCAGTATATCCAGCATTCGATGATTGAAAAACCGCATTTTAACGGTCTGGTTTTGGTTTGTGATGATAACCACATGAACCAGCAGCTAATGCACGAACATCTAATCAACTTAGGCTTAAGGACTGTTGTCACCGAAAACGGAAAAGAAGCCGTGGAAAAGGTTTCGGAGCGTCTTGATAAAGGAGAAGAGGCTTTCGACCTGATTCTGATGGATATTTTTATGCCAGTCATGGACGGAATCGAAGCGGCAACGAAAATAACCGCTTTAGGCGTAGAAACGCCGATTATTGCCGTCACGGCCAACGTGATGACGGGCGAGCTTGAACGTTACAAAGAGCATGGCATGAATGACAGCTTAGGAAAGCCTTTTACATCGCAGGAATTATGGCGGACATTACTAAAATACCTTACGCCGCTAAAGATAGCCGAAACAGGGGAAAAGACCGATTTTGAAGAAGAACTAAAAGAAAAGCTAAAGCTTAACTTTGTCAAAAACAACCAGAACCTGATGGCAAAGATTAATGAATCTTTGTCAAGCGGTGACCTTAAAAATGCCCATCGCCTGGCCCATTCCCTAAAAAGCAATGCCGGGCAAATTGAAAGGGATGAGCTTAGTAAGCTTGCCGGGCAGTTAGAGTTACTTTTAAAGGACGCTGGGCTTCCTGATGAAGAAATGCTTAACTTGCTTAACGCCGAATTACAAAAAACCCTTGATGAGCTTGGCACGGAGCTGGCGGCCTTATCACAAAAGGCGAAGCTTCCGGAACTAAGCAAAGAAGAAGCAGATTTAGTCTTAGAAAAGTTAAAGCCGCTGCTTACCGCCAAGAAAACCGATAGCCTTGACTTGCTTCCGGAGATTAGCCGGATTAAAGGCGCGGAAGAACTGGCGGAACAGATAGATGATTATGATTTTGGCTCTGCGCTTAAAACGCTTGAAAAATTAAGGGAAAAAGATAATTAGATGAAAATTATTAAGCGGTTTAACTATCTTTCATTGACTTTGGCCTTATTATTTTTAATGGCTTTAGTTTCTTCCTGCCAAAAAGCGGACGAAAGCCCTCTAAGCGGACAGGCAGCATTTTCTTCATACCAAGAAATACCCGGAATAACGGCCGAAGAAATAAATGCCATCGAAGCCCTTAAAGCTCTTAATAAAACCTTTGTTTTTGGCATTAACAACAGTACCGAAGCTTTTATTGATGCTGATGGCGAAATCGGCGGCTTTACGGCCCTTTTATGTGAATGGCTTAGTGATTTGTTTGGGCTTTCAATTAATCCGGTTCATTTTGATGTCAGTGAACTTGACGAGGGCTTGTTAAATGGTCAAATCGACTTTAGCGTCAAGCTTTACCCCGGTCATGAAAATATTTTCATGACCGACTCCCCTATTTCCAAGCAGACAGTCAAGTTTGTCCGCCTTAATGGGACTGAAAGCAAAAGCATAACCCGGTATGCGGTTTTCCTAGAAAGCATTCCGGCCGGAAAGATTTATGCGTCCGTCCCCGATACTGTTGAATTAATTATTGCCGGTGATTCGGCCGCGGCATATGAAATGCTTTATGTAAATGAGGTTGACGCGATTATCATCGAGGGGAAAAACGAAGAGGTTTTTGCCCAATATGATAAAAATATACTGGTAGAATATTTTTTCCCCCTTATCTCAAGCCCGGTTTATTTAGTCACACAGGATAAGGAACTTTCAGTCATCACCAGCGTTTTGCAAAAAGCTTTGGATAACAGCGCATCTAATTATCTTGAATCTTTATATACCAAAGGCAATCACGATTATCTAAGGCATAAGTTTACCCTGTTGCTGACCGAAGAAGAAAAGCTTTATATCAAAGAAAACCCGCTTATTCCGATTGCGGCGGAGTTTGACAACTACCCCATCAGCTTTTATGACACACGCCAAGAAAATTGGCAGGGTGTTGCACATGATATAATCAAGGAAATGGAGATTTTTACTGGCTTAGAGTTTTTTATCAATCATGAAAAATATACTAATTTTTCGGTCCTGCTTAATATGGTCGAGCGGGGCGAAGCAAAGATTTTGTCCGAAATATTCCGCTCCCCGCCGCGTGAAGGACGCTTCTTATGGCCTGAGACGGCTTTCCTAGAAGCCAACCTTGTCCTAATTTCAAAAACAGAATACCCGAATATCAGCATTGATGATATTTACGCCAAAAAGGTCGGGCTTCACCGGGCGACCTTATATTCAGAAATGTTTTCGCGCTGGTTTCCCGACCATGACAATACGGTCTATTATGAAAACCAGGATTTTATGTTTGAATCATTAATGCGCGGTGAGATTGACTTGGTAATCCATAGCACGGTTGGATTATTACAGCTCACCAATTACAATGAGCTGCCCGGATTTAAGGCAAATTTCATTTTTCAAGAGCATTTTAGCTCCGCTTTTGGCTTTAACAAAGAAGAAGAGGTATTGCTTTCAATTATCGATAAAGCGTTAAACCTAGTTGACGTAAAAGCGATTTCCGAACACTGGATGCGAAAGACCTACGACTACCGGGCAATGATGGCGGAAGAGCGGGAGCGGACGCAAAAACCATGGTTCATAGTGCTGGGAAGCTTAAGCCTGTTGATAATTATTATTTTTATCTTGCTTTATGTCCGGATAAAAATAACCAACCGGAATTTATTGCAAAATCAAAAACTGCTTTTTTCCGTCAACAATGCCGCCAGCATTTTGCTGATGGCAGAACATGAAGCCCTCAAAAACTCGATTGCCGCCAGCATGGAGGTTATCGGAACGACCGTTTCTGCTGATTGCATTGAGATATGGCAAAACGAAACCATTAACGGCAAGTTATGCGCTTCCTTAAAACATTATTGGTATAGCAAGGCCGGGCTGGAAGCCAAAAAGGGTTCTGAAGTTTTAAGTTTTCCTTATTCTGCGTCCCCCAATTGGGAGCATCGTTTTTTGCGCAATGAAATCATCCACGGCCCGGTCAGCAATTTATCCTACAAAGACCAGGTGTTTTTAAGCGTCTTTAACATCAAAGCGGTGATGGCAATCCCCATCTTTATCCAAAGCAAGCTTTGGGGATTTTGCTGTATTGATGATTGTGAAAAAGCCCGCTATTTTTCCGAAAATGAAACGGATATTTTAAAATCAGTCTGCCTGATGATGGCAAATACGATTAATGCCTTTACTGAACGCCACCAGTTAAGCGTTGCCGAGCTAGCTAACCAGGCCAAATCAGATTTCCTTGCCACCATGAGCCATGAAATCAGGACGCCGATGAACAGTATCATGGGTTTTGCGGAACTGGCCTTTGAAAGCAATAATATCAAGAAAATAAAAGAACATCTTAGCAAAATCACCGACAGCACAAAATGGCTGCTTAATATCATCAATGATATCCTTGATATTTCCAAAATCGAATCAGGCAGAATGGAGCTTGAACGCATTCCTTTTGAGCTTAATGATGTCATCTCACGCTGCCAGACAATGATCCTGCCTAGCATTGATGAAAAAGGCCTTAAGCTGATTTGTAACGCTGACTCGCTCGAAAAAGCTTTGATCGGCGATCCGTTAAGGCTTTACCAAGTCCTGATGAATCTTTTATCCAACGCGGTGAAATTCACCGATACCGGATTAATTGAATTTTCAGCACAGTTAAAGGATTTAACGGACAAAGATGCTTGCATTTATTTCGAAGTAAAAGATACCGGAATCGGAATGACGAAAGACGAAATCAAAAATATCTTAGATCCTTTTATCCAAGCTGACGCAAGCACAACCCGCCGCTATGGCGGAACTGGCTTAGGGCTTGCCATCACGAAACACATTGTTGAAATGATGGGGGGCGAGGCTTTGGTTGAAAGCACGCCGGAGGTTGGCAGCAAGTTTAGCTTTGAGATAACTTTTGAAACAGCAGTTAAAGGGATAAGCCCAAGCTTTGGCCAGTATAACACGTTAAAGAAGCCCCATTTTGACAGCTTGATTTTGGTTGTTGACGACAACCACATGAATCAAGAAGTCATCAATGAACATCTGGCCAATATCGGAATCCGGACCGTTACCACCGATAATGGCAGGGATGCGGTTGAAATCGTTAAAGAGCGTCACCGCAAAGGCGAAAAGCCATTTGATTTGATTTTTATGGATATGCTAATGCCGATCATGGACGGAATAGAAGCGGCAACAAACATCATGACGCTTAAAACCGGGACTCCGATTGTGGCGATGACAGCAAATATCATGATTAATGAGCTGGAAAAATACCGGAAGAATGGAATGTCCGATTGCCTTGGCAAACCGTTCACCTCGCAAGAGCTATGGCGGATTCTGACCAAATACCTAAAGCAGGTTGCCCACGAGGACGAAAGCGAAGATAACGATGAGTTCGAAAATGAGCTTATCCTTAAGCTAAAGAAAAATTTTGCCAAAGGCAATCAAACCAAATATGCGGAGATTACAGAAGCAATTGCGCGCGGCGAACTGAAACTAGCCCACCGCCTTGCCCATTCCCTAAAAGGCAATGCCGGGCAAATTGGCGAGAAAGAGCTGGCTAATATTGCCGGGGCGATTGAAAGCATTCTTAATAAAGAAGAAGTCCCGCCCGATGGATTAATAAAAAGCTTAGAGACAGAACTGCTTTCTGTTTATGAGGGGCTTGACCATCTTGCCATCACAGATGGACAGGTTAGGGACCATGAAATGACGGAAACAGAAATCCGCTCGCTATTAGAAAGGCTTAAGCCATTGCTCCAAGAAAAAAATGTTAAGTGCATTGAACTGCTTGATGAACTTAGCATGGTTTCTGATAGTTTAATTCCCGAAATCAAAGAGCTTATCATCCAGATTGATGGTTTTGATTTTAGAAAGGCCACGGAAACGCTTTTAAAGATTGAAGAAAGCTTAAGTAGCAAAAGGGAGGAATAAAGATGGGAAACGACCATAAATACAGTATTCTTATTGTTGATGATGAAAGCTCAAATATTAAAGCGCTGACATACATCCTGAAAAACGATTATTCCATCTACGTTGAAATCAATGGGCAAGACGCAATCAGCACCGCCGAAGAACTGCTTCCCGATATCATCTTGCTTGATGTCATCATGCCGGAAATGGATGGTTATGAGGTAATCACTGCCCTCAAGAAATCCAAACGGACAAAAGACATCCCCGTTATTTTCATCTCCGGGTTAAGTGACCATGAAGCGGAAGAAAAGGGGCTTTCACTTGGGGCGGCCGACTATATCATCAAACCGTTTTCATCAGTAATCGTCAAATTAAGGGTCGGAAACCAAGTTAAAATCCTAAAGCAAAGCATTACCGAATCCGATTTGCTCAAATATAAAATGACCGGAAACGCGCTTAATATCGCGCTTTGGGATATGGATATCATCGTTTCCGATCCGGTCAATCCCGAAAATATCTTTACTTGGTCCAAGGAGTTTCGCAATATCCTTGGCTTTACTGATGAAAACGATTTTCCGAATCTTTTGCAAAGCTGGAGCGAGCGGATTCACCCTGACGACCGGGAAAGAGCCTTAGAGGCATTCAAAGCCCATATGGTTGACGAGACAGGCCAGACCCCCTACAATCTGGAGTACCGTTTAATGCTTAGGAATGGGACATACCGTTATTTTCATGCTTTTGGCGATACATTACGCGACAGTAGCGGCGCTCCGCTAAAAGCAGTTGGCGCAATTATGGATATCAACGAACGAGTCCAAAACATTGCCAATATCCAAAGGCTGGCCAAAGAAAGAGCCGAAGCAGAATTTGCCAGCCAAGCAAAATCGTCTTTCCTTGCCAATATGAGCCATGAAATCCGCACACCGATGAACACGATTCTGGGCGTTACCGAAATCATGCTGCAAGAGGCGAAACTTCCGGCCGGAATCGAAGATGGGCTTGACAAAATTTATAACGCCTGTAATTTGCTGCTTGGCATTATTAATGATATTTTGGATTTTTCTAAAATAGAAGCAGGAAAGCTTGATATCCTGCCATCAGAATACGAAATTGCCAGCTTGATTAATGACGTTGTCCATATGAACATCATGCGGATTGAAGGCCGCCCGATCGAATTTGAATTAATTGTTGATGAAAACACCCCGTCAAAACTGATTGGCGATGAATTAAGGATAAAGCAGATTCTTAACAATATCATCTCCAATGCTTTCAAATATACAGATGAAGGAAAAGTAACCCTTTCCGTTAAGTGGGACACTAGTAAAGATGAGCCGCATATTGTCTTTGGGGTAAAGGACACCGGACACGGAATGACTCCGGAGCAGCTCAAAAAAATGTTTGATGAGTACTCGCGTTTTGCCCAAGCGGACGGGAAAAGGACGATTGAGGGAACTGGGCTTGGCCTGGCGATTACCCAGAGCTTGCTTGAACTGATGAACGGCAAATTTTCGGTTGAAAGTGAAGTAAAGGTTGGTACATCTTTTACAGTCAGCCTGCCGCAAGAGGTTGTTGGAATAGAACGAATTGGCAAAGAGCTGGCAAAAAACCTCAACAATTTACGCTATGACGATGTAGAACGAAAAAAGAAAGCAAAATTAAAGCGCGAGCCAATGCCATATGGAAAGGTCTTGATTGTTGATGACGTGGAGTCAAACCTTTTGGTTGCCATGGGGCTGATGAAACCGTACCGCCTTTTGATGGATAGTGTTTCAAGCGGGCCGCTGGCAATTGAGAAGATTGAAGATGGCAATGAATATGACATTATTTTCATGGATCATATGATGCCGGGCATGGATGGAATCGAAGCCACCAAACATCTGCGTGACTCCGGTTATCAAGGAACTATTATTGCCCTCACGGCAAATGCTGTCCATGGCCAGGCTGAACTGTTCCTCAAAAATGGCTTTGACGCTTTTGTCTCAAAACCAATCGATGTCCGGCAATTAGACGCGGTCCTTAACAAATTTATCCGCGACAAACAGCCCGAAGAAGTGATTTTAAAAGCCAGGAGCGAAAACGAGCGCAAAAATTCCGGCGAAGAGCAGCCGAAGGCGGATTTGCTGGTTGTGAAATCATTTATCCGGGATGCAAATAAGGCTTTGGAAATTTTTGATGATTTATTAAAGCGGGATGCCCTAAATGAAAAAGAGGGCTTAAACAGCTTTGTTGTCACTGTCCATGGGATAAAAAGCGCGCTTAAGAATATCAAGGAAATTAAGCTTTCGGAACGGGCGTTTGATTTGGAGCAAGCGGGCAGGAATCAAAATATTAATTTAATTAAAGAGCGGATCATAAGCTTCCTTGATGAACTGCGCGAAATGCTTAAAAAGCTTGAAATTCATGCCGATGACGAAAAAGCAAAGGCGGCTGATGATATTGATGATATCGATGAAAAGCTTAAGCTGGCCAAAGAAATGTGTGCGGACTATAACCGTAAGGGTGCTTTGGATATCTTATCTTCGCTAAAAATTAAAGACAGCGAAAAGAAAGCTTGCCTTAATACTGCCATCGAGCATTTATACCTAAGCGAATTTGACAAAGCCGAAGAAGCATTAGAAAATATCCTAAAGCGAGCAAAGAAAATAAGCGATTGGGTTATCGAGGGGATAGATATCAAAGCCGGGCTTGAAAAATTTGATGATGAAAAAACATACATAAAATTGCTAAAGACCTATAAAGCAAGCGTGGAATCCCTGCTTAGTTCTTTGGCGGCGGTTGATCAAGATAGCTTAAGGGAGTATGAGATAAATATCCATGGCATTAAAGGGTCAAGCCTTGGCGTGATGGCAGATGGCTTAAGCGGGCTGGCCAGCAAGTTAGAACAGGCGGCAAAGAATCAGGATCTTTCCTATATTAATGAGCATAACAGCGTCTTTTTAAAGACAGCGGATAAATTCTTAAAAGAGCTTGAGGAAATGTTTGTTGCCTATGAACTTTTAAATCCCAAGCCCAAGAAAGCCAAACCGGACGAAGAAGTACTAATAAAACTAGGCACTGCCTGTGCCAATTATTCAATGACCTTGGTTGATGAGGCAATGGAAATAATCGAGGCATATGAATATACCGATGATGATGGGCTGTCAGAATGGCTTAAAGACAAAGTCAGCTTAATGAAATTTGATGAAGTCGTAGGAAGGCTTGCAAATTCAAGTGAGGAGGAATAGCGTTGGAAAACATCATGAAAAAAATCATCATCGTTGATGATGTCAATTACCATTTGCTTTCGGTCAAGGAAAGGTTAAAGCACCGCTATGAAATATTCCCGGCGCAATCGGCTGAAATTTTGTTTGAAGTCCTTGGAAAAGTCGCGCCTGACTTAATTTTATTAGACATTCAGATGCCCGATGTTGACGGTTACCAAGTCATCGAAAAATTAAAAGGTGACAATAAATACCGGGAAATCCCAGTTGTTTTCTTTACCGGGAAAAACGATAAAAAAAGCGCGCTTAAGGGCATGGCTCTTGGCGCAGCCGATTATCTCACCAAACCGGTTGATACGGATAAATTAATTGATTGCATTGAAAACCAACTAAATCTGGCAAGAAAAAATGCCATTACCCCCATCATCCTTGCGGTTGATGATTCCCCGCTGATCTTACAGTCAATTAACCAGGCGCTTAGGAATAAATATACTGTTTATACCGTGCCGCGGCCGGAGCTGGTGATGGAAGTCCTCAAAAAAGTGACCCCGGATTTATTTATTTTGGATCTGCAAATGCCAAGGGTGACAGGTTTTGAGCTGATTCCGATTATCAGGAGCAGCGCGCTTAATAAAGATACGCCGATTATTTTCATGACAACGGAAGCAACCAATGACAATATCATGATTGCCATCCACCATCATAAAGTTGCTGACTTCATCGTTAAGCCAGTTGATGAGAAGATTTTACGCGAAAAAGTCGCCTTACACCTTGGTGATTTCATGATTAGGCGGAGCATTAGGAATTTAGAGGACAAAAACAAATGAAAATTATTTTTATCGTTGATGATAATGCCACCAATTTATCCGCCGCCGAAAACGCCTTAGATAATGAGTATCGCGTGATTGCCCTTTCTTCGGCCGAGCAGATGTTTAAGGCCCTTTTGAAATTCACCCCGGATCTTATCCTGCTCGATGTTGAAATGCCGGAAATGGGGGGCTTTGCCGCTTTGGAACAGCTTAAAGCAAATCAATTATATAAAGATATCCCGGTCATCTTCTTAACTGGCCTTACTGACGCAGTTAACGAAGCCCATGGGATCGAGCTTGGGGCAGTTGATTTCATCACGAAACCCTTTTCTAAGCCGGTCCTGCTTAACCGCCTAAAAACCCACCTTGATATCGATGAGCTAATCAGGGAGCGGACCAAGCAGCTGATTTTACTGCAAAACGCCATTGTTTCCACCATGGCAGACCTTGTTGAGAACCGGGACAGGAATACGGGTGGCCATATTGAGAGAACGGCAAATTATATGAAGATTTTAATTGACGGCTTACTTGAACGCAGCGTTTATGCCGATGAAATAAGCAAATGGGATTTGGAAGCCGTGATATCATCAGCCCGCTTGCATGACGTAGGCAAAATAACGATTTCTGATACGATTCTTAATAAACCGGGCAAGCTTACTGATGAAGAATTTGAAATCATGAAAACCCATTCCAAAGAGGGTGAGGATATTATCGCCAAAGCAATTGAACGGACCGGGGACACAGAATTTTTGCACCATGCCAAACTTTTTGCCGCTTACCACCATGAACGTTATAATGGAAGAGGTTACCCATATGGGCTTACAGGAAACGATATTCCGCTCCATGGCAGGATAATGGCAATTATTGATGTTTATGACGCTTTGGTGTCTGAACGTCCCTACAAAAAAGCCTTTACCACCGAAGAGGCCCACCGGATTATCATGGACGAAAGAGGGGAGCATTTTGACCCGCTGATTACTGATGTTTTTGATGAGATAATAAAAGAACTGCCGGGCAGCAGTTCCTAATAAAATATAAACAAGGGACAAGGAGATAATAATTAAATGGAAGAAAAGAAAAAGCATAGCTTGCTGATTGTGGATGATGAAAAAACTTATTTGATGGAGCTGACCAAAATCTTAAGCCCCGAATATGAAATATATGCCGCCAAAAATGGGGCTGACGCAATCCAAACAGCACTTGAGCTTTCGCCTGATGTCATTTTACTGGATATTGTCCTGCCTGACATGGATGGATATGAGGTTATTTATTATCTAAAATCTGACGAAAGGACACATGACATCCCTGTCATTTTTGTCTCGGGGCTGACGGAAGTGGATGATGAGGAGCGGGGGCTTCATTTAGGGGCGGCTGATTATATCACCAAACCATTTTCGCCGGGAATCGTCAAGCTCCGGGTTCTTAACCAAATCAATATGGTTGAGCAATTGCGGCGAATCGAGCAGCTTAGCATGACCGACCAGCTCACGGGGCTTCCCAATCGGCGCAGCTTTGACGAAAGATTAAATGCAGAGTGGCGGCAAGCAAGCCGCGAAAAGAAGCCGATTAGCATTTTAATCATTGATGTTGATGAGTTTAAAAATTATAATGATACTTTCGGCCATCAGCAGGGCGACAGGGCTTTACAGGCTTTGGCTTTAGCTTTTGACAAAGCCCCGAAACGCCCGGTTGATTTCGTTGCCCGCTGGGGCGGCGAGGAGTTCATTGTTTTGCTTCCGTTAACAGATTACGACGGATCGCTTGAAGTTGCCGAGCAAATCCGCCGCAACATAGAAGAGTTGGTTATTCCTGGCTCTAGCGGCCCGGAGTCCAAAATAACGGTCAGCATTGGGCTTAATACGTGGCGGCCGGGTGATGAATTTACGCTTGACAAGTTCATTTCCGGGGCTGATACTGCTTTATACAATGCCAAGGATAAGGGGCGTAACAAGATTTGGCATTTTATTTAAGAGAGATTGCGGCTCGGGGGCCGCAATGACACAGACTTAGGAGGCTCGCAGGCCTTTACAATATCTTGGGAAGATTGGAATTATATGATCAATTTCTATGAAGTAAATGAAACCAACCAAATGATTGAGAAAGAAAACCTAGATGTCCGCACCATCACAATGGGGATTAGCTTGCTTGATGTGATTGATTCTGACCTAGGCGCCCTAAACCAAAAAATACATAAGAAAATCTTTAATGCCGCCAAAAAACTGGTTACGGTCGGTGAAGAAATCAGCCGTGAATTTGGGATTCCGATTGTCAATAAACGCATTTCCGTAACCCCGATTTCCTTAATCGGCGGCTCGGCCTGCAAAACCCCGGCTGATTTTATCACCATTGCCAAAACCCTTGACAATGTTGCAAGGGATGTCGGCGTGAATTTCATCGGCGGTTATTCTGCCCTTGTCGCAAAAGACCAGACCTTTGCTGATGAAATGCTGATTAAATCAATTCCCAGCGCCCTTTTTATGACTGAAAGGGTCTGCGCTTCAGTTAACCTAGGCTCAACCAAGACCGGGATAAATATGGACGCGGTCAAGATGATGGGGGATATTGTCTTAAAAACCGCCACCTT
>Ga0099364_10006905_pt1 | contig 16381 bp, 14 predicted proteins | sample TergutTh196P3_FD_73070 | JGI IMG/M metagenome (GOLD analysis project Ga0099364, IMG submission 73070) | Microcerotermes parvus P3 segment gut microbial communities from Pointe-Noire, Republic of the Congo - Th196 P3 | ecosystem: Host-associated > Arthropoda: Insects > Digestive system > Gut ...
AACACAATATAGTATCGTTTTTATTTGACAAAAAAAATTTTGCCTGCGTTCTTGCAAGCAAAAGATTTTTTTTAATCTTTTTATTTTTTAGTAGCCGAAGAAACGGGAATTTTTATAAAAAGAGTTAATTTTTGTATTTATTCTTCACGATATTATGTTAATATAAATAAATCTATTTTAAAATGTCTTAATTATGACTTTTTTTTGCACAGGAATGGGGGATTGCGATGCAGGAAGTAATAAAAGTCACCACAGAGGTTGGAACAAACGAATGGCAAGTCGTAGTATTTTATCTTGGCAATCAATCTTTTGCAATAAATGTAGATAAAACCCGCGAAATTTTACGGTGGCCCGGTTGTCGTGAAATACCCGAGAGTGACTCTGCAATGATAGGCATTACTTCCGTTCGCGGAGAAGTCTTACCGATGATCGACCTGAGGGTTTCGCTGGGAATAAAAAGCGACCTCCCCATAGAAAATACCAAAGTCATCATTGCCGAGTTTAACGAATCCAAGCTTGGTTTTGTGGTTGACGCCGTAGAGCGGATTTATAGAATAAACTCCGAAGATTTGGACAACTCTTTAACCGGTACTTATTTAGGGCAGTGGGTGCTTTATGTAATAAAAAGAGACAGCCGCAACGTGCTTTTGCTCGACTATGAGGCGATAGTGCAGAAGATAAGCCCGGAGTTTTCAATAACGAGCAAGATCAATGAATCTATGATAAAGGAAATAACAAGCGAACTCGGAGACCCTTCGTTATATCATATCCTTGTCGCTGAAGATTCGCCTTTGATACGCCGCCAGCTGGAAGATGCGCTTCTTTCCGGCGGGTTCACAAACCTGAAAATAGTTCCGGACGGAAAAATTGCCCATGACCTGCTCATAGTGGACGGAGAACATTTTGACATCTTAATAACCGACGTTGAAATGCCGAGGATGGATGGGCTTGCCCTCACCAGGAAAGTTCGGGAGAATGCCGTTACAAAAAAAATTCCGATAATAGTTTTTTCGTCTATAATGGCTGAAGATATAAAAGCTAAAGCTGCCAGTATCGGGGCGAATTATCAGATAACCAAACCTGAGATAAATATGCTTGTGGAATATGTAGTAAAAGCAATAAAAGATAGTAAAGCAAAGGCCACGCCAGAGCCTGTGAAATCATAACTTGTCATTGCCTTTTTGGAATTCCGACCTTGACTTAACGGTAGCTCCCTGGTTTCCTATCGGAGTTGACTATAAATTTGTTTCTATCAACTCTTTGTACAGTGCCCGGCTTAAGAACGTCGCGGCACTGTCTTTTGCTGTTGACAGCGAGTTTCTTTTTATGTCGAGCATACGCAGCGGTTACGTTGGCAATTTTTTAAGGGAGAATTTATTTACGATTAATGCTCATATTGGATTTAACCTTGGATTTGTTATGCTGCTGGGATATTCTCAACGAATAGAATCTTTGATAGAGAAAATTCTGCAAAACGAGGGCAATGAAACGGTCATGGGGGGCATAACCTGGTGCGTGGTAAGAAGAGGCAGAATGCTGCTTGGAAATTTGAAATCAATAGCTTTGGTAAGCGAAGATATTTTATTTGATGAAGAAGCTTTTCTCGTCCGTTTTGAAACGGCGTTGTCCGAAACTGTCAGTAAAGGCGGCGGAGACTCAAACATTTCTTATTACGCCGAAAAATTTGGTTACCGCCGGTTTTTTATCCCGTACGAAACGGATAACCCAACAGATATGAACGTAAGCCGTTTATTGACAGAGATGGAATTTCCGGAAACAAAGCAGGCAACAGGCCCTTCTCCGGAAATAAGTTTTCCGTTTTTTGTCGGCGCAGAACTTATACTCTCCCGCCTTTAGCAATGCATACCTAGAGGGCACTTGCGCAAATTACAATAGGAGGGGACTTTAGCATGGGAAGAAGAAAAAAGAACACTGAAAATAATATTGAGAACGCTGAGGCAATTGATAACACGGCTTCTTCAGTGGAACTCGCTTTGCCCGAAGGCACGGCAGTGATAAAAGATGATCCCGTTACGGAAGCCCCGCAAAAAAAACGAAAAAAAGCCGCGCCAGCCGGCGGAAAAAAAGGGAAACAAAAAAGTAATAAAAAGGAAATCAACGGTCTATCCGAAACAGGCATTGAGAACGCTGAGAATATTGAGATCGTTGAAATAATTGACAGCATGGATTCTTTCGAGGAATTTGAGGTTTTATCCGAAATTGACGACAGTCCGATAACGATAAAAAAAGGGCTGGAGATCGAGCCCGATCTGGAAGAAAGCGAAATTCCGATACTCCTCGAAATTGATGACGAAGAAGAACGGCATGACGCCCTCTCGAAAAAAGAGGCCGAAGAATGCCTTCAGCGCGTAAAGGACCTGGTCCTTCAGGAAAGCTCCGAAAAAGGCTTCATCACTCATCAGGATATCGAAAGAAGCATTCCGATTGAAACGTGGAATGCCGATATGCTTGATAATGTTTTGATGAATTTGCAGGATTTGGGGATAGAAGTAATAGAGCGTGAGGTCGAAAAAAGCCAGGACAGCATAAGCGAGGATATTTCCGTTTCAATAAGCGCGGATTTAGGAAAGCTTGAAGACATCCCCCTTACCGATCTTGTAAGGATGTATTTAAGGGAAATAGGCAAAGTCCCTCTTTTGAACGCTGACCAGGAAGTTGAACTGGCAATGAAAATGGAAGAAGGAAACACGGATGCCAAGCAAAAGCTTGTGGATTCAAACTTAAGGCTTGTCGTAAGCATCGCGAAAAAATATATTGGGCGCGGGATGCTTTTTCTCGACTTGATCCAGGAGGGAAACCTTGGCTTGATACGCGCGGTTGAAAAATTCGATTACCGCAAAGGCTTTAAATTCAGCACATATGCCACATGGTGGATCCGTCAGGCCATAACGCGCGCAATAGCGGATCAGGCGCGCACGATAAGAGTTCCGGTACACATGGTCGAGACAATAAACAAAATGGTAAGAATATCCCGTCAGCTTGTGCAGCGGCTTGGACGGGAACCGTTTGACGATGAAATAGCCTCTGAAATGGAAATAGAAACCTCACGGGTCGAAGAAATAAGAAAGATAGCTCAATTGCCCGTATCCCTTGAAACTCCCATAGGAGAGGAAGAGGACAGCCAGTTGGGAGATTTCATAGAGGACCGTGATTTGCCAAGCCCGGAAGAATCGGCGGCGGGACACCTCCTGCGCGAACAGATCGAGGAAATGCTGAACGCGCTCTCGGTCCGCGAACGGGAGGTTTTATACTGCCGGTTCGGAATAGAGGACGGGCGCGCCTATACATTGGAAGAAGTCGGGAAAAGGTTCGGAGTGACCCGCGAACGAATCCGTCAAATCGAGGCGAAAGCCCTGCGCAAGCTTCGCCATCCAAGCAGGAGCAAGAAGCTTAAAGATTTTCTTGATTAGGGCTTTATTGTTCGTCGGATATCTCCAAGCAAATTTTCTCCGCACTGAGGAGAAATTGGTGTGGGGCCTCAAGCTTTTGCATAAACGCGGAAAATGTCCATGAGGTACAGCATGGTTTTTTCCATGATTTTCTTATCATCCGCTTCCACAAAAAGGCGAAGCGCCGCTTCGGTACCCGAATGGCGGATCACGACCCTGCCGCGTCCGTCAAGCATCAGTTCAGCCTCCGCAGTTGCGTTCTGTATGACCTCGCGCGCGACCATAACGCCCCTTCCTAACTTTATGTTTTTTAATGACTGCGGATATGCTTTGAACCTGTCAACCAGCGTGTCAATGTTCTCGTCAAGCGCGTAACAGGCTTTGAGAAACAGGAAAGCTGTGCATGGCCCGTCTCCAGTATTTGCATAAGGGAAAGCGATGATATGGCCGGATTGCTCCCCTCCAAGGCATGCTTCGCGTTCCTTCATTTTTTCAAATACATAACGGTCGCCCACCGGACAGCGGAACAATGGTATATCATCTTTCGCCAGGTGTTCCTCAAGTACGCCGTTGCTCATGACTGTAGCGACAACTCCCGCGCCGAGCGCGCCCTTTGCGGCAAACCAGCGCCCTAAAACCCAAAGCATTATATCCCCGTCTATAAGCCGTCCAAGGCTGTCAACTATGAGCACTCTGTCGGCATCTCCATCATAAGCGATCCCAACGGAGCATTTATTGGCGACAACGTATTTTCTCAACTGGTCAAGGTGTATCACGCCGACGCCTTCATTGATATTAAGCCCATTTGGCTCAACGGCTATCAGGGAAAACGAGGCTCCGATTTCTTTCAATACAAGCGGCATAACGGCGGAGGCTGCTCCATGAGCGCAGTCAAATACCATTGAACTGGGAAGGTTTTCACCGTATTCGGCAAGCGAGGCTATACGCTTGGCATAGTTATCCACCATATTGGGAACATTGCGTATTCCGCCGACGGAAGCTCCGCCGGGGCGCCATTCATCGGTAAAGCTGTCCTCGAATATGTCCTCTATTATCAGTTCCGCGTTGTCGGACAGTTTAAACCCTTGCCCGTCAAGGAATTTTATTCCGTTATATTCAGCGGAGTTGTGGGAGGCGCTTATAACAGCGCCGCCCTCAGCGGCCAAATTCTGAATGGCAAAACTTACCCCCGGGGTAGGAATAACGCCGAGGAGCAAAACATCAGCCCCGGCGGAAGTCATCCCGGAAGCAAGCGCGGATTCGAGCATCATTCCCGATCTCCTCGTATCCCTGCCGACGACTATACGGGGACGCGGGATCCCGCTTTCCACAAGGTATCTTATATAAGCCCTGCCGAGCCTTAAAGCCATTTCAGGCGTCATCAGCCCTTGATTAGCTATGTCCCTTACTCCGTCCGTCCCGAACAGGCAACGTTCCCTGCTGTTTTCGTCCATGGATAAAGCCCCCTTTCGTTAGAATTGAGAAAAGACAAAAGCATGTTTTTTCTTGTAATTCTCCTTTCTCAATTCTCAATTTCACTCTGAATCATTTATCACCGACACCGTAAAAGGATTTACTCTTGTAACCTTAAACAGTTCTGAATTTACTCTGGTCCTTACGGGAAGGTCGGCTTGTCTTGAAAACAAATTTTCGACGTTTACAAAGGCCTCAATGTCGAGGCTTTCGACGGCAGGGCTGTTGATATTTGACGGGAGCCCCTCTATTGTAACCGTTACGGCGGGAGGAATTATTCTCCAGCTTATCTGCCCTCCCCCTTCAACTTTTACGGGGACATTGACTATTTCTCTTGCGGCGGACATCGGCTGCAAATTAACGGAAACCCTGACAGTCCCCTCTCCGAGCACTTTTACCGCCCTGTTCTGGGGAGCCCTGATAGAGACCAGCATGCTCGTTGATTCTTTTATATCGCTTATGTCTATAGTACCGGTTTCTATGTACGCCAGCCTGTCCAGAACCGCTCTGGGCCCTTCGACCATAATTTCGGTCGGGACAACCGTGGTTGAGATCACCGCGTAATCCTCGTCAGGCGTTCCGCTCATACGCGCCCTGACGGGGATCATACGGCGAGGGCTTCCACTGACAAGGAGGGCCCTGAATCTGACTAAATTAGGTTCTATCCTGACTTGCTCATCAAAAGGCTCGGAGCTTTCAAGCTCAGGCGGCAAAAATAATTCCCTGCCTGACCTGAGTTCTTCCGCCGTGGGCGAAATCTTTACCCTTCCCATGCGCGCGAGGTCCCTTTCCACTCCTCTTACGGTGGCTTGTCTTGGAGCAATTTCCACGGAGTCCAGATAAAATCCCTCCCCAAGGTCTTGGGGAAGAACGACTTCAATATCAACAAGGCGGTCGGCGTAACGGATAAGTTCAATTTCCGCCTGGGAAGGGCGAAGCTCTCTGAGCTTTACTCCACTCGGGAGAGTCACATTTATGGGAAGCCTGTAACGCCCCGCAGTAAGGTCACGGGCGTTTACTTCGCTGGTCACCTGCATTTCATTTAAATCCCTTATCTCGCTTTCCTTTCCTGAAACATAGACCCATACTTCATTCAATCTGTTTTTTATTTCAAGCTGAGGGGCCACGCTGACATATTCTATTCTGCTTACTATCGTCCTGCTTATCTCCGTTTCCTCCTGCGCCCCTCCCATAATATAAACCCAGAACCCGACAGCGGCGACTATTGATATTATCCACAAGATAAATGGCTTTGAGAGAATATCGTCAATTTTTCGAGAATACATTAATAATTTTCCTCCGGAAAGAATTTAATTTTGATAAAAGATTTTCGCGCATTTCTTCCCTTGCCCCGGAAAAATAATAAACTAAAAGTTTCCTTATCTGAGCTTCCTTCATATTGCGGGATAAGTGTCCCTTATGAGCCATGGAAATTTCGCCGCGCTCCTCTGAAACCACCAACACTATGGCATCGGAAACTTCGGTTATTCCAAGCGCGGCTCTATGCCTTGTGCCGAACCACCTTGACAGCTCCACATTGTCTGAAAGAGGAAGATAACAGGCTCCCGCTATTATTTGCTCCCGATTGATTATCGCAGCGCCGTCGTGAAGGGGGTTATCATTCCAAAAAATCGATATTATCAATTCCTGGCTGATTCTGGAATTTAACTTTACCGCAGTCCTCCAGTATTCTCTTAATCCTGTTTCCTGCTCGAAGACAAGGAGGGCCCCTATTTTATTTGTTTTAAAATAAAGCAACGCTTCCATTATTTCCGCCGCTAAAGTTTCGGCCTCCTCTTTTTTGGGCCCGTGCCGCCATATATTTCCCCTTCCTATTTCTTCAAGGATATTGCGTAATTCCGGCTGGAATAATATGGGCATGGCGATGAATAAAACCGTGACGAACCGCCCGAAGAACCAGGACAAAAGGCGAAATTCCAGGAAATTTACAACAGCCGCCAGTATTCCGAGTATCAAAAAACCCTTTATAAGCTGGACAGCGCGGGTCCCTGCCAAAAACACCAGCGCGCGGTTGATCAGAACAGCTACTATCAAAATATCGAAAAAATCTTTTATCCGAAAATTTTCCCACATGGCGGCCCCTATATAAATTCAATTTTTACATACTTTGAAGTGAACAGCGCGAGCATGGCGGAATAACTGACCGTAAATCCAAGGGTATTTCCATAACGCAGCTCATTTTTTACCGCTTCCAGATCAAGGACGATATGGTCGCTGGACGCCCCTAATATCTCAATCCCGTCAAGGAGAGGGGACAAGCCCGAAACATTCACATCCTGCCTGCCTATTGCGGCGATCCCGCGCAGCCGTTCGCCCCTGTCCTCAAAAAACTGAGGGTTTCCGAAAGCATCCACCCCGGATTCGCCCAAGGGCGCGGAAGGCTTCCGCCTGATCTCAATAATTTCCGTTTCAAGTATCATCGTATCCCTGTTAAGCCAGCCAATATCACGCTGGCGCGTAACATCCGTCCCCGTCAGTATCGCCTCTCCCACGCGCAGCCCGTTGACCCCCCGCGGTATCTCGCCCCGTTCCAAAAGCAACAGCGACGATGAGGCGCCCCCCGAGCATATCAGCTCTTCATGCCCCATTCTTTCCAGCTTCAGTTTTATATCAACGAGCTGTTCAAGTTTATCCTTCGTTGGAAGTATCGCGCCAAAACACCCGAAATTGGCGGCGACCCCGCGAAGCCTTAAATTATCATGAGAGCGCGCGAAATCCGCAAATACCTCGATTTCATCCGGCATTATGCCGTCGCGCAGATCCCCCATCTCAACCATTAAAATTATCCCAAGCGCCTTGCCCGTTTTCGCGCGCGCCCCGTTGAGCAATGGCAGGCACTCCCGCATCGAAACCAGGACATTATCGGCGTACAATGCCAGCTCAGGTATTTCCGACGCCATGGGCGGGCGGATCAATGTGGTTTCGGCCTCCGGGAAAATATTTTTTATCTCCTTGATATTTGCGAGCCGGCTGTCGCCGAACGAACGGCATCCGCTCTCCCACAGGGTTTTTACGATTTCAGGGGCTGCGCTTGCCCCTTTCGTCACCGCGGTTAAATTTATTGAGCAGCGCGAGCAGGCTTCAAGAACGCGCCTCGCATTTTCATATATTTTTTCCCTATATACCTTCAAACATGGGGTCATTAAAAACCTCACAAGCCATTCCATTTCTAAATCGGACGTAGGCGATAAGCAGAGAGCCAATGAGCTTTGCGAATTGTGCTAATCGCTTAGTTTCTCCATCAGGCGGCTTTTGCGACCCGCCGCGAAGGCGTAGATAAACAACCTACGTCGAGCAAGGGGAGCAAAAACAACGAAGCATACGTTTGATTTAGAAATGGAATCAGACTATAAGACGGACCTTGCCGCGATACAGATGCCCCCGTAGCCCGTCGATCGTGACCTCCTCAAAATCAGCCAGCAAATTGGTGGCGTCCAGGACCCCGACGATGCTCGAAATATTTTTTTCCATGGCGAAAAGCGCTCCTGCCGAATTTACGCTGGAATTTTCCGCTATAACGGCGCCCGCTTTGTCTATAAACGGCAAATGGTCCCTGCTCATGTTGCGGACGACAAGGACGCAGTTTTCATCAATGTCGGCAGGGTCGTCGTGAGAATGGACAATAACTACTTTGCCTGAGAACGACCTCCTGACCAACGGGAACCCGGAAGCCACGACCGTCGCCGCTGTATGCACTTCCAGCATGTTAGTCGTTCCGGGCAGGCCGAAGGGCACACCGCCGGTCAGGACGACCAGCTCTCCCTCTTTTATGTACCCGTTTTCGACGCTCGCGCTGATGGCTTCCTCGGTAGCTATGCTCTGGTTTGTGAGTTCCGATATGCGGTACGGAAGGACTCCCCACCAGAGCGCCAGTTCCCTCCATGTCTTAATTGACGGGGTGGCCGCAAGGATCTTGCATTCCGGCCTGTGCTTGCTTACCATGTGAGCGGACACTCCGCTCTTGGTCAGGGATATTATCGCCGAAGCCTCCACTTCCTGCGCGACCAGGACGGAAGCGCTGCTGACGGCGTCGGGAACGCCTTTGATTTCCTGCTTCAGCCTGAGCGGTATACACCATTTTAAAAGCTCCTGCTCGGCTTTGAAAACTATGTTTCTCATGGTATGGACAGCCTGCACGGGGTAAAGCCCGCCGGCCGTTTCACCTGACAACATGACCGCGTCAGTCCCGTCAAAGACGGCGTTTGCCACATCGCTCGCCTCCGCCCTTGTCGGGCGCGGGTTACGGATCATTGAATCAAGCATCTGAGTCGCGACGATGACCACTTTGCCTTTTGCGCGGCATATCTCTATTATGCGCTTCTGCACAAGGGGGACCTCCTCGGTCGCTATTTCAACGCCAAGGTCGCCCCTTGCCACCATTACGCCGTCTATGACATCGGTTATTTCGTCTATGTTTTCAACGGCCTGACGGGTCTCTATTTTCGCTATTATCTTCATATCTCCGTTAAATTCCTCGATAAGCCTGCGAACCTCCAGAATATCAGAGCGCTTTTTCACAAATGAAACGGCTAAATACTCCATTCCATGTTCGATTCCCCATTTTATATCCGCTTTGTCCTGATCGGACAGGGCGGGCAGCGATAAGTCGGTATCCGGCAGGTTCAGCCCTTTTTTGCCTGAAAGCCGTCCTCCCACTATTACCTTGCATATAACGTCGTTGCCCTTTATTTCCTGTATCTGCACCTGCATGGTTCCGTCATCTATAAAAATGAACTCTCCCACGCGCGTTTCCTGGGGAAGAAGGGGATACGTCATATGCACGCGCTCGGCAGTGCCGGTACATTCCTCGGTTGTCAGGGTAAAAGTATTCCCGTTTTCGAGCGTCACGGCGCCTCCTTCAATCTCTCCTGTACGGATTTCAGGCCCCTTGGTGTCGAGAAGCACGGGCATAGGGATCCCGAGTTCATTTTCGACCTGGCGGATAAGGCGGAGTTTTTCGCCGTGGGACTTATAATCGCCGTGGCTGAAATTGAGCCTGGCAACATTCATGCCGGCGCTGATCATTTCCTTCAATACTTCACTGCTGCCGCTTGCCGGCCCTATCGTACAGACTATCTTCACCTTGGGGAGAATTTTATTTGTTTTCATTTTTGTTTCAATCCCTTTCAAAATAAATAAAAAAATGAAAAATTTACCTTTCTATCTTACACTATTAGATATGGAAAGTATAATATTGCCGTTCAAATTTCTTGACTATCGGAGGAATTTTTTACATGGAACAGAAACAGTTTTTGGAAATCCTGATGACAAACGGGTATGTGCAGGCAATCGTACTTTATGCGATATTGCTGATAACCGTCGGATGGCTTGCGGGAAGGAAGGTAAAAAGCGCTTCCGCGTTTTTTGTGGCAGGGCGTAAATTAAATACTCCCCTTTTATTCACAACCCTTATCGCTGCAAATATAGGCGCGGGATCAACCGTGGGCGTCGCCGCCATAGCGTACAGGTCGGGGATTTCGGCATGGTGGTGGATAGGAAGCGCGGGCATAGGCTCGATAATCCTTGCATTCTTAGTAGGCCCCAAAATTTGGAGGATAGCTTGGAAGTACAACCTGTACACGCTCGGAGATTATCTTGACATGCGCTACAGCAAAACTTTCCGCGGATTATTTTCCTCAATGATGGCGATAGGGACCTTAGCGCTTTTCTCGGCCCAACTGCTCGGCATAGCGTGGATACTGGAAGTTGTCGCGGGAATGCCGAAACAGACGGGCATAATAGTCGGCGCCGCGGTAACCACGTTATATTTTGCGGCCGGAGGGATGCTCGCCGCCGCAATAGTAAACATTGTGGAGGTATTTGTGATACTGGCGGGGTTCATTGCCGCGATGCCATACATTTATAATTTTGTGGGGGGATGGGATGGATTGGTGTCGAAAGCAGCCCAAAATCTCTCTGAAACCGAGGCTCAGAGATATTTTGCAATGGATGGGATCGGGGTGACGGTCATAGTCGGATATATTTTCATGCTTGTGCCGTCGTTTTTTATCTCTCCGGGGCTGATAGGCAAGGTTTTCAGCGCGCGTGACGAAAGGAGCATAAAGATAGGAACGGCCGCCAACGGGGCGGTTCAGCTGTTATTCGCAATCTTCCCGGTGCTTATAGGAATGGCGGCGTTCGCTGCATTCCCCGGGCTTTCAAACGCGGATCTCGCGCTGCCGACGGCGATGAAGGAAATGATGCCGTTCGGCATAGCGACCCTCGCTTTGGCAGCCGTATTCGCCGCGCAGGTGAGCACCGCCGACGCCGTCCTGTACATGCTTTCCTCGTCCGTGTCGAACGATCTTTACAAGGCCTTCGTCAACCCTTCGATCCCGGATAGTTCGCTTTTGAAGCTGAGCAGGGGCATAACCCTCTTATCGGGGGTAATTGGAATATTTTTAGCCATTCACCTTGAGAGCATGATAACCGCCCTCACTATTTTCTATTCGCTTATGAGCGTTTCCCTTGCCGCGCCTCTTGTGTTCGGGCTTTTTACGCGGAGGGCATCAAATGCGGGAGCGGTAATATCGTCCCTATGCGGCGTGGGTTTGGCGCTTTTTTGCACATTTTACAAAAGCGCGGAACCGGTCAATTTGTTCATAGGAACACTGGACACTACTACAAAGCTTGTTGATTTCGGGTTCACAAAGCTAAACGCGGCGACCTGCGGGATAATATTCGCGTTCGTGGTAATGGCGTTATCGGTCATATTGCTGCCGTCGAAAAAAGACAATGTACAATGAAAGAATTTTTCTTGTAGATGTGTGGATACCTCAAGTCAAGCAAGAAGTAAAAAGGATCATGACGTATGAGAGCTGTAGAGGATGCGATAAAGGTTCATTTGGCGTTTGAGCTTTAACCTGTTTCTCATTGTGCATTGTCTTCATTGTGAATTGTCCTTAGCTTTTCCGTCTGGTCGGCGACGGACAGCGCTTCGATCAGGTCATAAAGGTCTCCGTCGAGGTATTGGTCAAGCTTGTACAGGGTCACGTTTACCCTGTGGTCGGTGACTCTGTTTTGGGGGAAGTTATAGGTACGTATCCTTTCCGAGCGGTCGCCGGTCCCCACCTGTCTGCGGCGCTCGCTTGCCTGTTCGTCCGCCTGTTTTTGCGTTTGGAGGTCATACAGCTTCGTTTTGAGGTAGCTCATCGCCCTGGCGCGGTTCTTTATTTGCGACCGCTCATCCTGGCATGTGACTATCATCCCTGTGGGGATGTGGGTGATGCGTATGGCGGAGTCGGTGGTGTTCACATGCTGTCCGCCCGCGCCGCTGGACCGGTACGTATCGATTTTAAGGTCTTCCTGGCGGATTTCTATGTCGATATCCTCGGCTTCGGGGAGAACCGCGACCGTAGCCGCCGAAGTATGGATGCGCCCGCTTGCCTCCGTGACGGGGACGCGCTGTACGCGATGGACACCGCTTTCATATTTTAATTTGCTGTACGCGCCTTCGGCGTCGATTCGGAAGATCACTTCCTTGTATCCGCCTATTCCCGTTTCGTTCGCTTCGAGGGTTTCAACCCTCCAGCCGTTTCGTTCGGCATATCTGACGTACATTCTGTACAGGTCCGCCGCGAATAAAGCGGCTTCCTCCCCTCCCGTGCCCGCCCTGACCTCGACTATGACGGTCTTGTCGTCATTCCGGTCCTTCGGCAGGAGTAGAATTTTTAACTCCTCAAGGCAGGGATTGGCCCGGGGTTCCTTTTCGTCAAGCTCCTCCCGCGCTAAAGCTTCCATTTCGAGATCTCCGCAGTGTATAAGCTCTTTCGCCTCGGATATTTCCTTTGATAAATTTTTATACTCTCTATATTTTTCCACTATAACGGCAAGCTGAGAATGTTTTTTCCCCAAAGCCTGGAGTTCCTTGGGGCTAAGCGGCGCCGCCATTTTACCCTCAAGCTCCTTAAAATCTTTTTCTATTGCGTCAAGCTTAGACTCTATATCTATCATTTATTTACACATGCCTCGCTGTCCAAAGCAATTTTAAGAGAATATACCGAAACTTCAAGCTGTTTCAGGTCGGGTTCGCGCGTTGTAAGGTACTGTAAAAGCATCATGGGGTACATTATGATTTTTCCAAACACGCCCATCTTGGCCGCTCCCCTGATTATTTCATACGAGATCCCCATAACGACCGGCAGTAAAACAACGCGCGAGGCGATCCTCCATAAAATCCCGCCGCGTCCGGCGATGGAGAATACTATTATGCTGACCGCTATGACCACTAAAAGGAAGGACGTGCCGCACCGGGGATGTATCCTTGAATATCCGGCGACTTTTTCAGGCGTCAGGTCAACCGCTCCGGATTCAAAAGCGTTTATCGTTTTATGTTCCGCCCCGTGATAGCAAAATACTTGCCTTATATCGCCCCAAAGCCCTATCAAAGCGACGTATCCGATAAAAATAAATCCTCTTACGATCCCCTCGGTAATATTTTTTTGAACCGCGGACAGCCCGAAAAGCCTCATGCACTGGTCGGATATCCACAGCGGAAGCGCTATAAACATCCCGACGACCGCAAATATCGCGACTGCGACGGCAAGGAAAAATTCTTTTTTGGTGATCTTCTCATCCTCTCCAAGGGCGACCTCGGCAGACCGGTTCAGTGCCCTGATCCCGGTGCTCATCATGCCGACCAGGGTGACGCCGCCGCGTATGAGAGGGAGCTTCCAGGGCAGTTTTTCAGCCCAGGGTTTATGTTCCCAGGTTTCATGGTGGATATCCCCGTCAGGTTTTCTTATCGCAAGCCCCCAGCGTTTGTGCCCTTTCATCAGGACGCCCTCTATGACGGCCTGCCCTCCGACGGGTATTTTTTTGATTTTTTCCGCCTCCCCGGAGTGCAATACAAAAAAATTGATGATGCTGAAAATTATTTTTTTCATATACTTAAACCCTCTAATAAATCACCCAAATTTTTATACGGCTCGTCGCAGGGATGCGCTTCCTCACACGCGGACGTCAGGCACTTCGGCCCTGCCATGCTGAACAATAACGGGGCGGCCTGCCGAACCAAAAGGAGCATTTTACGCGCGAGCTCCTGAATTTCCCACTGCGCGCGCCTGCATGTCCGGACCGAAAAAAAATGATGCAATTCCCTTGCGTTCATGGTCAAGACAAGCTTTGTCTCCCAGCCGTGAGGCAGTATGAAACGGGCGTCCTCGGCGGGGATGCCGATACTGACCAACTTAGCGTATGTTTCATGGCTGTGCTCGGCCTGTTCCATAAAAAGCTTCAAAGCTTCGGGGCTGCGTGAGATACTTTCGGGGGTGACGACCTCGGTTTTGTCCATTTTCACATACCTTTGGCTTTGCTGGCTGAAGCTTGCGATCCTGTGCCGCACAAGCTGATGGGATGCCACGCGGCTCAATCCGTCAACGGCAAAGGTAAAGCCGGCATGTTCAAAGGTGGACAAGTGCCCGCTCAGCCTTAGATCTGAAATGAACTTTTCCGGGTTCTTAAAATTAAAGTTTTTAAACAATTCTCCGGCGGAGGTATCGCTGTAACAAAGGCGCGCCGCAGACAAAACCACCCTGTCCGGCTCCGGCGTATGGCTTAATAAAGAAACTTTACAGCTCATAAACGTCACTCCTCCTTTCTTTCTTTGAATCTCGTAGAAAACGATTGGCGGAATCACAAAATCACTGCCATAATTCACAATGTATAATTAAAAAACAAAGGCAAAAACGAATGCGGGCGGCAGAATGCCGCCCATACGTTTTTTGTTTTTCATTGTGCATTGTAAATTGTGCATTGCTTTCTTAGCTTTTCTGCCCGTAGTTGACGCCCGCGTATTTTTTCTGGAATTTCTCAAGCCTGCCCGCTTCGGAAACAACACGGGAACCACGTTTACCCGTATAATAAGGGTGACACACAGAACAAACGCCAACTCTAATTTCTTTTTGCGTCGAATTTGTCTCAAAAGAGTTTCCACATGCGCAAGAAGCTTTGCTTTCGCGGTACTCCGGATGGATTCCTTTTTTCATCAGTTTTAAACACCTCCAAACATTAATTCTATCAGACCGCTCTGACTCTTGCAAGTATTTTTTGCGGGGAAGCGGCAGGTTCGGGGCGGACATAGGGGTCAAGTTCTCTTTTGCTGAAGTCGTCGAGGACGTCCTTGATGAAAACTCCGCTCTCGCGCGTTATATTGAGAATTTCAAGGGGCGCCACCCTGTTGCCTTTTACGTCCGTCCAGACCATGACCCGCGGGCAGACGAGGTTGCGTTCTTTCGTCTCAAGCACCACTCCTATACGGGAATCGGACAGCTGCACCACGGACCCTGGAGGGTACAGCCCTATTGACGCCAGCAACATCCGGACGACCCTTTGGTCAAAATCCGTATGCGTTATTCCTATTACGGACGTCAAGGCTTGGTCGCATCTGCGCATATCGGCGTCAAGGCATCTGCTGGCAAAGTTTTCAAAGGCGTTCGCCACCGCCACGATGCGTGCTGACATTGGTATGGACTCTTTTTCTATGCGGTCGGGAGTCCCAGTCCCGTCCCATTTCTCATGGTGGGAACGAACCGCTCCCAGTATATCGGGCGAATTTATGCCCACATCCTTCAGTAGGGCCTCGCCTAAAAGCGGATGGCAGTTAAGCACCTTTAATTCCGCGTGGCTGAGGTCGTCCGTTCTTTTCATCATGGAACTGGGCAGGAAGGCCTTGCCTATATCATGAAAAAGTCCGCCCAAAATCACTTTTTCAGTAAATTCCGTCCACATCGGGAAAAGTTTTTGCGCTAAATAACCGGCTATGAGGGATACATTCAAAGAATGGCTGTGCGCCCAATCATTCTCCAAATTTTCCGCTACCAGGGACAACGTTATTTGAGATGTCCTGCTGAGTTCGGGGTAAAGCTTGGAGGAAATATTGGCCAAAGAGCTGAGTCCGTGTTCCCGAAGCCGTTTATCCTCTATATTGTCGTAAATAACGGCAAACTGGTGTATCGTCAGCTGCGCTAGCAGGGGGTTAAACTGATTTATGCGCGGCACGACAGCCCCTAAAGCGTTTCTGAATTCTCCGGCGGTTACTTGAGGCTGATTTTTGATTTTTACATGAGTTATCCCATGACGCAGCAGGCTTGATACTATTTCCGGGCGGGTTTCGCGCAACGCGAGGAGAGCCACCCCGGCGGGAAGGATCAGTCCCCCATTTTTTCCTAAAACATCTTCCGCGACGACTCCATAGCAATCAAGCAGTTCCCCGACCGCGATATTCAAAATTTTTGGTTTCATGAACGCCACCCCTTTCATTAACATAACATTATTGCCATATTATAAAATATATGACAATAGCTTATCTTAAACTAAAATCGGCTTTATTGCAATACCCCCAAATTTTTGAGTTTCCCCGTTTCTTCGGCTACTAAAAAATAAAAAGATTAAAAAAAATCTTTTGCTTGCAAGAACGCAGGCAAAATTTTTTTTGTCAAATAAAAACGATACTATATTGTGTTATTACGTGTTATACG
>Ga0099364_10006906_pt1 | contig 16379 bp, 19 predicted proteins | sample TergutTh196P3_FD_73070 | JGI IMG/M metagenome (GOLD analysis project Ga0099364, IMG submission 73070) | Microcerotermes parvus P3 segment gut microbial communities from Pointe-Noire, Republic of the Congo - Th196 P3 | ecosystem: Host-associated > Arthropoda: Insects > Digestive system > Gut ...
TGTGTAGTCGTGCGTTATACCGTCATGCTCATTGCGAAGTTTCTCGCCCGCCCGATACGCAGAAGCCCCGACAGATGACCGCCCTGTTTTTCGGCTGATAATGCCAACGTGTAAGTGATAAATAGCCAAACCGCCCGCCCCCATATCTTCATTACATGATATGCAGGAAGTCTAAGTTTAGCCCACACATTGCGGAGCAATGTATAAGTGCGCACTTAGATCGCAGACTGTATGCCGCTTTAGCGGCAAGTTCGCCAAAAGATACGACATGGGAAAAACACGCCATCTTCCCTACAGTTCGGCGTGTTACACGATTTGACAAAATAGGTTATTTTTGATAAAATAAATTTCAATGACAGGCGAGTGTTTTCAAAGTTATGTTTTTTGCAATCGGTGGTACAACACCGTCTGCCGCCAATCCGAATCTGTTTTGGAAGGCTATAACGGCATTCTTTGTGCCGGAGCCGAATGAGCCGTCTTGATTTAGTTCGGGAATGTCGGGGTAAAACTGCGATATATACGAGAGCATATATTGCAGCCGTGTGGTCAGTCCGCCCGAAGCGCCCATCTGTATAACGGTATTGGGCGGGATCGTGCTTGTGACTATGCGATCTCCCTCGCTGGTGAGTTCGGCAAGTTTTGTAACGGCGACATAGATGTAGGAGATTCTGTTCCATGTGGCTCTGTCGATCGTTCCTGTCTGCGGTATCGAGAATATTTGCTGGAATACTCTTATGGCGTTGGCGGTATCGGCTCCGAATACACCGTTGGGATTCGAGATAAGGGGTATGTTGGGATAATTCTGCCGTATCCTGTTGAGGAACAGCTGCATACGCATGACATCGGGTCCCTGCGCTCCCTGTGTCAGGGTTACACCCGGAAATGATTCGGTGATCGGGGCTATAGGTGCGGTGTCGATAAACAAATCGCTTGGATAGTAGTGCCGCAAAATCTGCAGGGGCGTGTATCCGTTGTTTGCTAAGGTAACCGTCCCCCACTGTGACATTCCCGGGCAGCTGACCGTTCTGCCGTCGCAAAACTCGGTGAAAAACGGCTCATTGTGATTGGGACGTCTTAGATACTCACCCATAACTCTGTCAACAATTGCGGCGATATTCGTAAAGATATTGCGTCCCTCGACAAAATACATATCGGTTGCGGTTGAGCTGGTTATATCAAAATTGTATCCCCTGCTCCTGTACCACTCGGTGTATACACGGTTGAGCGCGAAGTTGATTATGGCTCGGATGTTAGCCTCCAATGATGCGTTGGGCCAGGTGGGGTATCAAGAATACCACTATATCACAAACAAGTACATAATTAAAATATTGTGTACATATCGCATTTTTAGGCATATTCGCCTTTTCAATTAATAGTATTGTAATAAGAATTTTAATTGTTGAGGTGTGTAAATGGAAAACGAAAATAAGAAAATCACATTGCCAAAAGAATTACAAATTAAAATGTTGAATTTCTTTTTGAAAACATCTATACCGAAAAAAATGCGACAAAAAGATAAATCCAACTATCAAAAATAATTGATAGGAGCGGTTTATTATGTTAGAAACAGGTATTTATGTAAGAGTTTCGACCGAAGAGCAAGCACAAGAGGGATTTTCAATTCGAGCACAGGAGCAAAAATTAAAAGATTTTATAAGGATAAAGGACTGGTCACTATATAAGATTTATGCCGATGAGGGTATCAGCGGAAAAAATATCACTGAACGCCCTGCAATTAATGAATTAATTGCGGATGTGGAAAAAGGCAAGGTGAAAAATGTTCTTGTATTTAAGATTGACCGTTTAACTCGTAATACTGCTGATTTAATAAGTCTTGTTGATTTGTTTAACAAACATAACTGTTCTTTTAATTCCTTAACGGAAAGCATAGACACACTGTCGGCAACAGGGCGAATGTTTATTAAAATAATCGGTATTTTTGCGGAGTTTGAAAGAGAAAATATTGTAGAACGTGTAAAAGTTGCTTGTGAAAGAAAAGTAAAAGAGGGCTATACTTTGGCAAGCCATTCAATAAGTTATGGATATGACAGAGAGCCGGGGCAAAAAGTACAAACCATAAATGAACAAGAAGCATTAATCATAAAAGAAATATTTGAGGCATTTGTAAACAACCATGTATCATACTATGATATAGCAAAAAGATTAAACGATAGAAACATACCCTCAAAAACAAATTCAATATGGTACGCAAAGTCAGTAAGAAACACTCTAACTAATTGTACTTATATAGGTAAAGTCAGATATTCCATGCGTGATAAAAAAAAATATTTTGAAACCGAAGGCATACATGAACCTATTATCTCAGAAGAATTATATAATGAAGCACAAGCATTAATTAAAAAAAAGTTTAGTAAAATCCATAAAAAACACCCAAAAGAAGAGAATTATTTTGCAGGGGCTTTGATATGTGGTGTCTGCGGTGCTAAATTTAATGTGCATTCAGCTTACACGATTTCTTATAATGGTCAGCAAGTTCCTACTTCTTACCGATGTTCTAATCGCATAAAAAGGAAATGTAATGCTTGTCAAGTGCAACATCATAACATGGAAAAGGCATTTAGTGACTATATAACTAATATTGAAGATTTTAATACACTTAATGAAGTCAAAATCCAAGAGAGAAAAGAAGTTAATCATCAAAATCTTGAACTTCAAAAAGATTTGAAAAAACAATTAGATAAATTAGAACGCAAAAAAAAGGAAATACAAAATAAATACATACAGGATAACATTGATTTTGACAGCTACACAGAGATAAAAAATATCATAGAAAAAGAAAAAAAACAAGTAGAATCGACTATAGGAAGCATTGGAAATTCTGTTGATGAAGAAACAACCATCAAAAAAGAAAATATTATTAAAAACTTAAAAGACAATTGGGACTTATTGAGCAACATGCAAAAAAGGCAATTTATAGTAAACTTCATTGATCATATAGAAATAGTAAATGAAATGGAACATCGTACTAAAGGGAATATAAAAATATTAAATGTTGAATTTAGTAAAGAGTAAAAAGAAAAATTAAATAAAAAGCAGACACCGTACTTAAATATATGGTGTCTGCTTTTTATTTCGCACCCCATAAATTCCACCCCAACAAGGTTATAATTTTCAAATGAAAATATAAACTTTACAAAGGGGTTGAAATTATGGCAACATACGGTTATATTAGGGTATCAAGCACCGATCAAAATGAGGACAGACAAATAATATCTATGCATGAGTTGAAAATACTTACAACAAATATATTCATAGACAAGCAAAGCGGAAAAGATTTTAACCGTCCGCAGTATAAGGCACTATCGGAAAGGCTACAAAAAGGCGACTTGCTTTACATTAGGAGTATAGATCGTTTGGGGCGTAATTACGAAGAAATACAGAACCAGTGGCGAATCCTTATCAAAGAAAAAGGTGTTGACATCTGTGTTATTGATATGCCCCTGTTAGACACTAGAGTACATAAAAATCTGATAGGAACATTAATATCCGATATTGTACTGCAATTATTATCTTTTGTAGCACAGAGCGAACGTGAAAACATCAGAACCCGACAAGCAGAGGGAATCACAGCAGCCAGAGCAAGGGGCGTAAATTTCGGGAGACCTGTCAAAAAGCCCCCCGAAAATTTTAGCATACTTGTTAAGCAGTGGGAACAGGGAAAAGTGAGTTTTGAAGAAATTTTGAAACAAACAGGCTTGAAAGAATCCACATTTTACAGGCGTTTAAGGGAACAGCGAATACAAAGAAAGAAAAATGAACTGTCAAAAAGTGTACTTATTGACAGTTCATTTAATAAAAAGAATTATAATGCGAAAAACAGCAAAAGTCAAGCGATTTTCGCTGTTTTCTCGTATTATCCATATATTTACAGTCTTTTCACGAAAAAACCACTTGGAAACAAATGAAAACCGCTAATGTCAATAAGTACACTTTTTGACAGAGCTAAAAAATGAAAGAGGTTTTTAATATGAAAAGAAACTGTATCACAAAAAACAGTCATTCTATGCGGAGATTGACTAAAAATTCACTTGCAAAAATAATATCTTTGATATTGTCTGTTTTTTTACTTGGAATTACATTCGTTGGTTGTTCATCCAGTGAGGAATGTTATGAAAATTCTACCTTTTGCATTGATGATTCTGCAAAAAAATATGTTACAAAAGAGGGAACGAGTATAAGTTATTGCAAATACCATCGAGAAAAATGTGCTTATTCCTACTGTGAAAATAAAGCAACCATAAATTACACCACAATTGCAGATTCGCTTGTTTTCATATGCAGTGAACATAAAGAATTTCGCACTACTAGGGAATACAACAAATAAAATTGATAACATAAAGAGGTCTACATATGAAAACAATTATGAGCTTAGTAAGTTTATTGTTGATTGTGGTTATTATATCAACAATAAGTTCTTCATTGAAAGATACAGAAATTGTATATGAAGTCGGAAGTGTTTTTTCAGATGTTACCGAAACAATTGTTAATGCTTTCAAGGAAGTTTTTGCAGATGTTCCCTCAAAGAAAGAAGTAGTTATAGACAATCTTTCTAGTGGAATTAAAGACATTAACAAAAATCCGTCTAATTGGCAAATGACAAATCGGATAGAAATTCCTGCAACGTCTAAAAATGCAAAAGGCGGTATAAGTATTGAAGAAGAATGGACGCATATATCAACAGGTTTCAAAATGTACAAACATGATGTAAAAACTGTAAAGGGGAAAAGTATTAAAAGACACCCACACTGGAGATTAACCCCAACACAAATAGGAGAATGTGAATAATATGATTGATTATATATTATCATTTTTATGCGATGATGATGAGCAACTTGAAGTTATTATAGATATGTTAAATGGAGGAGAAGAAGATGGGAGCACTAATTATCGCTACTACTGCGGAGAAACTACTGCTAAGCCAAAAAACGGAGAACAAAATGTACAAACTGAAGAAAAGTATAATTTAGAAAATGTTTTACCTGTTATCTTAAAATTGTTTAATGAAGGTAAAATAAAAATTTCATATCCTTATAATACAGAAAAAATAGATATGGAACAATTAAACGAATATTGGTTTTCAATTACAAAAAGTGGCAGAGAATTTTTTAAAGAAAACGAAAAAAATCAAAGTTGGTAATTGTTTGTCCCCTCTCCGCATATACTCGTACTACACCCTCTGTCCCTCAACCTTGTCTACCTGTTCTACCAACAAGTACCCAAAGTGTTCTTTTTAAGTGCGACACGGCATATAGATTAAAAGATAAGCCAAGTCTCACTAAAAATCCTACATACATCAAGATTTATTCGCATTTTTTACATGAAGATAGCGTGTGGTCTCGGCTTTTTGATCCGAGACCACACGCTATCTTCATATATATACATATAGTAAGAAATGAATAAATATAATAATAAGACGAGTGAGAGGAATAAAAGAAAGGGAGAGTAAGACAAGTAGAGATAGATAGTAGGTGTAGAGTGTGGATGGGGTAAGATTGGTTGAGAGAGATTACAGGATAGTGCGAGAGGTAGACAGATGGCGAATATGTCAGGGCAGGCACATAAAAGAGTTAGCAGGATTTAACGGACAAAGAGCATGTGACAGAAGGCTAAGAAAACTAATAGAGACAGGATACATCAAACGAGAGAAAATACTGTACGGCGTAGCAGGAATATACCAAAACACAAGCAAGGCAAAGAAAATAGCGGAACTGCCAAACATAAATCAGAAAATAAGATTAGAGCAGATAAAGCATGATATAGCAGTATTGGACACAGCGATATACTTCAATAAAAAACATGGAATCCCATTCAAGGACATGACAACAGAGATTGAACTACACAGGCAAGACGGATTTGGAATCAGAAAACACAGACCAGACTTTACTTTTTGCATTGATGGCAAGACATCATGTGTTGAACTGGAATTGACATTAAAATCAAAGGACAGATTCGAGAATAATATTAAAAATAATTTTTTATATTACGAAAGACAAATTTGGGTTGTTCCCGACCTGAACACGAAAATAGCAGATATTTTGAACAGCAATAAATCACAATATCCGAATATTGAAATACTGGAATTGAGCGAGGTTGAAAACATTGAGTAATGCCATAGAATCAATTTGGAATCGGAGCTGATGGATACGCAAATACAATTATATTGTTTTGCATTTTTGTTGCGATGATTATTTTATTAATAAAATTGAATAGAAATTTTCAGCTAAGAAGAATATTTAATTTCAGAAAGGATTTGAAGAAAATTAAAATCCGTAAACCAAAGACAAATCCTGTACAAGACCATTCTCAAAGTACGCTGATAGGTCATGTAGGCAAAAAAACCATCTATATACCCGATACCGCAAAGCATATTTTCATATGCGGTACAACAGGCAGTGGCAAGACTGTAGCAATGTCAAATTTCATCAAGCACACCATTGAAAGTGACTATCCCGCTTTAATCATAGACGGCAAAGGTGATATTGGCGAGGGGTCTATTTTAGACATAGTAACAAAAATGACGAGAAACATAGGTAAGAAAGTCTATGCAATTAATTTATCGGACATAGCAAATTCAGATACATATAACCCATTCAAAAACGCTTCTCCGACTGTTGCAAAGGATATGCTTATCAATATGACCGATTGGAGCGAAGAACACTATAAGCTAAACGCAGAACGATACATACAAAGAATTTTGCAGTTATTAGAAATCGGGAAGTCAAGACCATCATTCAAAAAGATCGTGCAGTCTATTACGTCAGATGGATTCACAGAGATAAGCACATATCTACTCAAAAATGAGTTGATAACAAAAGAAAATCATTTAGAAAATATGGAAGTGCTAAAAACAAGCGGAAAAGTAGCACAAAATTCTACTGCAAGATTTTGCACCATTGCAGAGGGCGAAATGAAACATATTTTTACAGAGGACGGAATAGATATATCTCAAGCAATGCAAGAAAACGCAATCATTTTGTTTGTTCTAAATCCTCTTACATTCCCCGAATTATCCCCTGCTTTCGGCAGATTGGTATTAATAGATGCAAAACAAGCAATCGGAAATTTATTTAAGTCTAAAACTGAAAGAACATTTTTCATCATGGACGAGATTAACGGATATGCGACTACTGGATTGACGGATTTAGTGAATAAGAGCCGTAGTGCGAATGTAACTTGTGTTTTGGCAACACAGAGCCTATCAGACCTTGATTTTGCTTGCGGTGAAGCCTACAAGGAGCAGATTATAGAAAATTGTAACAACTACCTTGTAATGCGACAAAACAGCGGTGTAAATGCTGAACACTGGTCAAAGATATTAGGCACAAGACAAACGGTAGATGTAACCCACCAATTACAGCAAAGAGGGTTAGACACTTCTGAAACAGGGTTTGGGAGTGCAAGGCTTGTAAGGGAATTTCTATTCCACCCTGACGATATAAAGACATTGCAAACAGGCAAAGGAATATTTTTATCAAGGGACACCAATTTCAACAGCAGAATCAATGTAAATAAGCCTTTTTAGGAGGAATTTATTTGAAGATTATAATGGTACCTGAAAACTAGACAAAAATTTTGCAAATCTAAGTCGCTCTGATATAATAAAAATTATGAAAGAGGAAGGAGCATTTAGATATGCAAAAAAAGAATTACACGCCAGAATTTAAGGCGAAGGTAGTATTAGAATTACTATCTGAAAATCAAACTACAAGTGAAATAGCATCAAAATATGAGGTAAATATAAGAATGGTTCAAAGATGGAAGAAAGAGTTTTTAGAAAATATTGGAAGAATCTTTGGAGAAACTAAGATAGAAAAGGATGTAAAAAATAAAGAAAAAGAGTTAGAACAAAGAGAAAAACTACTTATGGAAAAAGTAGGAGAATTAACAATCGAAAACGATTGGCTCAAAAAAAAATCTCTTGAAATCTTTGGGAAAAAATGAAAGATTAAAAATAGTATCTGAAAAAGAAAAAATAACAGTAGAAAACCAATGTAAGATATTGGAAATAAATAGAAGTAGTTTTTATTATACTCCTGTTCAAAAAGATGTAGAAAAGGAAGAATATATAAAAGCTAGAATTGATTACTGGCATACAAAAATGCCATATTTAGGAGTTCGACCATTAAGAAAGAAGCTAGAGATAGATAAAATATTTATAGGAAGAAAACTGCTTAGTAAATATATGAAAGAAATTGGTATATATTGCGTTTATCCAAAACCTAATTTATCTAAACGAAATAAAGCACATATAATATATCCGTATCTATTAAGAAATTTAAATATAATAAAACCAAATCAAGTATGGGCAATAGATATAACATATATAAAAATGGGAAAAAGCCATATGTATTTAACAGCAATAATAGATTGGTATAGTAGATATTTAATAAACTGGGAATTATCTGATACATTAGAAACTGCACCTGTATTAAAAGCAGTAACAGATGCAATAAAAAAAATGGTAAACCTGAAATAATTAATTCAGATCAAGGAAGTCAATTTACAAGTGAAGAATATGTAAAATTATTGAAAGAAGAAAAAATCAAACAAAGTATGGATGGCAAAGCAAGATGGGTAGATAATGTAATAATTGAGAGATGGTTTAGAACTTTAAAATGTAACTATATTTATATAAATGAATTCAATACTGCTAGAGAATTAAGAAAACGGAATTGCTGAATTTATTATAGAATACAATACAGAAAGACCACATCAAACCTTAGGATATGAAACACCACAAGAAATTTACTATTTAAAAAAAGCAGCTTAGTGCAAAATTGTGGATAATATGGAAAATCAGAGATTTACCACATTACCCACAATTACTACTACTGCTACTACTATATATATTTATTTATAAACAAAAAAAGATTGTGTTAAGATGCGACAATAAAATTTAAAAATTTTGTCTTGACAAGGAGGCCATTATAGATATTAAAATTCGTTTGGTCAAATCTTTTCTATATAATTTGGTTTATCCTGTATTTCCTTATTGCGTGGGTGCTATTCGGTGGAGGTCTAAAAGGACTTATTATCACGTCAATTATCTATGGAACATCAATTACAATCGCCTTATGTCCTGTTGGCGAGATAATATTAAGGTTTTTAGAGGGCTGTCGGCTACCTGCAACAGAGCAGGAGAAATCATATCTAATTCCAATATTTGAGGAAGTATATGATAATGCAAAAGAAATGAATCTATACATAAACAAAGACATCAAAATATATGTCATGGACGGAATGTATGTAAATGCCTTTGCCATTGGACGAAAAACCGTTGCAGTCACAAGAGGAGCGTTGGGTAGTTTTTCAAGAGACGAATTAAAAGGCATTTTAGCCCATGAGTTGGGACATATGTACTATGGGCATACAAAAGCATTGTTGCTGTCGGTAATTGGGAATGTCTTTTTTTCTATTATTGTCAAAGTGTTGGGGTTACTCCTGTATATATTAGAAGTGATTGCCTCTACCCTTGCTTTTGTAAACTGGATTGGTTGGATATTTAAATTTATGGCTTTTATTGCAAGATGGACATTTTATATAAGTGTATTCTTGTTTGTCAACGCAGGAGAATTATTGTTGTCTTTCAACAGCAGAACGAACGAAATACAAGCCGATAAATACGCTTATACAATCGGCTACGGCAGGGAATTAACATCTGCTATGTATCTACTGCAAAAAATATCTATGAATACAAAATTAAAGTTTTCGGATAAGATGAAAGCAAGCCACCCTCATATTGCATTTAGGATCGAACATTTAGAACAATTAGAGAATAAAAAACACGAGGAATAACCAGACTGCTCCATACCCCCTTAGTGACGAGATTTTGCGGACTAAGTAAAAATATGCTACTTTTACAGAAAGTGGCATATTTTTATGTGTCTGCATATACTGACGGCTTGGGGTATGGAGAAAGTGGAAAAGGGTTGGGATTTATAGGGAGATTATTTTTAGTGAGGGTGGGAAATGAGGGTTGACATTTTGGGGACAGGTTGTATAATGGAAAGTACAAGATAGTTGGGTTTATCGTGGCTTGTGGTGTTTTTAAAACCCAGGCCAGGTGGGGTATATTTCGCTTGAAGCAACGTTTTTTATATATGCCGGAAACGGAACCCGTATATTGCGTGCGCTGACGTTATACCTGCCTAAATGCACCGTGATAAAATCCGGGATTATCACCCGCTGAAGAACCCTCGACGATGTTGCTCCTACCTGATTCCGCTGATCCCTTAATACCTGCTCATGCGGGGGTATGTCAACGGTATGAGCGGCTCCCTCACCCTTTACATAGGGGTGCATGGTCACCTCTTCCAGCGATTCGATGGTGTCGAATATCTGCACTCCGTTGATAACCTCGGAAACAAGCCCGGGGCTGCTTACCTCTACTCTATAGGTTGAATATGTAGCTCCTGTATAATCAGGATTCAGTGTATTCGCCTTATCGGGAGCGTATAGCGAGACTGTTTCGGTTCTGCCTGACATATCGGTTTTCAGATTGTATAAAACACTGCCGTTGTCATCCTTTATAACCACATTTGCACCGTTTATCGGGAGTGCGTCATACCCTGCGCCAACCTTGACCGTTAAACTTCCTTTACCCATATAAATCCCTCCATATAATAATATTTTCCTTATATTATATGGAGGGATGTTTTTAATTGTTACATGATTTGCATCGGACAAAATTCCAGATAATCGCCTGAGATCAGTTTAAAGTTTATCCCCTCGTAATCGCCCTGATATGCCTGCCTGCACACCTTGCCATGGAGATGCCCGTAAAAGACCGATTCAACGCCGTATTTATGCAGGACATCAATAACAGGTTTGCATATTATGTTATTGGCAAATATCGGAGGATAATGCAGGAATACAATCGGGTTTGCGCCCTTTTTGATTCCGTCTTTGATCGACAACTCCAGCCGTGACGCCTCTCGCGCAAGTATCTTGCTATCGTGATTAACATCCGCCTTTTGAATGTCGCAGTTTATCCAGCCTCTGGTTCCGCAAATAGCGTAGTCCTCATAAAAATAGGCATTGTTGTGTAGTATCTGCATACTGTCAAAACCATGCTTTTGCCTGAAGAGATCAAACTGAGATTTTGTGGTAAACCAATAGTCGTGGTTGCCCTTGAGTATTATTTTTTTACCCGGCAGATTATGGATGAATCGAAAATCCGCCTCAGCTTCCGAAATATTCATAGCCCAGCTAATATCGCCGGGAATCACGACTGTATCGCCGTCCGATATACGGTCTGTCCAGTTTTGACTCAATTTGCCAACATAGTCCTTCCAGCCCTCGAATATATCCATAGGCTTTTTTGTGCCGAACGAAAGATGCAGGTCCGCAATAGCATACAATGCCATATAACTCTCCTTTGTAGGGTACGCACCCCTGTGCGTACCGTGTCTTTTATATAGTGATACCGTGTGTATTATATAAGCCTGTGCATTACATAAACTCCGCAAGCCATGCGGGTTTGTATTCGCCTTTTGTGATTATCCCGCCGTTTTTATACTCTCCAACCTCGACAAAACCGTTTTCGTTATCGTAAAAACGAACCTCGTCACACAACGGGAGAATCTTCATCAGGTCTGCTTTCCGCTTGTTGTATCTGCGGATAACATCGATTGAATCTACATGGTGACCGCCCTTTTCGACCCTGTTTTTGATTCGCTTTACGCTCTCTTCATATCTTCCCAGCCCAATATAAAACAGCCGAACTGTGTAATTATTTTTTTTGGCGATTTTTATATTTTTTATCGTTCTTGTGCCTGATAGTGTCGTTTCCTGCGAAAAAGACACACCCTCGTTTATAAATCTGTCTATTAAAAATATAGCGGACTTCCCCGCTTCTAAATTTCCTGATTTGCTTTCGGCTGCGATCCTGTCAACGTCGATAACAAAACCCAGATCGTTTCTCTCGGCCTTCAACACGCCTGTCAAACTGGATTTTCCGACACCGTTTACACCCGCAATTATCGTATATCTTTTCACGCTAACAAACCTTTCTTTTTATCCGCTGAATAAAACCTAAATTCCTACAAAAAATAAAGTCCGAAAGGAGTTGTATTTTTCATGGAAGAAAAAACCTTACGCAACGTATCATGCGAAGTTGACAACTGCGTATATAATAACCAAGCTCGCGAATGTACTGCAGACAGCATTCATGTCGGCTCCAGCGAAGCCGAATATATCGACGAAACCGCCTGCGAAACCTTTGAACCGCAATGATGACAATTGACAGTTGACAGACGCCCTCTCCGTCACGCCCCGGCGTGGCACCTCTCCCAAAGGGAGAGGCAAGAGGGCGGCGACGCCACCACATCCCCCATGTTTTCCGGGGAAATGGTTTGGTTGAATCTTGGGACTGCGTTTTTCAGCTGTAATAGTTGAGGCGGGATTTCTACACCGCAAATGTCCTTTAGTCTTTGCATGACCGTGAATGGATCGCCATCGGGATTTCCGCCGAGTGATTCTAAAACGCTGTGGGGGAATTTGTATATGCTGGCCGTAGATGCGATAACGGTTTTGGTGCTGTCTCCGGTTTTGGCGGCGTATTCCTCATAGACGGCCGTAGCAACGGCGGTGTGGGTGTCAAGGGTGTAACCATACTCGCCGAATGTTTTGGCTATCTGCTTCTTTGTGGCGGCATCATCGCAGTATCCTCCGTAAAACTCCGATTGCAGCCTTGTGCGTAAGGAATCGCTTATCTCATATCGTCCGTCTGCGGCAAGGCCGGCAAAGAGCGTCCTTATAAAATCACTGTCCCTGCCGCAAATATCATAGAGCAATCGCTCAAGATTGCTGGATATAATAATATCCATCGAGGGTGACAATGTTGTGATAAACCTGCGGTTGCGGTCGTAAACGCCATGGCTGATAAAATCGGTCAGGATATTATTAGAGTTTGAGGCGCATATGAGTTTGTTTACGGGAATCCCCATCTTTTTTGCGTAATATGCCGAGAGTATGTTGCCGAAGTTACCTGTGGGAACGACATAGTTTATTCTTTCACCCTGTTTTATTTTGCCGCTGCCGACAAGGCTGACATATGCCTGTACATAGTATATTATCTGCGGAACCAGCCGTCCCCAATTTATAGAATTGGCGCTGGAAAATGACCGCCCTGTCTCTTTAAGAATCTTGGTGATATTTTTGTCCGCAAATATATTTTTAACGGCAGTCTGAGCATCATCGAAATTGCCGTCAATGCCATATACCTTGACATTGCTCCCCTCTTGGGTGATCATCTGCAGCTTTTGCATATCGCTGACCCCGTTTTGCGGATAGAAGACAACTATCTCGGTGCCGTCGGCATCCCTGAATCCCTCGAGAGCGGCTTTTCCTGTATCGCCTGATGTGGCAACCAAAATCAGCACCCTGTCGCCGCCTGTCTTTTTCATAGACACACTCAGCAGATGCGGCAGGAGTTGGAGCGCCATATCCTTGAACGCACAGGTGGGTCCGTGCCACAGTTCTAACATAAATGCCGATTTATTCAGCTCGGTCAGAGGCGCGGGATTGCCGCCGAATTTTTCTTTGGTATATGCTTTTTGCAGGCAGGATTGTATCTCATCGGCCGTAAACCCCGTCAAGAACTTAGATAGAACAACCGACCCGCATTGGATGTAATCCATCCGTGGGAGTTTGTCCATCTCATCTGCAGTAAGCGTTGGTATATTTTCAGGCACAAACAGACCGCCGTCATCCGAGATCCCCTTTACAATGACCTCCTCGGCCGACAGGGATATGCCGCTGTCCCTTGTGCTGTTGTATCGCATACTAACCACGTCCTAATGTTTTGATTAATATATTATATATGTTTCTTGAAAAAATTACAAGCATTGCCGTAAAAAATATTTTCGGCTATCACACCGCCGAATCGGGTTTTTATATCGCTGTAGAACTCTTCCAAACACCCAACACTCTTTAGATATTCGGGGGTTTCGGCTCCGTCAAAATCAGAACCAAGCGATAGCACATTCTCACAGCCAAGCCCCAGAAAATGCTCGATATGCCGTGAGATCGTATCGAATCCGACATTCTTGTGATCACCCAAAAAGTCGTTGCAAAAATTCAATCCGATAATCCCCTGCCGATCGGCGATCTCTTTTATCTGCCAATCCTTTAGGTTGCGGCCAAGACCTTGACATATGCTGAATGCGTTTGAGTGGCTGGCTATGAAGGGCTTTTCGGCAAATTCGCACAACTCGCCGAATCCTGTGTCGTTGAGATGGGATACGTCTACTATTATAGACTGCCGCTCCAGCTCGGCGACTACTTCTCTGCCGAATGATGTAAATCCGCCCTCTGCCCTAACTCCGGATGCTATCTCGTTAGCGGCGTTCCAGCACAACGTGAGTATGGAGATATTCCGCTTTTTTAACTCGGCTATGTTCTCGATCTTTCCCGCAAGAGCCGCCCCTCCCTCTACGGCAAGAAGAGCGTTGCAGTGATGGGGTTTTAGATTGCACGAATCATAGATAGAGAGCCTGCCGCTATTTTGATCAAGGGTGTTCTTGAAAAAATCGTGCTGTTTTATAAAATTATCATAGGCGCTTTGGCCGCGGAATTTGTCGTCAATCCAGAACGCAAAGACCTGCACATGGGTTTGGCTGCGGCAGCAACGCTCGGCATCCAGTGCAAGATTGTTCTGCATCAGGCTTTTCCCTTGCAATATACATTCAAATACCGTGTCGCAATGAAGATCGAATACTCTCATAGCAGTCTCCTTTTGGTTTTGGGTGCGTACCCTACCAATATTTATTGTGCGTCAAATGCGCTTTTGATATGTCTGACCTTGAATTTGCCTCTTTCGGGCATGATCTCGATTACATCGAACCTAAATCCCGTGTCATCGCAGTTGTTGTTACATATATATGCCTGGGCCGCTCGGATTATCTTTCTTTGTTTGGCTTTGGTCACAGATTCCCAGGGTTGTATCATGCTGTCCGGCTGTCGTGTTTTAACCTCGACAAAGACCGTCACATCGCCGTCTGCGGCGATAATATCGATCTCGCCGACCTTTACGGAGTAGTTTTGCTTTATGATTCTGTAACCCAATCTTTGTAAAAATTTAGCCGCCGCCTGTTCGCCTATTTTGCCGTTGATGTTCGACTTGGTTGATCTGTCGAGCGGCACCCTAAATGTCTTGCGGTGTATCGCAGACAGACCCAGTTCCCGAATGGCTTCAAGATGGGCGGCTGTGCAGTATCCTTTGTGGCGTGCAAAATCATAGCCCGGATATTTGCCGTCGATCTCGATCATATATCTGTCTCTGGATACCTTTGCCAAAATAGATGCGGCAGCTATAGACGCCGACAGCGAATCGCCTTTTATGATAGTCCTCGTATCTATGCCAAGCCCCGGTGAGAGATTCCCGTCAACCAATGCAAGTTTCGGGGTTACGCTCAGACCCTCGGCCGCTCGTTTCATAGCTAAAAATGCCGCCTGAAGAATGTTGATCTCATCTATTTCCTCCACCGTTGCAAAAGCGACAGAGTAGCATATGGATTTTTCCACTATCTCGTCATACAGCTTTTCCCGGCGAATTTCGCTGAGTTTCTTAGAATCATTCAACCCCGCTATCTCGGCGCTGTTATCCAGTATAACCGCAGCGGCATAGACAGGACCGGCAAGCGGACCCCGCCCCGCCTCATCAATCCCGCACACCGGTGATACATAGAAATTCCTATCATATTCGTATAAAGTCATAATATACATCCTACAAAACCATGCAGCTCCATCGTAGAAAGACAGAGCTACATAAGCGATATTTTTCGTATATAATATCATGTAAAAAAATATATGTCAAGGGGTTTGTGAATATTTCGGGGTCTCACAGGGGCGGTACGCACAGGGGTGCGTACCCTACCCGCCCTCTCAGTCGGCGTTACCGCCGACAGCTCTCCCAAAGGGAGAGCCAAGGTGATACACGGAGTTTGCGATAACTACGGAAAAACACCCGCCCTTGCGAGGGCACCCTCTTTACGAAAGAGGGCGGGGCTTGAAATTACGGTAGGGTACGCACCCCTGTGCGTACCGTCCTATGCGTAATTCCGCAAATTGCGGTAGGGGCGGCAATCTGCCGCCCGTTCACACAAACACGGCGTTTTTCTATCCACGGTACGCACAGGGGTGCGTACCCTACGGGGCTTGAAATTATAATTATTCATTGTTAATCGTGCAATGTTAATTGTTCAAGCCCCTGCCCTCTTTGGCAAAGAGGGTGCCGCCGCAGCGGCGGGTGTTTTTCCCGTGGTTATCGCAAACCCCTGTGTATCCCCTTGCCTCTCCCTTTGGGAGAGGTGTCACGCCTTGGCGTGACGGAGAGGGCGTGACGGAGAGGGCAACGG
>Ga0099364_10006907_pt1 | contig 16379 bp, 17 predicted proteins | sample TergutTh196P3_FD_73070 | JGI IMG/M metagenome (GOLD analysis project Ga0099364, IMG submission 73070) | Microcerotermes parvus P3 segment gut microbial communities from Pointe-Noire, Republic of the Congo - Th196 P3 | ecosystem: Host-associated > Arthropoda: Insects > Digestive system > Gut ...
ATTCAAAGGCAAATGTTACAATACAAGAAGCCGCCAACTTTAGACCCCCTGAAGTTACAATCCAATCTCCTGCAAACTTCAGCACAACAAATACCGCAACGGCAAACTTGTCCGTAAACATAGCCGACCAAAACCAGAGCATCCAGAACATCAAAGTTTTCGTCAACGGCCGCCCTGCCGGAAGGAACGAGCTTTCTGCAGTTAAGGGCAGCAACTTACAGGCAGAACGGACAAGCCTAACCGTTACGGGCAATCAAAGAACCGTCACCTTCGAGCTTCCTCTTGCTCTTGACCCTGGCAATAACCGCATCGAAGTTGTTGCGTTTAACGGCTACTCAGAAAACCGCCGTCACATTGACGTTACGTGGAACGCTCCGGCAGGACAACGCCCTGCATTGCCTAATCTGTGGATATTCGCTGTTGGGGTAAACAGTTATGACGCTTCGGATATTCGGAATCTTCGCTTTGCCGTAGCGGATGCAAAAGGTTTTATTGATTCGCTAAAAACGCAGGAAGGCAGGCATTATGCGAAAGTGAATACCCTGTTAATTGCAGACGGCGAATCAATAATTCCCTCTACGGCAAATATCCGGCAGAATCTTGCGTTTTTGGATCAAGTGGGGGATCGTGACGTAGTACTTATCTTTCTGGCAGGACATGGCGTTACTGCACAAGGGGGAAATTTTTACTTCCTGCCGAGAGACTCTGTTGTTACAGAAAGCAGTGGCAGCGTAAGGGTTGACGAAAACCGTGCCATCTCCGGCGACGAGATTGTATCGGTATTAGAAGGGCCGGGCAGGCGGTTGTTGTTTATCGACGCATGTCATTCAGGCGGAATTGACAACGATCGCATGATACACATCCTTCAGGAATCAAATGCTTTTGTATTTGCAGCCAGTCAGGGGCACGAATATTCGTATGAGCATCCGCAGTTGGGGCATGGTTATTTTACCCACAGCATACTCAACACATTCACGGGAAATGCTCCCGCCGCTCTTGCAGAGGGCAATGTCAGCGTGTGGAGTATGTCGGGTTTTGTGCGTAGTGATGTATCCAGACGTGTCATGAACGATCTCCGCGAAAGCCAAAACCCCAGAGTACATTCACGCCTATACGGCGATTTCCCTCTGGCGGTTATTCGGTGAACTGTCTATCAAAATATACGCGCCGTCCTTCGGGGCGGCTTTTTTTGGTGACAACCACCAAAAAAGCTCTCTGCTACCCACTTGCCAGAACATCAAACAGCGACCCAATCAAGTACAGCGGAACGGAATGTAGGGTTTCGTTAACACCCATGTTTTTTAAGGAAATTCTTACCGCTGTTTTAGGATTGTATTCTTCCATGTAAACTTTGAGTGACTTTGACTGGGTTTTCCTTTCCGATTTAACTTCTATCGGGATGATTTCGTTTTTATACTGCATAATAAAATCAACCTCGGCAGCGCCTTTGTCACGCCCCCAGTAAAAAAGCGGCTTTTCGCAAGTCGCTTTTAATTCCTGGCAGACAAACTGTTCGCTCATAGCGCCGTGGAAATCATGGAATATTTTTGGGTCTGCCTGGTAAAACGCGGTTAAATCTACATCAATTTTCGCGCCCAATAAACCAATATCCAGCATATATAGTTTAAAAGCCTCACGCTCCTGATCCCGCGCAAGAGGCAGATTTGGCGTTAAGGTATAGTAAGTTTTAAGCATATCAACGCAAAGGCCGGATAAACTTTCCAATAAAGGGCGGTTTAGACTTTTTCTTATATGCTTACACTTTATCAAGGGACTTTATGTAATGATTTACACTTTTACGGGGGACTTTTTGTTATATACTTACACTTTGTCAAGGGACTTTCTGTAACTATTTACATTTTTACGGGGGACTTTTTGCAGGCTCAACACACTTTGATTCGCCAATGTTTTTCTGTACGCTCAAGTTGGCAAACCGGAACAGACATTTGGCGGCCATCATCGGTAGTAAGTTTAATTTGCCCGGCAACAGGGTTTACTTCGGTAATTTTCCATGATTCGTTATTATGGTTTATCCGCAGACCTTCCTGGGGAAGATTGCGCTGTTGTTCGCTGTAAAAATTGTATTCATAAAAGAGACAGCACAAAAGCCGTCCGCAGGGACCGGAAATTTTTACGGAATTAAGGGAGAGTTTTTGATCCTTCGCCATTTTAATGGAAACGGGTTTTAGCTTATCAGAAACACTATGACAGCAATAACAACGGCCGCAGACTCCAAGACCGCCAAGCACTCTGGCTTCATCACGTACACCGATTTGGCGCAGTTCAATCCTCATTTTAAAAACGCTTACCAAATCTTTTACAAGCTCGCGAAAATCTACCCTGTTTTCGGCGGTAAAGAAAAATAAAATCTTTGGTTCTTCCAAAAGGTAATGTACTAGAACCAGCTTCATGTCAAGTTTATGATTCTCAATTTTTTTTCTGCAAATTTGAAACGCTTCTTTCTCAAGCTGGTGATTTTTGCATACTTTATTTAAATCTTCAGGAGTCGCTACACGCGCGACCCACGCAATTTCGGAAACCGGAGGCAATTTTCCCCCACGCATGGAACCTATAACCTGCGCTAAATCACGTCCGTAACGAGTAGGCACTATAACCATTGTTTTAGGAGCAAGGGTATCCTCCCTGTAAACAGCGAGAAATGTTTCCTGGGAATATAAAAGCCTTAATCTGTAAATTGGCGTATCGGGGGCAATTGATTCTATGCCGGCATCAACCCCTGTTATAACATTACATTCTTTAGGCTCTTCATCAAACACTACGTCATCATCTTCAAGATTCTCATATTCGTTAAAATCATTCATATATTTTACCCTATTGTAACAAGTCTACCAAAAGACCGCGTATTTCCTCAAGGCGTGAAACCAGCCCCAATTGCCGGGTCTGGCTTGAAAGAAGCATGGCCGCCAAATCTTCCAGCTTTTTATCAATAACCTGAATTTTGGTATACAATTTCCCCTGCATCGCTTCTGGAGTGCCGCGCCGGCCTGAAAATCCGGGTTTTAAAAAATTAGGAATGCCTTCTTCCCGTTCAATGGAGTAGGAATTTTTTACAACATAATTCAAAAAATTACGCACTGCCTGTTTGTAACGTGTAATTTCCTCGGGAAAGGGCCGGCTGTGTAAAATATCGCCTGAGCCGCGAACCTCGTCCATCAACAAATTAAGAGTATCTTCCGATACGGGCAGTTCCCGTAAGGGGCCAAGCTCATCAGCGGTCTTGCCCCGCAGATCATCAAGCATACGGGAAAAATCCGACCTGTCACGGCGTAGAGCTTTTGTTTTTTTCTCTTCCTTAACCTGGGAATAGGCAGCAGGATTCATGTATAGGGAAGTATCTGTACCTTCTACCTTGGCCATAGGCTTAACTTAATTGAAAACGGGCAGCGCCAATTTAATGCCCTGCGCGTCTCGATATTCGGAAATTGTTTTTACCCAATGTTCGTCATTTGGACATACCGTTACCCTGCCGTTGATAAAGCAGCCGTCATCCGCCTGAATCCGGCGGGTAATTATGTCTCCAATAATAAGAGCAGTTGAAAGGATAACCAAATGTCCGTCTGAGATTATATTGCCCGCTACTACCCCGCCGATTGTAATGTTTTTCCCTGTAACATTACCCTTCATCCGGGCGCGTTCACCAATTACTACCTTGCCTCTGGCTCTTACATCTCCACGGATACTGCCGTCTACACGGGTAAATCCGCCGGCGTCTATATCCCCGGTAAGGTTGGTACCGGGTCCTATAATTGTATTAATTGAATAATCGCCGCTTTTGTTCTGAGCCATTAGTCTCTTAGCGTCCTTGCCTGGTAACACGGGAACGAAGAGTAATATACCTGTAAGGATCTACAACGTCGGAACCGATATGTACTTCGTAGTGAAGATGAGGACCGGTAGAAAGACCGGTGTTTCCGATATAACCGATAACTTCACCCTGCTGAACACTCTGCCCAACCCTTGCCCTGAAACTCTGTAAGTGCGCGTAACGGGTATAATAACCATGCTTATGCCTAATAATTATAAAGTTGCCAAAGTCGAAAGCATATTCAGCCGCTACTACCTGCCCGTCTGCTGTCGCTACAACCGAGTCGCCGGAACGGTGAGTGGAAATATCTATTCCCTTATGAATATAATACTGACCGTGAATTGGATTAATATTTTGGCCAAAAAACATCGTAATGTTGCCAAGACCGCCCCTGACAGGCCATAGACTCGGAATTTCGGTAAGCAGGGCGCTTTGGGTATCCAGAAGAACGCCTATTTCCCTAATCGGCTCAGCGGCCTGGGAAAGAAAAGCTGAAAGGCGGCGCACGTCATCAACTTCCCGCAGCATACCTTCCGGAGTTTCCTTTATACCAAGAAATGAACTTAAATCACCCAAAGTATTTTGGGACATGGCGCTGTTTCCAGTGGCGCCAAGAGCGGAAAGAACGCCGGAAAGAGCGCCTTCGAAATTACGAGCTTCCCGCAGAAGCAGGGCAGTTTCATCCCTAAGTTGATCAAGCGTAGCCCCCATATCCCTTAGACGGTTGTCCTTGTTCGCCATTGTATACATGGTACTGCTGTACGAAGCTCCGTACCAAAAAAACGCTCCAAGAATACCAAAAACAATCATGAGAAAGCAGCATATTGAAAGTACTGTTACATGAAGGTTATAGACCCTCTTTTCGGAATGAGGGACAAAAACTATAGTATACCGTCTGGTAAGAAATCTTCCCAAAATTTTGAAAATTCCGACAATGAAACCCACAACAAGAATAATCGCGTTTTTCACTTTCTGGACAAGCCTATTTTCCAGACGTTTATACTCGTGTACCGAGGCCATTTAAGCTCCTGTAGAGTTAATAGATTATTATACCTCAACCCGGAATATCTGTCAAACTTTTATTAACAGATTATTCCGTTACACCGCTTCATACCCCGCTTGAATAGCTTTAATATTCATGGGTATAAATTGATGTTTGTCCTGTGGAAAAAACTTCTTTAGGACACCTTCAATATCGGCTAATTTTAACGCACTCGTTAGCTTTGCCATAGCCCCAAGAGCCACCATATTTGCAAAAACTATGTTGCCAATCCCATCGGCAATGCCGGAAGCCTCAATTTTAACGATTTTCAGATCGCTTCGCTGGGGATTTTCCTTTACAAGTGTCGAATTTATCAGCATTAACCCGCCGTCTTTGAGAATTTTTTCACAAAGAGGAAGGGAGTCCACATTCATGACCAAGGCCGAGTCCGGCGTTGTTACAAGCGGGCTAGCTATTTCATCGTCAGAGATAATTACGCTGGCTCGGGCAATGCCGCCGCGTTTTTCAGCGCCGTAAAACGGGAAAAAGGTTACATTTTTCCCTTCCCGCATAGCAAAATATACCCAGAGTTGTCCCAAGGAAATAATGCCTTGTCCGCCAAATCCCGCGAAAAATGATTTTTCTGTCATCACGCATCTCCTTGAGGCGCAACGCCTCCTAACGTATTTTTCACTTCTCCCAACGGATAGACGGAGATCATGTTTTGTTCCAGCCATTCAATTGCCTGGATAGAGTCCATTGCCCAGTTGGTCGGACAGGGGCAAAGAATTTCTACCATTGTATTGCCAATGCCGGATAATTGCGCCTCAAATGCTTTTTTAATGTACTGCCTTGTCTTGCGCACATTGGCGGCACTGTTTACCGCTCCCCTGGCGATATAACGTGTTCCGTCCAGTACCGCCAAAAGCTCTGCTACCTTAATAGGGTAGCCCATTCCAGCCTCTTCCGCGTCACGCCCTTTGGGGGCGGTAGTAGCTTTCTGACCCAACAGGGTTGTGGGCGCCATCTGTCCGCCTGTCATACCGTAAATAGCATTATTGACAAAGATTGTCGTGAATTTTTCGGCACGGTTCGCGGCGTGAATCATTTCTGCCGTACCAATGGCGGCCATATCCCCGTCACCTTGATAACAAATAACAAGGTGGTCAGGATGTACACGCTTAACCGCTGTGGCTGCCGCCGGTGTTCTGCCGTGGGGCGGCTGCACCGAATCAAAATCAAAATACAAATCCGCCCAGATTGAACAGCCAACCGGATGAGTAATGATTGTTTTTTCCCTGATGCCCAATTCATCTATTACGCTGGTGATAAGCCGGTGAACCACACCATGCCCGCAGCCGCCGCAATACTTGGTCTGTATTTTCATTAAACTTTCAGGATGTCCGTATAACTTTTTCATTTTCTCAAAATTTCCTTTGCCCTGGCAAACACTTCTTCCTCGGTCGGAATCACGCCGCCTGAATGGCTTAACAGGTGAATATCGGCTTTCCCGCCGATTCCATTACCACTAATAGAAGCTTCGTAGGCCGAAAGCTTCACGTCTTCAACTAATTGTCCCAATGACATTTCCACTGATAAGACAGGAGTGCCACGGGAAATGATTTTTCCCAGTTCCTGGTATGGGAACGGCCACAGGGTTATGGGTCTGAAAACACCAAGTTTGATACCCTCTTTTTGGGCAAGCATCCTGGCTCCAAGGCAAACCCTAGCGCAAGTGCCGAAAGCGACCATTACAAGGTCGGCATCCTCACAGCCATTATCCTCGAAACGAATCTCGGTAGCCTTGACTGTTTCATAACGTTTAAAACGTTCCATTGTCATACGTTCGAGTACTTCGGGAACCAATTCAATAGAAGTAATATGCCGGGCTTTTCTTCCGGCGGCGTTGCCGACAGTCCAATCCCTTTTTGGCGCTTCTTTTTCCGGCGGCAGAACAAGCCCTTCGATCATCTGCCCAATCATTCCGTCTGCATGAATAATAACCGCCATACGGTACTTGTCCGCCAAGTCAAAAGCCAAATAGGTATAGTCCGCACATTCCTGTACGCTTTTAGGAGCAAGCACTATACAATGGTAATCCCCGTGGCCGCCTCCCCGTGTAGACTGAATATAATCGCTCTGCGCCGGAGCTATATTGCCCAGCCCCGGGCCGCCTCGGTTTATGTTTACCAGTACTACCGGTACATCCGCGCCCGCCGCATAGGACATGCCTTCCTGCTTAAGACTGATACCCGGACTGGAAGAACTGGTCATTGCCCTTACCCCCGAGCATGAAGCGCCGTAAACCATAATCATGGCTCCGATTTCGCTTTCCGCCTGAATAAAAATCCTGCCACGCTCAAGCATGTGTTTTGACATATAGGCGGGAATCTCGTTCTGCGGAGTAATTGGGTACCCAAAATACGCCATACAACCCGCCCTTATCGCCGCTTCGGCAATGGCGTCGTTTCCCTTCATTAAAACTTTCTCACTCATTAATTGCCTCCCTCGATCTCATATACCTCGATACAGACATCGGGGCACACTTCATAGCAATTACCACAGGCAATACATTTTTCTTCCAAAACCGCTTTAGCGGGATATGAACCGGATGAATTCAGCTCAGTATCCGCCTCCAATACTTTTACCGGACAAGCACGGACACACAATAGGCATCCCTTGCATAATTCCCGATCAATTACTAATTTACCTTTTCTCGCCATAGAATTTCCTTATTTTCTTCAATTAAAAAAGATTATAAAGAAAAACCGATTTTTTACCAAGCCCTTTTTTTGTAAAAAAAATGGTATTTTCTGTCGAATTTTATTGACTTGAAAAATGATAAATTGTAGTTTATTAAAAGTGAAAAAAGCAATAAATATTTTAATTACCACCAAAAATGATGAAAACCGGAACATTATTACTGGCGCAATATCAAACCAGGATGATTTGCGGATTGTTGGTATAGAAAGTGATGAAACCAGCGCGGTAATCAAGTCGGAACGATTGAAACCTGATGTGTTAATTATGGACTTGCAGCCGCCCGGGATAGACGGAGCGGAACTTGCTCCCATTATACACAGAAGGTCGCCGGATACATCTATAATTATAATGTGCGACAGGGACGAAGATGATTATGCCAGCAGGGCGTTCAGAGCGGGAATTTCAGGCTTTATGTTGAGAAAAGCGGATATGAATAAATTAATCCCTGCTGTGAAAATAGTAAATTTGGGTGGTTACTATATAAGCGCATCTATCACAAAAAGAACTATGGAAGCGATAACACATATAAGACAATTTCCCGGTCAGGATATGGAGAATATAAGTAAAATCAGGGAAAGGTGGAACGCTTCCGAAAAGAATCTGTTTCTTTCTTCCACGGAACGCAGTATCATCAAGAATATCGCCAAAGGTTTTAAGGATGATGAAATAGCGGTTCACCTGAATTACAGTACAGGCACAATAAAGAACTGCATAGCCGCCATAAAACGCAAAACTAATTTGAGAAACCGTACGCAAATTGTCGTTTTCTCACTTATTTACGGATTTATCAAACTGGATCAGCTCAATATAATTAATACTAATGGACATATTTTAAATGATGGAATACAATGAGAAAAACAAAGATTGTCGCCGCTTTGCGGCGCTAAGAGAGGTAATATGCGGACTGTATGCGGTATTGATCTTGGAACCCAGAGTTGCAAGCTGGTTGTTTATGACTATGAAAAAAAGTCTATTGTTGCCCAATCCCAGGCTCCGGTAGACATTATTGCCAACAATGACGGTACAAGGGAACAAAAGGCCGAATGGTATGACTCGGTAGTAAAAACGTGTTTTGATAAAATCGAAGAAAATGTCAAAAAGACAATAACCGCCATTGGCGTTTCGGGACAGCAGCACGGGTTTGTGCCTCTCGATGAAAAGGGAAAACCTGTCTACAATGTCAAACTTTGGTGCGACACTTCCACAACTGCCGAATGTGAGGAGCTAACCAGGGCGGCGGGCAGCGAGAAAAAGCTTATCGCCAAGGCCGGGCTTCCAATGCGTCCCGGTTACACTGCCCCGAAGGTTCTGTGGCTGAAAAATCACAAACCCAAGGCTTTTGACAAATTGCGGCACATCCTTCTTCCGCACAATTATATTAACTATCTTTTAACGGGCGAATACTGGGCAGAATACGGAGACGCTTCCGGCACTGCCCTTTTTGATGTCCGTGAGCGGAAATGGTCTTCCGCTGTCTGTAAGTACATTTCCCCGGATGTAGAAAAATACCTTCCCACGCTGACTGCTTCGGATAAACCGGCAGGAAGGGTAAATAAGGCCGCGGCGGAGCTTTACGGTATTAACGAAGGGGTTATAGTATCTTCCGGCGGCGGCGACAATATGATGAGCGCCATCGGCACGGGCGCTGTTCGTGACGGGTTCCTTACCATGAGTCTTGGCACATCCGGTACTCTTTTCGGTTTTTCCAAAAAGCCCGTAGTTGATCCAACCGGAAATCTGGCCGCTTTCTGCTCATCTTCGGGGGGGTGGCTGCCCCTGCTCTGTACCATGAACTGTACTGTGGCAAGCGAGGAAATCCGCGGACTTTTCGGGCTGGAAGTAAAAGCCCTGGACATGGAAGCCGCCAATGCCCCAATCGGAGCAGAAGGCATTGTGATTCTGCCCTTCTTTAACGGTGAGAGAACGCCAAATCTTCCTAACGGCAGGGCGAGCGTTAACGGTATTACCGCCGGTAATTTTAAACGGGAAAATATCGCGCGCGCCGCTCTGGAATCGGCCATTTTTGGTATGAGAATCGGGCTTGACGGGTTTACATCCCTTGGCTTTAAACCAAAAGAAATACGGCTGACCGGCGGCGGTTCAAAAAGCAAGCTGTGGCAGGACATTGCTGCTAACATCATGAATCTGCCGCTGCGGATTCCCGTTGGTTCAGAAGCCGCAGCTATGGGGGGCGCGATTCAGGCTCTTTGGTGTTTGCAGAAGAATACCAAGGGAGAAGGAAAAAAAAGTTCGATCGAAGAATTAACCGATGAGCATGTAGCGTTGGGAGATTCGGTTAAACCGGACAAAAAAAGCGTAGAAAAATACAATAAAGCCTACGCGGTGTATTCAAGGTATCTTGGGGCTTTAAGCCCTCTATATAAATAATTAACGGAGGCTAACATGGCGGATTATTACGTTGGGGAAAAAGAATATTTCCCGGGTATTGGAAAAATTAAATTTGAGGGCTCTAGCAGCAAAAATCCTCTGGCGTTCAAGTATTATGACGCCGAAAAAGTGATTGGCGGCAAAAAGATGAAGGATCATCTTAGGTTTGCGATTGCCTACTGGCACAGTTTCTGTGGAGACGGCGGGGACCCGTTTGGTCCGGGAACACATGTCTTTCCGTGGAACACAGAGGCGAAAACGCCGATGGAAGCTGCTGACAAAAAAATGGACGCGGCGTTTGAATTTCTCACAAAGATTGATGCCGAATACTGGGCTTTCCATGACAGAGACATAGCCCCCGAAGGCGCGACTCCTGCCGAAAGTGAAAAAAATCTTTTTACTTTGGTAGAAAAGGCCAAGGGGCTGCAAAAAGAAACCGGCAGGAAACTTCTGTGGGGAACGGCCAACTGCTTTAGTAATCCTCGATTCATGAACGGAGCGGCGACTAACCCCGAATTTGGCGTTGTCGCTCTCGCCGCTACACAGGTAAAAGCGGCGATTGACGCAACAATCGAGCTTGGCGGCGAAGGCTACACTTTCTGGGGCGGAAGGGAAGGTTACATGAGTCTTTTAAACACAGACCTTAAACGGGAAAAAGACAATATGGCGCGTTTTCTTATAATGGCGCGTGACTATGCCCGTAAACAGGGTTTTAAGGGTGTGTTCTACATTGAACCCAAACCGATGGAGCCGTCAAAACATCAGTACGACTTTGATACCGAAACGGTTATCGGCTTCCTGCGCCACTACGGCCTGGACAAAGATTTCCGCATGAACATCGAAGCCAACCACGCCGAGCTGGCAGGTCACGATTTTGCCCATGAGCTTGAGACAGCGGCAGCCGCAGGTTTCTTTGGCTCTGTGGATGCCAACCGTGGGGATCCCATGAACGGTTGGGACACAGATCAATTCCCCATCAGCTATTACGAAACAACTCTGGCGATGTACGCCATCCTGAAAATCGGCGGCTTTACCACAGGCGGTCTGAACTTTGACGCGAAAATAAGGCGCAACTCCGTTGACCCGGCAGATATCTTTGTCGCCCATATCGGAGGCATGGACGCTTTCGCGGTAGGCCTGCAGGCGGCGCAGCGGATAATTGATGACGACATTATTCCCGGCTTTGTTAAAGATCGTTACGCGTCATTCACAGCAGGTGACGGCGCAAAATTCTCCAACGGGGATCTTACCCTGGATCAGTTAGCGAAAATTGGATCGGACGCGGGTTACGGAAAAACAGGTTTGACGAGTGGCAAGCAGGAGTATCTGGAGAATGTTCTGAACGGTTACTTACTAGGTCTGTAAAGACTGGACAATTGGATTCAAGACGGCTGTTCCAAAAAATGAAGATTGGAACAGCCTAAAAAAAACGACCGCCTGTACCTGACAGGCGGTCGTTTTTTTTCATCCCCGCTCGCCGTAATTTTTCTCTACCCAGCGTTGGTAATCACCGCTACGGATACTTTCTATCCATTGGGGATTCGCCAGATACCAGTCGATGGTTCGCGCCAGTCCTTCCTCGAAGCTGACGGTTTGTTTCCAGTTTAGTTCCTTTTTTATCTTGGAACAGTCAATAGCGTAGCGGCGATCATGGCCGGGGCGATCCTTGACATAGGTGATGGTGTCACGAACTTTAGCGGCGTCAAGATTCGCCTTGGCGGATACAATATCAATCAAAGCGTTGAGCAGTTTGATGTTTTCCCATTCATTCTCTCCGCCGATATTGTATGTTTCTTCGGCAGCGCCTTTTCGCATGATAGTCCACACTGCCGAATTGTGATCTTCCACATAAAGCCAGTCCCGGACATTTTTACCATCGCCGTAAACCGGCAGGGGCTTTCCTTCCAGCATGTTAAGAATCATAAGGGGAATTAGTTTTTCAGGAAACTGGTAGGGACCATAGTTGTTTGAACAATTGGAAAGGGTTACCGGCAGACCGTAAGTGTGGCTGTAGGCTTTTACCAGATGATCACTCCCAGCCTTGCTTGCCGAATAGGGAGAGCGTGGGTCATAAGGAGTTGTCTCGGTAAAATAGCCGGTCTCGCCAAGGGAACCGTAAACTTCATCGGTGCTTACATGGTGAAACAGCGTATCCTGACGCAAGCCGCCGCCGTCTTTCCACGCGTTACGCGCAACATCAAGCAGGACGAAGGTGCCCATGACATTGGTTTTTACAAAAGCTTCCGGTCCCAAAATTGAACGGTCTACATGGCTTTCCGCCGCGAAATGCGTGACTGTGTCAATTTCGTACTTGCTGAACAGCGATTCGACCAATGCCCTGTCGCAAATATCGCCATGCTCAAAAAAGTAACGTCCGCTGTATTTCTCTTCAATATCGGCAAGGCTCATCCGATTGCCGGCGTATGTAAGAGCGTCCAGATTAATTATCCTGCCGGAAAAATCACCAGACTGTTCCAGCAGAAAACGAATAAAGTTGCAGCCGATAAAGCCCGCGCCGCCTGTAACCAAAATGTTTTTCAATTTACGCATGTTTTTATTACTCCTTAAAATTTTAGCAGGAAAAATATTCCTTTAAACTCACATCCCAGGAAGGGATTGTCTTTCCCAGGGCTGTCTTTATTTTGCTTTTGTCTAACACAGAATACAAAGGCCGCTTCACTCTGGCGGGATACTCCGTGCTGGAGCAGGGTTTAACAACACATTCCCTGCCAATACGCCCCTGTTCCCGTCCCTGCCGGTAAATTTCTTTGGCAAAGTCAAACCAGGTAATGTTCCCCTCGTTGGTAAAGTGATATACGCCAAAAGGTATATCCCTGCCGGAACCGGCGGCTTTGACAAAGTCTAATACAACAGAAGCCAAATCAAAGGCCCAAGTGGGACAACCCCGCTGGTCATCTACTACTTTAATTTCGTCCCGTTCATTCATCAACCGTAACATCGTATGGACAAAATTATTACCGTGCCTGCCATAGAGCCAGGCAGTACGGATTATGTACGAATGGGGATTGTTTTCCAATATGGCAAATTCCCCGTCCCTTTTGGTCAGACCGTAAACGCCAATGGGGTTGGTCGAGTCATCTTCACGGTAGGGCTGGGCGACAGTCCCGTCGAACACATAGTCGGTAGAAATATGGATAAGCCGCGCGCCGATACTTTTAGCAAGTTCAGCGATGTTGGCAGCCCCCAGCGTGTTCAGGCGGCGGCACATTTCGGCATCGTCCTCGGCCTTGTCCACAGCGGTGTAGGCGGCGCAGTTAATGATCCATGAGATTGACTGCTCTCGCTTTTCCAAGAAACCATGAAGCGCCGCCGGCTCTGTAATATCTACTTCACGGTCACTGCGAATAAAGGCAAGCCCGTCTTTTTCCAGCAGCAGGGAAAGCTCGGTTCCCAGCATACCCTTGTCGCCAATAATCCAAATCATATCGGTTGTCCGTTTAAGTTAAACGCCGGAAGTTTTTTATCTTTCTCGGAAAGGCAATAATCCATTCCCAAGTCAGGCCACTCAATGCCGATAGAGGGATCGTTCCAGATAATGCCGCCTTCGTCCTGTGGGTAATAAAAATCCGTACACTTGTAGGCGAAGATCGCCGTGTTGCTTAATACAAGAAAACCATGGGCAAAACCTTCTGGAATGTAAAACTGGTTTTGCTTTTCGCCACTGAGAATGACTCCATGCCATTTACCATGAGTGGGAGAACCCGGACGTAAATCCACGGCAACGTCAAAAACCTCGCCTTCGATGGCGCGTACCAGTTTGCCCTGGGGATGTGTTATCTGAAAATGAAGACCTCGCAGTACGCCCTTTACAGACCGGGACTGGTTGTCCTGCAAAAACCGCGCGTTTATACCGGCTTCCTCAAAATCGCGGCTCGACCAGGCTTCAAAAAAATAACCCCGGCTGTCGGCGAATACCCTTGGCTGAATTTCAAAAAGCCCCTGAATCGGGCATGGTTCAAAACTAAACGGCACTGTTATTCTCCGCTATGTATTTTAGGTATCCGCCGTATTCGGTTTTATACTCCGAAGCGAGTTTTAAAAGTTCTTCTTTGGAAATCCAGCCCTTGTTATACGCTATTTCCTCGATACAGGAAACATACATTCCCTGCCGCTTCTGAATGGTCTCAATAAAATTTGCCGCTTCCAAAAGCCCGTCGTAGGTGCCGGTATCCAGCCATGCCATACCACGTCCAAGCACTTCTACGGAAAGACGTCCTTTTTCCAGATAGGCGTTGTTAACTGCGGTAATCTCAATTTCGCCCCTCGCACTCGGTTTTACATTTTTGGCGATTTCCACTACTTCGTTGTCGTAAAAGTAAAGCCCTGGCACCGCGTAATTGGACTTTGGTTTGGCAGGCTTTTCTTCTATAGAAAGCGCCTTGCCTTGTTCGTTAAATTCCACTACGCCATAAGAAGAAGGGTCTTTGACAAAATAGCCGAAAATCGCGCCGCCGCCCTGCTCTGTTACCTGTGTTACGGCATTCTGCAGAGTCTGGCTAAAGCCCCTGCCGTAAAAAACATTGTCGCCTAATACCAATGCGGCGCTGTCGCTTCCGATAAAATCAGCGCCCAGAATAAAGGCATCGGCCAGACCGCGCGGGCTTTCCTGAACCTTGTACTCAAAGCGCATCCCCAGCCACGATCCATCGCCGAAAAGTTCCCTGAACATTGGCAGATCGCGCGGTGTTGAGATAATCAATACCTCACGGATTCCCGCCAGCATGAGTACGGACAGGGGATAGTAGATCATCGGCTTGTCGTAAAGGGGAAGTATTTGCTTGGATACAGCGCGGGTAATGGGATAGAGTCTGGTGCCGGAACCGCCGGCGAGTATTATTCCTTTCAATTTAATACCTCCTTGTGGCTTTCTCAACACTTCCGTTTTTGAAAAAGCAACTTTAAATTTATAGTTACGCGCATTTTTCTATGGCGTTAACAAACGAGTCGCATACAATATCAACATCGTTACTCGTCATGTCCGGGTATAGCGGCAGCGTCAGTTCGTGAGCGCAGACATATTCCGCCTTGGGCGTGGCGTTAACCTTGCCCTTGTACGCATTAAAACCCTGAATGGCGGGATAATGAATACTTGTCTGTATTCCGTCCTGTTTCATGGATTCTATCACTTTTGCTCTGTCGATTGAATCGGGCAGCAGCACCGGCATTATGTGATAATTCGGCTTTCCCCGTGAGAAATGTCTGTAGGGAATTGTTACAGATGAAATATCGTCCAGCCGTCTAAAGTAATGTTCTGTCAGGGATTTCCGTTTGTTATTCGCCTCTTCAAGTTTACTCAATTGAACAAGCCCTAGGGCGGAACTTATTTCGTGTATCCGGTAATTCAAGCCGGGCGACTCTATATCGTAGGAAGCAGCCCTGCCCTTGTATCGGTCGAATGAAGGAACGGACATTCCGTGAGAACGCAGTCTTCTCAGTTTGGCGGACAGTTCCTTATCACGAGTAACAACCATTCCGCCCTCGCCTACCGCGATATTTTTGTTGCAAAAAAAACTAAAAGCCGATACATCGCCGAAAGTGCCAAGCGGGCGGCCTTTGTAATCAGCGCCCGGAGTGTGAGCGCAGTCTTCTATAAGAAGTAGGCCGCGCTGTTCGCATAAAGCGGTGATACGTTCCATATCGCAGGCGTAACCTGCGTAGTGGACAATCATTACCGCCTTGGTTTTTGGCGTGATAAGCGTTTCTATATCATCGCTGTCCATTGACCAGTCTTCTATCGAGGTAATATCGGCAAGGACATTTTCCGCTCCAACCATTTGGGTAACGTTTTGATCCGCTATAAATGTCAGCGCGGGGGTAATAACTTCATCGCCGTTCCCGATGCCGCAGGTCAGCAGGGCCATGTGAAGCGCTGCTGTGCCGTTGGCAACCGCTAGACATTGTGTGTTATATCCCAAAAAAACGGAAAAAGCTTCTTCAAAATCATGGGTTTTTTGGCTAATCGTAAGCCAGCCGGAATCCAGTACTTCCTTGACGGCCTGATACTCTCTTTCATCATAATTTATCTTATGAAGCTGCACACGCCACATGGTTAATATTTACCATATATGTATAAATTTCGCAACCCGTGACTGAGGGTTTTGAAAAATATCAGATTCCCGATCTAGTCTTAATTCTGCTGCCAGTTTTCCAGTCTGCCGGTTACTGCTTTCTCAAATTGTTGAAAATCACCTAGAAGGTCCTGAAACAGGCGTTCTACGGAAACATTGCCCTGGGTTGTATATGTGATATTTCGGGTTGTAAAGAGGTCGGGTGTATCGACATTTAATGCCTGGGCTATTCGTTCCAACATTCCTGGCGAGGGGTATTTTCTGCCGATTTCTATCATTGCGATATAACTTGTCGCAGAATTTATTTTATCCGCGAGTTTTGCCTGGGAAA
>Ga0099364_10006908_pt1 | contig 16378 bp, 18 predicted proteins | sample TergutTh196P3_FD_73070 | JGI IMG/M metagenome (GOLD analysis project Ga0099364, IMG submission 73070) | Microcerotermes parvus P3 segment gut microbial communities from Pointe-Noire, Republic of the Congo - Th196 P3 | ecosystem: Host-associated > Arthropoda: Insects > Digestive system > Gut ...
AATAGGTCTAATGGGCGCTACCAGCATAGGACGCGACTTGGGACCGCGCGTATCCAGCGCCCTGCACAGCGGCTTGACCGCCGACTGCACCTCGCTCGAAATAGGCGACCACAAAGACAATAAGAGCGGAAAAACATATACCGACCTGTTGTATCAAATTCGCCCAGCCTTTGGCGGTAACATCATCGCCACTATCATCAACCCCGACTGCCGCCCGCAGATGGCGACCGTTCGCGAAGGCGTGATGAAAAAAGAGGAGCTCGACCCTAACTACAAAGGCGAAGTCAAAAAGCTCGACGTGAGCAAATACCTCACCGATGCCGACATGGTAGTGAAAGTGCTTGAGCGCCACATGGAAAAGTCGAAAGTGAACATCAAGAACGCGCCTATACTCGTTTCGGGCGGTTATGGCATTGGTTCGCGCGATGGTTTCAACATGCTTTTCGAGTTGGCAAGCGTCATAGGTGCCGAAGTTAGCGCCTCGCGCGCAGCTGTAGACGCCGGCTTTGCCGACCACGAGCGACAGGTAGGGCAAACGGGCGTAACCGTGCGACCAAAACTGTACATAGCCTGCGGAATATCAGGACAAGTGCAGCACACAGCCGGAATGCAGGAAAGCGCAATGATTATATCAATCAACAACGACCCTGCCGCGCCAATAAACGCAATAGCCGACTATGTCATAACCGGCGATGTGTTTGAAGTAGTGCCGAAGATGATAAAACATTATAAAGCGAATAAGAAGTAGTTTTCAGTTTTCAGTTTTCAGTTTTCAGAGTTTGGTTTTCAGTTTTCAGTAGCAATATATGGTGGATATGACAAATTTATCGCCTCCACATCCCGGAGTTATTCTTTCAAAAAAATTGGAAAGAATGGGTATCAGTTCGGATGAACTTTCCGCGCGTATCGGGATGCACAGAGATGATATTGATGCTTTGCTTTCTGCAAACAGCGCTGTTACTGCTCAAATGGCTGTACAATTAGAACATTTAACCAATATTTCGGCGCATTATTGGCTGAAAAGTCAGAAAAATTATGAGTATTTCAGGTCACGACGAAAGTTTATCCCGATGGCTGCCTTGGACTTAAACAAGCGTTATACTTACGCCGATTGTCTTGCGTGGCCCGAAGGTTTTCGTTGCGAGATAATTGATGGCTTCGCTCGTGCGTTGCCACCTGTAAATCGGGCGCATGGAACGGTTAGCGGTAACTTGTCTTGGTTATTGTATTCATACATAAAGGAAAACAAACTTGAGTATCGTTTTTTTTCAGGTATTTTTGATGTGCGTTTGCCCAAAAATAGCGAAATAGAGCATGAAAAAATAGATACCGTTGTTCAGCCGGACTTGTGCATTGTTTGCGACCCCTCAAAAATCGATGAGTATGGATGTTGCGGAACGCCCGATATGATTATTGAAATTCTGTCGCCGGCTACGATAAAAAACGACTGTATAAGGAAGTTTCTTTTGTATGAAGAGCACGGAGTTAAGGAATATTGGATGGTGCATCCTAATGATATGGCTGTCACTATTTTTCTCTTACAGAAAAACGGAAAATACGAAGGCGCACTTTACGAGTTTGAAGGAAAAATTCCCGTGAAAACGCTGAATAACTATTTGTTAGATTTAGATGATATTTTCAATAAAAACGATTGATGCCTAACGTCCAAAAAATAGAAAGCGAGCCCGTTGTCGTAGAAGATAGCAATTTATACGAGTTTTCGAGAGATTTGATAATCAATTCCCGAAAGGCTGTTTATCATACCGCTAATTTTGTGATGGTTGAGACTTATTGGAAAATTGGCGAAAAGATTGTTGAAGAGCAGGGCGGTGAAGTTTATGCAAAATACGGTGAAAAACTTTTGAAAAGTGTATCGGCACGCTTAAGCGCCGAATTTGGAAAAGGCTTTAGTTATGTGAACCTCACTAATATGCGTAAATTTTACATGAAATTCCCAAATGTTTACGCACTGCGTAAACATTTGAGCTGGACGCATTATCGCTCGCTTATTCGCGTTGAGACAGCGGAAGCGCGCGAAATTCTTATGAACGAAGCCGCCGACAACGCATGGAGTACCCGTATTTTAGACCAGCAGGTAGATAAACATTCGCACGAAAGGCTGATTTCATCGCATAAGGAGGCGGTAAACAAACTCAACGAGGAAAACGCAGCACAATTGGCTATCTATCCGCAGGATTATATCCTCAAAGACCCGCTGTTATTGGACTTTTATCAGTTGAAAGAAAACGCAAAATACAATGAAAGCGATGTAGAACAGGTGATAATCAACAATTTGCAAAAATTTATGCTCGAATTGGGCAAAGGTTTTTCGTTTATAGCCCGCCAACAGCGTATTGCAACGGAATTTTCGCATTACTACATTGATTTGGTCTTCTATAACTATATTTTGAAGTGTTTTGTGCTTGTTGATTTGAAAATTGGTAAACTTACGCATCAAGACATCGGGCAAATGGACATGTATGTGAGGATGTACGACGAACTAAAGCGCACCGAAAGCGACAATCCGACAATCGGAATTATTCTTTGCGAGGAAAAGGATGGAGCAGAAGTGAAATTTTCTGTTTTGAAGGACAACGAGCAGCTTTTTGCAACAAAATATCGGCTTTATATGCCTTCAGAAGATGAATTGATAAGGGAAATCAACCAAATTCGCTCGTTAATGACAAGTATAAAATAAATGTATATGACCACAAAAGTAGATATGACATACAGTTTTTTGCAGGACGATGAGCCTACGGACGAACAACTTCAGGTTATTATGGAGGAAGTTGCGGAAGAGGCGCGTCTTGAGCGTGTGGATATTGCCAGACAAATTATTGAAAACATTGAGCGCGAATATATTAACGCTCTTCAAAACCAGAAAAGAACGTGACGATGGAAAAACCAAAACTTCTTATTGTAGCAGGTCCAAATGGTTCGGGCAAAACTTCGGTAACGAGCAAAATTCTAAAGCACGAATGGATAGAAGGTTGCGAATATATTAACCCTGATAACATTGCCAAAGATGTATTTGGGGATTGGAATTCGCCTGATGCAGTTATTAAAGCGGCTCAATATGCTACTAAAGCGCGAGAAGACTGTATTGAAAACGGACGCAGTCTGATTTTTGAAACAGTGATGTCTGCTCCTGACAAAGTTTCGTTTGTCCAGCGTGCAAAACAAAACGGATATTTCGTTCGCTTGTTTTTTATATGCACCGAAAATCCACGAATAAACGCTGCTCGCATTACACAACGTGTAATGACAGGCGGACACGATGTTCCTATATCAAAAATTGTCAGCAGATACTACAAATCGGTGGCAAACTGCTGTATGCTCGCTTCTGTGGTAGACCGGCTCTATGTTTATGACAATTCTGTAGACGATGTTTTTCCTCAATTGTTATTTCGCGCAAGCGATGGAAAACTGACAAAAAAATATGCCCCGATAAACGACTGGGCAAGTATTATTTTTAAAACAATACTGTAATCAAAAATCAAAAATATTGTAATCAAAAATTAAAAATTAAAAATATAAAATGGCTAATTATTATTTAGATAACAGAGACCTGAAATTCCACTTGACACATCCGCTAATGAAGCGGGTAGTGGAATTGCGCGAAAACAATTTCGCTGAAAAAGACAAGTTCGATTATGCTCCGTTCGACTATGATGACGCAATCGACAGTTATGACAAGGTTTTGGAAGTTATAGGCGAGATTTGCGGCGACATAGTAGCGCCCAACGCCGAAGCGGTAGACCACGAAGGTCCGCAGGTAGTTAATAATGAGGTGATTTACGCTCAAGGCACACAGCAAAATCTCGATGCACTGCGTAAGGCAAACCTTATGGGCATCACGCTTCCGCGCGAATATGGCGGCTTAAACCTGTCTATCGTGCCCTACACTATGGCTGCCGACATTGTTTCGCGCGCCGACGCCGGATTTGTGAACATCTGGGGCTTGCAGGACTGCGCCGAAACTATCAGCGAGTTTGCCAACGCCGACCAAAAGCAGCGTTATCTGCCCCGCGTGTGCAACGGCGAAACCTGCGCTATGGCTCTCACCGAGCCCGATGCAGGCTCCGACCTTCAAGCGGTGCAACTAAAAGCCACGCAAAAGCCCGACGGCTCGTGGGTGCTCAACGGCGTGAAGCGTTTCATCACTAACGGCGATGGTCAAATTTCGTTAGTGCTTGCGCGTTCGGAAGAAGGCACTACCGACGGACGCGGACTGTCAATGTTTATCTACGACCGCAGCAACGCTGCCGTAAAGATACGCCGCATAGAAAACAAAATGGGTATCAAGGGCTCGCCAACCTGCGAATTAGTGTTTAAAAACGCGCCGGCAGAGCTGTGTGGCGACCGCCGTCTTGGGTTGATAAAATACGTGATGGCGCTGATGAACGGCGCGCGACTTGGCATTGGCGCACAATCTGTGGGCGTGTCAGAAGCCGCTTATCGCGAAGCGTTGATGTATGCAAAAGAACGAAAGCAGTTTGGAAAGGTGATTATTCAGTTTCCGGCTGTGTATGAGATGCTTGCAAACATGAAGGCAAAACTTGACGCATCGCGTTCGCTGCTTTACGAGACATGCCGTTTTGTAGATATTTACAAGACATTGGAAAAAATATCCAAAGAGCGCACACTGACGCCCGAAGAGCGTGCAGAGATGAAGTCTTTTCAGCGTTTGGCAGATATTTTTACTCCGTTGTTGAAGGGCATGGCGAGCGAATATTGCAATCAGCTTGCCTACGATGCTATCCAGATACACGGCGGCTCGGGCTTCACAAAGGATTATCCGGTGGAGCGTATCTATCGCGATGCGCGTATTACTTCCATCTACGAAGGTACTACACAGTTGCAGGTTGTAGCAGCCATTCGCGGCGTCACTACGGGCGGATATTTGAAACACATCCGCGAGGTATACGAAAAAGCCGAACTGCGCCCTGAATTAGAGCATTTTCGCAAAACGCTGCAAGAGATGACCGCCGATTACGAAGCATGCACAGCAAAAGTGACAACGCTGAAAAACGGCGAATATCTTGATTTCCACGCGCGTAGATTAGTCGAAATGGCGGGAAATATTGTAATGGGTTATCTGCTGTTGTTAGACAGCCAGCGCGATGAGCACTACGTAAAATCAACCAACATTTTCATCAAAAACGGCGAAGCTGAAAACAAGCAGAAGAAGTATTATATTGATTTGGTGGATGTTGACGGCTTGGATGGTTTCAGGGAAGTACGGGTCTAAAACTAAGATACAATGCGATGTAATGCTTCAGGCTACTCATGTCTAAGCTCATAGTCATAACGGGACCAACGGCTGTCGGCAAAACCGCCGCTGCTGTGGAAATGGCAAGGCGCTTGAACACCGAAATAGTGTCATGCGATTCGCGGCAAATGTATCGCGAAATGCGCATAGGCACGGCTGTGCCTTCAACCGAAGAGTTAGCGGCTGTTCCCCACCATTTTATCGGCAATCTGTCAATTCACGATTATTATAATGTAAGCATGTTCGAACAGGAATGTCTGCAACTGCTTGACAAGCTGTTTATTAAGCATGATGTTGTAATAATGACCGGCGGCTCGGGTCTGTACATTGACGCCGTATGCAAGGGTATTGACGATTTCCCGACTGTAGACCCTGATATACGCAAATCGGTTACTGCGTGTTTCGAGGCAGACGGAATTGAATACCTGCGTCGCCAGTTGAGTATGCTCGACCCTGAGCATTATGCAAAAGTAGACCTTCGCAACCACAAACGTATAATGAAAGCGATAGAAGTTTGCCTTCAAACCGGCAAACCCTACTCGTCGTTTCTCACGGCGCAGACACGAAGAAGACCGTTTGAAATAGAAAAGATTGTTATGATGCTTCCGCGCGAAGAACTTTTTGACCGCATAAACAGGCGCACTACAACGATGATGGAGCAGGGCTTGCTCGAAGAAGCAAAAAAACTGTATCCCTATCGGCGACTTAATGCGCTCAATACTGTGGGATATAAGGAAATGTTTGACTACATTGACGGACATCACAGTTTAGACGACGCCGTAGAACTTATACGCCGAAACACGCGACGTTACGCAAAAAGACAATTGACATGGTTAGCAAGAACTATATGAAGTCAGAAGGAATAATTTATGCTGTTGTAGCATATTTGAGCTGGGGGCTGTTGCCGCTGTTTTGGAAAATGTTAGACATGGTTCCGGCTGTAGATATACTGGCACACAGGATATTATGGTCAGCGGTCTTTACGATGGCGTTTTGTCTGTGTGTGAAGCGCAATTTTTTGAAAGAATATTTTTCTAACCCCAAAGCCATTGTGGGACTGCTTATTACAGGCGTATTAGTTTCGACAAACTGGGGCGTATACATCTATGCTGTTGTGTCAGGTCAAATTATTGAAGCGTCGCTGGGATACTTTATCAATCCATTGGTTAGCATCGTGTTAGGTATGTTTTTTTTGGGTGAAAAACTAAACAAAATTCAGTTTGCAGCGTTCTTGCTCGCCGTTGCCGGAGTAGCATACCAAACTGTAAACTACGGTCATTTCCCGTGGATAGCGGCAATTTTAGCGTTTTCGTTTGGAATTTACGGATTGATGAAAAAGAAGATGAACTACGATTCTATGACCGCCTTAGCAATAGAAACAACGATTATAGCCCCTGTGGCGCTCGCATACCTCTTCTGTTGGGAAAAATCGTATGTGATACAAAATTTTTCGGAGGCTGTTTTGCTTGTTTTGGCTGGAATAGTTACTGCATTGCCGCTATATTGGTTTGGCAAAGCCGCAGTCAGAATAAATCTGTATGCAATAGGTTTTCTGCAATATCTGGCGCCTTCGATGAAATTATTTATGGGCGTTTTCCTTTTTCACGAAACATTTTCAACAACCCATGCAATCTCCTTTTCCCTGATATGGGCAGGATTGGCGTTGTATACGGGTGATTTGATTTTTTCAAAATATAAACAAACAAAAACAAAAACGACAACTTAGTTTGAAAATTTTTTTTTTTACAAAAAAGTTATTACCTTTGCGGCTTCAAAAAATTTAGAATTTTAATTTAATATATGGCAAATCATAAATCAGCGTTAAAGAGGATAAGACAAATTCAGAAGCGTAGATTGGAAAACAGGTATTATGCCCGCACAACAAGGAATGCGGTCAGGCGGTTGCGCGGTATCACTGAAAAGGCGGCAGCAATGGAGCTATACCCTAAAGTGGCTTCAATGCTCGATAAATTAGCTAAGAAGGACGTGATACACAAGAACAAGGCTTCTAACCTTAAAGCAAAGCTTTCGACTTACATCAATTCGTTAGCTTAGAGCGTAGTGTAGCGTGTATTAGCCTTCTGTAAGAGAAAGATGCTTGCAAAACAAAAGGCGCAAAGCGAAGGCGGTTTTCCTATTACCGACTGGGCATTGGAAGACCGTCCGCGCGAAAAAATGGTGGCAAAGGGTGTTGCTGCGTTGAGCAATGCTGAGTTGCTTGCTATTATTATGAGGTCAGGCTCGCGCGAAAACAATGCTGTAGAGCTGGCGCGCAGAATACTGTCTGACTATGGCAATAATCTTGGCGAGCTTGGAAAAGCGACGATAGCGCAGTTGAAAACCTACAGAGGCATGGGCGAAACCAAAGCCGTGAGCATAGTGGCAGCGCTCGAACTCGGACGACGACGAAACACCGGCGAAATAATTGAAAAGAAGGTAATTACCACAAGCAATGATGTTTTTTTGCTGTTTCACCCGATGCTAAGCGATTTACCGCACGAAGAGTTCTGGATACTGTTCATGAACAATTCCAACCGGATAATTGATATGAAACGCCTGAGCGTCGGAGGGGTATCAGGTACGCAGGCAGATGTGCGTCTGATAATGAAAATGGCGATAGAGCATCTTGCTACGAGTGTCGTCCTGTGCCACAACCACCCGTCGGGCAACACAACCCCAAGCAAAGGCGATATAGAGATAACCCGAAAAGTGAAAGAAGGAGGCGCGCTACTCGACATAGCCCTAATAGACCACGTTATAGTCGCTGACAACAAATATTACAGTTTCGCCGACGAAGGATTGAATAATTGAATAACGGAATAACAGAATAACAGAATAACGGAATAATTGAATAACTCAGTTACTCAATTACTCAGTCACTCAGTTACTCTGTTACTCTGTTACTCTGTCACTCAGTCACTCAGTCGCTCAGTTACTTACTTTTTAGACGCTTTTGCGGCTGCAGCTGCTTCAGCTGCGGCTGCTACTGCGGCTCTTGTGGTGCGTACCGATACTACCGGAGCGCCCTTGTCTAACGTTATTTCGTAAGCGCCATCAGGAACGATTTCGCCAACACGTATTGATTTACCTACGCCTAATTTGGTTATGTCTACTACTATTTCGTCAGGGATGTCCTTGTATAACCCTCTGACTAAAACTTTGCGCTTGTCCATCACCAACTTGCCGCCCTCGCGAACACCTATCGACGAACCGGTAAGCGTTACCGGAATAGCTACGCTAACGGGTTTATCTTCAGACAATTCGTAAAAATCGGCATGCAACAACTTGTCGGTTACAGGATGAAACTGTAAATCCTTGATAACTGCCTTGTGTTTATTTCCGTCAATATCCACATTGATTATATATACCTTAGGCGTGAACAGCAGATGGCGAAAATCACTCTCGGAGGTATAGAAGTTTACATTTTCTTTTCCGCCATACAACACGCATGGTATGTTTTCATTAATGCGCACAGTCTTCGATGATTTTTTACCGGTCTCTTTGCGTAAAGAGGCTTTCAATTCTATTGATTCCATTTTTATAATTAAATCTATTTTATATTTTTTTTTGAGGGCGCAAAGATACAAAAAAAATTTTATTCCCAAAAAAAAAATGTTGTTTTCAAAAAAAAAATGTTGTTTTCAAAAATATTCGGTATGAGCAGCTACAAGATTTTTTTCACTTTTTTTTGAAAAATTGTTTGCATATCTTAAAAAGATTGTTTAACTTTGCGGCGATTTTATGGAGCCGATAACCATTTAAAAACGGGGCAAGATATGCAAAGCCGTTAGAGCAGAAATATTGTCTATAAAAGGGTAGACGTAAAACTAAAAAATATGGGTACTTATTACGAAATCAAAGAACGAGATGATAGTAATGCTGGGGAAATAGGTGCATTTGCTGTAATTGTTGGCATTATTCTCACGATTATTGCAGTTATTGCTGCCGTATTCTTCTTATTTGGCACTGTTGGAGCGATTTGGGGATTAATTTTGGCTATTGTTAATTATTCCAAGTCAGTAAAATACAATGTGATAAAAAAAGAAAGAAAATATCCATTAAGCCAGGGATTTAGCGATTTAGGCAATACAATAACAACCTTTTGGAAACTAAATATAGAGTCCGCAAAAGAATATTTTGATAAAGCAAAATATTATGACCATATTTTAAAAATACTCGTACAGACTCTACTTTTTATGGTTGGAGTAGCAGTTGTTTTTTTTGGTGGAATCTTTTTTGTGTTACTTTGTCTATTACACATTATTATCATGGTGTTTTATTCTATATTTACTATTTTTTGATAAGAAGTAATGCAAAGAAAATATTTTGTATCTATCTTTGTAACTCCATTTTTTCTCCGTCAAAAACAGCATAGTTTTGTTTTTCAATCCATTCTCCGGTATTTATGTACCGGCTTTTTTCGTTCAGTTGTACGTCTAATGCCAGATGTCTGTGTCCGAAAACAAAAAAATCGTAGTGTTTTAGTTCCATTGCTGTTTTTATATATTTATATATCAGTTCTTTTTCTATTCCGTCGAATGGTTCTACAATTTTGTGTTTTTTGCGACTGCTTACCGACCTGTTTTTACCCAGCGCTATGCCCCATCGGGGATGAAGCCAGGCGTACATCGCCCGCAACACCGGATTGGCGAAGACAAAGTTTTGCAGCCGTTCGGTGAGCGTTCCGGCGCTTATATCGTGTCCATGCCCGACCAGAAACGTTTTACCGTTTATTTCGAACTCTCCGGGCTTGTGATATATTTTTATGTTCAGTTCGTCTTTCAGGTAGTTTTGCATCCATTGGTCGTGGTTGCCTGTAAAAAAATGTATGTCGATACCGGCGTCGGTCATTTCAGCCAATTTGCCCATCAATCTCGCATATCCGCGTGGAATAACGTGCCGGTATTCGAACCAAAAATCAAATATATCGCCTAATAAAAATATTGCTGCCGCATCATTTTTTATCCGGTCGAGCCACTTGACAAAGTCGCGTTCGCGTTTGCGGCTCAGTTCATCGTATGTACTTGTCAGATGCAGGTCTGAAGCAAAATATACCTTTTTATTCGATAATAGCAAAGAAATCACTTAATTTTTGGTCTAATGCTGCGGCGTTCAGGTCTTTGGTCATTATAGAGCCTTCCCTGTCTAACAAAAAGTTTGCCGGTATGGACTCCACGCCATATATTGCCAAGACCTCTGAGTCCCAATACTGATGGTCGCTCACATTTATCCACGTCAGCCGGTCTTCACTAATAGCTTGCTCCCATGCTGATTTATAGCGGTCTAACGATACCTGATATATTTCAAAACCTCTGTCGCGGTATTTGTTATAAACGTTCAACAGATTAATATTTTCGGCTCTACACTGCGGGCTCCACGACGCCCAAAAGTCTATCAACACGTATTTTCCTCTTGTAGACGACAGCCTTACGATATTTCCATCGGGCGCGGGCAATGCTATTTCAGGGGCTTCTTCGCCAAGGAGGAACAGCATGCGGTTTAACCTCAACGTGTTATATGTTTCGTTCATTTGCACGGCATCGGCTCTGAGCATATTGACGTAGGGCACTTTGGGAAAACGACGATAAAAAAATGAATCCGCCCGCAAAAAATAACGAATGTCTTCATCGCGACTAAACAGTAGATTATTTTGGTCTAACTGCTGATACAGAGCATAAATGACCACTAACGAATGTGGATTATTTTCAATAAAGCGTATGTTGTATGCCCGCAAACTGTCTACTTCGTTGATATATGTCCAATCGAACTGTCGCTGTATGTTCACGAAGTTTCGATTTCCTTCAAACGCTCTCAGGGTGCGTATCAACGAATCGCGAATAAAAACAGTATGCTCCAAGCGTTGACTCAACTGCCTTATTTGTCTGGAATCTTCGCTTCCCTTCACGCTATAAGTTAGCGCCAAGTTTCGCGCATCGCCGCTAACAACAATCCTTTCGCCCGGATGTGCCAGTATGGTAATGGCATTGTCGTTAACGGTAAGGGAGTAAAATGTAGGTTGAGCTATTTTGCGCTTGAACGAAAAGTTCCCTTGCGCGCTTATCTGCACGGTATCTATTCTTGCCGAGCTTTCGTAAGCCAACTCTTGCAACAATATTTTTTCCCCGTCCGAACCGCTCAAATTACCGCTTATCCGTACATTTTTTTCGTTGCCGCAACCAACTGACAGTCCGGCAGCAAAAATTAGAATAAAAAAAATCTTCATCTGAACAACTTACACGCACTTAACATTTTCAACGCTACAAGTTTGTTACAACGTTGCCTATAGCAACAACTACCAAGGCTTTGGAAATTTTGAACTCGCTTTTTCTTCGCTCAAGTGGTGCGTTGAAAAAACTTTTTTCGTTCATCCTGTTAGCCAATTCGGTGCTAAGTTCGGAAATCGTTTGTGTTTTAGCGTTGTCCAACATGCTTGTCGGTTGCGCTATTATTTTGCCAATTTCGTCAATCGCCTCCTGAATCAACCCCATATACTTACGCGCCATTTCGTCGTCGTAGGTATAAAATCCACTAATAGTGTTTAATATGTCATTTATCTTACTATCCATATAAAAATATTTATTTTACTATTTATACGAAAAAAAAAAAAAAAGGTTACAAAATCATTTTTTTTTACTAACTTCGCGGCAAATTTTTTTTAAGTAGTTATATAGTTATGTTGTCGAAATTACTTTTTATAAGCGGAGGCGAAATATTTATCATACTGATACTCATACTGATATTTTTTGGCTCCGACAAGATACCGGAGTTTATGCGGATGTCGGCTAAGTGGGTTAGCGAGTTCAAAAAAGCAACGGATGACATTAAGCGTGAGTTTAATGACAGCTCCTCGGGTGTGCTTAACGATATAAGGTCTATCAGCAACGATTTGACCGATAGTTTGACAAAGGAAATCGCCGAGCCGGTGCAAAAAACAGCAGCCGAAACAGCAAAAACATTCGAAGACCTTCGCGACCAGTATGAATCCGATATTTATTACGATAATAAGGATAACATCGAAAGTTACGGAAATGAGTTCCAAACTGTAGGCGAAGAGACGGGCGACGGGGAGACTGTAGGCAAAGAAACGGAAGACCGCAAGGCAGTAGACGGGGAGACAGATGAATCGAAAATCGAAAATCAAAAATCAGAAACAGTATGATTTCAGGAAAAGACATCACCAAATCTTTTGGCAGCCTAAAGGTTTTGAAAGGCATAGACATTGTTATCCCCCAGGGAAAAATAGTTTCTATTGTAGGCGCCAGCGGCGCGGGCAAGACCACCTTGCTGCAAATATTGGGCACGTTGAGCCGTCCCGACACGGGAAAAGTGTATATTAACGACCAGGAGGTGAGCTGTTTGGGCGAAAGAGAGATATCTCAATTTCGTAACCGGCACATTGGCTTCGTGTTCCAGTTTCATCACTTGCTCCCCGAGTTTACTGCCCTCGAAAATGTGTGCATCCCCGCTTATATAAGCGGCGTTTCAAGGGCAAAAGCCGAACAGAAAGCCGGCGACCTGCTAACTTTTCTGGGACTTGCCGAACGCATGACGCATAAGCCCGACGAAATGTCGGGGGGCGAACAGCAACGCGTGTCGGTGGCACGAGCGCTGATTAACGACCCGATGGTAATTTTTGCCGACGAGCCGTCGGGAAACTTGGATTCGCAAAACAAACAGGAACTGCACGCCCTGTTTTTTTCACTGCGCGACAAGTTCGGACAAACCTTCGCAATTGTTACGCATGATACTAATCTGGCAGCGATGTCGGATATTAAATATGAAATGAATGACGGTAAAATGATATAAATATGAACTATAAATATATGTATACATCAATTTTGGCTTTATGCCTGAGTTTCAGCAAGGTTAACGCTCAGTTGCCGCCGCTGATACCTCTGCCTGCCGAAATAAAATCTACGGGCGCCGGCGCCTTCGTTATCACCGGTGATACCCGAATAGCGCTGAAAACACCTACCGAAGAGGTGAAAAAAGCCTGCGATTTTTTTATTAACTTGGTAAGTACCGGCACAGGCTTGAACATAGGCTATTCGGTAACGTCGGCGTCGACAATAACTGTGGAACTCACCACGTCGATAGCCCACCCGGAAGGTTATCGTTTGAAAGTAAGCCCTGCAGAGGTTTTGATACAGGCTCGGACGGCTGCGGGCGTGTTCTATGCGTTCCAAACGTTGCGCCAACTGCTGCCGCCCGAAATAGAAAGTTCAACGGTAGTTGCCAGCGTGACATGGAAAATACCGGAAGTAGAAATCATCGACGCGCCGCGTTTTGCGTATCGCGGATTGATGTTTGACGTCGTCAGGCACTTTTATACTGTTAGCGAAATCAAACGCTTCATCGACCTGATGGCGTTGCACAAGTTTAATCATCTGCAACTGCACCTTACCGACGACCAAGGCTGGCGCATAGAAATCAAACGTTATCCTAAACTTCAGACTGTCAGCGCCTGGCGTAGCGAAACACTAACAGGACATTTGGAAAATCCGCCACATCAATTTGACGGAACCCCTCACGGAGGCTATTACACGCAGGAGGAACTAAAAGAGGTGGTGCGATATGCAGCCGACCGTTTTATAACAATAGTGCCCGAAATAAATGTGCCCGGACACTCTACGGCGCTATTGGCTGCATATCCCGAGTTTGCGTGTATAGACACTACTTTTCAAGTGGCGCGCGATTGGGGCATTTTTCCTAATGTGTTGTGTCCGCGCGAAGAAACATTTAAGTTCTTAGAAAATATCCTGACCGAAGTGATGGACATTTTTCCGGGTAAATATATCCATATAGGCGGCGACGAGTGTCCGAGAGAGCAATGGAACAGGTCTGATTATTGTCACGAACTGATGAGGCGTCACGGATTAAGTACCTTTGACCAGTTGCAGACGTGGTTTATGCGGCGGCTGTCGCAATTTCTGCAATCACACGGGCGCACGGCGATAGGCTGGGACGAAGTGATTGACGGCGGCGCCGTTGATGGCGCAGTGATTATGTCGTGGCGTGGAGAACAGGGAGGCATCACAACTGCCCGACAAGGCAATCAGGTGATAATGACGCCTCACCGTTTCCTTTATTTAGATTATTATCAGTGGCGTCTGCGCGACGAAGAGCCTTTAGCACAAGGCGGATACCTGCCGCTGAGCATGGTATATATGTATGACCCCGTGCCGGCTGTGCTGACCCCCGAACAAAAAAATCTAATTTTGGGAGCGCAGGGAAACCTTTGGACAGAATACATAAAGGATTTTAAGCACGTGGAATATATGTTGTTCCCGCGTGCATGCGCGGTAGCAGAAATTACATGGTCGCCCGTAGAGCAAAAATCATACGAAAGGTTTCTGCTGCGAATGAGGGAATACAGCAAACGACTTGATATAATGAAAGTGAACTTTGCGCGACATTTTATCGGCAGATGAGAAACAGAATTGAGATTTATTTTTCTTAAAATTATTATGCAATACTATTATTTAGACCACAACAATCAACAAAAAGGTCCGTTGAATAAAGACCAGCTCAAAACAGTTGGCATAAAGCCTGACACAAAGGTTTGGGCGGAAGGAATGTCGCACTGGACGCCTGCAAAAATAGTCGAAGATTTGGAAAATATTATTGTTTTTCAAGCTGATTATTATGTAGCAGACCGTAACAATCAACAGACAGGTCCGTTCAATATAGACCAGCTTAAATCTCTTGGTATAACTCCCACAACGTTAGTTTGGACGAAAGGATTAGACAGTTGGAAACCGGCAAAAGAAGTTGAACAATTAAAAAGTCTTGTTAGTCAGGTTCCACCTGTACAACAACCGGTTTTGACCGTTAAGCCTCCCGAAAATACAGCAGAGGTAGAGGAGGAGGTCGATGACAAAACGCCTGTCGATAGAGTGAAAAAATTAGCAAAAGATCGCAATAAGAACGCATATTATGAGATGGCTTGGCGACTTGAGCTTCTTCCGGCAAAAGACAGAAACGACCCGGTGGAAAGTTGCGCCTGGCAAGATTATTGGTTTGAAAAAGCTGCGGATGCCGGGCATGTAGATGCCCGAAGTCGATACGCGCGTTCTTTGCTTGACCGTATAATGAACGAAGAAGACCGCAAAAAGGCAATGCGTTATTTTGAGAGCCTTGTGGCAGATTTCGATGCCGGTAAACTCAATAAAGAGCAGGCGCTTGACGGGAAAATATCCAAAATGTGGTTAGGCGTTATGCTTTGCGAGGGGTATCACACTATGCGCGATGCGAAAAGAGGAGCAGAGCTTATTCAAGCTGCTCACTCCCTCACTGACGGATTTAAAGAATTTGGATTTAAATCTTTGTCCAAAATAGGAGAGATATATGCAAGTGGACTGGCGCAAGAAGGCGAAGAGCCTTCGATCGCAGATTTGGAGAAAGCCGTTATATATTTCGAGCTCGCAGTAAAACGGTTTAAGCCTGAAAATGACCCCAATAATCGTGGGTATCTGCAACTTAATAAAGACTTGCTCGCAACATGCAAAAAACGTATAGAGTCGAAAAAGGAGTTAAAGTCCTCTATTGGAAGAGAAGATACCGTTTTTGTTGGAGCTGCAGAACGGCGTAGAAAAATGATGGAAATCTCAGAACCGGCACGGCAGCGTATGAACGCTGATAAAGCAGCATTAGCGAGATTAAGAGAACGACTAAAACGAGAGGGTTGGTAGTAGTGTTAAGTTAATGGTAAAATGGCGTAAATATTTGAAGCGGTGTCCCTTTAGGGACAAAATATCGGTAGAAAACAGATGTATACGCGAAATGGGCGTGCCGTTAGGTACGCAATGTAGAAAATTGTTGCGTACCTAACGGCACGCCTTTCGTTTCAGTATGCCTAAATTTTCTACCGATATCACATCCCTATCGGGATGGCCCTGCTAACGAAATTTGAAGGCTCATCAAAATTAGGGACATTCTTCTACATGAAAATCTGTTATAATTTTTGGAAAAAAAATATTTTTTGAAATAAAAAGTGAAAAATTTAAAGTTTTTTTTTGGGTGCGTTTAAAAATTTTCAATTTTTTAAAAATCCATATTCATAAACTTTTGGCTCTATTTTTTCAGCCAACGTTTTCAACTCATCGC
>Ga0099364_10006909_pt1 | contig 16378 bp, 13 predicted proteins | sample TergutTh196P3_FD_73070 | JGI IMG/M metagenome (GOLD analysis project Ga0099364, IMG submission 73070) | Microcerotermes parvus P3 segment gut microbial communities from Pointe-Noire, Republic of the Congo - Th196 P3 | ecosystem: Host-associated > Arthropoda: Insects > Digestive system > Gut ...
AGGAAACGATAATGTCGATAAAGCCCTCAAAGCAGGCGACCTAATGACCAGTGATTCGGGTATTATACTGGCATGGATACCAGCCGGAACCTTTACGATGGGCAGTAATGATCCACAGGATTATAATGCACAGCCAGCTCATCAAGTAACTCTTAGCCAGGGCTTTTGGATGGGTATATACACGGTAACCCAGGGGTTATGGAAATCGGTTATGGAAACAACAATACAACAACAAGAAGAACTAACAGGCAATGGATTGCGTGGTGTTGGAGATAATCATCCAATGTATTATGTAAGCTGGTATGAGGCAATAGAATTCTGTAACCGCTTGAGCATTATCGAAGGGCTTAGCCCGGCATACCGTATAAACGACAACACTGATCCTGATGAGTGGCCCACAAAGGGAGCTGCATAGGTAGGAACGAAGCAGCCAAATGACTGGGTTTTATTTGACATGCATGGTAACGTGTGGGAATGGTGCTGGGACTGGTGGGAAGATTACACGGATGAAGAGAAGACAGACCCAACTGGTCCGGGTTCGCCGTCTTCGGAGACTAGCCGCGTGATGCGCGGCGGGAGCTGGGGCGGTACACCAAGGAATGCCCGTTCTGCGAACCGTGGCGGGAACATTCCGTCGAACCCGAGCTACATGTTAGGCTTCCGTCTCATCAGGCCTGGCAGTTAACTGCCTGCCGGCATTCACTGAGAAGAATGATTTTATAGCGGGCTATATCACCTGGCTCATATCAGAGAATCTTGACAGCTTTATATTCTTGGTATAGATTATGTTCCTGATGCTTCCTGTAATGGAATTCAACAAATCCGCTTTTAAACATGGCATAACAGAGGCAAACATCCGTCATGCTTTGTCACATCCAATCCATGAACAGCTTCTCAATTTATATGTAAACAAATGGTTGATTATTGGGTATGACACTGCTGGAAACCTCTTGGAAATCGTGTATAATATTATAGATGAGGAAACGATTAATGTTTTTCATGCTATGCCCTGCAGAAGAAAGTTTGCAAATGATCTTGTCTTATAGGAGAAAACCATGGCAAGAATGACTGAAGAAGAAGCTGATGCCTTGTCTGATGAAATTGCTAATGCCGATATCACCCTTGAACCAGATTCTGGCGGTATGTTTACCCGACAACGAGAACTCGTTGAAGCTTTGGATAGGGCTAGTGCCGATTACATAATGACGCGTGCAAGGGCAACTAATAAGATGCCGCTGCAGATTCTTGGCGAAATGGTGCATGAAAAAATCACTGCTTCTTAACTGTTTCACGTGAAACACTAAACCCCAATTTGCCGGGCTGACCATGGCACACAAAAAACCCGTATAAATACCGACAAAGGACAGGCACCCACAGGCAGGGCAGGGCACACCTCTTTACCAGATTATCTTAGAGATATGTTTATGGAGCACTCAGCGACAAATTAGGATTTAACTCATTTAATCCACAAAAACCATAATAAGTTCCCGGCCATTTTCATCGGTACTGGTAAGTTGAAGATTATTCCGGGTTAAATTCCACCTTGTTACCCTGGAAAGGTACTGAAAGTAATCCTGTTCCCGTATACGCTGCGGTTCAAAAAATATTGTTGCCATTAAAGTAGATGCTATAGGCTGAATTGTCAGTACATTATTTGCTTCTGCCCGATATGAGGTAAAGTACCGGTTAGGCGCTCCCCTGCCGCTGATCCTGTTATTGTCTATAGTCATGCTAAAAATATCCCGCATTTCAGGGCTTAGTTCATTCCGGTTAAGCCTAACAATTCTATCGGAAAAACGCAGTTCTGCCAGTCTCCATTCTTGGCCGCTAATGGTTCTTACAAAGTTAGCGCCGCTTGATTCTGCAGCTCCTTCTGTACCCGGCGGACTTATACCGCTTGTTCCTTGAGTCTGCGTACCTGGTTGGGTTGTTCCTGCAGCAGCAACTTGACCTGGCTGTGCTGTCTGCGTTCCAGGCTGAGTAGTCTGAGTCCCCGGTTGAGCAGTTTGCGTTCCTGGCTGTGCTGTCTGTGTTCCAGGTTGAGTAGTCTGAGTCCCTGGCTGAGCAGTCTGTGTTCCAGGCTGTGCGGTTTGTGTTCCAGGTTGAGTCCCCGGCTGAGTAGTCTGAGTCCCCGGTTGAGCAGTTTGCGTTCCTGGCTGTGCTGTCTGTGTCCCAGGTTGAGTAGTCTGAGTCCCTGGCTGTGCTGTCTGCGTTCCAGGCTGAGCAGTTTGCGTTCCTGGCTGTGCTGTTTGTGTTCCAGGTTGAGCAGTCTGAGTCCCTGGCTGAGCAGTCTGAGTCCCTGGCTGAGCAGTCTGAGTCCCTGGCTGTGCTGTTTGTGTTCCAGGTTGAGCAGTCTGAGTCCCTGGCTGAGCAGTCTGAGTCCCCGGCTGTGCGGTCTGAGTTCCTGGCTGTGTAGCTGGTGTTTGGTGTTCTTGCGAACCAGCAGGCTGTTGTCCTGCCCTTGCAAGGCGTTCTTGTTCGGCTAAAGCAGCTCTTGCCCTTTCCTGTTCAGCTCTGGCAGCTTGTTGTTCTCTGTATAATCGTTCCTGTTCCACCATAGATTCGCTCTCACATTCATCAGTACTTATGAATAAAAAACTACAAATCAGCACTATGCCCAAAATATAGTATTTTCCCGATTTTGTACTATTTTTAAACAGTTTCATGGTTTACTCCCTTACCTTTAGTATATGCAATCAATGTAACTTTTGCCATACTATTTATCCGGCTTAATATTTGCTATATTGATTCCGATGAGTTAAATAATGAAAAAATTCATAACAGTTAATCTATGTCTGCTTATTATTTTCTTTCTTTCCGCTGCAGAAAGCAATGCACCTGAATTGGATATAGAAATTGTACTCCGTAATCTCATTGTTGAAACTGCCCAGAACCATTTAGGGGTTCCTTACAGGGCTGCCGGAATTACTCCGGATGGCTTTGACTGTTCCGGTTTTGTTTATTTTGTTTACCGGGAAGCAGCCAGTATGAATGTATCGCGTTCCAGTGTGGGATTATGGAACAGCGGCAGGAGTGTACCGCTTGCCCAAGTGCGTCCTGGAGATGTACTGATATTTACCACAGTCCGTGCCGGCGCCAGCCATACAGGGATAGTGATAGAAAACGGCCCGCAGGGGGTACGTTTTATTCATGCTGCATCTCAGGGAAGGCAGACAGGTGTGATCATCTCAAACATGAATGAACAGTATTACAGAACCCGCTTTATGGGTGCGCGCAATTATTTTTAGAAAGTAAAAAAAACATTTCTTATACAGAACGAAGGAAAGCAAGTATTTCGGCTCCGGTGGGAGGACAACCTGCACAGGATGCGGTAAATGCCGCTGTACATTGACCTATTCCGATTTTCCCTTTTTTTCCCTTAAACCCCTGGCCTATACATATCTGGCCGAGAAGTTTTCTCTTGGTACTATCCAGCCGGGCTAGGGCATGGACAAGGCTTGCATAACAGGCGCTGCATGCGCTTTCTTCTGTGATAAATCCCGAAAGCTGTCTTACCTTTCCTTGAGGTTTTGGCGGCAGCGGAGCCTGGGAATTTTTGTTAAGTTCTTTTACTTTAATTGGACCGCACTTGCCGACCCCCAGTTTTTCCGCCAATCCAATGTAGGGAATATCACTTAAGCTATAGCCAATTAATTGTGCAGCCCAGGCATCGCAGAGTACCGGATCTCTTGCAGCAAAGATACGGCCTCCATAGACAGGGTTTCCTCCTTCTTCAAAATCCAGGTCGCCGCAAATGCCATCTACTACAATAAAATCATTTCGTACAGCAGTATTAAGATGAGCAATGGGTTTGTGGAGACCCAGGCTGTGAAAACGCCGTTTTTCCTTGTCACTTATTACTCCCTTGTTATTTTTAAGAGCACAGGTAAGACGGGTTTGGCAGTGGCCTTTTAGAACCGGTAGATTAATCATAAAGTCAATCGCCAGAGCGCTATTACATATTTCTATTTTTTCACCCATGCAATCTATAAACTGGCAGTTATCTTTCTGGGTATCTATTAATTCCACACCAGCCTTTTTTGCCAGAGCGCTGTAACCGCAGGCTGTAAAAGCTCTGGTAGTAGAGTCTCCTGTCCAGGCTCCTTCCAAAATAGCAATATTGTTAAAGCCGTTCTTTTTTAAATAAACAATAAGACCGGCGGCAATTTCCGGATGTGTTGTTGCACCTTCGCTTGCAGGCCGGGAAACTACCAGGTTAGGTTTAAGTCCAATGCGCTTCTTTCGGTCTCCGATAAGATGATCCAGCCCTGCTGCTTCGGCAATTACTGCAGCCATTTCCAGGGGTTTATTTCCATATATTATCAGGATTTCATTTTTTTCCATGTTTTATCCTTATCAATTTTATATACTATACATTTGTATAGTATATAAAAACCTTTGCATTCTTCTCTTGTCAGTATATCAATTTTAATAGAATATTTATGCTATGGAGATTCTTGACACAACATTGCGCGATGGAGCTCAGGGAGAAGGTATTTCTTTTTCTGTTCAGGATAAGCTGGCGATTGTCCATGCTCTGGATGATTTAGGCATAAGCTGGATAGAGGCAGGAAATCCGGGAAGTAATCCCAAGGATGCGGAATTTTTTTCCCTGGTAAAAACAATCAAACTGGAACGGGCAAAACTCTGTGCTTTTGGTTCTACCCGAAAACCGGGCATCAAGGCTAAAGACGATCCTCAGCTTCGCTGCCTTTTAGACGCAGAAACAGATGTCATTTCTATCTTTGGTAAAAGCTGGGACTTTCATGTTAAAGATATTCTTAGGGTAAGCAATGAAGAAAACCTTGCCATGATTGCAGAAACCATTGAATATCTTAAATCCCAGGGGCGTAAAGTTTTTTTTGATGCAGAGCATTTTTTTGACGGCTGGAAGGCAAATCCAGCCTATGCTCTTTCTACACTGGAAACAGCTCTTAAAGCAGGAGCGGACTGTATAGTTTTATGTGATACCAATGGCGGTACTTTCCCCGGCGATGTCAGCGCAGGAGTGGCAGCAGCCCAGTCAGTGTTGGGAAAAAGCGGAAACGAGTTTCCGGCAATTTTGGGGATCCATGCACATAACGATACGGGGCTTGCAGTTGCGGTTTCCATTGCAGCGGTACAGGCAGGCTGTACTCATGTGCAGGGGACTCTTGTTGGTTTTGGCGAACGCTGCGGTAATACCTGTCTTTCTACGCTTATTCCAAATCTTCAAATAAAGCTGGGACTTTCTTGTTTACCGGAAGGAAAGCTGGAGAAGATTTCCGATATAAGCCGGCTTGTCGCCGAAGTAGCCAATATACCGCTGTCTTCTTCCATGCCCTATGTGGGTTCCTCGGCCTTTTCACATAAGGCAGGAATGCACAGCGATGGAGTGCTTAAAATAAATCAATCCTTTGAACATACCATACCTTCTTTGGTAGGAAACGACCGCCATCTTTTAATGAGCGAAGTAGGCGGCCGTTCCGCTATTGCCGAACGGATAAAAAAGATCGATTCTGCCATTACACGGGATCATCCAACAGTAATAGCTGTTGCAGAAAAACTTAAAACCCTGGAAGCATCAGGCTGGGCTTTTGACGGTGCCGATGCCAGCTTTGAACTTTTAGTACGCCGGGAACTGGGTTATTACAAACCGTTCTTTACCATTCTTGCCTACCGTGTAATAAGTGAACATCCTACAGGACAGTCTATTGCATGTTCCAATGCCTGGGTAAAGGTTTGGGTGGATGGTCAGGATGAGATTGCTGCCGGCGAAGGAAACGGCCCGGTTCATGCGCTGGACAGCGCCCTTAGGCGGGCGCTGCGCCGATTTTTTCCCAGCCTGGATCAGGTACGGCTTACCGATTACAAGGTCCGGGTTATAGACGGACAAGCGGCTACTGCTGCCAAGGTACGGGTTTTAATAGAATCCAGCGGCGGACACCATACCTGGACTACAGTTGGTGTTTCGGAAGACATTATCGATGCCAGCCGTATGGCCCTGGTGGATTCCATAGAATATAAACTAATCAATGACAATACCCTTTCTTGAATTTATATTTTTTTTCTGATACAACTAAAACAGCCAAGTTATGGAAAGGAGATCGATGTTTTGTCAGCTTTAAAGAAACTGCTCCAGGGTTTTGGAAAAATTATTCAAAATGACAATTTTTCCTCTGAATCCAAGACAACCGATCCTAAACTTAAAACATTACAGTCTCTGGGTAAATTTAGTTTTTCAAATGAACTTGCAGATCTTTTAAAAGATAAAGAAAATATAATAATTCCAAAAAGCAGGAGCGAACTGGTCTCCCTGGCCTTCGGCGGGGCAGATGTAAGCAGCTTTGATGTTAGTTACGAGGTAAACGGCATGCCTTATGTCGAGGCATGCGTAGTCCGCTGTAAAAACGGCGCTTCGGTTAATTATACTGAAGACTATATGCGGCGCCGTGATCCGGATTGTCTTGTTGTTGCAGACGATAAACCTGCAGATAAACCCAGATACAAAGATCTTTACAATGAGGATTTTTCTGTATTGCGCAAAGATACATTTAACTGGCTAAGCAAGCAGGATCTTATTGTTATGCCGTTTATGGCAGGCGGTAATGAGTACGGCTATGAAGCAATTTTAATTTCGCCTGCAAATGCTGCATTTTTTGCCTGCGGTCTGGCTGGTTTACAGCACTTTGTAAACATTGATGAATATAAAGGCGAAGCTTTTACGCCGAAGGCTGTAATTTATTTGGCCCCTCCTTATCGTCATACCCATTTTGACGGAAAGCAAATTGTAGTACATAACCGGACAGAAGATGTGTATGAAATGTTTTCGTACAATTTATATCCCGGTCCAAGCGCAAAAAAAGGGGTGTACGGCTTTTTGCTGGAAATGGGCGAAAAGGAAAGCTGGGTTACCGTCCATACATCCGCCGTTAAGGTAATTACACCTTATGAAAACGAAATTGTTATCATGCACGAAGGAGCATCGGGCGGCGGTAAAAGTGAAATGGGCGAGCAGATTCACCGTGAACCAGATGGAAAAATTCTTCTTGGTCAAAATCTTGTTACAAATGAAAAGTTTTTCCTTAACATTGCAGAGCCTTGCGAGCTTAGGCCTGTTGCTGACGATATGGCCCTGTGTCATCCCAAGATGCAAAATGGAAGCAAAAAGCTGGTAATTCATGATGCAGAGGACGGCTGGTTTATTCGGGTAGATAATATTACCCAATATGGCACAGAACCGCTTTGGGAAAAAATTTGTACACAACCTTCAGAACCGCTGGTATTTTTAAATATTGACGGGACTGCAAATGCAACCTGTCTTATTTGGGAACATAAAAAAGATTCAGATGGAAAACCCTGCCCCAATCCGCGGGTAATTCTGCCAAGAAGAATGATTCCCGGTATTGTAAACGGACCTGTCGAAGTAGATGTTCGTTCCTTTGGAGTACGTACGCCGCCCTGTACTGCAAAAAGGCCAAACTATGGGATTATTGGCATAATACAAATACTTCCCCCCGCCCTTGCATGGCTCTGGCGTCTTGTTGCTCCAAGGGGACATAACAACCCCAGCATAGTCGAGACCGAAGGCATGACCAGCGAAGGCATTGGTTCTTACGGGCCCTTTTTAACAGGCAAATGGATAACCCATGCAGATCTTCTTTTGGACCAAATAGTAAATTCGCCCTTAACGCGCTATGTATTAATTCCCAACCAGCATATAGGCTGCTATAAAGTGGGGTTTATGCCCCAATGGCTTGCACGTGAATATATTTCCCGCCGCGGCAGTATAAACTTTAAAGCGGATCAGCTGGTACCGGCACGCTCAAGCATACTGGGTTACTGCCTTGAAACTTTGAAAATTGACGGACAGTATATTCGCAAAGCGTTCCTTCGCCCGGAAATGCAGGCTGAAGTAGGTACAAAGGGTTACGATAAAGGTGCCAAAATGTTAAGCGATTTTTTCAAAAAAGAAATTTCCAGGTTTAATTTTCCGGAACTCAGTCCGCTTGGACAAGAGATAATTAACTGCTGCTTAAAAGACGGAACCCTGGAAGATTATATTCAATTCATTAAAACAGGCTGACCACCTGACCGCTTATTACGTGGTCAAGCGGTCGGCGTTACTATTTTTCTCCTGTTTTGTTATAGTAATAGTATGAAGTGGTCTTTTAATATCAAAATTGCAGTATTGCCTTTTTTAGCAATTCTGTTGGTTCTTTCTTCCTGTTCCGGAAGTATAAACGCCCAGCTTATGGCAGACGCTTCCGGCAATGTACAGCTAGGCGCAAATCTGGAACCCAATATGATCAATTTGCTTCGCAGTTTTCGTGCTTTGGGCGGCAGTCAGGCCGGCGTTTTGCTTGATGCTGCTGTTTTTAATAATTCTTTGCGGGCTGCACCCGGAATTGCTTCTTCCAATCTTCGGAACACCGGACAGGAAAGGATAGAAGGAACAGTTGGGATAAGGGCTGTCGGTGATTTGCTTACCGCCGGCGCAGATCGTTTTGTTACATACCAAGCACCATCCGGTACTTCGCCAGGCAGACTTGCTATTCGCCTTGATCGCAGCATTGCTCCGCAAGTAATAAGTCAAATATCGCCGGAAGCGGAAGATTATCTTTCTGCCTTAATGGCACCGGCTGTAACTGGAGAGTCTCTTTCCAGAGCACAATACCTACAGTTGGTACGATCTATTTATGGCGGCCCCCTTGCTGACGAAATAGCCGCTTCCAGAATTAACGCTGTTATTACTGTTCCGGGAACAATACGATCAGCCAGAGGAGCAGCGTCACATTCTGGCAGGGAGGCCCGTTTTAACATACCCCTGGTGGATCTGTTGGTATTGGAACAGCCTTTGGAATATGAGCTTACCTGGTAGAAGGGTTATTGTTTTTACCTGTACTCTATGCCATACTTAATGTATGGGGTTTCTGGACAATATTGTAGGTCTTTTTGGCGGCGGCAATGATCCCGAGGCAGCCAAAAAGAAACGGCTAAAGCAGCTTATTAAAGATGTAAGCCAGAATAAATACTCAAAGTTTTACCGGGTAAAAACCGGAGAACTAACGCCGCTTTTAGGAAAGTTTTTCTTTGATATTTATAAAGTAATTGGCGCTACTCAAGTCCTTTTACAGAATGCTGCCAGGTCCCAGCAGCTTAAAGAAATTATCATAGATGCCTTTATGGACAAAGGCCTAATTGAACTTAAGGAAAAACTAAGTGCAGCGGCTATTCAAGAAAAAGCGCTTAATACGCCGGTAAAGGATCTTTCTGCAGCGGTTAAACGGGATCTTTCCAATTTCGAGGCTGCTTTTGACAATACCAGAATTAATGGAATCGACAACTGTTATAACGCGATCATTTCCTTAATTAATTTTGTAAGTTTTGATTTTTTCTTTGTTTTAAAAAAATTCGATTCCGGATTTATAGAACGGAATTTCAGCTACCAGCCGAATTTTAAGTATATTAAAGCTTCGGATCTAAAAGAAGAGATAAAGGATTTTCTTGAGTATTCTGCATCAGTAGAAATGGACTGGGAATGGAAAGCTGCCCTGGGTGTATTAAAAACTTACAAGGAAGGGATGGATGTTGTTGCAGCCGATCAATGGGCAAAAATTCTCCGCATCTTAAAAGATGTCAGCCGTTCCCGGATATTTATCCAGATTATTCAGCATACTGTTTCCGATCCCTTGTGGCAGTTTATTCCAAAGATTCCTGACGAAAGAATGGCAGATACCATTATTGATGCAAAAAAAGCAGAAATTGAAGGGGCTGTAGATAAAATCCAGAACGATAAGCGGAGCGCCCAGATCGATCAGATTGCTAAAAGTATTTTTGGTTCTGCCGAAGTGGACAGGCTTAGCAATTATACCAGTAAGGGTAATGATGTTTTCTTTAAAAAAGGTTTTGATGGATTTACAAAAGTTGCCGGGGTAAACTATATTAAAGCCTACTTATTGGATTTTTTTAAAAAAGGAGTAAAAGAACTATGCGATCTGATCCTTATCCGGGGCCAGTGGAGCAATATTGTTCTTTCCCAGCCTATATCCAATGCATTTCACGAAATGGTTGACCTTTATGAAAGACTTACCGTATTTGATGATTCTCTGGGAGAAAAAGGAGAGCATGGAGCACGGCTTAAACAGGCTATGCTTAAAGTAGACCGGGACAAGGGTCAGGGCAAGTATATCAGAATTATCCTAAAAACAGTAAACAATAATGCCCAGCGTATTATTAACAGCGCTTCATCCAACCTTATAGTCATAGGAAAGAATTTTAAAAGCCTTTTGGATGATATGCAAAAGAAGCCCCATGAACTTATAACAAACTGGAAAGAACTGGAAAGTGCTGCCAATTTCGAAGAACCCCTGGCAAAACGCATTGCAGACGATTACAAGCGTATGTACTATTTTGTCCAGCTTTTGCAGTTTTTTACCGGACCTATCGAAGAAGAAGATAACCCCCCAGCCTCTTTGGGTTAGAGACACAATATTTTAGTTATATTTTAGCCTTTACAAATACTCTGCTATGGCTTAGACTATGCCTATGAATATATCCACATATACAGTAAAACCAAAACTTCCGAATGCCCTTAAGGCTCTGGAAGAAATTGCCCGGAATCTTTGGCTGTCCTGGAATTACGATTCGGTTCAGCTTTTTATCAGGCTGGATTTTGACGTTTGGGTCAAATCCCAGCAAAATCCAATAAAAGCCCTGGGTATGGTAAGCCAGGAAAGGCTTGCCCAGGCTGCCGAGGACGATTCCTACCTTGCAGCTTTGGAACAGGTATATAACCGGTTTCAGAAGTATAAAAAGGCCGAAACCTGGTATAAGGGCTCCAAAAAGGAAATGGTGGCGTATTTCTCTATGGAATACGGCATGGATGTATCTTTGCCTATTTATTCGGGCGGTTTGGGGATACTTTCCGGCGATCATATGAAGACTTCTTCTGACATGGGCCTGCCTCTGATTGGTATTGGACTTCTGTATAGGCAGGGATATTTTACCCAGATGCTTAATGCAGACGGGTTTCAACAGGAAAGTTATCCGGAAAATGACTGGTACAATATGCCGGTAGAGCTTAAATGCGATAAGGACGGCAATGCATTAAAAATATCTGTGGATTTGGCAGGACAGGAAGCTTTTGCCCAAATTTGGGAAGTAAAAGTAGGCCGCAGCTCCTTGTACCTCCTTGATACCAATATACAGGAAAATCCCCATGATATTCGAAATATTACCGCTACCCTTTATGGCGGGGATAAAGAAACGCGGATACGCCAGGAAGTACTTTTGGGTATAGGAGGCGTTAGGGCTCTGCGCGCTCTTGGGATAAATCCTGCTGTATGCCACATGAACGAGGGACATGCTGCCTTTTTGGTTTTGGAACGAGTCAGGGAAATAATGATAGAAAAGAGCTTTAATTTTTATGAAGCATTGGAAGCGGTATGGCCTACTTTAATTTTTACTACCCATACTCCGGTTCCTGCAGGAAATGAACGTTTTGAAATTGCTCTTTTGGAAAAATATTTTAAAAACTGGACAGGTATACTGGGCATAAGCTGGAAAGATTTCCTTGCTCTTGGCCGGGAACGCCCAAACGATGAACATGAAAGTTTTTGTATGACTGTCCTTGCCCTAAAATGTGCTGCCTATGCAAACGGCGTTTCCGCTTTACATGGAGTAGTTTCCCGTAATATGTGGAAAGAACTCTGGCCCGGCCTGCCCTTGGAAGAAGTGCCAATTTATCATGTAACCAATGGGGTGCATCCCCGTACCTGGGTCTCCAGCGGTATGCAGAATTTGCTTGACCGTTACCTTGGCCCATCCTTTGAAGATGAACCAACAGACCTGTCAATCTGGAACCGTATGGATCGTATATCTGACGAAGAACTATGGCGGACCCACGAACGGCGCAGGGAGCAGCTGGTGGTATTTGCCCGTGATCGTATACGAGCACATCTTAAACGTACCGGTGCAGTAGAACGCCGGCTTCAGCAGGCAGAAGATGCCCTTTCTCCCTATGTGCTTACCGTAGCTTTTGCCCGCCGCTTTGCCACCTATAAACGAGGGAATCTTCTTTTTAGGGATCCGGAACGCCTGCTTAAGCTTTTAAAAGATAATGAACGGCCTCTACAGCTTATTTTTGCCGGAAAGGCCCATCCCATGGATATGCCGGGCAAGGAATTGATCCGGGAAATCCTGCACTTTGCAGAAAAGAACGATGTACAAAACCGCATAGTATTTATCGAAAACTACGATATTACCATGGCACGTTATCTTACATCGGGCGCCGATGTATGGTTAAACACTCCGCGGCGGCCTTTGGAAGCTTCCGGAACCAGCGGAATGAAGGCAGCAATGGACGGTGTTCTTAACTGTTCGGTTCTGGACGGCTGGTGGGACGAAGCATACAATCCCGAAGTAGGCTGGGCAATTGGTCAGGGAGAACAATACGAAGATGACCAGCTCCAGGATGAAATAGAAAGCAAGGCTCTCTATGATCTTTTGGAAAGGGATATTATTCCTCTCTTTTATACCAGGGGACGAGATAACCTGCCCAGGGAATGGATCAAGCGTATGAAGGTCTGTATGAAAGAAATTGGCCAATCCATGTCCAGCCACCGTATGTTAATGGATTATTCTGAAAAATTTTATTTTCCTGCATTAAAAAATTATCGTCGTATTATTAAGGACGACTATGCAGAATCCAAAGCTTTGGCAGCATATATATTTAAACTGCAGGGTTCCTGGGACAAAATAAAAATTCTTAAAGTAGAATCCAATGCCAAACCGGTAATGCAGCGGGGAGATTCCCTTACTGTTAATGCATCCATAGATTTATCAGGTCTTTCTCCGGAAGATGTACAGGTAGAGTTGTACCATGGATCGGTTTCCAATCAAAACCAGGAAATAAGTAATGCCCGGTATGCCGAAATGAAAGCGCAGAACCAGGAAGGAACTGCTTGGGTGTATCAGATCCGTATTGAATGTTCCGATACAGGCCAGCAGGGACATACAGTAAGAATTCTTCCCAAACATGATGCATTGATTCATCCTTATCGCTGCGGGTTTGTTAAGTGGGCCTAATGGGAAAAGCCGGTTAAGGAGCTTCTTATGAAAAAACTGCGTATGGGTGTACTTGGAGCTTCAAGGCATTATGCATTGCGTGTTGCTATTCCCCTTGCTTCTTCATTGTTAATTGAACCTTATGGAATAGCATCACGAAACCTGGAAAAAGCCCAGGATTATGCCAAACAGTGGGGATTTCTTAAATCCTATGCTTGTTATGATGATCTAATAAACGATCCAGAGATAGACTTTGTTTTTAACTCCCTGCCAAACCATCTCCATTTAGAGTATATAAAAAAAGCTGCCGATGCAGGAAAACCCATGCTTTGTGAAAAGCCCTTAACCATGAATGCCAAAGAAGCAGTTGAGGCGGCAGACTATTGTAAAAAAAAGAATGTACTCTTAATGGAAGCATTTATGTACCGCTTTCATCCCCAATGGATACGGGCTGCAGAAATTGCCAGGTCAGGTGAGCTTGGAACTATAATGACCACAGCGGGTATTTTTTCCTATACCAACAAAGATCAAAACAATATCCGTAATATTGTAGAAACCGGCGGCGGCGGTATTCTGGACATTGGCTGTTATACCGTGTCTACAGCACGGCTTCTCATGCAGGCTGAACCCCAGCGGGTTGTTGCAGCAGTTAAGCGTGATCCTGTTTTTAAAACCGATATTTTTACTTCGGCCATGCTGGATTTTGGAGACGGCAGGGTTTCTACTTTTACTGTTAGCACCCAAATGCACTCATGGCAGAGGGTAAGGGCAGTGGGTACTGCCGGAACCCTGGCAGTGGAAGTACCGTTTAATATGTACGGTGATGTACCAGGACATATCCATGTTAATACCGGTGTTGGTAGCCGTACTGTAGAAACCGAAGCTATAGACCAATACCTGTTGGAATTTGATGCTTTTGCCGAAGCAGTGGCAGAAAAACGGGACGAAGCCCCCCTGCCTATAAGTGATGCAATAGCAAACATGGCTGTTTTGGATGCCCTTTTTGCCTCGGCAGAATCCGGTAAATGGGAGCAGGTTATACAATACTAGACCATGCAGCTTGATATTTATACCGATGGAGCTTGTTCCGGAAACCCAGGCCCCGGCGGCTGGGCTTATGTCATGGTACAGAAACAGGCGATTGAAGAAGTTATTGCTGCAGAAGAAAGCGGCGGGGAGTTAAATACCACCAATAACCGCATGGAATTATTGGCAGTAATAGCTGCCCTTAAAATGCTAAAAAATAATACAGGAGTTTCCGGTACAGCTGTGCTGGACGGTAATACTACAATCCATACCGATTCCCAATATGTTAAAAAAGGAATTACCGAATGGATTAAAAACTGGAAGCGGAATTCCTGGCTTACCAGCGATAAAAAACCTGTTAAAAATAAAGACCTATGGCTGGAACTGGATGCACTGGCAGAAAAAATAACCCTTAACTGGAAATGGATAAAAGGCCATGCAGGTAATATCTACAATGAACGCTGCGATAAAATGGCACAACAGGCAATAATAGATATTTTACCATGACAGCCCTTATTAATAGAATTATAGATTATTCTGCAATTAACGGCCCTGGCACCAGGATGGTACTGGTATTTCAAGGATGTAATTTCCGCTGTAAATCCTGCCATGTACCGGATACTCTGGGAAACTGCAATGGCTGCGGTATATGTGCCTATTCCTGCCATGATAATGCACTTAAGCTGGATATACCCGGCAAAGCGCCCTCTTGGCTGGAAGAAAATTGTACAAAGTGCGGAGCCTGCATTAATGCATGCCGCAAGGATTCATCTCCAAAAATAAAGAGGATGAGTATAAAGGATATATTGGATCATGCTGCAGGAAGGGTAAAAAATATCCAGGGTATTACCTGTTCGGGCGGGGAATGTACTTTATATGCAGAGTTTATGACCGAATTATTTCCAATAATCCGCAGAAGTAAGCGCAGCTGCCTAATCGAAACAAACGGTTCTACCAATTTGGAAAAACACAGCGATTTAATGGAAAGCTGTGATGGAGTAATGCTTGATATAAAAGCAGCTAATCCCATTAAACACGAAGAGCTTACAGGCCGCAGCAATACTCAGGTTTTTAAAACGCTTGAGTTTTTGGCCAGAACAGGCAAACTTATAGAAGTACGTACCTTAATTACCCAGGCAGATTACGGGGCAGAAGAAACCATACTAAAAACTGCTTCTTTGATCCGCCCATATATTAGCAAGTACGATATAGCCTACAGGCTTATTCCTTTCCGGGTTTTTGGAGTCCGCCGGGAGTACCGCCGCCTGGGAACTCCTTCACGGGAAAAGTTGGAGGGTCTTCGACTTTTAGCATTATCTTCCGGCTTTACAAGAGTATTTATTTCGTGAAAAATAAAACATGAAGTATAAATACTTGGATATTATAACAGCTTTTTTTGCAGCAATTCTTATTACCAGCAATGTTGCATCATCGGCAAAAATTGTTGACCTTGGGTTTTCGATTTTTAACATTCCCCTTGCTTTTGACGGCGGAACCCTGCTTTTTCCATTGTCTTATATTTTGGGCGACATCCTTACCGAAGTATATGGTTTTCGGGTTACCCGTAGGGTTATCTGGATTGGATTTGCTGCTCTGGCATTAACGGCGCTTATGTTCTTTATACTAAGCATTCTTCCTTCTGATTCTATATGGGAATCCTATGCAGGGGATGCTGCATTCCAGGCAATTTTAGGCGGTATGAGCAGCGGAGGCATAGTACTGGCAAGCCTTACAGCTTATCTTGTAGGAGAGCTTTCCAATGCTTTAGTACTGTCTAAAATGAAAATTGTTTTTAAAGGCCGTTTTCTTTGGATACGCACTATAGGCAGTTCTTTGATTGGACAATTGCTGGATACTTTAATTTTTATATTCATTGCAACACTTGTCGGGGTTTTTGGCTGGGAATTGTTTGTTACCCTTGTCCTGACAAACTATATTTTAAAAGTCGGCCTGGAAGTGATTCTAACCCCAGTTACCTATCTGGCAGTTGGAGCATTAAAAAAGAGCGAAGGTATTGATGTATACGATAAAGGAATTAAATACCGGCTTTTTAGTTAATTAAGCCTGCCAAAAGATATACTTAACGGGTTCTTCCCAATAAAAGGGAACCATTTTGTTTATCTTGTTTTAGTATTTCTTTTCCCGGTCCTACAAGACCTTGTTCAAGGGCTAAACGGATCGCATCGGCCTTGTTAAAAGCTCCGAGTTTATTGTAGATGCGTTTTATCACACTTTTTATTGTGTTGATTGATAGATTATTTTCTCTGGCAATTTCTTCTCCGGTTAGTCCCTGGTAAAGCCCGGT
>Ga0099364_10006910_pt1 | contig 16375 bp, 20 predicted proteins | sample TergutTh196P3_FD_73070 | JGI IMG/M metagenome (GOLD analysis project Ga0099364, IMG submission 73070) | Microcerotermes parvus P3 segment gut microbial communities from Pointe-Noire, Republic of the Congo - Th196 P3 | ecosystem: Host-associated > Arthropoda: Insects > Digestive system > Gut ...
CCTCCCGCGTGGAGCGCGGGCGAACCCATATTCCCGCCGCATATGACTTTGTATCATAATATTTTTACATAAAACTTCCGGTTCCTCGGCGGGTCGAACTCGCAGAGATATATGCCCTGCCACGTTCCCAACACCGGTTTACCTCCGTTGATGATGACCGTCGCGCTCGAACCCATCGCACTCGCTTTCAAATGCGCCGAGCTGTTACCCTCGCCGTGCCGAAACTCAGAGCGGTCGGGGAACGCTTTGTTCAGTCCGAGCAGAAGGTCGCGAACCACATCGGGGTCGGCGTTCTCGTTGATGGTGATGCCCGCCGTCGTATGAGGGCAGAACACCACGGCCATGCCGTCCGCCACGCCGCTCTTAGCGACGGCCTCGCGGACTTGCGGGGTTATGTTGTAGAAGTTTTCGCGGGGAGTTGACAGGGAATATTCAAGTATCATTTACGCTTCCTCGCTTTCGGCTTATGTAAGTTTATTTGGACGAAATCATAGGCACACCGCCGCAACATATACACTTTCGATGCTATTAAACTCACTTGCTCAGCACAAGCTCATGTCCCTCGTCCTCGGCAAGCCGCTTTAATATGTCCCGCAGGTTTTCACCGCTTTCAGCCAGTGATAACGCTCTTTTTAAGCCGTCAACCGACAGCAGCGCGGCGGCAAGGCAGAAATAGCTTTTACTTCTGCCGTTGTCGTGACGTTTCAACGCCGCTTCAAGAAACGCTATCCTCTCGGCTTGACGCTCAAGAAAAGCGTCCAAGCCGATTTCGGCAATCAGCCGGTGGTTGGTCATCATACGTTTGTGTGTAACAAACGAATCTTTGCAAAAGGATTCATTATTATATTTTTTGCATGGAAAATCGTCACACTCCGCGCAAACCTCCAGCCCGCGCTTTTTCACACAGCAGTTGATAATTGAGCAAGACGGATGCACTTCATCAAATCCTTCGCCGTAACAACCGGGACAGCGCGATGTTCCCACGGTATAATACCGGGGGCACAGACCGCAATCAATTCCGCAGCAGCTTATGGCAGGATGTTTTTTCATATGTTTGCTCCTTATACTCAATTCTGTAAAACAGTATAGCATATCCGTGAAATAACTTCAATATAAACGAACAATTACATAAAGGCTGTAAAAAACGAGCGGCGGGCAGAGTTTGAGGTCTGCCCGCCGTCCATGCCAAATCGGCTGATTCAGCCAACTCCGGGAGCGTCGTAATTGTACCCGGGTATAACATCGTTGTGTTGTGTGAGGATGTGTAAAAGTTCCTTCGTTTCCAGCGAGATCGCTACCTCCGCTTCACGCCCGGTATTGTCCGTAACCGCATAGATTAGCTGCTGCGCGGCCGCGAAAAGCTTTCCGTTTTCATCCAGGTCAAATCCGGCGGCGGCGGCGTTTCTAAACTCAACGCTTGCTATGCCGGCGCCCATAAAATGCTTCGCCGCGTAATCCTCAGCCGCTTGCGCGTAATCCTCAGTCGCCTGCGCGTTCAATATGGCCCGCAGGTTTACCAGCTCGTCGCGTCTGTTCCTGTCGTTGAGCAGTTCGCTCAGCGCGGCGGCGGCATCGTCTCCTGCGGCACGAGATACCTGCTTAAATATATCTATGCGTTCGCCGGAAAGCGCGCAGATTGTAAAGCTGAACAATGCCTGGGTTTCCTCAGAATCCACTACATTTCCATGCCAATACGGTCTTGTATGGGAGTTCCATGCCGAGTAGTGCATTTGAACAGCTTTGCCGTCAATGCTTTCGCCGAACATGTCCCAAATGTACAATGCGCCGATTTGCGCGGCTTCATCCGGTGAAAGGGCGTTGGCGCCGGCGGCGGCCCCTTCGTTTCCGACGACCAAAACCGTTAGCGCAGGTTCTTGGTAATCTTCCGGCGCTGTGGTTTCCACAGCCGGGATGCCGACTGTCGCCGCGACCGGCGGGATGCTCTCCGGTTTGCCGGCTGCGGCGGCGAACGCAAAATTGTTGATTCCGATAAATGCCGCGCTGAACAGTCCGATGGACAGAACAGCAGCCATCGCCACTGTGATGATTCCGATGCCTTTTGTCTTTTTCATTGTCTTGCCGCTTCCTTTCGGTTATTATTTTGTGGGCCTCACGGATAATAGAATAGAACGGGCTTGTTATAGAGTTGTTTTTGAGTTGTTAGGAATTTGTAAATGTTATTTTGACCGTCGTTCCCATGCCCGCCGCCGATTCGATTGTCATTTCGGCATCATGCGCTTCGGCTATTTGCCCGCATAACGTCAGACCAAGCCCCGCTCCGCCTTGTTCCCGGCTCCGCGCTTTGTCCACGCGGTAGAACGGCTCCGTCACTTTCGAGATACTTTCCCGCGGTATCCCGCAGCCGTTATCCGCCACCGATATAATAGTTTTTTCGCCCCGCGTCTCGGCTGTCAGACGAATTTCACCGGCGTCGGGGGCGCATGATTTCAGCGCGTTGTGACAAAGATTCATCAGCAGACTTTTTATTAAATCCTCTTGCCCCAATATAACGCCGGCGTTATCGCGGCATACGAGCCGCACGCGCCGTTCTTTCAGCGTTTTTTCTAATGAACGCGCCGCATCGTCAAACAACCGCCGAACAGAAATGGCGGCTTTTACCGGCGAGTAATTACGAAGCGTCGCAAGCTCAAGCAGGGAGTTTGCGATGTTTTTCATTTGGTTGGCCTCATCCATGATAAATTGCGCCGATTCAATGATTTCCGGCTCATCCAAAGGCGCTTTCTGCATATATTCCGCATAGCCGTATATTGATGTCAGGGGCGTTCGGATTTCATGGGCGAAATTATCCACAAACTGCTGCTTCGCGACGGTTTCATCCTCTAAATCCCGTATCTGTTTTTCTATTTCTTCCGCCATACGGTTGAAGCTCGACGCCATTGAGGATAACTCGTTTTTGCCTTTTATATTTAATCTTTCGCCGTATTGCCCGCCCGCGATTTTGCGCGAAGTGTCCGCGACAATGACAAGCGGCTTGAAAATGGCTGACAGAATGAAATGCAGACCAATAGCGGCAACAACGGAAAACGCAATGACAAAAAGCAATAAGAGGTTTTGAATATTTTGCGTGTTTTTTATATCGCTTGTAACGTCTAAATGGTATTCAAAGCGATAATGCTCAAATGGTTCGGGCAATGTCCCGGTGATGTGGATAAAATGCCCGGCTTCCTGTTGGATTAAGGAAATCTCGGAATCAACAGTATCGCCGTTAATTTCGGTCATCTCAGAAACGGATATATCAACGCCGAATCTTCTGTAATATCTAATGTAGCCGTCCACCAAACTGTTTACCGATTCGGCAATGTCCATGCTGGTAAAATCCGCGTTTCTGCCGTATAAAACGGCAATGTCTTTAGCGAGCGTCGCCGCGATTGAATGATAGTCCCTGACTCCGTTTTCTTTCAGCATAGCAGTCTGGCTGTTCATCAGGTAGACAGAGACCACACTGAGGCTTGTGAACATAATACACAGGAACAACAGATAAGTAGCCAGAAATGTTTTGAGCCTCATTTATTTACCTCCAGGCGATAACCTACCTTGTAAACCGTTTTGATTACGTCCTCCCAAGACAATTTTTTGCGGATATTGTGGATATGTACGTCTACAGTCCGCGTATCGCCGCCAAAGTCAAATCCCCATGCTATTTCGAGCAGTTTATCCCGCGACAGGGCGATGTTCCGGTTTTTAATCAGCGTCTCAATAAGCAGAAACTCCTGCGGCGCGAAATCCACAAGCTCACCGTTGCAAAACACTTGTCTGCCCGTCAGGTCAACCTTGACGCCGCCTAACACAAACTCCCTGTCCGCCTTTTGGGTGCGCCGCAGAACGGATTCAACCCGGGCTTGCAGCTCCATCATATCAAACGGTTTTACGATATAGTCATAAGCGCCCGAATTCAGACCCGCAACGCGGTCTTGCACCGCGCCGCGCGCCGTCAGAAAAATGATTGGAATGTCATCAATCATCTCCCGGATAACTTCAAACCCGTCCATTTTAGGCAGCATAATATCAAGCAGAATCAAATCGAAAGCCTGCCGCTCCAAGGCGTCAAACACAGCCTCGCCGTCAAACACGGACACGCATATATGCCCGACCAGCTCAAGATTTTTCCTGATAAGCTTATTTATTGCCCTTTCATCTTCAACAATGAGTATCCGAGCCACAGACCATACCCCCTCCAACCCCTGTTCAACTCGGCTTGCGCCTCGCTTCAAAGTATAACACAGGCTTGTTATGGAATTGTTAAGAACAAGGAAGAAACTATAAATTGAATAAAACACCTTAGTTATTACGATAGAGCGGCCGGTTAATGCCAATCGGCGGGAAGCTTCTCAAGGATACAAGCGAAATCGCTTTCGTAATATTTTCTTGACATTCTTCTTTTTGCATTTTAGAATTAAGCTGTGGGGATATTACAGGAAATTTACGGATTGAATACAGGTAAAAGCGGGAGGCTTAACGATGAAATATTTACTCTTGGCTTTGTCCGCGCTCATATTTCTCTCTGCTTGCGGTTCGACCGGCGCCCAGCCTGACGAGCCTGACGGGCCGGTGGATATGACCATCTGGCACGATAAAGAAGAAGATGTCGCCGCCGTTTTACAAAAGGAACTGGATAAGCTCCAACCCGCGATAGTAGTACATATGGAAAGAAAAAGCGGGTTAACGGAAGCCTTGAAGCTGGTCGGAAATGACCCTAAAGCCGCGCCCGATCTATATTTTTTCGCGCATGATAAGATGGGCGTCTATTCCGAAATGGGAATCCTTACACCGATTACCGAATTTGTGGATATCGAAGCCTTAAATGCCTTTCTGCCCATGACCATCGAGGCGGCGACCTATAAAGGGAATATTTATCAAATGCCGATATACTTTGAAACGCTGTTATTCATGTATAACCGCGCGCTGATGAAAGACGCTCAGGTTCCCGGCACGACGGAGGAGTTATACCAGTTTATGGCAAGCGGAGCGGGCGGCAAGTTCGGCTTTATCGAGCAGCACAGCACAGCGTATTACAGCGCCGGATGGATACACGGCTTTGGGGGAGGTATTGCAGCGGCGGACGGTACGCCGCTGCTTAATACGCCGGAAACCGTTGCCGCGCTTGAATACCACTTAAAGTTTGTCAAAAAAATGCCCGGTGAGGGCGAATACGCGACGGTCAACACGCTGTTCCGGGAGGGCAGGGCGGCCTCCACCATAGGCGGGCCGTGGCTTGTCCCGGCTGTCCGGCAAAGCGGGATTGATTTGGGTCTTGCAAAGATGCCGGCCGTTGATGAAACCGGCTTGCCGATTGCGCCCTACTCCGGTGTTCAAGGGCTGCATGTGCTGAAAGTGGCGGCTGAAAATCCGGCTAAGAACGCCGCTGTCAAGGAAATAATCGCGTTGCTGCTGAACCCTGAACTCGGGGTTGAGATGGCAAAGGCCAGCGGCTGCGCGCCGGCGCTTATGGCCTGCTACGATTTCGAGGAAGTAAAAAACGACGAGATGGTTATGATGATGCGCGAAACGGCGGAAAGCGCCGTTCCAATGCCTAATATCCCGGAAATGGACGTCATGTGGAATGTTGTGGGCAACCTGCTTGCGGACGTGAATATGCGGGAGCGAGACGTGGCCGAGGCCGCCGCCGACGCGCAGCGACAGGCCGAGGGATTGATTAGGGCAATGAGATAAACGGGAATAGAAACGCCGGAGGGTATATATATGGGTAAACGAAAATACGGCGCGTTTTACGCGGGGCTTGCCCTCGCTCCCGCGCTGACGCTTATAGGATTGATTGTGGTGTTCCCGATTCTATACACCGGATATATATCCCTGACCAACATGAACATCTATAACTGGTTCACTTTTAAGATCATCGGGCTGAGAAACTATGCAAGCGCGCTGTTTGTATTTGATTCAGGGTTTCTTTCCGCGCTGGGCGTCACGGTGTTATGGACGGCGCTGAACATGATTTTCCAGCTTGTAACGGCGTTTATAATGGCCAGTCTGCTCAATATCGAAAAGCTGAAATACCGAAAGATATACAAAACCCTGCTCATGTTCCCTTGGGCCATGCCGGGATATGTCTCTATTCTGCTTTGGAAAAACGGCATGTTTAATTCACAGTTTGGTTTGCTGAACCAATGGATAGAAAGGCTCGGCCTTGAGCCTGTGCGCTGGCTGTCGGGAGATGTTTCCGCGTTTTTGAGCAGTATGTTTGTGAATCTGTGGCTGGCGCTGCCGTTTATGATAATGATCATGGACGGCGCCCTGCAAAGTGTTGACAAAAGCTATTATGAAAGCGCGGTCATTGAGGGCGCCGGATGGTTTAAGCGCTCCGTCAGCCTTACGGTTCCGGCGATTAAGCCGGTCGTTGCACCCGCCGTCGTCATCACGCTGTTTACGACATTCAAGCAGTTTGACGTGATTTACCTGTTAACCCAGCAGGTGGGCGCCAAGACGGGCGCGAATATACATACCGTGCTGACGTATGCCTATGAAAACGCCTTTGTCACAAACAATTACGGCTTTTCGTCAGCCGTCTCAATGATTCTGTTCATATTGTTAATCGGCTTTTCCTTAATGACGAATATCCGCGCGAGGGGGGCTGCCCAATGAAAAAGACCGCCGAACGCGCGGGCCTGGCTTTGTTGAATGTCTTTTTCATCGTTGTGTGCTTGGGCGCGCTGATTCCTATTCTCTATGCTTTTTCGGTTTCACTGAACGCGCGCAACAGCATACTAAGCTCAAACTTCAGCTTTATTCCCGGAGAGTTTACGCTTGAAAACTATCGCGCCGTAATCTTTGACCAGCCTGTTTTGACTTGGCTTGGCAACACCGTTACTCTTGCCCTGTCCAGCGTCTGCCTTGCTATGCTGGTAGCCGTGCCGGGAGCGTACAGCCTGTCGAGGCTCCGGTTTAAGGGCCGCAAAAAAATCTTCAACGGCTTGATATTGCTGTATTCGTTCCCCGCGATACTGTCCATGTTCGCTGTCTACAGGCTGCTCTCCCCAATGGGGCTTATAAACACAAAAACCGGGCTTGTCATAGTGTACGTCGGCACAATGGTGGTTTTCGGGCTGCTTAATCTCAAAGGCTACTTTGACAGCGTTCCCATAGAGATCGAGGAAGCTGCCCAGATAGACGGGGCGAACGGTTTTCAGACCGTTATGCTGATACTCCTGCCGCTGGCCAAGCCGGCGCTGATAGTCACGGGTATGATGACGCTGATCTATGTTTGGAACGAGTATATCTACGCTATAACCTTTATGACGGGCGCGGGCAACTATACTCTGGCGGCGGGGCTGTATTCCCTGCAAGCGACCGAGATGAGCGGGAGCTGGCCTGTTTTCGCGGCGGCCTCGATTGTTGTGTCTTTGCCGATATTGGCAGTGTTTTTCGCGACGCAGCGCTATATGGTTTCCGGCCTGACCGCGGGCGGCGTGAAAGGTTGAGCATAGCGGACATATTTTTCACCGCTTAAGCGCGCGAATTCGGCAAGTTGTAAAATGAAATGCCGCAGGAAGTAAAAAAAGACCCACCGGGTCACGAATCAGTTACAATGGAGTTGTCAAGACAACAAAGCGACTGAGGTGACCCAGATGGATCAAGGACATGATAGCACAAAGGCGAGGAAATGGAAACAGTTAACGGAAAAAGAGCGGTACAAGATAGAAGCGCTATCTCAAATGGGGTTAACCCCCTCTGAGATAGGCGAAAGTCTCACGCCGAAGCGAAATCGTCGCACCATAGAGCGAGAACTGGCACGAGGGAAGACGTTGCAGCGCAACAGCGACTTAACGGAGCGCATGGTATATCTTGCAGATGCAGGTCAACGAAAACACGATGAAAACGCAGCAAACAAAGGCCGAGGGCTAAAGATCGGCCAAGACCACAAGCTGGCCGCCCACATAGCAGACAAGATAAAGAATAACCGTTGGTCGCCCGATGTCGTTCTTGGCAAGATCAAAGAGCAACGCTTGTCATTTGAGACGAGCATCTGCACGAAGACGCTATACAACTATATCGACCGGGGGATATTTTGTGGGATCAGCAACAATGATCTCTGGGTAAAGCGAGACGGTGAGAAGCGTGAATATAAGAGGATTCGCACGGTTGCGCTGAACAACAAGAATGGCAAAAGCATATCAGAGCGCCCGATAGAAGCCAATGAGCGAACGGAGCCGGGTCATTGGGAGATTGACTTGGTAATCGGCAAGCAAGGCACAAAAGCGGCCATCCTGACACTTGTGGATCGCAAGACGCGCAAATCGCTGTATGTCATAGTGAAGAACAAGACACAGAAAGAGATTGCAGCGGCCATCAAGCGAGTACGACGACGTGTCGGCGGCGATTTTTCCGCTGTGTTCAAGACCATTACGAGCGACAATGGCGGCGAGTTTTTGGACAGCGAGGCCATCAAGAAGGCAGCTAAGTGCGATGAGGTCTACTACGCCCATCCGTACAGCAGTTGGGAACGAGGCAGCAATGAGAACGGAAACCGAATCCTTCGGCGGTTCGTGCCCAAAGGGACTGACATCGGAAAGTTAACCAAAATAGAGCTTCAACGCATCGAAGATTGGGTCAACAATTATCCCCGCAGAATCTTCGGTTACAAATCCGCTAACGAAATCGCTGCTTGTTCGTGACTGATAAAAATTCTTGGGCAATTAAACTTGCAATTCACCATCGCAAATCCCCAAACAAATTTGCCTTGACAAGACGGCGTGCGGGTGTATATAATGAACGTTGCACATTTTTGAAAGGTTTGAACGCCGTGAAGCTGAACTTAGCCGTTCTGCGCGGGCGGGAGGGCGACGTCCCGTTTTCGTATGAGCCCGACCTGTCGGCGGCGCTGCCCGGAAGCCTTTCGGCGCGGGACGCGCTCGCGTCCGGCCGTGTCAGCCGCCGCGACGGCGGCCATACCGGGGATGGCCTGACCATGCTCGAAGGCTCGCTGACCGCCGTGCTGCCGCTTGTGTGCGACAGGTGCGCCGAACCCTTCGAGCGCCGGAAAACCGTGCGCGTGTCGTGCGCGGTAGCGCGTTCCGGCGACGCTGAGGACGACGGCGACGTGTTCATCTGCGACGGCGACGAGCTTGACCTCGACGAGGTGTTCGTGCCGGCGCTCATACTCGATATGGATATGAAAACGCTGTGCCGCGACGACTGCGGGGGCCTGTGCCCGCGCTGCGGCGGCAACCTTAACACCGGCGGATGCCGATGCCCATGAAAGGAATGAAATACAATGGCCGTTCCCAAGAGGAAAACGTCTAAGCAGCGCCGCAACCTGCGCCGCAGTTCGCACTGGAAGCTCACGCCGCCCACGCTCGTCCTGTGCCCCAAGTGCGGCGAATACGCGCTGCGCCACAGGGTCTGCAAAGGCTGCGGCACTTACGACGGGCGCGAGGTAATTCCGGCGGACGATAAGAAATAGCGCCCCGATGCCGCTGATAGTCTCGGTCGATAAGCGCTCGCCGGCTTACCGGGCGGGCGTTCGCGCGGGTATGCGGCTCGCCGGAGTCAACGGCCGCGCCGTCGCCGACGTTCTGGATTACATGTTCCGCACCTACGACGCCGAGCTTACGCTGAACGTGCTGGACGCGAAGGGGCGCGAACGCGATATCCGCGTGAGGCACGGGGAGGGCGGCTGTCTGGGCCTGACCTTCGACACCGCGCTGATGGACGAGCCAAGGCGCTGCCGCAACAAATGCGTGTTCTGCTTCATCGACCAGAACCCAAAGGCTCCCGGACTGCGAGAAACGCTGTATTTCAAAGACGACGACGTGAGGCTGTCGTTTTTGACGGGTACTTACGTTACGCTGACCAACCTGACCGGGGACGACGAGCGGCGTATTACCGAGCAGCGTCTCAGCCCGTTGCGCGTGTCCGTCCACGCCGCGTGCCCGTCGGTCAGGGGCGCGATGCTGGGGCTTGACGCGGGCCGCGCGGACGTTATGCCGCTGCTGCGCCGGCTGACGCGGGCCGGCATAGCCATACACACGCAGATAGTCGTATGCCCCGGGCTGAACGACGGCGCGCATCTTACGCGCACGCTTGAGGAGCTGCACGCGCTCGGGCCGCGCATGGAAAGCGTATCCGTGGTGCCGGCCGGGCTGACCAAATACCGCGACGGGCTGTACCCGCTTGAGCCGGTCACGCCGTCGGACGCGCGCGGCTGTATAGGCCGCGCGGCGGCTTTTGAGCGCGCTTACTGCGCCGACGAGCTGTACATAACCGCCGGCCTGCCCATACCCGAGACGGAGTATTACGGCGATTACCCGCAGCTTGAAAACGGCGTCGGTATGGTGAGGCTGTTTACCGGCCAGTTCATGGAGCGCGCGGGCGGGAACGGACACGCGCGCCCGGCGCGCGCAGACGCCCAAAGCTTTTCCATCGCGACGGGCACTGCGTTTGCGCCGTTTTTGAGGCGATTGCTTGAGCCTTATGGGCTGGCGCGGCGCGTTTACGCCGTCCGAAGCGAATTCTGGGGCGAGGGCGTCACGGTCGCGGGGCTTGTGACGGGACGCGACCTCATAGCCCAGCTGCGCGGCGCCGATCTCGGCGCGCGGCTGCTGATACCCGATACCATGCTCAGACATGATATGTTCTTAGACGACGTAACGACGGACGAGGCGGCAAGGGCGCTTGGCGCCGAGGTAAAGGCGGTGACCGCCGACGGCGGCGCGCTGTGGGACGAAATAATGAGGGAAACGCAGGATGTCTAATAAGCCCGTGGTGGCCATAATAGGCCGCCCGAACGTCGGAAAATCAATGCTGTTTAACAAGCTTGTCGGGCGGCGCGTGGCCATAGTCGAGGACACGCCCGGCGTGACGCGCGACCGCGTAACGGCGGTCTGCGAGTGGCGCGGCCGCGAGTTCACGCTGGTCGATACCGGCGGTATAGAGGGTGCTTCCCTGTGGGGAGGCGGCACTTCCAAACTGGGAAACAGCACTTCCAAACTGGGAAGTGCTGATATGCGGGAATATATCCGGGAGCAGGCGCGGTTAGCCATAGAGTCGGCCGACGCGGTGATATTCGTCTGCGACGTAAAGACCGGCATAACCGAATCCGACTCCGAGATCGCGCTGATGCTGCAAAAGTCAAGGCTGCGCGCGGGCGGAGGCCGGATGCCCGTCGTGGCGGCCGTTAACAAATGCGACCGCGCGGGCGCGGGCGGCGGCGACGCCGGCGTTTATGAGTTCTACGGCCTTGGGCTGGGCGACCCTATAGCGGTTTCGGCGCTGCACGGCATAGGCACGGGCGACCTGCTCGACGCCTGCTTTGAGCATCTGCCGCCCGATACGGGCGGCGAGCCTGAAGCCGACGTTATCAGAGTGGCCGTGGTGGGCAAGCCCAACGCCGGCAAATCCTCGCTGACCAACCGCCTGCTGGGCGAACAGCGCGTGATTGTGTCCGAAGTTCCCGGCACCACGCGCGACGCCATCGACTCATATCTCGAAAACGAGCATGGGCGCTTTGTGATAATCGACACCGCGGGTATGCGCAAGAAGTCGCGCGTACGCGAGAGCGTCGAGTATTTCAGCGTTCTGCGCGCCGTGATGGCCATAGAGCGCGCCGACGCCTGCGTGATACTGCTCGACGCGCGCGACGGCGTGACCGAGCAGGACACCAAGGTGGCCGGGCTGGCGCACGACGCGGGCAAGGCCTGTGTGATAGCCGTCAACAAATGGGACTTGATAGAGAAAAACACGCATACAATGAACAATATGCGTGAGCGCGTATACTCGGATCTGCCCTTTATGCCCTATGCGCCGGTGGAGTTTATCTCGGCCAAGACGGGCGCGCGCGTCGGCGGGCTGCTGGGCGCGGTGGCCACGGCGGCGGCCAACAACGCCATGCGCGTCACGACGGGTATGCTCAACGACGTGCTGGCCGACGCCGTGGCAAGAGTTCAGCCGCCCTCCGACAAAGGGCGGCGGCTTAAAATATATTATATATCGCAGGTGGCCGTCAAGCCGCCGCGCTTCGTGGCGTTTGTCAACGACCAAAAGCTGTTCCACTTCTCATACCGCCGCTATTTAGAAAACCGCATCCGCGAGGCGTTCGGCTTTGGAGGAACGCCCATCGCGCTCGAATGCCGAGTGAGGAATCGGGATGAAACATGAGTGATTATTTGAGGTTACTGGCGGCCGCGGCCGCCGCGTATCTGTGCGGCAGCTTCAACACAGCCGTGCTGGTGTCGCGCGCGGTGCTGCGCCGCGACATACGCGAGCTGGGCAGCGGGAACGCCGGGTTCACCAACTCGATGCGCGCTATGGGGCGCCGCTGGGGCGCCGTGGTCATAGCGGGCGACCTGCTCAAGGGCGCACTGGCCATACTGATCGCCACGCTGCTGCTTTATGGTTCGCCGCTTTATGACTTGAGCCGCGCGACCGCCGCGCTGTGCGTGGTGCTGGGGCACGCGTATCCGGTGTTCTTCGGGTTCCGGGGCGGCAAGGGCGTCGCGACGACGGCGGCCGTTATGCTGATGTTCGACTGGCGCGCGGCGCTGTCGTCCATCGGCGTGTATATAATAGTGTCCGCCGCGACGCGCTATTCGTCGCTGGGTTCTATACTCGCCGCGGCCTGCCTGCCGCTGTTCGTGGCGCTGTTCAGGCCGGGCGAATGGATAATACTGGCCGTGGCGTCCGTTATCGCGGGTATGCTGCTCTTCTGGCACCGCGCCAACATCAGGCGCCTCGTCCAAGGCACCGAAAACAAAATGACATACCGCAAAAAGAAGCCTTAGCTTAAAGGCTCTATATCTCCCTGACCACGGCTGTGACCTTGCCTAAGATTTGACAGCCGTCGCCTTCGATAGGCTCGAACGACGGGTTTTCGGGCATGAGTATTATTTTGCCCTGCTTGCGCCAGAACCGCTTGACCGTGGCCTCGTCCTCAAGCAGCGCGACCACTATCTCGCCGTGCAGCGCGGAGGGCTGCTTGCGCACCACCACGAAGTCGCCGTCGAGGATGCCCGCGCCGTTCATGGAATCGCCGTATACCTCCAGCGCGAAATGCTCGCCGGAGCCGCTCGGCTGATAGGGCAGCGTGCCGTAATCCTGCTCAAACGCGAGTATGGGACGCCCGGCCGTCACGCGCCCAATGATGGGCACGCCGGCTATATGATTTTCCGCCAGCCTGATGGCGCGCGTTTTGTTTGAGTCGATGGATATCATGCCCGCCGCCTCTATTTTGCGCAGATGCGAATGTACTGTGGACGGCGATTTGAGGTTCACAGCCGCGCATATCTCGCGCACCGACGGCGGATACCCGTATGACTTGGAGAACTCGGTCAGAAATTTCAGGATCTCCTCCTGTTTGTGATGCAGTCCCATGGCCGCCGACCGTCCTTTCATGTATGTTGCGGCTATTATATCATACTATGTTCTGTTTCGCAAACGTTTGTTTGTAATTTTCTAAATTTATTTTTACGCGCGGACGCCCCCGGGTTACGGGGGCGCCGTATCGCGCGGAAAAGCTTATCTCTTGCGCTCGACGTAAGCCTTGTAGAGCAGCTCGGCGGCCTCGGCGCGCGTCATCAGGCCGGCCGGGTTGAGCATACCGTTGTGGCCCGTGACAATCTTATAGCCGATGAGGTTGCGCACCGACTGCAGCGCCCATTCGGGGATGGCGTGGCCGTCGGAGAAGTTCAGCTCGATATCGGCGTAATTTTGCGGGTTGAGCTTCAGCGCGTTATCGACCAGCCGCATGGCCTCGATACGCGTTATCTGCCTGCTCGGGAAGAAATACCTGCGGCCGCCCTCGGAGGTGCCGGTGGTCACGCCGTTTTCATAGGCGGTGTTCAGCGGCGCGATCAGGTGGCGCTCGGTCACGTCGGCAAACGCGCTGTAAACATTGACGGACATCGGGTATTCCATGATCGAGTTGAGGAACATAACAAACTCGGCGCGCGTCATAAGCTCGCTGGGCCTGTAGTAGTACAGCGACTTGATAAGGTCGCCGACGACGAGGTTAGCGCCGCCGAGCGAGCCGGCCGCCTTGTTGGCCCAGTGGGCGGTCATGTCCTGATAGGTCAGCATGGGCAGCTCGATGCCGAGGGTGACGGTCGCCGCGTTTGAGTCGCGGAAGCCGTTGTTGGCCACGAAGTCGAAGGTGTCGTCGCCCAAGCTGGTGCCGGAGTGCGTGTAGGTGAACACGCCGGAGCTGTTCCAGGTCAGCTTGCCTTTCGTCGGCTCGCGCACGACGCGGTAGGTCAGCGACGTGACCGTGCCCGTGGTGTTGTTTTCGGTGGCGTGCATGTTCGAGGTAACGGACTGGCCGCGAGTAACCGTGACCTTTGAGTCGTGCGCTGTGGGAGGCGCTATGTCTCTCACATAGACAGTCACCAGCGCTGTGCTGGACAGGGCGCCGTGGGTAACGGTGAACCTGAACGAGTCCTCGCCGACGAAGCCCGTGTCGGGTTTATATGAGAACGCGTTTGTGGTGCCGCTGACCGTCACGTCGCCGTGCGCGGGGCTGACGGCCTCGACGAACCTGATGGCCACGCCGTTCGGATTGGTGGCCGACAGTGTGCCGTGGTACATTTGGTCTTTGACTACATATATGGTCATATCCTGCGCTTTCGGCGCGGTCAGCTGGTAGGCTACCGAGCCCGTGACGTCGGGCACGTCGTCGGTATCGTAAAGGCCGTCCCAGGTGAATATCGCCGTGCCGGCGAAGTCCTTTGCCGGATGGAACGAGAGTCTGGACAGGTCGGCGGCGGTAAGGATATCGCCGTCGGCGACCGGCGCGACGCTGTTCAGCAGCAGCCGGCCGCTGCTTGCCGCGGGCAGCGACGTGATGGTCATTCTGTGAAGCGTCTGGTCATTTTTATCGAAATCGGCGGCCGAGAAACGGACGGTCTGGTTGACCGGGGCGGTCATGGACACGTCGTAAGCGGTGGCCGCCAGCGCGCTGTTCAGGCCCGGCGCGCCGCACACGCACAGCGCGAGCGCCAAAGCCAGCGCGGCGGAGCGTTTGAGCGCCGCGTTCATAATGCGTTGGGATTTCATAAGCACACTTCCTTTTGGCAGTAGTTTTTTGGGTATCGGCACACACTATTGTTTGATTTATCCGGTTTGCCATACCGATTAAATATTGACAAAAATGGCGCGCAGTCTCACCCGGGCCAAAAAATGGACGCAAAAGGAAGATCCCGGGCCCCCGGACAGGCGCCGGGGGCGGGGAAGCGCGGGGTATGGGAATTAACTGTTGATAAATTAACCGATATAGACTATAATGAATATATGAAAGCAAAAAGCGGCGGGAAAAATTACGGTACGTTCGTAACTTTATCAGCGCAGAGTGACGAGCAGCTTTTGCGTTCAATCAATAGCTACAGTAAAAATGTGGCGGAACACAAGGAGAAAATCGCCAATCCTTACGAATATGTCGATGACTGGGAACGCCGGAACCATGCGTATAAGGCGGGCATTATCAAGAAATGGCAAAAAGACATTGCAAGGAACGGCGAGCAGTTGGATATAGCTAAGGGTATCGCTGTTGAAAGGGGGCTGCTATTATGAACGATGAGCTTTTAAGGCAATGTATTGACGATATCATCCGGCAGGCGGAAACCATCAAGGATGAACCGCCGGGTGAGCTGCGCGACGGCCAATTGTTGGCGTATAATGAGATCTTGTCGATACTAAAGACCAATCTGACCCCTCTTGGGCCGGAAAAGTATGGGCTTGGTTTCGATATAGATAAAATGCTCGCGTAACTCGAAACCACATTAACAAAGCACCGCGCCAAAACGGCGCGGTGCTTTTTCGCTCCGCCCGCGTTGCTTCCCTCAAACGCCCGCGGGACACCAAAAATATTTGCAAAGCCCACTTGACATTAAACGCAAAGCGTACTATACTATAAATGCAAAGCCGACTATGCTTGGAGGTGATGCTTTGAAAACGGCGATACCGGAGCTGCGGAAGAAAGGCAAGCTTTCACAGGAAGAGCTTGCGTCGGCCGTGGGAGTAACCCGGCAAACCATTACGTCAATAGAGGTGGGAAAGTATACGGCGTCGTTGGTGCTTGCGCATAAAATCGCAAAATATTTCGGCAAATCAATCGAAGAGGTCTTTGACTTCTCGGAAGTGGAGGAAATCTAAATGGACGCTTTCAGAGAGAAAGTAAAAGCGAGAATAATGGTATGCGGGGGCTTGGCGCTGATTGGAACGGCCCTGCTCTTGATAAACCGGTTTTTGGGCGAACGCGCCGGCTTTGGCCCGTCCGAGGCGATGCTTGATTCACACGGGTTCAACCTTGGCTTGATATGCGCCTTTATCTTCGTGGTGGTATTCCGCATATACAGGTATTCGGCCGCGCTGCGGAATGACGAGAAGCTCAAGCGAGGGGACTGCTCATGAAAAG
>Ga0099364_10006911_pt1 | contig 16374 bp, 14 predicted proteins | sample TergutTh196P3_FD_73070 | JGI IMG/M metagenome (GOLD analysis project Ga0099364, IMG submission 73070) | Microcerotermes parvus P3 segment gut microbial communities from Pointe-Noire, Republic of the Congo - Th196 P3 | ecosystem: Host-associated > Arthropoda: Insects > Digestive system > Gut ...
AAAATTATTAAGTCGATGGGGTAAAACCGCCATTGTTCTTTTTCCTCTGTTGCTGTGTTTTCTTGCGACGGTTCGCTTGAAACGGTCTCCGGTGGAGCTGATTCTGTTATCACTGTGTTACTTGGAGGTTCACCCCAAAAGTCATACTCGGTTTCATCGGAAACGGCGATTTCGGATTCCGTTATTTCCGTTTCTGTCACCTCGCTTGGCTGATTGTCTTCTTTTCGCAAAAAGAAATTTCCGGCAAGGAAGATTGCCGCCAGTATTGCCATTACGATGAAAACTTTGTTGTTTTCGGTAAAACCCTTGACTTTTTCGACACGTTCTTTGTGTTTTGCGAAAATATTATTAAATTTCATACCATAAGTAACTCCTCTCCTGTTTAAGTTTAACCGCCTACCCACCTAATTCCGTCATCGCCGCAACCGCACCTTACACCCGGGATACAATTACCATTAATGTTATCGCACGGTGGCATAAAATCAATGTAACAATTACATACTTCGCCCGGTATACAACCATTCCCGGAGACCGAACACCCTGTCCACCACATGCACATGCAGACACCGTTTTGGTCTTCTGTTGCTTCTATGCAACCCGGCCCGCCGCAGAATACATATTCGCCGCCGTAATAGGTTTCTTCTGTTGATGTCGATGGGTCTCTATCGCTTTCTTGTGAACCGGCAATAAGAGCCAAAAGCGTAGCAAAACTTTGTAAAAAAACAACAACAACGAATACGCATCCGATAAACATCAATACATAGGGATTCATGAGCGCGGCTATGGTGTGGGTTACAACTGAAACCACAACCTTTGCGGCAAAGTATACAGTTTTTGCGGTAGCTACAGTTGCCTTATATGCAAACACAACGGTATTTTTTGCCACTTTCGCTGTTGTTTTTGCCGCACGAGTTGATGTTTTAAGTGTGCGATTTGTAGTTTTTACGGTGCTTTTTACTGTTTTTATTCCTGCAACAGTTTTTTCAACTGTTTGCCGCCCAAGACGTATACTTTCAGCTCCTGTGTCGGAAATATCGCCTTTATTTATGCCTTTTGCGAATGGGTCAACTGCCCTTGCCGCGCTTTTTATACCTCCTTTGGCTGTGTTCCCGACCGTGCTTGCCGCACCTTTAATTGCGCCTTTTGTAAAACCGGAAATTTTTTCACTAACTCCGGAAAAGCCCGATTTAATTGAGTCGCCTTTAAGTCCTTTGAGCTTTTCCTTAATTCCCGAAACTTCAAATTTAGAATTTGTCAGTTCGTTTTCTAAGACGTTTCTTTTTTCAGTAAGCGCGGCTAATCTTTCGTTGAGAGCAACAATTTTATTGGATTTTGCTTTTTGTAAATTAGACAATTCTTCTGCTCGTATTGCGGCAATGTCTCTGTTATTAATCAAGTTGCTACCCGGAGTTGCATTACCGCTTTTCTGCTCAATCAATTCCTTGGTTAAAACACTCACTTCGTTTTTAATTTCGGCGATTTCAGAGTTTACGTTTTTCAATTCATTGTCAGCAAGCCGAATGTTCGTGTTTTGAAAATTCAAGTTGTTTTCGAGCTTTCTAATCTCGTCTTTTACAAGCTTGTCGGAAATTTCACTCCGCTTCACACTCGCATTAACGGTGTTTCCGGTAGTTTTTAGATTGCTTTCCTTATCGGCAAGTCTGAGTTTATTCATACAGATGTAACCTCAACTTCTTTTGGCAATTCCTTTTCGGGAATGTCGTTGTTTTCATTAAAAGCTGTAGAGATAATTTTATAGATTTTTGTGTCGGTCGGGAAGCGGTTGTCAAAAGGAATGTTGCCGTACTCACCCGCATAAAGTAACCCTCGTCCAATTCCCGAATTTGTTACATATGACATTGTTTCCATCGGAATCTTGAGAATTTCCGAGAGAATTTCGGAGTCGGTGGGATTCTGGCTTAACATGACAATAAACTTGGTGTTAGACAACATTGTACGCGCAATTTTTGATTGTAATAAATCGTCCACGTTTTGTGTAATCCCGGTTGGGATTCCGCCCCATTTACGTGCTCTTTTATAGAGTACATAAAAGAATTCTGCACACTGTTCCGACTTAAACATGAGGTACATTTCATCAATGTAAATTCGTGTAGAAATGCCTCGTGAGCGGTTTTTAGCTATCCTGTCCCAAATGTTTTCAAGCACAATCATCATGCCCAAAGTTTGCATGTTTTTACCCAAACCTTTAATGTCATATACCACAATTCTTTTGTTAATATCAACATTAGATTTGTTTGAGAAAACATTCATTGAACCATGAACATAAAGGTGTAAAGCTTGGCGTAAATATGCGGCTGTACGCTTAATTTCACCGTCATTTTCTTTTTCAAATTTCTCAAGTTCTGCGTAGTATTCTTTCAGTGTAGGCTCTTTATTAAGCTCATAAATTTCACGCATAACTGTGTCAATAATTGTTTTCTGCGTTGGTTGAATTTCGGCATTGCCCAATATTGCAGAAAAGAATGATAGCAAAAAGTCAAGTTTTGCCGTAATCGGGTCGTAGCTTGTGTCTGATGGGTCGGGATTTTGTGTGAGGTCAAGCGGGTTTATGTATGTATTTGAGTTTTCTGAAATGTAAATTATTTCCCCACCGAAAAGCTTTGCAAGAGCTGAATATTCCCGCTCCGGGTCAAGAATAAGAATCTCATCATTTGTCGCTAAAATTGAGAATATCATTTCAAGTTTTGCGGTTACACCTTTACCCGCCCCCGGCACACCGAAGATGAAGCCGTTGGGACTATTTTGTCAAGGACGTAAACGAAAAATCGGGAAAATACACAAAGAAAAGCCTGTTTTATCGGCACTTTTGCCTATTTCGTTATAAATGGAAATCATGTTTCTTTTGCGGCTCTTCTCTCTGCCGTTGTGGCTCCTGTCCTTTCATAAGATTTTCAACACTCCGCTTGATTTTTTCGGCTTCTTTGACCTCATCTTTAAGGGAATAATACTCGCGATAAGTCAAATCTTTCTCGGCAGAAAGTGTTTTATATTCCGCTTTCCACTTCGTAATCGGCGGCAATTTTTTCGGATTAAACCGCTCTTGCAAAACGTCTTTAAGATACTGCTCTGCGGCATTAAATAAAGTCAGTTCGGTGCGGTTGGATTCGTAGTAATTATTTGCAAAGTCAAGAGCCTTTTGCGCCTTGCGTTCGGCGAATAAACCGCCCGCTTTTTTGATTGCTTCATATTCGGAATAAAGTTCATCATATCGCCGTTTTGTGTGTTTATACTTCTTAAAATTATCAGCGTGTTTAATATGCTCATCAAGCGTTTTCAATCGCCGTTCTACAGGCTTCAATTTGCCCCGAATGTCCGACTGTCGAACATACATTGAATTAACTTTTTCGTCTAAATCTGCCATATCGGAAATATTATTTTCAGTCAAAAATAACAGCATATTTGCGGCGTTCTTGACATTTGCAATATCTTGATAATGTTGCGATTTCCCCGACTGCGACTGCCGTGATAATATATCTTGAATAACATCGCCGAGCATTGGATTTTCGGGCTTTTTTGCTTCCTCATCAAGCCAGTTTTGCAACTTTCTAATTCTCGCTTTAATTTGTCGTAATTCGCAGTTAATATTCAGAACATTTCGGTTATAATCCCCTCGTTCGGTGCGTATACCCTTCCGCCCTATTTGCGAAGCCGCAACCCCTAAATGCACGGTCGGCAACTCCTGTTTTCCCTGTCTAATAAAGCTACGATTATCAACCCTATTCAAGTGATTATAACGCTCCAGAACAGCATTTACAGAATCTGACCAATTCTTCCGCCAAACTTCCGCTTTACTCCTGTCATTCCAATCAACACATGGTATTTTTCTGCCGCCAACATTTCGAGATTTCGCGCCCCACTTTCCGCTCGGTTCAATCGGTCGCATAGTCAACAGTATATGCGCGTGTGGATTTCCTTTACCCATGTCGTGAATTGCAAAGTCGGCGCACATTCCCACTTGCACAAAGTTCTTTTTGACATAATCCCTAACAAGATTTAAGTTTTGCTCGGCGGTTAATTCTTTGGGTAGTGCTACCTCGATTTCTCTCGCAAGTTGAGCGGTTTTGTATCGCTCCGATTTTTCTACAGAGTTCCACAATACGGCACGGTCTGTATACTCTTTTGGTGCGTTTTCGGGTAACATAATCTCGGCATGGATTACGCCGCCTTTGTTTGTGTAGTCGTAGCTTTTGCCGTTATACTCGCAAAAGATTTTTTCGCCTGCTCTGTAAGCTGCCGCCGCGACCACCGACTTTCCTTTCCCTCTGCTTGTGACTTTAATTGACAGGTGATATATCGCCACGCTAAAACCTCACTTTTTCAAAAATATAAAGTGGGAAAAGTGTACAACTTTCCCCACTCCATTCTTTTGTGCCGACAGGCACAAAAAGCCGTCGGCAGACACGCCACCCCGCGCAGGGGTCGCACACGTCTTGGTACAAGACGTATAAGTGCGCCCATTAAAAATGGGAAAAGAAGCCTTAAAAGGCTTCACCCTCCCCCTCGCCTCGCTCTATACCGTCTGCGGTGCTGTCGTTGCGATGTGCTGTTGCGTTGCTGTGTTTAGGGGCAAACTGTAAAGGCTTTTGCGCCGTAATATCAGCTAATACTCGCTTGGTTTGCTCCGACAGTATGACCGTGTTCAAGAATACATCAAATTGTTCATCGGTAAGCGTGATTAGTTCCGGCAACAGCTTTTCCACCGCCCCACCCCTAAAACAAAGGCGTTTGGTTCGCGCCTTTCGCTCTTCGGCTTTTTGCTGTTGTAATAGCCTTTTTTGCTCGTTTTCAAGCTGTTGTTTTTTCGCCTGCACCTCGGCGATTTTTTCTGCTGTGGATTTTCTCATAGTGGTATTTCCTTTCTTGGTTTGGTTTTTGGGAATATAAAAAGCAACCGCTTTTGTGAGAAGCAGTTGCTTGTTAACTATTTTTGTTTTGAGTTTGTTTTTAACTATGTTTTGTGAATTTTCTGCGCTTGGTGTGAAGCGTGTAAATCCACAATCCAGCGGATATGCTGATAAATGTTATTGCGATTGCTGTGAAGCTGTTCATATCGGGGAGTCCTGTCGGTGGGAAATCAAAATCGAGGCAATATTCACATTCGCCACAATCGCAGTCTGTATAATAATCAGCATAACGAATATCTGCAAAAACAATCTCGCTGTTATTCATATCATCGACAACCGCCATCACTGTTATTCTTGCATCTCCTGTGAAAATAATGGGTTCGTCATCTGAGTATATGGAAGTGAGTTCGGCAATAGAAAGTTGATTTTCTTCTTCGTCTATATTATCTATATCCGTATATTCAATATTATAATAAATCGTCGCATTTTCGGTTGAGCTTCTTAACAAAACAAGATTTAAAATTTCATTAATTTCAGCTTCCTCTATATCAATAATATTTGCAACATCATCAAAGTCTAAGTCTGTTATAATTGTAGGCGCCTCAACAGTTTCGGTGTAAATAAATACAGGTTGAACCGTTACATCAGAGGTCACATTCCACCACGATGAATCGTTAGACCAACAAAGGAATATCATTCCGGGAGAGGGAGGAATTAAATCAACATCGGGCAAAATTGCGGCTTCACCATGAGCGATTTGTTGCGTAAAGAACGGAATAATCTCGCCGGTCGGACGTACAAAGGTCACTGTATATTTGACAGTTTCCCATTCGGCTACCATAAGAGTATTGCTCGTTACTGTATGCTCTGAACCCACGGGAATTTTTATCTCGCCGTCAAGAACATACCAACCTTTGAATATTCTTCCTTCGCTTTCCGGCGTCGGGAATTCGCTCAATGTTGCACCCTCTGCAAATGTATCGAACATAAGTACATCGTTATTTACAAAATCAATCATGACAACGGCGTAAGAATTTTTATCGAAGATTGCGGTTATTGTGCGATTGCGAGTTATATTTGCGGGGGAGTTATCCCATCGCACAAATGTGTATCCTGCTTTTTCCGGAACTTCGGGAACAATTGCAGTTTCGCCTTCTTCTACACTTTGCACAGAAAGTATATTTCCTTCATCGTCCATAAAAGTTACTTCAAATGTTTGTTTCGGCGCATCGATACTATCAACATAAATAACCTGTGTAGCTCCCTCAATCGCTAAAGCTACAATAAAGTCACCTGTTGTTACGGTAGGCTTGGCTCTCGGAGTCACTATGAAATCATAAGTATTTCCGCTTCCTATTTGGGTTTGACCAACATATTCAAGTTGTGTTTGTGTCGGGTCTTCGTTGAAATTTCTGTAAACAAGAATCGTTGCGCGGCGACCTGTGAAATCTTCGGTCATGTTACTTAAAGCTCCGTCAATTGTATAGTTTTCTCCGCTAATTTCTCCGTCATTGCTTACCGGACCGCCCGGATTTGAAAGTTGAACTTGGTTCCGAACACGATATAAAGTTTGTGTTTGCGTCTGGTGTACACCGGCAGGAGCAGGACTGTCAGACCATGCCGACCAATCGCTGACATTGTAGAAGTGATGAACATATGTTGTGTCTCTTGAACTCCATTGTGTTTTGTAAGTCGCCGCTACATTTCTGCTTGTTTCCCAGTAATAGGTTTTTCCGTCAACTCTATATGCGCCCGTGACACGCGTGCTCGGGTGTTTAGGAACATTAGTGCCTCCGACGGTAGTAGCGGCACACGAGCAACCACTTACGGGAATATATGTTGTCCCGGTATTGTAATTTCGCGTGTAACGGGTCGATAACCAACCTGTACTTCTGAAAGAAAAAGTACCGCCGACATTTTGTTTTCCGAGTTGGGCGCAAAAATGTGCCCAGTTGTCTGATGTTCTTATATATCCATAATATAAATATTCAGTGCGTGCCGGGGTAACTACAACCGATTGTGTTTGCACCTCTCGCAGTAACGAGTCATTATTAACAGCGGCGATAGATGTATCTCTCCATGCACTCCATGCGCCTTGAGTTGAAACGGTTCTGTCGTATGTAAACCCGCTCATTGTTTTTGACGTTGTGCTTGTCGCTGTAGTTCTTGTGTTAAAACGATATTGTGTTTTTTCTTCAATGTCATTCTCGGAAGTATCTGTCGGTTTTACTGTACTCCATTCTCCCCAATCGCCCCATGTTGTAGTTGCAGTTGAGGGGTTCATGATAGCACTTGACACGATTTGTGAATAAGCCCCGCCCGTCTTATCGCCATCAACACCAACAACGACAACCTCGACTATTGTGGCGGTTTCGTTAGAATTTATTTGAATGTTCTCGGTGCGTTGCCCTTGAGTTATAGAAATATCTCTTGTGTTACTTGAAACTGTCCGCCCGGAAGAAGTTTTCAACGTGGTAATAAGCCGCCCTTGGGTAATTTGCCCGTTGGGATTTGCCAAATTGACACTAATGCTGTAAGTGTTTCTTTCTTTTTCGGCAGATGTGATGCTTGCAGAAACCGGCAAGAGAGGGTTTTCCCATGTTTTTGAAGCAATAACTTTCATATCGCCGTCAACTTCTTCAAGATTAGTGCCGGCACTATTCGGCGTAATATGCCATCCGGCAAACACATATCCAGCGCCGAGTGTTATCAAGCTTTCGTCGGGCGGGGTCGCCGGCTGACCAAATTCTACATATCGCGTTGCCAACGGCTTTTCACCGCACACATCATAGAAATCCACATAATATCTTTCTATAGTATACCTTGCTGTTATAACCATGTCTTGGAGTATTGGCGTTCCGGACGAAACAGACCAGCCCTCTATTCTATGTCCGGGTTTTTGAGGAATTAGTGGGAAGACGGGAGATGTTCCGTATTTAACCATCAGCTCGGTTAGAACTGTTCCATCGCTATCTTGGAAAGTCACCTTGCACTCCGGCATTGCTTCCACAGTTACCGGCGAACTTTCTATGCCCGAACCTGCAAAATTACGGGCTAAAACCTTAATCTGATAGGTCCCTGCATTATCTAAAGGGAAAGTTGCCATCTGGCTACCGCTTGATGATTGCGGGAGCGTTAATGAGCTTATGCTATTGCCGTTTTGGTAAAGTGTCGCCACATAGTCGGTAGCAGTAGGGGTGGTGCTCCACCTAACTGTAACAGGGTCTCCTACAGCGATTTTCGCAGGTGTACCGGGTTGTATCGTTGGGGCAGGCGGGGGGCCGGCTTCCACCGGTTTCTCTGCTACAGTACTGTTCGCATAACCGCTTCGAACAGCGATGGCTCTAACATTAGCGTTTTGTGTCAAAGTAAAGCCGCTGTTGTTGTATTTCGTGCTATTTACTGTCGGGGTTGTTCCGTTTGTCGTGTAATAAATGGTTGCGTCGCTTGGAGTAGCGGTTATCGTCACGATGATTCCTGCGCTGTTTGTGTTCGTGTTTATGGTTGGAGGATTTAATCGGGTTACACTGATTATTTCGGTTCTTGGCGTACTTTGACTAAACCCTGTTCTTGCAGGGGAAAATGCCATTATAGTTTCAGTTGATGTAATATCAAATGAAACCGTATTAGAAATGGTGGTTTGAATCGCCCCGCCGTTTCGCGTGTAATGGAGAGTCGAACCCGATTGTCCGGTTATCGTAACCCTCTTTCCTCCGATGTGACTACTTGTTGGGATAATTGTTGGGGTCGATTGAGGTTGAGTATTACTGGTGAATTTTCGATATGTATAATTCAAAGGATTAACGTTGCTGGCTTTTGTATAGTCGGCATTATTAACGCTGCTATTTAATTTAACCGAGAAATGAAGGTGCTGACCTGTTGAATTACCGGTGGTTCCAATATATCCAAGGGGACTACCTTGGCTTACCTTATTGTTTTTTGACACAAGAACATTCCCTCTTAGATGGGCATAAAGGGTAAAAGTTCTTTTCCCGTTTATATTTCCGTGGTCAACAACAACAAAATTCCCAAATCCGCTTCCGTGATAGCATAGATTTGAACAAGAACATACTTTACCAACATGACTTACAGTGCCCGCTGCAACGGCAATAACAGTTCTGTTACCATTCCCACCGCCGCGACTACTATTCATATCTACTCCACTGTGATTAGATGAACGCCATCTTTTGTTTGGGCAATAACGACAGCCAGGGTTAATACCAGTACCTATTTCTGGGATTCTTTTACCATTTTTATCAAGGCCAAGTCTGCTTTTCAAACAACCAAAATCACAAGCGACTTTTCCTACATCAGATGCTGTTGCTTGAAGTATCGGCCACACCCACCCTAAATCCGTTGCCGCCTCCACCTCAATCACAAAAACACTCAATGGTGTCGCAAAAACACCAAATGCCATGACGAATGCCATAACAAGGGACATAACCCTCTTTTTTAACATAATTGTATCCTCCTAAGATGTTTTATTCACCCGCCAAAACCCCTGCTTTTTGACAAACCCCCATATTTACCCGATTTTTCGAGATTTTTGAAAAATATTTTACTTTTTTTATAAAAAACTCTTGACAATCACGATGTTTTATGGTAAAATTTTACATTAAGAGACAATCCGTCAAAAAGCAGGGGTTTTGACGGACATTTTTATTTCCGCCTGCCCGTCTTATACTCGCGATATCGTCTGTAGAACGTGCTTTCGGTGAGGTTCAACAGCGGCAGGACTTCTTTCGTCATCAGTTTTCCACGCTCCCACTGCTTCACAACCTCGGCGAAATTTTCAGGGGGACTTTTGACGGGTCTCCCGAACTTCACACCACGCCGCCGTGCCGCCGCAATGCCTTCCTGCGAACGCTGAAGTATATAACAGCGTTCGAGCTCAGCGACTGCGCCGAACACGGTCAACATAAATTTCCCGGTGGGCGTGGACGTGTCGATATGCTCTTTCTGGCTGACAAATTCAACGCCTTTCGCCGTGAGTTTGTCGATTAAGCCGAGCAAATCTCGCGTGTTTCGGGCAAATCGGCTGACCGATTCCACAATCACGGTATCGCCCTCCTTGACAACCGCCAACAGCTTTTGTAGAGCCGGTCGAGCTGTGTCTTTGCCGGATTGCTTGTCAATAAAAATATGTTCCGGTGGGATTTTGAGGTCGCTCGCCGCATCGAGCTGACGGCTCTCGTTTTGGTCTAAACTTGAAATACGCACATAAAAGTAAGTGTTCATAGGGTTTTAGCTCCTTTCTTGATAAAAAACGAAGCCTTTCGATAGGCTTCTTTCCTTTAATTTTGATTATAACATGAATTTTTTTAACGAGCGAATATTTATAGAAATATTTTTCTTGACAATAACATAAAACTGTGCTATAATTGCGATACACAACTATACTCGAAAGGATAAATCTTGTATGGATAAGTTGAAAATTTATTTAGGTAACTGCTATTACGGCAAACAAACGCCACATACAAAATTTCGTTATTAGTAACGCAGATACTTACATTGGTAAGGCGAATTTTAACGAAATAGAAAATCTCTCAAATGAGATTATGCAAACCGGAATAAAACAGAAAGATGCTACCCATTTGGCTTGTGCGATAATTGCGAAATGCGATTATTTTATAACCACCGATACCCGCGTAACCAAGTATAAAACCGACAAAATAAAAATAGTAAACCCGATAGATTTTATTAGAATATGGAGGTCATAACAATGCAAAGAAATATGCAAACCGATGCAATAATGACTGCGGGAATGAAACTTTTGAATGAAAATCTCGGTTTTATTGAAACTGAAATTTTTATTACAACTGTGAAAAATATCGGCTTTGATTACACAAAATGGCGCGAAAATCTTTGGGAAGATTTAACGCTTAATGAGCTCTTGCGAAAAGCCGCAGACTATGAAATTGCACACCCCGAACTTATCCCCGAAAATGTTCGAGTAATCTAATACCAAAACCGCCTATGTTTCATCATAGGCGGTCGTGTTAAATATTCAATTACCCCGCTTCCTCAAACGCAGTTCCTCTCAAAATCTCAGCCCGAACAGCCCTCTCCGCCGCTTTCTTGTCAGCTACTTTTCGCGCATACCGCTCCTTGTCGCGTTGTCGCTCACGCTCTCGCTGTTCTCCCGTCATGTCACGGCGTAATTTTTTCGGACGTTTGCTTTTTCTTACAGGCGGTTCTTCCATTTCAACAATTTCATCAGCCGTAAATGGTACATCAAACTTACCAATAAATGAAAAACAAATCTCAATTTCCTGTGTTCTTTTGCCGTCAATTTTTACTGCTTCATGGACGATTACTTTCTCGACAAATTCATTCAGCAGAATCGCCGAAAACTCGTTAAACTCAGTGTGTCGCTTGACAAGTGCAATGAACTTGTCAGCCCTCACGCTGTCAGTGTTATAGTCGTCAATCGCCATTTGCAATTCGGCAATTTCGCTGTCAAGTTTCGTCTGCTCTGTGTCATAACCGGACAACAGTTCCGCAAAATGCTTTTCAGGAATTTTATCAGTCGCAAAACTCTCATAAAGTTTCTTTATTAAGCCGCTCAATTCCTCGCGCCTGCGCTTTAATTTAATCAGCTTTTTTCTGCTGTCCTTGACTGCATTTTCCTGTTGTAAAACCGACGTTTTACGCACACGCTCAACAAAAATATCCTCGTTTTCTCTAACATATCCGCTTATTCGCCATATCGCCGAAAGTATGATTTTTTCTATTACTTCGGTGCGAATATAATGATAAGTGCAACTGCGCGAATAATGCCGATAACTTGAACAAATATATTCACTATGGAGTTTTTCTCTGCCCGTTTTGCCCAACTTGTTATACAACTTATGCCCACAATCAGCGCAGAATAAAACGCCCGTAAGCGCGTTAGGTTCGCCGCCGATTTTCTGCGGCTTGCGCTTTGTTTCCCTCAACCGCTGAACGACATTCCATGTTTCCTCATCAATAATTTGCGGTTGAGTGCCTTTGAAGATTAAAATATTTTCGGGTGCGTTTTCTTTGCGTTTTGATTTATAGGTGTCTTTAATTGTCTTGTTCAAAATCGTCCAACCCTTGTATTCTTCTCGTTTTAGAATATTTATGACCGTCGATTCCGTCCAGCGATAAGGGTTTTCGTTCGGGGTTTTCTTCATTCCCGCACCGATTTTCTGCCAATGTGCGGACGGCGTTAATATACATTCGGCGGTTAGTTCGTTCTTAATTTTTGTAACGCCTTTCCCCTCGATTACACCTTGGAATATTCGCTTGACAACAGGCGCGGCTTCTTCGTCAATTATCCACTTTTGGCGGTCGTTCGGGTCGTGGATATAACCGTAAATAATCGCGCCTGTAACGTGTTTTCCGCTCTTGGTTCGGGCTTCGTTGACTGCTCGAATTTTACGGCTTGTTTCCTTTGCCGCCCATTCGTTTATGATGTTACGAAATGGCATAAAATCGTCCTCGCCCCGCTCTGTGTCGATGTTTTCGTTAATTGAAATAAACCGTACTCCGCTTTCTCGGAATTGCTCCAAAAGCAACCCAACTCGTAAATGGTCACGTCCTAATCTCGACATATCTTTTACAAGCACAAGTTCGACATTTCCACGCTCCACTTCCTCAATCAACTTGACAATCGCAGGTCTGTCCCAGCGTGTCCCCGACCACCCATCATCGGTCAAATGTGTAATGTTGGTGTAGCTGTTTTGGGCGGCATAGTTTTCTAAAAGTGTTTTTTGATTTTGAATACTAACACTTTCGCCTTGTTGCTCGTCGTCACGAGATAATCTCTCATAAGCGATTTTTAATTTTTCAATAGACATTTTTTCCTCATTTCCGGCAGGTTTAAGCAATTTTTCTCGCTTCGCTTTCTATCAACCTAAACATTTTGTCCTCAACCGTTTCTCGGCTTGTTTGGCTGAAATAGACAGTCACGTTATAAACGGTTGAGCCAATTATTTCTTGAAACTTGAACGACTCTGCATTAACAGGATAACTCTTGACGGTTCGCATAAATCTTCCTCCCTTTCTCTTGATTTTCAGCTTAAAATGCTGTATAATAATTATATCCCCCTTTTTCATTTTTTTATAGATTCCCTGTAAATCCCGTTTATACCGCAAAACAGCGTTGTTTTCCAGCCTGTTTTACTCGGTATATTATACCGTCCTTTACATTATAACCCATTCGGGTTTTTGAGCAATTTTCGATTGCACATCACCATGTTGTTAGACAGTGCATTAACACCGTAATACAACGCCTCGCCCGATTGGAACAATTCCTGTGTCGTGAACGGCACAAAAATAGCGGTACTTGAAGTTGTCAACCCACGCTTAATGTCTATGAGGTTGTTTCCGAGCGGAACGGACGAAAATAATCCGTCCTCTTGCTGAAAATCAAGCCGCTTTAATTGGCAGTTGTATTTTTGCGCAATCCCCGCTTCTTGAAAAATAATATTGTCAAGTTTGCGTTTCGTGTCGGCGGTATTCATGATGAGAAAAGTCACCATAAAAAACCGCTCATTACGGCTCTGTAAGTCGTTTAACAGGCTTTGCGCTTCCTCTGCGTAGGTCTTAATATCGGGTGGAATAATGTCAGAATCATAGCCCGCTTTGAACGCCTTTTTCTGCTCCTCCATCTTCATTTTATCAATGTCGGTAATCGCACGTTTAGCGATTTTTATTGCCTTTGTCTGGTCGATACTGTGAAGATGAATCGAGATAGTTACAGGGTGTTCGATTGCAAGAAAATCCGCTAACATACGGTCGGACATCTCGCTTGCGAGGATTGATAAAAACGATACCGCGCCGAATTTGCCGTCCATTTTGAAATTTACCCCCGTAGGAAACTCAAAACTTGACGGCGCAATTACGTCTTTGGGCGATAATCCCGAACTTGACATCATATTCCAGTCAAGATTGAAATTACCGCCACTGCTCGGATTAAAAGAACTGTGCAAAATCGCAAGCCGTTCAAGCCCCGTGAGGGGGAACGCCTGCACTCCCATAACCTTGAAATTGCTGATAATATCCGCTTGAATACGTTCAAGTTTAGGCTTTGCTTCTTTAAGCGAACCCGCTTCAATCCCGAACGTGACGTATTTTGACTTGACAAGCCCGTTATTCCCCTTGGCAAGCTGATTTTTGAGCATTGCGACATACTCACGGCGAATGTCATTGAAGTCATCGTCTTGCTCCTCAATCTCAAGTTGACGGTTAAATTCCTCGGTGTCAACATTATGATTTAGGAACGATAATTGCACCGAAATTGACTGGTCAAAATAGTTGAGAAAGTCGCAGTAATTCTCGAAAATCGCCGTCTTGTCATCGCTTTGCGCCAACTGATAAGTTATATCGAAAAACTGCACAGTTTTGTTGTACACTTTGTCGTTAATTTTACAAGTTCCGTCCTTGAACATTTGCTTGAACGGAATTGATTGTTGAGCCGTTTCCGGCTTATTCGCCGAACCTTTCGGGCGAGCTTTATTAACAGCAATGCTAATTTCTTTTTGCTGTTTTCTTGTGAGCTTCTTGCTTTTTGACAATACTCTGTACCTCCAAATCTAAATCCGCTTGTACTCCAAGCAAATCGTAATAATTCTGCGTTTTATACGGACGTTTTTTATTACGGAATAAAAAAGTCCGCAAAGCGTTCTTCAGCACTTTTTCAAACGGCTGACCGTTTTTCTCGTACATCGCCGCAAGAAAAGACGGCATGGCAACGACAATCATCGTCATTCCCGCCGCCGAAGTCCCGATTAAACCTTTCGTGAGAAAGAACGTCGTACCCGCTGTTGCGGCGGCAATTCCGAAACAGACTAACTGGCGTTTTGTTAGGTTTAATGCAACTTTTGTCTTGACTTTTGACAAGTCTTTGGGCATCTTAACGTAGGGCAATCCGCCACCTCCTAACTGAAAATTATTTTTTCGTCTTTGACCTAATGCGCCCCGAATATACTTTTACTAATCGCAGATGTTTTGAACAACATCATGCAAAGGCATATCGCAAAACACGCTGACATCGCAAGCGAACCAAGTACATCGGTAAAATCAATCGTTGACACCATGATGCCGTAAATCGAAACGAGTACCATAATGATAAACGCTTGAAATGTGAGCGCGACAATGTTTTTGACATAATTTGTTCCGATTGAACCCCACTCTTTATTAGCAAAAGTTGCGAACGGAATCGGCGCGATTGAGCAGTAAATATACATTTCCATGAACCGCCCGATTAGAATAATAAACACGATTATATTCACGGCGAACATAATCAAACGAACGAGCAAACCCGTGATAAACATGAGGAATAATGCGCCGATACTGAACTGCCCGTTTACGTTATCATACATCGCTTGTTGCAGTGTTCCGTCGTACCCACCCAACGTGTTTTGAGTACCCGCAAACTGCGTTACAACGCCCTGTACCATGACATTTGACAAGTCAAAAACTCCGTTGACGATTACGAATACGTTCGACAACAAAAACACGGAAATACAGGCTTTGAACAGGTATTTGAAGAATATAAAAGTGTCAATATCGTGCATATTATTTTTCTCCGTCACCATTGTGATGAGTTCGTAGCACAAAATTCCCGTGATAATCAGTGCGGCTATCGGTAACATTACGTTATCGGATAAGTTTCGCATAAGCGTAAAAATGGCGTTGTTATACGCTTGCGGAGATTGCCCGACACTGTTTCCTACGCTGTCTATTTGTGTGTTTGCGGCATTGAATAAGTCAATCAACATTCCGAAAACGACATCGCACAAAAATAGTCGTATTGATTCGGCAATTCGTTCTAATAAGCCATTAAACATTTTCCCACCTCTTTATTTTCACAACTTCAAGCATAAAAGCTCGTTTTCTTAAAAGATAAAGATATAATTTCAATGTTGAAAACCTCCTTTGGACGGCTAAAAATGCCGCCGATTTGCAGTAAAACGGCGGCACAAATAACCTCTTGTTTAACGACATTTAAGCGAACAAAGTTGACAGTTGCGGAATGAGCAAAACGCCGAGCAAAACGATACCGCCGCCCGCCATAAATTGGGTAATACCCAACTAAATGAACGGACGGAGGCATGACCTCTCGGCGTTAATTTTATCTTGTTAAATTGTGCTTGTCGGCGTGGTTTACAAAGTTGAAATGAATCTCCACCGTCTGGCGAATTAAATCATCATCAAAATCTTCGTAAACTACGATTTTCTTGATAAGCTGATTGAGCGTGTCGGTGTCAAGTTCCTTAATGTCGGCATACTCCCGAATCAGCGTGAGCCATTTTTTGTTGTCGGATTGCTGTTGTGACTGCGTTTCAAGGCGAGAAGTGTTGCTTTCAAGGTGGGTTTTAATTACAGATTGCTCCGCTTGCGACTTACTCAAAAGAGAATTAAAGTTACTTTGCTACAATAATATTTAGACAAGCTACGGTAGCCAGTCGTGGCTTGAACTATCTCATCGCCTAAGCTACAATAAGAGGAGTAATTGGTCTGACGTAAGTTCCTTTGGATT
>Ga0099364_10006912_pt1 | contig 16371 bp, 14 predicted proteins | sample TergutTh196P3_FD_73070 | JGI IMG/M metagenome (GOLD analysis project Ga0099364, IMG submission 73070) | Microcerotermes parvus P3 segment gut microbial communities from Pointe-Noire, Republic of the Congo - Th196 P3 | ecosystem: Host-associated > Arthropoda: Insects > Digestive system > Gut ...
AATGTTTCACAGGTTGCAAGGTATATTGAAACACAAGAGGAGCATCATAAAAAAAAGACGTTTATTGAAGAATATAAAAAGATTTTAAAAGATTTTGATTTAGAATATGATGAAAGGTACATTTTTAAAGCAATCGAATAAAGAGATGCATTCCTACGGAATGCGGGGCGTGGCGCACGGTGATTTTTTTACCGAGAGATGCATTCCTAACGGAATGCGAAGCGCTGCGGCGTTGGAATATCTTTCTACCGAGAGATGCATTCCTAACGGAATGCGGAGTGCGGCGGCGTTGGAATATCTTTTTACCGAGAGATGCATTCCTAACGGAATGCGGAGCGCGGCGGTGTTGGAATATCTTTTTACCGAGAGATGCATTCCTAACGGAATGCGAAGCGCGGCGGTGTTGGAATATCTTTTTACCGGGAGATGCATTCCTAACGGAATGCGGAGCGCGGCACGTGATGATTTTTTTACCGAGAGATACATTCCTACGGAATGTGGCAACCCGTTAGGGTTGCATCTCTCGGTAGAAAACCCCGAACAATACCGAAAACGCGGCAATCCGTTAGGATTGCATCTCTCGGTAGAAAACCCCGAACAATACCGAAAACGCGGCAATCCGCTAGGATTGCATCTCTCGGTAACGAAAATGCTGCTTGTTTTGTTGTCAATATTATTGATGACCACCACCCCAACCTTTGCCCAGCAAACCGTCACGCTTGAACAAGCCGTCACGATGGCAAAGGAAAACAGCCCTCGCCTGAAATCTGCCGACGCCTCGATTGAAGTTGCCCGCGCAGGCAAAGGCGCCGCATGGGAATTGGGCTACACGGCATTAGACTATTCATGGGGACAAATCAACGGACCCATTAGAAACGACCGGCAATTAACAATTGTGCAGCCTTTTGGTTCTATCATCACGCCTTTCTACAAAAACGCGTTATTGGAACGTCAGGTCGCTACCGGACAGCATTACCGCGAAATCGTGGAAAAGGAAATCACAGCCGAAGTGACCCGCGCTTATGTGTATTACCTGTACACCCGCAGTCTTGTGGAAATGTACGGCGAACTGAACGTTTTTGCCGAGCAACTTCAAAAAGCGGGCGAACTCCGCTACCGCGCAGGCGACGTCACGCTTTTGGAACGAAACATGACCGCTACGCAGGCAGCCGCCATGCGCAGCAAACTGTTTCAAGCAGGCGAAGAATACAAAATAGCCGCCGCGCGTCTGCAATGGGCATGTTTTTCCGACATCCCCGTCGCGCCGTCGGACACTGCGTTAACGCTTCCGACGATTGGATTTGCCGACGGACAACTCGGCGAAGCATACAGCGCGTATTTCAACAGCCTCGCCGACGAAATGCAGGCAGAGTACAACGTTGAGCGTAGTCGCCTTTTTCCCGAACTGTCGGCGGGCTACATGCGCCAGAACATCCTCCCCGACGATAAGGGACTAAATGCATGGACGGTGGGTATTGCCGTACCACTTTTTTTTGCGCCGCAGAAAAGCCGCGTCAGACAGGCGCAACTAAACATCGAAATAGCCCGCTACGACGCGCAGACCAACATCCGCGAGTTGAACATCGTATTGGAAACGCTGAAAGCCGACCTGCGCCGCTATGCCGAAACAATCGCGTTCTATCAGTCGTCTGCGTTGCCTGAAGCCGATGCGCTGATTTCGTCGGCAACGCTGCAATTGCAGCATCACGATACAGACGTCAGTCAGTTTATCCAAAGCATCAACAATGCGTTGGATATCAAACAGGCGTACGTAGAGGCTTTATATTTATATAATGTAGCATATCTTGAATATAAATTATATCAATAAAAAATAAATGAAAACCATATCAAATTTTTTGTATTTATTTGCTATCCTGACATGTATTTCATGCGGTAGCAAAAATGGAGAACAACTAATCGTCGAAATTTCATCGACCACGATTGTCGAAGAGATTGAAGTAGACGCTATCACTTCTGCCACACGCACAAACAACCAGCCGATATTTAACGGTGTGATAGTTATTCCGCCGCAGCGTCACGCTACGATTACTCTGTTTATGGACGGGGTTGTGAAGAGTACTTCGCTTCTTTCGGGAATGTATGTACGGCGCGGCGATTTGCTTGCTGTTCTCGAAAATCCCGAGTACATTGCGCTTCAGCAGACGTATATCGAAAGCCGCGCTCAAGAAGAGTTTCTCGAAGCCGAGTATCGTCGTCAAGAAATGCTTTTCGGCAACGAAGCAGCGTCTCAAAAGACGTATCAGCAAAGCAAAGCCGAATATCTTTCGATGAAAAGTCGTCGCGAAGCAGCGGCGGCGCAACTCTCGCTGTTGGGCTTCGATTCCGCTAAAATTCTTGAAAACGGCATCGTTCCCAATCTTGAACTGCGCTCGCCCATTGACGGCTATGTAGCAAATGTGCAAGTAAACATCGGTAAATACGTTTCCGCCGGTGAAACAGTTTGCGACGTTATCGACAAAAACACGACGCTATTGAAACTAACCCTTTACGAAAAGGACATCAACCATATAAACATGGGCGACAAAATGGACTTTCGCGTGAATGGATTTGGAGTGCAAACGTTTAATGCTACTGTTATTTCGCTTGGACAAACGGTAGATATTGTTAGCCGCTCACTTGAGGTGTTTGCAAGAGTAGAAGGCAGCGAGGCGCGATTTCGTCCGGGATTGTATGTGAGTGCGCAGGTGACAGAGTGAAAAAATAATAAAAGTCGTAATATGAAAAGAGTAGATGCAATTTTTGTTACCATTCTGTTGATAGCAGGATGTGTTGGAAATATTAAATAGTTCAATTAATCAATTGTTCGCAATTCATAACTGAAGGCGTTTTGTTTTATGTATTGCGGCAATTGCAAATTCAGACCTCCTGCCCCTTTCCTCGCAAATCAAATATTTCCCGTGCTAACAGGCATAATAAAAATGTCGCGACAATTCGGCAAATAGAGAGTGATATTGCTCTTTTTTGAGTCATTTTTTATATCAAACCGCTTCCGATGCGTAAGCGTATATATTGTCAAGTACGCACTTACTTATCTGTTGTTCATTTGTTTGCAGCAATTCGGCAACGTCCGGTTCTACAAGCAAATCTTTTCGAGACAACAGTTGAAACTGTTGTGAAAAAGGAAAATGATACGAAATCAATAAAAAAGTATAATCAAGATTCATAGGCTATATTAAATTTTATAAGGTAAACGCAATTTTTATACACATATTGTTTTGAATGACAAATATTTTTTTGTATTTTTGCGCCCACAATGAAAAAAGTATTATTTATAGACCGCGACGGGACTTTGATTCTCGAACCCGCTGACAATTATCAGGTTGACAGCCTTGAAAAATTGGATTTTTATCCCGGGGTGTTTCGCAATTTGCATTTTATAAGCCGTAAACTCGAGTTCGAGTTCGTGATGGTTACCAATCAGGACGGGCTTGGCACATCATCATTCCCCGAAGAGAGATTTTTGCCTGCCCACGAAAAAATGATGAGAGCTTTTGCAGGCGAAGGAATACATTTTACCGACGTGTTGATAGACCGCTCCTTTCCCCAAGACGATGCTCCCACGCGCAAACCGCGAATAGGAATGTTCGGAAAATACCTATCGGGCGAGTATGATATGAATCTATCTTTTGTGATTGGCGACCGACTGACAGATATTGAACTTGCCAACAATCTCGGATGCAAGGGAATACTCCTCAACGACAGCCACCTGCTCGTCGAGCGCCCCGATTTGAAAGAGACCTGCGCGCTGGCAACTACCGACTGGGACCATATCGCCGACCTGCTCTACGCCGGAGGTCGCACCGCAACCGTTGAACGTAAAACACGCGAAACAGAAATCATCGTTTCGCTCAACCTCGACGGAAAAGGCGACTGCCAGATACAAACAGGACTCGGATTTTTCGACCATCTGCTCGAACAGATAGGAAAACATTCGGGAATTGACCTGACCGTTCACACAAAAGGCGACCTGCACATAGACGAGCATCACACCATTGAAGACACTGCTATTGCGCTTGGAGAAGCGTTGTCTGCGGCGCTTGGCAACAAACGCGGAATAGAACGCTACGGATTTTGCCTCCCTATGGACGATTGTCTGTGCAGCGTGGCGCTCGACTTCGGAGGAAGACCCTGGTTAGTGTGGGACGCCGAATACCGACGCGAAAAAATAGGCGACATGCCGACAGAAATGTTCATGCACTTCTTTAAATCGTTGAGCGACGCGGCGAAAATGAACCTTAACATCAAAGCGGAAGGCGAAAACGAACACCATAAAATTGAAGGTACGTTCAAAGCCCTTGCAAGAGCAATGAAAATGGCTATCAAACGGGATATACGTCATTTTGAACTGCCGAGTACGAAGGGGGTAATTTGAAAAAAAGATGCTGTGGTATCAATTTTTTATTTCTCGCGCTTGGAATTATCAAAAATTTCATCTAATTTTGCATTTTTATTTTTAACCATAATTATATTATTGTATGAAAGTCGCATACTTATTTCCCGGTCAGGGCGCTCAACATTCCGGCATGGGGAAAGACATGTATGAACAATTTGAAAAGGCTCGTGCTATGTTTGAGAGAGCCGATAATATTCTCGGTTTTTGCATTACCGACATCATGTTTTCGGGAACTGAAGACGATTTGAAGCAGACCAAGGTAACGCAACCGGCAATATTTCTACATTCGGTAGTAATGGCAACGTTGATGGGCGATAAATTTCGTCCTGATATGGCTGCGGGTCATTCTTTGGGCGAATTTTCGGCGTTGGTAGCCTGCAATGCTTTGTCGTTCGAGGACGGATTAATTTTAGTATCTAAACGCGCAATGGCTATGCAGAAAGCCTGCGAAGCTGAACCATCGACGATGGCGGCAGTGCTTGGATTAGACGACAACATAGTGGAAGAAATATGTCAATCAATTGACGGCGTGGTTGTAGCAGCCAATTATAATTGTCCGGGGCAGTTAGTAATTTCGGGCGCGATTGCCGCCGTAGACGAAGCCTGTGAAAAATTGAAGGAGCTTGGCGCCAAGCGCGCTTTGAGGCTGCCTGTTGGAGGCGCTTTCCATTCGCCTCTGATGGAACCCGCAAGGGCTGACTTGGCGAAAGCAATAAAAGAAACGACATTTGCTCAGCCAATTTGCCCTATATATCAAAATGTGACCGCAACTGCCGTTGAAGCGCCTGAGCAAATCAAAGCAAACCTGATAGCGCAACTTACCGCTCCGGTACGTTGGACAAAATCTGTAATAAACATGATAGACAACGGAGCTACCGACTTCATAGAAGTTGGACCCGGTAAAACGCTGCAAGGATTAGTAAAAAAAACCAATCCAAGTGTAAACGCCTCAAGTTTTGAACTTCAAACCTAAGGTTATTCAGTTATTCAATTATTCAATTATTCAGTTATTCAATTATTCAAAAAAGTAGTTATGAAAGTTTTAAAATTTGGGGGGTCGTCAATGTGCGATGCCCGTTCGGTAAAATTAGTTAAAGAGATAATAGAATCGCAAAGCGAGCCATGTATTGTTGTTGTATCGGCATTCGAAGGTGTGACTAATCGTTTGCTTGTTATGTCGGAGCAAGCCGTGCAACGCGACGAGCATTATAAGAGCGATATTCAGGCTCTTACCCGTCTGCATTTCGATGTAGTAAGCGCATTGGTTCCGGCGTCGGAACAATCAATCGTTCTTGACGGCGTACAGCAATTGTTGAGCGAATACGAAGATTTGCTCTACGGCTTGTACATTTTGCAAGACCTCAGTCCGAAAACCCGCGCAAGAATACTTAGCATAGGCGTACGATTGTCGGCTTTTGTGCTTAGTAAAATTTTAGCCAATGCAAAATATCACAATACTTGCGAATTAATTCGCAGCTTTTCCGGATATACAGACGCAAAAATTGATTTTGTCGAAAGCGCCCGGTTAATTACCGAACGTTTCGCAAATATCAATCATATTGCGGTTTTGCCCGGATATATTGCGGGAAACAGCAATGGAACTGTAACCAATCTTGGCAAACGCGGCGCCGATTATGTCGCTTCGGTCATCGCTGCGGCTTTAGACGCCAGCGAACTGATGCTGTGGATGAACGTAGACGGTTTTATGACGGCAGACCCCGATATTATTTCAAGAGCGCAACCAATAGAAAATTTGACCTATTCGGAAGCAATTGAATTGTCGCACTTCGGAGCCTCAGTGATTTTTTCGCCAACAATACGACCGGTGTATGAAAAAAATATTCCAATTTCAATAAAAAACACATACAATCCGCAAGCCAAAGGAACGTTGATTAGCGCCAAGTCTGCGCCAGAAAATGAACAGTCGCCAATAAAGGGAATATCGTCTATTGCCAACATATCGCTTATTACCATACAGGGAACCGGATTAGTAGGAATATCAAATGTTTCTGCAAGACTTTTTAAAGCGCTTTCAGACCACAAAATAAACGTTATTATGGTTACACAGGCTTCATCGGAATACTCTATTACCATTGCCATACGACCCGATGAAGCCGAAGTGGCCATTGATGCTTTAAACAAAGAGTTCTATCAAAAAATCAATGCTACCGGCGAAATAAAATTGCACGTAGAAACCGACCTGTCTATAATAGCCATTGTAGGCGAACGTATGTGTAACACCCCCGGCATATCGGCAACACTGTTTCGTTCGTTGGCACGCAACGGTATCAGTGTAATTGCAACAGCGCAAGGCTCGTCGGAACTCAATATTTCGTTAGTTATTCGTCGCGTTCATCTGCTCAAATCGCTGAACGCCATTCACGAAGGATTTTTTCTGTCGCACTACAAAGAATTGCACCTGTTTTTAGCAGGCGTTGGAAACGTTGGCGGAAGTCTTTTGAAGCAAATACAAAGCCAACGCGAGATACTGATGCGTAACCTGAAACTGAAAATCAACCTGATGGGCATTGTTTATTTGGATAAAATGTACATCTCCCCCTCAGGCATAGACCCGATGATGTATGCCGAAAAAATAGAAAAGGAAGGCGAACCGTGCGACCTGAAAAATTTTATAGATAGAATAATCGAACTGAACATGCGCAACAGCGTTTTTATCGACTGCACCGGCAATGCGGAAGTAGCCTCGTATTACGGCGCGCTTTTCGACAATTATGTGTCGGTTGTTACTGCAAATAAAATTGCGTGTTCGTCAGAATACAGCCATTATAAATTGCTGAAAGAGAAAGCAAAAGAACACGGAGTAAGATTTATGTTCGAAACCAATGTCGGCGCGGGATTACCCGTCATAACTACAATCAATGACCTGATACACAGCGGCGACCGTATACTGAAAATAGAAGCGGTACTGTCGGGAACGCTTAACTTTATATTTAATGTATTGAGCCAAGACGTCCCCATGAGCAAGGCAATCCGCATGGCGAAAGAAAAGGGCTATTCCGAGCCCGACCCGCGACTTGACCTCAACGGCACAGACGTGGTGCGCAAATTGATTATTCTTGCCCGCGAATCAGGATATCAGGTTGAAAAAGAAGATGTAAATATACAAACTTTCCTTCCGGCAGAATGTTTTGAAGGCTCAATCGACGATTTTTGGAAAAAAGTGGAAGCATTAGACGCCGAATTTGAATCCCGCCGCAAGGAACTTGCCGCTGAAAACAAAAAATGGCGATTTATAGCCTCCCTTGACAACGGCAAAATGTCCGTCGGCTTGCAAAGCGTAGACAGCAAGCACCCGTCATACGAATTAGAAGGCAGCAACAACATAATAATACTCACCACTGCGCGCTATTTCGAACTGCCGATGGTGATAAAAGGTTATGGCGCCGGAGCGGAAGTGACCGCTGCGGGAGTGTTTGCGGATGTATTGAGAATAGCGAATGTATAGAATAATCAAAAATATCAAATGAATAAAATCCGAGTACGTTTTGCGCCAAGCCCTACAGGACCGCTACATATAGGCGGTGCGCGCACTGCATTATATAATTATCTGTTTGCCCGCAAGCACGGCGGCGATATTATCCTCCGCATTGAGGACACCGACCGTGAGCGTTTTGTGCCGGGCGCCGAAGAGTATATCATAGAAGCGCTGACTTGGCTTGGTATAAAGTTTAACGAGGGAGTGCATGTGGGCGGTCCCTGTGCGCCTTACCGACAATCAGACCGCAAGCCGATGTATCGCGAATATGCCGACCGGCTAATCGCAAACGGATGGGCATATTATGCCTTCGATACGCCAGAAGAGCTTGATGCCAAACGCAAAGAGTACGAACGGGAAAAGAAAAAATTCCAGTACGACGCAATCGCGCGAAGCATAATGTGCAATTCGCTGACGTTGATGGATAATGAAGTTCAGCAACGCATTTCAAGCGGCGCGCCCTACGTTATTCGCTTCAAATTTCCTGCCGATACCGAAATCCATGTCAAAGACCTTATTCGCGGCGAAGTAATTGTCAATTCCAACCTGCTCGACGACAAGGCGCTGTTCAAATCAGACGGGATGCCTACTTATCATTTGGCAAATATAGTAGACGACCACACGATGAAAATCAGCCACGTCATTCGCGGCGAGGAGTGGTTGCCTTCAGCGCCTCTGCACGTGATGCTCTACAAGGCTTTCGGATGGGAAGATACAATGCCGCAATTTGCCCATCTGCCGCTACTTTTGAAGCCCGACGGCAACGGCAAACTAAGCAAACGCGACGGCGACAGGCTCGGTTTTCCGGTTTTCCCATTGCAGTGGACCGACCCTGAATCACAGGAAATATCGTCCGGATACCGCGAAAACGGCTACTTTCCCGAAGCGGTAGTTAACATGCTGTCTTTGCTTGGATGGAACCCAGGCACAGAGCAGGAACTTTTCTGCATAGACGAGTTGATTGAGCAGTTTTCAATTGAACGTATCAGCAAATCGGGCGCAAAATTCGATATCAAAAAGGCGCACTGGTTCAATCATGAATACCTGAAAACTAAAACAAACGAAGAACTCGCCGCATTGTTCAATCCAATATTGAAAGAAAAAGGAATTGAAGCACAACCCGAATACATAGCCAAAGTTTGCGGTTTAGTAAAAGTGCGCGTTAATTTTGTGTCGGAAATATGGGAACAGGCATCGTTTTTCTTCACAGCTCCGAAATGCTATGACGAAACATTGATGAAAAAACACTGGAAAGAAAAAACTCCGGCTATTATGCGGGATGTGAAGGGGCTCCTTGCAGAATTAGCCGATTTTTCGGAACAAAATATACATGATGCCTTGAAACGCTATTCGGAAGAAAATTCTTTGGGAATGGGACAGATAATGACTCCGCTGAGATTGACCCTGGTGGGAGGCAATTTTGGACCCGACTTGCAGGCGATTGTTGCCATGCTTGGAAAAGATGAAGTAGTGAAAAGAATTGAAAAAATAATAGATACTTTTGCAGCATGAAAAAAAATAAAATTATAGCGATAGTAGGTTCGCTGAGACGGGATTCTTATAACCGTCAATTAGCGATTGAAGCCGGACGAATACTCGGAGAGCAGGTAGATTTTGAAATTTTGGACTACGGCGATGTTCCGTTGTTGAACCAGGATATTGAGTATCCGGCTCCGGACGCAGTAAGGCGGGTACGCGAAATTATTAAATCAGCTGATGGGATATGGTTCTTTTTACCGGAATACAATCATTTTTTCTCCGGAGCGCTAAAAAATCTCATCGATTGGCTGTCGCGCTCGATAAGCGACAGTGAACCGCAGGTACTCAAAGGTAAACCGGCGGCTGTCAGCGGGGTTACGCCGGGAATGTCAGGAACGGGAATAGCTCAAGACCACCTTGTTACTCTGATAAGTTTTCTTAATATGAAAATCATGAATCAACCGCGTCTGACCATAGCTAACGCGATGCAACAAACAGATAAAAACGGACGACTGTCGTTGACGTCAAGCGCACCGGCATTGGAAAAACAGGCGCAGGCATTTCTGCATTTTATAGTCTCAAACTTGAAATAAGATTTTGAAACTGCTTGTCGATGGTTCTGACCGCATCTGATTCGTTGTTAATCGCGCGGCGAAAATTTTGAATATAACAATCTCTGATGCTCTTTTCGCAATAATCATCAAGAGTAATTTCTGACGCAGCGCCGGCGCGATACTGTTTTATTACCGATTTGAAGACGTCGGCGCAGATAAGCGTTTCGGAAGAGGCAAAGGTAATTTCAAGTTTTGGCTCGCCTTCAGCAATTTTATAGAACGTTATGTTTACTACGCTGCCGTTGTCGCAATCTATCCTGTAATGAAACAAATTATATAAATTTTCAGCGTTTTTCCACGAGCAGAAGTCAAATTTGATTATATTGTTATTTAATATATTTGTCACAAAATCAAAGATATAAAACAATTCGAGCTTCATATTGCAACTGTTTGTCAATTGATACATTACATTAATAACCTTTGCCGCGCACGATAATTCGCTCAACGTGGCGTATGCAGAACAAAACTTGTATCCTGTCCCTAATTGCAAAACCACTCCCGATTCTTGGGCAAGTTTCTTCAGGTATTGCATTTGCTCCAAGTCTAATATGTCAGGTTTTGCAATGAAGACGTGTTTCAATGCTTTCAGTGACAATTCAGCAAAATGCAACGCATCTTTCGAATTGTCCATGATGTATACTGCATCGGCATGTACTTGAGTTTCCACACGATTTATCCTCTTCGTTGATAAACGCTTTCGTTGCGGTTCAACACGTTGAACTTTCCTTCCACCTCTTCGAGTATTCCCAATGCTAGCAAGCCTTTTGCTGCCAGTTTGCCATACAAAATATCAGATACCTTATATTGCAGGCTGGGGTTGAAATAAATCATCTTGTTGCGAAAAAGAATCAAGTGTATATATGGAATATCGTGACTAAAATCAAGCCCTTCCTTAAAGAACTTTGTATTGATGAACAACGACTTGTCAAACACAACATTATTGCCCAATATTTTGAAATAGTCGGAAAATTGTTTTGTTCCCTGAAATCTGGAATAGTTTTTTGTACTGACTTCCAATTTTTCTAATTCCATATTTCCATTTTTTATATATTCGAGCTTTTCGTTACTCATGCTTGATAAGTATATTTCCACCCGGTCGGTCCATCCGCTTTCTTTCAGCAGTATTTCCAGGCTGTAATACTCTTCGCCTGTGGCGCAAGCAGGCAACCATATCCTTGTTTTTGGATGCTCATCTATAATATTGGCTATATAGTTATTTTTCAGGAGTATCCAAAATGTAGGGTCGCGAAACAGTTCGGTGTCGCCAACGGATATGCCCGCTATAAAATGGTCGAGAAAAACTTCTGATTCCAAATTTTTTATCAACGTATCAACACCATACCTTTTTGACGTCAAGAAGGCGTCCAAACGCCTTTTGAAGGAGGTAAGAGCATAATCGGAATATTCCATGCCGTATTTATTTTTGAGAAAGCCTGTAACTTGGCGAACTTCTCTGATGCCGAGGTCAATATCCATAATTACAATTGTTATTTAAAGTACTACTTAATTTCAAACACATCGCCGCTATTTAGTATATCGTCCACACAACGTATTGAAGACTGTTTTTTATGGGCTTCAATCTGTTGTTCTACTTGTCGGTCGAACGATTCAAGTTCTGCCGAACGTATCACTCCGAGCGCCATTGGATAGTCCGGCGGAGTCATTTTGGCGAGCATCATCTGTATGGTCGGGTCGGTATCGTAGCGGTCGTGAACAAGAATGTCGTCAATTGTGACTCCGTCTTTTCCAATTTCGACCACTTCTAATCGACATTTTCCTAATCTGATACCTTTCGTATTGTTTTTCCCGAAAAGTATTGGTTCGCCGTGTTTTACGTACATTTGGTTATCGTCGCGATACTCTTTGCCTGTAACCATTTCGTGTGTTTTATCAGCAAAAATGCAGCAGTTCTGAAGTATTTCTACCACAGCCGTTCCTTTGTGTCGTGCGGCTTCTTCAAAAATTTCCGCCATCACTTTCGGATTGTAGTCTACTACTCTGGCAAAAAATGTACCTTGTGCGCCAATTACAAGTTCTGCCGGTTTGAAAGGCGCTTCGAGCGTCCCATGAGGCGAGGTTCGGGTGATGGCGCCCATTGGGGTGGTCGGCGAAAATTGTCCCTTTGTAAGACCATATATCTGGTTGTTGAACAACAATATGGTCATGTCGATGTTCCGACGTATAGCGTGTATGAAATGATTACCGCCAATTGCCATCGAATCGCCGTCGCCTGTATTGACCCACACGCTGAGCGCCGGATTAGCTATTTTCATACCGCTGGCAATCGCTGTGGCTCGACCATGAATGCCGTGAAAACCGTAAGTGTTTACGTAGTAAGGGAAACGCGAGGAGCAACCTATTCCCGATACCATAACGTAGTTTTCTCTACGATAGCCTAACTTTGGCAATGCCTGCGTTACGGCGTTTAATACAGCAAAATTGCCGCATCCGGGACACCATTTTACCATCTGGTCGCTAACAAAATCCGTCCTCGAATATTCGGTTTCGCTACGCGGAATTCTCTCATCTATTGTCTTTTGCATGAATTTATTGCAATTTAAAAATTAATATTAATTCGGTTGCAAAGATATACAAAATTTTTGATATAGCGATATTTTTTTTATTTTTTATTTTTTTTTGAAAAAACAGAATAAATCTGAGACTATCCGGTCGGCTGCCATTTTGCCTTTTCGCGAAAGCGTAAAAACGCCCGATTGTTCGTTCATATATCCGTTGTGCAGGTAAGCGGCTGCCTGTTTTAAGAAATAAGATGCGTAATCATCGTCAAAATTAGCGCGTATGTGGTTAATATCTACTCCCCACGCGGCACGCAGCGAAACTAATACATACTCATTATATTGTTCATCGGATGTTAGTGTTTCGCGTTCGAAGCATTTTGTAGAATTTTCAATGGCGGCAATATATTTGCTGTTATTGTTTATGTTCCAGCGCCGTGATTTTCCGTCGAAAGAGTGTGCTGCCGGACCAATACCAACGTACGGGTTCAATTGCCAGTGAGCTACATTGTGTTGCGAACGAAATCCCTGACGGGCGAAATTGGATATTTCGTAATGTTCATAATCTTCTTTTTCTGTCATATCAAGCAAAGTATTGAACTGTTCGATGCTTTGCTCTTCCGAAACGGAAAATACTTCTCCCCTACCCTGCCGTTTACCAAATACTGAACGGTCTTCTATAATTAGATGATAAGCCGATAAATGCGGAACGTCCAATGCGAGCGCCTGCGTCAAGTTTGCCTGCCAACGAGCGAGCGTCATCTTTGGCAAGCCATACATTATATCTATGTTAATATTGTGGAAACCGTGTTTGCGCGCCTTCTCTACCGACCTAAGCGCTTCGGCGGAGCTATGACTGCGATTCATCCATCGCAAATCATCATCAAAAAATGATTGAATACCGATGCTCAACCTGTTAAAACCCAAGCGACATAACCCTTCAAGGTAGTCATCATTAAGAGCGTCGGGGTTGGCTTCGAGCGTTATTTCTGTGTCAGTCGAAAACCCGTAATATTGCTTAATAGCAGTCATCAATCCCGACAGTTCATCAATCGACAATACAGAAGGAGTTCCTCCTCCAAAATAGAGCGTCAGGAGCTCCTTGCGCCCGTAATCTTCCTCGAAAGAGAGAGCAATTTCCTTCTTTATTGCGGCAAGCATCGCGTCCTTATCTCTCATCGACACGCGAAAATGATAGTCGCAGTAATAGCACGCTTGCCTGCAATACGGAATATGTATGTAAAGATGTTTGATTTTTATATTTTTTCTATTCTTCTCTGATGCCTTCCTCCTTCGAACTTTGTATTCAAAAATTCGTCTATTATACGGTATGCTGTTTCTTCGTTGATGAATCGCGCCGGCAGCGAACATATATTTGCGTTGTTGTGTGCGCGAGCAAGTCTGCTTATTTCAGGCAGCCAGCACAAGGCTCCGCGTATTTCAGAGCGCTTGTTTACAGTTATGTTTATACCGTTGCCACTGCCGCAAATAGAAATACCTGATTGACATTCGCCATCGACAACGGCATTTGCCAAAACATGAGCATACTCAGGATAATCTACCGACTCGGAGGTACCTGCCCCAAAGTCCTTGACAAAATATCCTTTCCCCTGAAGATAATCAACTATCTTCAATTTTAACTCATACCCCGCATGGTCATTCGCAATTCCAATTATATTCAACTATTCAATTATTCAATTATATTCAATTATTCAGTTATTCAGTTATTCAGTTATTCAATTATTATTTCCCAGCCGGTCTAAACATTTTTCTTAGCCTGATATTCATCGGCAAAGTTTTTTCTTTGTTCAATGACAGCCAGACGAATCGCGGAGCTCCCACAATATGGTCTTCCGGCACAAAGCCCCAAAAACGCGAATCTAATGAATCGTGACGATTATCGCCCATCATCCAGTAGTAATCCATCTTGAATGTGTAACTGTCGGTTTTTACGTCGTTAATAAATATATCGTCGCCCTGTATAGTCAGTTTGTTGCCCTCGTAGGCGGTAATAATGCGTTCGTATAAACAAATATTGGATATATTGATTTTCACGGTAGCTCCTTTTTTAGGTATCCATAGCGGTCCAATATTATCTATATTCCATTTATAATGCTCGTTGTGCGGAAATATTTCGCTATCGTATATTCCTTTGGCTCTTATTCGTTTTTGCACGAACTGTACGTTTCCCAATTTTCTAATTTCTTCGGCATTTTTTGCTATCAGAGGTATTTCAAAATTTCCGTTGCCCAAATCAGTCACGTCGCTTCTGTATATGTCAAGTTTTTCGAGCGTTCGGGGATTAATTCGCGAGCCATCGGTTTGTATCATATAGCGAAACTGAATAAGCGGCAACTGTTCTTGTGCAACGCCGTTCACAAATATTTGAGTATTTTCTATCAACAATGTATCGCCGGGGGTTGCGATGCAGCGCTTAATGTAGTTATCGCGCCGGTCTACCGGTCTGACTGTGATGTCGTAGTCTCTGAGAATCATATCTCTTGCTATATTTACATAATAATCTAATTCTTGCGCTCCGGAACTCGAAAACCGGTCGCGCTCCTGCAAAATTTCAGCATGACGACGCACTATCATGTAATAACTTGTTGCCTGATTAAGCACAATTACCGTGTCGCCTTCCGGAAAATTGAAAACTACTATATCGTCGTTCTTGATATTCGTTATTCCTCTCAAACGCTTATAAGGCAAGTTTATCCACTCTAAATAAGACTTGGTATTTGTGGTGAGCGGCATAGTGTGTTGAGCAAAGGGGAACGAAAGCGGCGTATTAGGTATTTTGGGACCATATTTCAACTTGCTTACAAACAGATGGTCGCCTATTTGCAGTGTTTTTTCCATCGAGCCGGTAGGTATCTTGTAGTTTTGAAACAAAAAGATATTTATCAGCGTAACGGCAATAACAGCAAAAATCAACGCATCAATCCATTCTATTATCTTATTGTTGGGTCCTTCGCGTTTTTTCCAGAAAGCCCACCTTACTTTTTTGGTTACATAACTATCGAACAGTACCGGCAAGCCTAAAAGCAACCACCAACTACCTACCCATAACGTCCAAAGTAGATAAAGGAACGCAACAATTCCAAATTTGAAATATTTGTTGGTTAATATTTCAACAAACCGCGACGCTTCATCAGTTTGCCCTGTTTGATTGCCCGAAGTATCGTTTTTCGTTCGGTTTTCTTTATTTTTTAAGATTTTCATGAAAATAAAAACATTTTTTTATGAAATTTTTCGGGCGCAAAGATAACATCTTTTTTTCATTTTTTTGAAAAAAAATTGTTTTTCAAAAAAAACATCATTATTCCCATCGTCAACATCAAAAATTTATACCGCAAAACAAGTATGTCTTCGTTTGAAAAATCATATCCGAACGAACTACTGTTAAGTTAATGATAAAATGGCGTAAATATTTGAAGCGATGTCCCTAACGGGATGACAGCGCTTATTAAGCGTCATTTCATAGATAACTTGACACTACCTCACTATCACAGGCTGCGGAACAACAACCGGCGGAACTACAACCGGCGGCGGTGCATACATTCTATTCAATTCGCTTGCAGTGTATTGACGTCTGAAATTGCCAAACTTGAACGTCAAATTAACAGAAAAGCCGTTAAATGCAGTATTTGGCACAATATCTTTGCCTTCGTACTGCAACTTAAAATTTGGCGAATACCTGTAACTAACTCCTAATGACATTCTTAAAAACTCGGACACGTTCAAATCCCAAGCCAATCCCGGCTCTAAAACGAACACGAAAGCGCCCGAATGTCTGTCGGAATTATCAGTGTTCACATTTCCGGTGTTTTTCATATCTGCTAAAGTTACGCC
>Ga0099364_10006913_pt1 | contig 16370 bp, 19 predicted proteins | sample TergutTh196P3_FD_73070 | JGI IMG/M metagenome (GOLD analysis project Ga0099364, IMG submission 73070) | Microcerotermes parvus P3 segment gut microbial communities from Pointe-Noire, Republic of the Congo - Th196 P3 | ecosystem: Host-associated > Arthropoda: Insects > Digestive system > Gut ...
AACTTTGACAAATGAAACTGTGCGCGAAGAATACGATATGATATATTTAGAAGAAATACCGGCGCATGAAGTCAGAACGCAGAGTTATGTAAAACAAGAATGGAGAGAAGTACATATAAGCATAGAGAGAACAATAGAGTTTGATGACGAACCGCCGAAAAAAAAGAACCGTGCCGATAAAATATATAATGACGATGAAAAACGCAGGAACCAAGAGCTGTATTACGAAAAAAAGACACTTGACGAGCTAAGGGAAATCCGTATGGCGGAAGGACTGCGGAACTTTCGTGAAACTGAAAAAAAACTTTCGGCTCCGCTTCAGGTTACGGAAAAAGAACGCAATATCATAGCGGAACGCCGCGAAGCCCAATCAAGGGAATGGCAAAGACAAGGACTATGCCGGTACTGCGGAAATAAGCTGACCGTTTTTAAGACAAAATGCAAATCATGCAAAAAACTAAATTAAAGCGGGCTTTTAGAAATCTGCGAATAGTTCCGGGGATATTTCCCCGGCGTTTCGCAGCTTTTTTTTATAATAATAAACGCGCGTTCCTCGTCTTCAAGTTTAAACTTTATATTATGTATAAGCTCAAGCCCCAGAATTTTAAACGCGTTCCCGCACCCGTCTATTTCACCGCCCGCGCCCTTTGATTTATACGCGATAAAAATCCCGCCGGTTTTCAAAACAGGCGCGGCGAACTCGCACAATATATTTAAACGCGCAACAGCCCGCGAAACCGCGAAATCATAAACCCCGCGATTTTTTAAGTCCTCGGCTCTGCCGCATACAAAATCAAGATTTTCAAGATTTAAAATTTCCGCCGCGCTTTTTATAAAATTAATTTTTTTCGCCGAACTGTCAAGACACGTTATATTTAAATCTTCACGGAATATCGCAACCGGAACAGACGGAAACCCTGCCCCCGCGCCTATATCAATTATGCTCGAATTTTCCGGGAAATTAAAATAATTTAAAATAACGGCGGAATCAACAAAATGCTTTATAATAATATTATCCGGCTCGCGAATAGCCGTAAGATTATATTTTTTATTTTCAGCCGCCAGATAATCCGCGAACGAGTTAAATCTATCTATTATCCGCCCGTCATAATCAAGTTTATATTTATCAAAATAATATCTAATATCAAGCATAAACCGCCCTCATTATATTATAATATCTGTTTTTGTCCCGTACCGCAACTTCCTGCAAAACTTTAAAATTATTATCAGCCAGCAAATCTTTCAGGACTTCTTTTTTAGTATTAGGCTGTAATATAAAATTAATATCAGCCGGTTCTTTTATACCGGCAATAATCCCAAAAATAGTCTTTGCCCCCATTCCCGCAATTATAATATCGGTCAGCCTGATATTTTCAAGCGCAGACAGCCCGTCCGACAGAACCGGGACAATTGTTTCCCGCGGAATATTATACTTCGCGAGATTTGCTTCTATACGCTCAACGCATTTCACGCTGATATCCACAGCGTAGGCTTTTTTTATTTTATTATTTTTAAAAAGCCAGACAGGCAGATAAGCATGGTCGCTGCCGATATCCGCGATTATATCGCCCTGCACCAAATCCGCGCAGGCTTGCAGGCGCGCGCTTAATTTTTTCATAACATACCTCAAAATTTAATTATATAAAGGGCGCAGTCCTCTGCGCCCCCTGAATATTTTTTGTTATTTCCTCGGTCTTTTCGAATAGCCGCCGTTATACGGCTTGCCGGTCGCCCTTTCCTTGCTTATTATTATTTTTCTCTCGTTATCCTGCCCTATAGAATACGTCGAAACCCCTTCTATATCCTGTACCGCCGCGTGTATTATCCGACGCTCGTATGCGTTCATAGGCTCAAGCGTCACTGACCTGCCGTACTTTATCACCCTGTCCGCCATTTTTTTCGCGAGTCCTTTCAGCGTTTCTTCCCTTTTCGCCCTGTAATTTTCTATATCAATCGTAATCTTGACCGCGCCGCTCTTTCTCCTGTCGCCGGTTTCATCATCTTCGCCCGCATCTCCTTTGTTTACGGCAAGATATGTAAGATACTGCAAGCTGTCCAGTATCTCGCCGTGATAGCCTATCAGTGCGCCCAAGCCCTGACCGACTATGTCCATCTTTATTTCTTTGCTTGTTTCCTCTATTATTTTTACTTCCGCGTCAATCTGCATATGCTTTATAATATTGGCTGCAAATGCCGCCGCTACGTCAGCGGCTCCCATTTCGCCGAACACTTTTACTTTCGCGTCGCTTGCCCCCAAGCCTAAAAATCCTTTTTTGGGCAGTTCTATCACTTCAATCGACGCGTCCTCTATCTTTATATTTAATTCGCGCGCGCCGATAACCTTCGCTTCTTCGATTGTTTTTGCTGTTACCGTTATTTCTTTTCTCATTTTTGTTACTCCTCGCACTTAATCAGTTCAATAGATTTATATCAGTATTTTCCCGCTTATTTTTTTCTTCTTATTTTTTTCTTCTTTTGACCGTATATTGCTTGCCGGTCTTATGATAATTTTTTTTCACCTCGTTTTTCTTTTTATTTCCGGTTTCCCTTTCTTCCAAATATTTGTCCCATTCGCCTGATTTTTCCGGCTCCTGCTCGTTCCCTTCAGTTTCTTCCGGTTCTTCTTCAATATCTTCCTGCTCAGGTTCATCTTCTTCAATCTCAACGGGCTTCTTTTTCTTCTTTTTCTTTTTCTTGACTCCGCCGTACTGCTGTTCCGCGAGTTTTAAATCTTCTTCCGTGACTGCGGGTATCGGGTAAACCTTCGCCAGCACAAGCGTTTGCAGGACTGACATGACTGTCCGGTATATCCAGTATAAACCGAGCGCAGAGTTCATTATATACGTGAAATAAACTATCATTGCCGGCATCGTGTATTCTATTATTTTCATGCTTTTATTGTTCATGGCGTCGCCGAGCGCGCTTTTTGACTGTATCTTCCTCGTCAGCCTTGTCTGCAATATAACCGCGGCAAAGTTTAAAATCACGATTATTATTAAAGGCGACCAAAGGTTTTCCGACGGCGCGGTCAAAAGGCTCTCGCCGAAAAAGCCGAAGTCCATATTTTCGTAGCTGTGAAACAGCTCGATTTGCGCCTGTGCGAGCCCGTCCAAATTTATCGCGCTCCTTATATATTCCAAGCCGTTGGCGAAGCCCTCCCACGGGCTCCCGAAAAATTTCACTATCTGTATTTCAGGGTCGCCGCGCAGCCCGACGTTTATTTCGATGGCTTCCAGAAACTCAGTTATGCCCGTTATCAGCTCGGCAGAAAATCCTTTTATATAAGTAAGCGGATTGCGCACTATTCTGAAAAGCGCGAAGATAATCGGCATCTGTATAAGCATGGGCAAGCATCCGCTCATGGGCGAATAGTTCTCGCGCTTGTACATCTCCATGACTTCCTGATTCATTTTCTGCTGGGTCGCCGTGTTTTTGCTCCCCCCGTATTTTTTTCTTATTATTTGCTCCTTGGGTCTGATTCCCGCCATTTTTATCTGGCTTTTCTGCTGTTTTATGCCGAGCGGCAGTAAAATCACCTGCACCACTATAGTAAAAAAAAGCAGCGTGAGCGCGTAATTCCCGGTCAGATTATAGAAAAAGCTCATAATCTTTCCGAACGGCAAAGCTATTAAATTAAAAATTTCTCCCATATTTATATATTTATTAACCGGCGGTTTTATTCGCCGCGGATTATCCTCTCTTAAATATTTTTTTCCAGACTATTGTTTCAGGCACCGGGTCGTACCCGGGCTTGCAGAACGGGTTGCACCGCAGTATCCTGTATACAGACAAAATAAGCCCTGCGAAAAAACCGTGCCTGCCTAACGCTTGCAGAGCATATTCCGAACAGGTCGGATAAAACCGGCAGCACGGCGGTTTCAGCGGACTGATTATATCCCTGTAAAATTTTATTATTTTTATTACCGCTGCGGACATATACTTCATAATTTATATAATACGCGCTTCGCGTAAAAATTATAATTTAAGCCTTGAAAAAGCCGATTTCGCAGCCGCGAGAACCTCGTTCATCTTAGTCGCTCTGTCAAAACACGGCTTTCTGCCGACTATAACAAATAAATAGCCTTTCGGCAAATCTTTATATATTCTCCTGAACGCTTCGCGTATGACGCGCTTTGCCCTGTTTCTTTGCACCGCGCCGCCGAGTTTCGCGCTTACCGATATGCCCAGTTTGGGCGCGGCGTTCCTGTTATAATTTTTCAGGGCGTACACTACGACAATATTGTTCGCCGCGTATTTCCCGTTTTTAAATACTTTCGAAAACATGAAGTTTTCTTTGATTACCGTTTTGCCTTTCATAAAAACCTATAAAAATTTAATCATGCAGGAAACGCCGTATGCAGCGCATCAACCTGCGGTACGCCGCAGGCGGCGTCCCCTACAATCTATAAATTTCACGTCAATCAATCTCTTATTAAAATTTATTATTTAATATTATTATTTAATATTATTATTTAATAAGAGAGCGTTTTCCTGCCTCTTGCGCGGCGGCGCGACAATATTTTCCTGCCGCTTTTACTGCGCATCCTTTTTCTGAAGCCGTGCTCTTTCTGACGCTGTCTTTTTTTCGGCTGATACGTTCTTACCATGATACAAACACCTCGCTTTACAATATAAAAAAATAAACGTATACTCAATATATTATAACGATTATCCAAGATATTGTCAAGTCTTTTTGATAAATTTTTTTATTTTTTAATGCCGCGTTCAAAAAAAAACGCGCTTTTCTTGATTTTAATACATGATATATCAGAATCCGCCAAAAAATTAATATTTAAATCGTCATGTTTTAGAATAAAACACTTGAAAAATTTTCTGATATGTGATATAATAATAAAGATGCGGCAAACTTTATTTTTCAGATGCGCCATGATAAAAAAACAAAGAAAGAATATAAAATTATGTTTGATTACAACGCTTTAAACGAGATTACCCAGAAGATAAAGGCGGACGTTAAAAAAAATATAGATATTAACGCTTACACGCTGTGGTTCGAGTCGCTGGACGTGCTTAAGATAACCGATTTAATCGTCGCGGTTTCCGTCCCCACGGCGGTAAAGAAAATAACGCTCGAAGCCAAGTATAAAAACCTGATAACGGGGGCAGTTAAAAGCCTTTATGATTTAGACGTGCAGGTCATAGTTTACAGCACGCAGGACGGCAAGATACCGAGGGAGCAAATCGACGCGGACGAACGCGCGCTGATTATGCGCGACGTCGTCATACCGGACGCTGAAATAGAGCCGCCGGGCTCGCTGATTACCACTCAATTCAAAGAACCCGGCGAGTTTATCACTAACAATAACGACCGCGACTTCAGCAATTACGCGCTTGAATACACTTTCGACAATTTCGTCGTCGGAAGCTCCAACAGGCTCGCGTACACAGCCTGCACGGTCGTGGCGCAGTCCCCCGCCGTTAAATATAATCCTTTTTTTATTTACGGTCCGTCCGGGCTGGGCAAGACGCACCTGCTTTATTCGATTGCGAACGAGTACGTCCGGAGGTTCGGCAACGCGCGCGTTTTGTACACAAACGGCGAAGAATTTACTAACTCGCTAATCAATTCGCTTTATTCCGACAAGCAGCCGTACCAGAAGCAGCAGTACCTGCAATTCTTCCGGGAGAAATACAGGAACTGCGATATGCTGCTCATAGACGATATACAGTTTATCGAGGACAAAGACATGACGCAGGAGGAGTTTTTCCACACGTTCAACGCGCTTTATTCGGCGGGCAAGCAGATAATATTAACTTCGGACAGACCGCCGCGCAACATAAAGACGCTGTCCGACAGGCTGACGAGCCGTTTCGAGTCCGGGCTTATAGTCGATATACAGCCGCCCGAACGGGAGCTTCGCATCGCTATATTGAAGCGCAAATCCAAAGACATGGGAATAAACGTCCCCAACGACGTTTTGGCTTACCTTGCCGAAAATATATCTTCTAATATCAGGCAAATCGAGGGCGCGATAAAAAAATTGAACGCGTATTCTTACGTCAATAATTCCGGCATAACGCTTGAGCTCGCGAAATCCTGCTTGGCTGATATTTTATCCGGCACCGAGCCGATTAACGTCACAGTCGAAAAAGTCCTCAATTTAATATCGCAGACGTTCGCTATCCCGCAGGAAGAGCTTAAAGGCAGGAAACGCACCAAAGAAATCGCGTTCGCGAGAAACGTCGCGATATACGTTATACGAAAAATCACTGATTTGTCGCTGCCGAAAATCGGCAAAATATTCAGCCGCGACCATGCTACTATTTATTCTAATATTAACTCTATCGAAGAAGAAGCGAAAATCAACGCAGCCCTTTATAATCAAATCGAGGAAATCGCGAAGCTCGCGAAAAATTAAAAAGTTATCAACAGCCCGGCAAAGTTTATCAAACAGTTATCAACAGTATCAACCTGTTGCAACTGTTGATAACTAAAAAATCTGTGGAAAACTTTCGGTTGTCAACAGGTTATCAACAGGTTTGCTTGTGAAAGCTGGTAATCCACAGGTTGCAAACACGGTTCACAACAAGTTGCGAACATATCATAAAATCTTAAAACTCCCGAAAAACGCGCTGTTCCGGCAGTTTTCAACAATTCCGACAAAGTATAATAATAATCCTAATATTTAAATATATTTATTTAATATATAAAAAGCACAATAGTTATCTAAAGATTATCAAACGTCTGGAAATGTTGATATGTCGGCAAGCAGTTATATTATAAATTATTATAAAAATTAAGTAAGATAAAACGAAAGGTAAAACTATGAATATTATATGCGAAAGAGATATTTTAAACGCGGCTGTCACTCCCGCGCTGTCAGCGGTATCAAACAAAGGCACGGTGCAGGCTCTGGACGGATTTTTACTGTCGGCTGACCAAGAAGCCGGAACGCTTGTCATCTGCGGCTACGATTTGGAAAAAGGAGTAAAAGTCACGGTTTCGGGCGAGGGGACGCTTATAAACGAGGGCGGCAGGATAGTCCTGAACGCGGCTAAATTTTCGTCGATAATCAGAAACCTGCCGGAGGGCGAAGTTTCTATTGTTTCCGACTCGAACTTTGCCGTCAATATAAAAAGCGGCAAGAGCGAGTTCACGCTGCACGGGCTTGACGCTGATTCTTTCCCGCTTATGCCGGAGCTTGCGGGGGAGAAGAACTTGAAGCTCTCGCGCAGGATATTAAAAAATATGATAGCTTCGACGTTGTTTTCGGTCGGGGTCAATAACTCGCGACCGGTTTTGAACGGTGCGCTGTTCGAAATAAAAAATAATCAGCTTGTCGTCGTCGGGACGGACAGTTTCAGATTGTCTTTGAGAAGAAGCTCGGAGGGTTTGAGCTCGGACGAAGAAATCGACTTGAGTTTCGTAATTCCCGGCAAGAGCTTGTCGGAGCTTTTAAAACTAATCGGCGACGACGAAGAACCGGCGGAGATAGAGCTCACGCGTAAGCACGTTATAATTTCGTTCGACAATATAATATTTTTCTCGCGGCTTATCGAGAGCGAGTTTCTTGACTATAAACGTGCGGTCAAAGCTGTCGAGCCAAAGACTACGGTTATTATAGACACGCAGCGTTTCTTGGAGAGCGTCGAGCGCGCCGCGGTTCTGACGGACGACAAGCAGAGGACCGAAGTAAGATTAAATTTCAGGAAAGAAGCTAATATAGAAAATAAAGCCGAGTACGGGGTTGTGCAGGTATCTTCGTCGGGTTCTTTGGGCAAAGTGAACGACGAGTGCGACATAGAAATCTACGGGGACGATTTGCTGATTGCTTTTAACCACAGATATTTATACGAGTCGCTGCGCGCCGTTAGGGACGAGAAAATAATGATAAAGCTGGAAAGCACGATGAAATCTTTGATTATTCTGCCTTATGACGGGGAAAACGCGGACGGCATGGATTCGGACGGCAGTAAATTTTTATACTTGGTTCTGCCGATTAGAATGAGGGATTAATAAATAATATTAAAGAGGTGTTAAAATGGTTTTGTTCTCTCTTGAGTCAAGGACACCGGTTCGGCTCGCCTTAAAAGAAGGCTCGGAAATTAAAGCCGAATTTGCGGAGAATTACGACGATAAAAGATTTTATGTGCAATGCGCTGCTATTTCGGACAATATAAGCAGCTTTATAAATGATGAAATAACCGCGACGATTTTTTTCGGCGAAGGGTTTTACACGGCGAAATGCAGGATTCTGGGGCTTGGACGAAAAAAAGGCTATTATGAAACGGTCGCGCTTGAAGCGGCGGAGGGTTTCGAATACGTGCCGCAGCGCACCTCGCAGCGCATTAACGTCGCCGTCGCCGCCGAGGTATACGGTTATTCGGCGAACCGGGATAATTTTAACAAGGGCGGCTTTATTTGCAGGGCGTCGTCGAGGGATATAAGCAGCGACGGGATTCACCTTGTTTCTGATTATAAAATAGATTTGCCAAAGGGGTCAATGTTCACGGTCAGCTTTTACTTTTTTAGTTTTACTTTTATTGTTCCGGCGAAACTTATGAGAAGCGCGAGGGGGATTTCGAATACGTATGAATACGGTTTTCTCTTTGATTTTCCGGAGCCGGAGCTTCAGGACAAACTTCGCTCGGCGATACTGAAGGAAAGGCTTTCGTATGATTTATAAAAGGCGGGGAGAATTAGTTTTAATAAATATAAGCGGGATTTTATAATAATTATGGTAATAAATAGTTTAAGCCTTAAAAATTACAGGAATATCGGGACCGCTGAAATAGATTTTGCCGGGGGGATAAATATTCTGCTCGGCGAGAATGCCAACGGCAAGACCAACGCTATTGAAGCGGCGTATCAGTTTGCTTACGGGAAAAGTTTCAGGACGAAGAACAATGCCGAAACGATAAATTTCGAACAGGATTTCAGCGAGCTTGCCATTGAGTTTGCCGGCGATAATAACAGGGTGAACAGAATGAGCATAAAGTTCGGCAGGGACAAGATGAAAAAGTTCGCTTATAACGGGATAGCTTTAAAAAAAGTATCTGAATTTATCGGGCATTTCAGGGCGGTTCTGTTTACGCCGGACCATCTGGGGCTTGTAAAGGGCAGTCCGGAGAACAGGCGCAGGTTTATCGATACTGCTATAAGCCAGATTAAGCCTGTGTATCTCTCGTATTTATCAGATTATGAGCGGGTTCTTTCGCAGAGAAACCATTTGCTTAAATCGATGCGGGAAAAAGGCGAGTCAAAAGATAATCTCGCGCAGTTTTATATCTGGACAAAAAAGCTGGTCAGATACTGCGCTGTTATAACGAGGTACAGGGGCGAGTATATCGAGCGGCTTAAAGAGTTCGCGCCGGAGTTTTACGCCGGTTTATCGAGCGGGCGGGAGAGTATAAATTTCGCGTATGTATCGCACGTTAATCAGGATAACAAAGATTTTGACGATTATAATAATTTTGAGGAGTGCGAGAATTTATATGACAATATATTTGCGGCGCGGAATAAAGAAGAACTTTCGTGCGGAACAACTTTATACGGGTCGCACCGCGACGACCTGCATATAGATATAGACGGCAGGGCGGCTCGCGGGATTGCGTCGCAGGGGCAGCAGCGTTCGGCGGTGCTTGCGCTCAAGCTCGCGGAGGGAAGCATTTCAAAAAGGGCGCACGGCGAATATCCGGCTTTTCTGTTCGACGATATATTGTCCGAGCTTGACAAGACGCGTCAGGACTATATATTAAAAAATTTAGAGGGCAGGCAGGTTATAATAACTTGCTGCAGCGCGGAGCTTTTAAAAGATATAAAAATAGATAAGATGATTGAAGTGAAGAACGGAGAGTTTTTTGATGTTTATGATAGCTAAGGAAAAGGCTGTGAGGGCGCGTGATGTGATAGGCGTGTTTGATTTGGATACGGCGACGGTTTCAGGCGTGACGAGAAATTTTCTGGCTTGCTCTGAAAATTCGGGGGAGCTTGAGGGTACGGGCAATTTGCCGAAGTCTTTTATATTGACGAACAGGGATAAAAAAAGCAGGATATATTTGTCGAGCCGGTTGGCGAATTATATAAACAGGCGGTAGGAATGTTCTGTTTAGATGTGCGGATAAAATATATATAAATTCGGAGGTTAATTTTAATATTATGAGAATACCCAGAATATATCTTGAAACGACAATGTTCAATTATTATTTTGATGAACACCGAGAAGCACATGGCGACACGGCAGCCTTATTTGATGAAATAAAAGCCGGTAAATATGAGGCGTTCACTTCGACTTATGTTACAGACGAGCTTAATGAAGCTGACGAACCTAAACGCAGTAAAATGTTATCTTTAATTGCAGAATATAATATTATACTGCTTGACGCGGATAATAAAGCGCGGGATTTATCGGATATATATGTCACTAACGGAGTTATTCCGGCTAAATACAGATATGACGGACTTCATATAGCAATAGCGACAATAAACGATTTAGATTATGTTTTCAGCTTAAATTTTCAGCATATAAACAGACAGAAAACTAAAACGATGACGTCATATATAAATATTAATAACGGCTATAAAGCAATAAATATTTGCTCCCCTATGGAGGTGATAGAGCGTGAAGAATAGCGTGGAAACTGAAATTAATAAGATACGGATTAAACTTTATGAAGAAACGAAGGATTTAACGCCGGAAGAACACACTCGCCGCAGTAATGAGAAAGCAAGAAAGTTAGCGTCGCAATATGGTTTTACTATTAGAGCGTCGGCAAAAAAATAAAGACAGAAATATTTTGTATTTTAAACGAAGGGGGCATTTTCGTGAGCGGGATTAAAAGGCATAATATAAACGAAAGATGCGCGTGGTCTGAAATTGTTGAAGCGGGGGATTTTGTATTCCTGACGTTCTGCGCCGGTAATGTGGGAAAATGTGTTGAGGAACAAGTAAACGGAGCTCTTGACGATATGGAGGCGCGGTTGGCAAAAGTCGGTCTGACGCTTGAACAGGTAGTTAAAGTTGACGTTATGATGAAAGACCCGTGGAACATCCCCACTATGGAAAAAGTATTCCGGCAAAGGTTTAAGGGCAGCTATCCGGCAAGAAAAACAATCTCAACCGAGTTTGCGCATGAAGGCGGCGAAAACGGGCTGCAAGTTCAAATTGACGCTGTTGCCTACAGAGAATAAGCATTTTCTCGATATAATAAATAGTTTGTCAGTATATTTTTGGATTGGAGGGGAATTTTAAAATGGATATTTATATGCCGATGTCTACTACGTCGCGCCATAACAAGTTGATAAATACGTTTATCGGCGATGTTTTAAATTTAAGCAGAAAAAAAGAAATATATGCTTTGCAAAGTGACTGCGCGCTGGTTCATTGGGGATTTAAAAGCAGGACTGACGATTTTAAATTTTTAGTGGATATTGATGAAATAGACGATATAGACGATTTTAGAAAAACGACTATAAACGATTTGGATTTTGTACAGCCGGATTTTATGATGTTTAAGAAAAACAAGTATTTATGCAATGAAAGGGAAACTAGAACAGCAGGCTGTCCGGATTTAATTATTGAGGTTTGGTCAAAGGATAACTCAAAAGCGGAGCGTAATTTTAAATTTGATTTATATTCGAGCAGCTCTTTAGTTGAACACTGGTATATAGAACAGGATTCGAACGAAGTTATCTGCTGTTTGGGCAAAGGCACTCTTAAAAATCAATATTTAAAAGATGTGCTTTCGACGCGGGACGGTTTGGAATTTGATTTGCGTTATCTGGCTATATAAAACAGGATATCAGTGAAGTCTGATGTTGAGCAAATCCCCCTGTCGTCTGCGGACGACATCCCCCTTTTGCGAAAAGGGGATTGGGAGTTAATTCAAGGTTTAGCAATAACCGTTGCTAATAATATTGTTTGTCAACATATCCACAGGGACAAGCCTGTTGAAATGTTGATAAACAATAGGGCGATGCTTTGGTCGCAGATTGCGGAATAAGCGTTGGCTGCTTAATAAATAATAATAATTAATATAGATAAAATTATAATAATATTCGGAGGAATTTAATGAGCGAACTTAATGATTTAATGGGCGGACAGGAAACTGCGAAAATAAAAGAACTGTCGGAGTATACGGAAGAAGATATACAGGCGCTGGATTTTCCCGATTCTGTGCGGAAACGTCCCGGTATGTATATATCAAACACGTCGCAGAAGGGGTTGCATCACCTGATATATGAAATAGCTGACAACTCGATTGACGAGGCTCTTGCCGGACGGTGCGACCGGATTAAAATTGAATTTAACAAGGACGGGTCTGTTTCCGTTTCGGACAACGGCATGGGTATTCCTGCGGGGATACACCCCAAGATGGGCATACCGACGCTGGAGGTTGTGTTCTGCGTTCTTCACGCGGGCGGTAAATTCGGGGGCAGAGGCTATAAAACTGCGGCGGGTCTGCATGGGGTGGGCGCGTCCGTGGTCAATGCGTTGAGCGAATGGATAGAAGTTATAAACTGTTACGACGGGAACAAATATACGCATAGGTTTGAGCGCGGCAAAGTCGTTCGCGAGATGGAGTGCGTTGAAAAAACTGACGGACACGGGCTTTTCGTCACGTTTTTGCCGGACAGGGAGATTTTTGAATCGATAGAGTTTGATTATAACATGGTTTTGAACAGGATGCGCGAGCAGGCATTTTTAAATGCTGGATTGACTATAGAGATTTACGACCATCGCGAGAATATCGCGGATTTGGAGCTGTCAAGCGACAGCGGCGAACAGGACGGCGGCATGACGGAAAATAAAGACAGCCGGGAACGCCATAAGATTTTAAGGTATGACGGGGGGATAAAAAGTTTTGTCGAGCGTATTAATAGAATGAAACGCAGTGAGGTACTGCACAAAGATATTATATATTTATACGGCGAGAAGAACGGCGCGACGGCGGAGATTGCGTTCCAGTATAACGATTCGTACAACGAAACGATTTTAAGTTTCGCCAATAACATGAATACGATAGACGGCGGTACGCATGAAACCGGTTTTAAGACGGGCTTATCGAAAGCGTTTAACGATTACGCGAAAAAATATAATTTTCTGAAAGGCGAAACGCTCTCCGGGGAAGATATAAGAGAGGGCATATCGGCGGTCGTTTCGGTCAAATTGCAGGACGCGCTGTTTGAGAGCCAGACTAAAGTTAAACTCGGCAACTCTGAAATCAGACCGCTTGTAGATAATTTAGTGGCTGAAAAGCTGTCGGAATATCTTGAGGAAAACCCGGCGGCGGCGAGATTAATTTTAGAGAAAAGCATACTCGCTTCGCGCGCGCGCGAGGCGGCGAGAAAAGCGCGTGAGCTTACAAGGCGCAAGTCTGTGCTTGAGAGCGGTTCGCTTCCGGGCAAATTGAGCGACTGTTCGGAGCGCGACATGGAAAAGACAGAGTTATTTTTAGTTGAGGGCAATTCGGCGGGCGGTTCCGCGAAAGAAGCCCGCGATTCGATATTTCAGGCTATACTGCCGTTGAGGGGCAAAGTTCTGAACGTCGAAAAAAGCAGGCTTGACAAAGTTTATTCTAATATGCAGCTTATACCGATAATTCAGGCTTTGGGCACGGGAATCGGCGAGGATTTTACGCTTGACAAGTTAAGATACGGCAAGATAATAATAATGAGCGACGCGGACGTTGACGGGGCGCATATAAGAACGCTGCTGCTTACGTTTTTCTTCCGGCATATGCGTCCGCTCATCGACGAAGGGCATATATACGCGGCTCAGCCGCCGCTGTTTAAAGTTTACAGGGGCAGGCAGGAGCGTTATGCGTTCAGCGAGGAGGAGTGCAGCAGATATATACAGGAGCTTGGGGGGAACGCCGACGTCCAGAGATATAAGGGGCTTGCGGAGATGAACGCCGACCAGTTACGCGATACTACGATGAACCCTGAAACGCGCACTATATCCAAGATAAATATAGAGGACGTTATGCTTGCGGAGGAAACATTTTCTATTCTTATGGGCGACAAGGTTGAGCCAAGGCGCGAGTTTATAGAGATGAACGCGAAATATGCGAGCAATCTTGATTTTTAGAAAATATGCGGGCGGACACAGTTCGCCCTGCAAGAACAGGAGGAACGGGCATGAAAATATTAGCAGTTGTGGGTTCGCTGCGGCGGGGTTCATATAACCGGCAGTTGGCGGATAAAGCGAAAGAAATAATAGGGGACAGGGCAGAGCTTGAGATATTAGATTACGGGGACGTGCCGTTTATGAACCAAGATATAGAATATCCTGCGCCGGAGGCTGTGCGGCGGGTGCGCGAAGCTGTTAAAACGGCGGACGGGATATGGTTTTTCACGCCGGAATATAATCATAATATTTCGGGGGCGCTAAAAAATCTGATAGATTGGCTGTCCAGACCGGTAAGCGAAAGCGACGGGCAGGTGCTTGGGGGTAAACCGGCGGCGGTAAGCGGGATAGCCTTGGGTATGTCCGGAACGGCGACGGCGCAGGACCATTTAGTTAGTTTAATTAGTTTGCTGGATATGAAAGTGATGAACAAGCCTAGGTTGGCAATAGGGCGTGCGGCGGAGCAAACGGACGGTGAAGGGCGGCTTGTTTTGGCGGAGAGCGTTTCTTATTTAGAGAAGCAGGCGGCGGCGTTTATAAAATTTATCGGATAAGGGCAAATAATTTTAAATTGGAGTAAATCATGAAGATTATAACTTTGGCTTTAAACCCTGCGGTTGACAGGACAATGTATTTTAATGCCGTGAAAATCGGCGCGCTGAACAGGGCTTCGGCTGAAAGCGTGACGGTTGCCGGAGGTAAAGGGCTTGGCAATTCGTTTGTTTTGAAAAAACTGGGTATTGATTCCAAGTGCTTGGGTTTCTGGGGCGGGAATAACGGCGGATTGATTATACGCGGGCTTCAACAAGAAAAAATTGATTATAATAATGATATGACAAGGTGCGAAAGCCGCATGAATATAAAAATTATATCTGAAAATAACGAGCCGACCGAGTTTAACGAGTCGGGCGGTCCGATTTTGCCGGAGGAACGCGAGCTTATGCTGAGCAGGATAAAAGACAGTTTAGAAAACGGCGCGGAATATTTTTTCATGGGCGGCTCTGTTCCCGCGGGTATAGAAAAAAGTTTTTACAGGGATATATTAAATCTTGGCGGCGGGGTTAAGTTTATATTAGATTGCGACGGGGAAGCTCTTAAACTGTGCATGGAAAATAAAAAAAAGCCGTATATTATCAAGCCGAACCAGTTTGAGCTTGAACAGTACTGCGGGAAAAAATTCGATTTGGACAATAATTTTGAGCTTGAGCTTGAAAAAGTGAAATGCGAACTTAAAAATATTTATGATAAGACCGGCGTGATAATTTTATGCACGCTGGGCGGATACGGCGGTTTATACTGCGGCGGCGAGGGCATATATTATGTGAGGGCGCCGAGGGTTGAGGTAAAAGGCTTTTCAGGTGCGGGCGATACTTTTTTGCCGGCGTTCTGCGCCGTTTATTTTAAATTGTTTGATTTGCCGGAGGGCGGCGGCGCGGAAACTGCTCTTAAATTCGCGGTTGCGGCGTCTGCGGCGAAAGTCAAAAAGCCGGGGACTGAAACTGCGTCTGTTGACGAGATTTTTGAGCTTGCGCGGGAGCATAATATATTTAAGACGCCGGGTTAAAATATTTATTTGTTTTTTAGGGGGTTATTTTAGACGGGGGTGTATAATTGGTGTGAAAAAAGAACTGGCTGTAAGAAAAAGGTTACGGTTACAAGGTTATAATTATTCAAGTTCAGGATATTATTTTCTAACGGTATGTGTCGATGGCGGACATGAGCTGTTAGGCGGAATTGTAGGGGACGCAGTCCTCTGCGTCCCGCGTGTAGAATTAAGCGATATTGGAAAGACCGTTCAAATATATCTTGAAAAAATGAATACGGTTCTTGAATACGCATTTTTGGAAAAGTATGTAATTATGCCAAATCATGTACATTTGCTGGTCGCGGTGAAAAGCGGGACGCAGAGGACTGCGTCCCCTACAAAGGCTGTTATTCCGCGTATTGTTCATGGAATGAAGGCTGTGACTACAAAACAGACCGGATATTCAATCTGGCAGCGGGGCTGCAACGACCGTATAATCCGCAATCAAGACGAATATCAGCGTATATCGCGATATATAGAGGAAAACCCCGCAAAATGGGCGGAGGATAGATATTATAAATAATGATTATATATTTGCAAATTAATTAAATAAATTTAAGATATTAAAAGAGGAGAAACATGGATTCAACGTATGAAAATCAAAAAATAGTCAACGTGGAGATAGACAAGGAAATGAAACAGTCGTTTCTTGAGTATTCGATGTCGGTTATTATCTCGCGGGCTCTGCCTGATGTGCG
>Ga0099364_10006914_pt1 | contig 16370 bp, 12 predicted proteins | sample TergutTh196P3_FD_73070 | JGI IMG/M metagenome (GOLD analysis project Ga0099364, IMG submission 73070) | Microcerotermes parvus P3 segment gut microbial communities from Pointe-Noire, Republic of the Congo - Th196 P3 | ecosystem: Host-associated > Arthropoda: Insects > Digestive system > Gut ...
TACTTAGACTGTATCCTGCTAAAATGAGTTTGGCGCGTAAACGGCGTAAATGTTTGTACGATGCCGAGTTTATGGCTAATGTTTTGTTCTCCGCTGTTCAATGATTTCTTTCATGCGTTTGCCGTGCAAAAAGGAGCCAAACATGGCAATAGAATTCATTGTAAAAGACGTAATCCACAACATCGTCGCAAAGTTCGTCCACACCTTCCTCCCCGAAGCAAAAAAACCCTATAACCTGAAAGCAATGCACCAACCCGAACTCGACATCCACGGCATCGCGTCAAAAGCTGACGTGTACAACCTAAACGTCAGCCCCAAAGTAATAGAAGAAGGAATGAACGCCGGAATGGAACTCATCTATTACCTTGTCGCCGACGGCTATAAAATCAAAACCCCGCTCTTCAATTTACGCATGAAAATCCCCGGCGAATACAACGGCTCGGAAACCCACCTTAACCACGACGCCTTCCCATCCGCCCGCCTGCAGCAAAGCGCCTCCCTGCGCAACTACCTCTAGCAAAAGAAAAAAGAAAAATTAAGAAAGAAAAAAGTAAGATCGAAATTAGATAGCTTAGTTTGTTTGACAACCAGTGATCTGCTGATAACAAATCAAAGGCAAGAGACAGCTTATATAACTGATCTAGTTGTCAACCAAGTAGCCCAAGAACGACAACTTTTTCTTAATTTTTCTCTTTTCATTTTTCATTTGTACGCGGCTGGGGCTTAAAAATAGACGGCACCGAAGACAACCACGACAATATCGGCCTGTACTTTGTCCCCGTAGCAGGCGGAGGCGCCTCTCCAAAAGCAGAAATAATCGCCGTAAACGAACCCCGAACCATAAAAGCCATCGTCCCGACAGACTTTAACAGCACCTACCCCCATAGAATCAAGATAGTAACCCAAACCTCGACAAAAACAAGCGGCCACCTACTCAAAAACATCCGCGAATTGTGGTCAGAAGGCGCTTTTACCGTATAATACTCCCTCCTTTCAACGACTTAAGACTAGGGAAGCATACGCCCCCAAGTTAGGGAAGGCGGCTTCCCCAGCTTAGGGAAGAGTCCTTCCCTAGCTTAGGAAAGAGTCCCTCCCTAGCTTAGGAAAGGGTCCTTCCCAAATGTCCTTGATTTATGATGAAAAAAAGAACATTGCCAATTTATGAAATAACTTATAAACTTGGATTAATGACAAAAAATGAAATATACCAAGCGTCCTGCAGGACACTAGCACTGTTCCAAGAGATAAAAGAAACAGGCGGCGTGTGCGATAAAAACAATTTATTCGCCGCTGTTTGCAGAGGTAAATCACCTGAGGATATAAAAAATAAAACCCTCCTTTCGCCGTTATTAAACCGTCTAAAAGAAGAAGCAGACAACTTTGTAAAAACCGAGATTAATGTTTTACCTTTTAGTTTATTCAAACTGTTTGATACAACCGGAAACCGAATTATATATCAATCTCATTACTTCCTTCGGCGGAAACGCCTCACAATTCTAGCTCTTGCATCGTGGCTTTGGAAACAGCCGGAGCATATCGCCGCGCTTGAAGATACCATCTGGGCAATCTGCGAAGAATATTCATGGTGCCTTCCCGCGCACATGGAAGGTCAAAGCCTTACGCATGACAACAGACGAAAAATCGATCTGTTTGCAGGCGAGACCGGCTTTGCCCTTGCAGAAATTCTTGCAATGACAGGCGGCATCCTTCACCCTGCAATAGTTAACAGAGCAAGAGACGAAATAATGTACCGTGTTATTGACAGTTTTATAAATCAAGACGAGCCGCAACGCTGGGAGTTAATGGATAACAACTGGTGCGCCGTTTGCGCAGGCAGCATTGCAGGGGCGGCAATGTATATGGTAGAAGATGAAGAAAAACTTGCCGCTCTCCTTGAGCGTCTTCATCCAACTTTTGATCGTTTCCTTGCAAGTTTTTCATCAGACGGCGCGTGCCTTGAAGGTCTTTCCTATTGGACATACGGAGTCGGGTTTTATATCAATTATACAGATTTGTTATACCACCGCACGGCAGGTAAAATTAATCTAATACAGGAAGACGGCTTCGATAAAATTGCAAAGTTTCAACAGTACTGCTATTTTCCACAAGGCGCAACACTAAATTTTTCCGATGCCAACGAAAAAGGTAAATTCAGGCTTGGATTAAGCTGTTATCTTGCTGAACATATAAAGGGAGTTGAAATTCCGCTTCCGTCGTATCTTGTTCAGCCTGATGGAAAAATAAATCTTGAGCCATATCAAGGATTTATAGACAATTGCGGGCGTTTTTCTTTAGCCTTGCGCGATCTCCTATGGGCAAAAGATACTCTTGCTCCTTACACCATAGACCGCCGGAGTATTACACTCCCCGATGCACAGTGGCTTCTTTGTTCCGGTGCGGGTAACACAGGCTTTGCAGCAAAAGGCGGACACAACGACGAACCGCATAGCCACAACGATGTTGGAAGTTTTATTTTCTATAAAAATGGGAACATGCTGCTTCTTGATCTTGGAGCAGGCGAATACACCAAAGACAATTTTTCTGAAAAGCGTTATACGATCTTTTGCAATCGTTCAGAAAGCCACAATCTTCCAATCATTTCGGGTCAGGGACAAAAAGCGGGGAAAGAGTTTGCTGCAAAAGACTGCCGAATAACCCCCGATGGAAGCATGAGTCTTGATCTTGCCCCCGCTTATGACATCCCCGCCTTAAAAAAACTGGATCGCTTTTTTCATTTTGATATTGACACCGGCATCCTTAAAATAAAAGACAGTTTTATTTTTACTGACAGCGGTCTTGAAATTATTGAACGTTTCATCCTGCCTACCGAGCCGCAGGTTTCGGATGGACATTGTACCTTTAGCATTAACGGAACTTCCTGTTCCATTCGCTGTTCAGAAAAAGCCGCGCCGCAAATTTCTGCTGTCAATTACCGGAATCACGATGGTAAAGACGCTTGTATATTCACAGCGGATTTTTATTTTCAACCTAAAGATAATTCTTTCGATGTGGAGTTTACCATAGAATGAAAATGTGAGGGGGATAAATTCAAATTGATTTTCCGTAAAAACTATGATATAATTGAGTAAGAAAATATTATAGGAGGCAGAGGTAAAATGTTTAACAGAAACTTAAAAAAAGTTAAAAAAGCGGCTGCCTTTTATTGGGCACATCAAGACAAAATCGTTGACGGACACATAGACGAATATGTCGTAATAAAAGACAAACAAGTATGTGGATATTATAAAACTGAAGAAGAAGCTTTTGAATCAATGGCAGCAGAAAAGCTCGAAACATTTATCGTTCAAAAATGTAAATTACCGGGTACTGATATAGAAAACTATTACAACAATACGGTTGCTTTTGTATGAATTATGAAGCACTCACTATCACATCTTTGGGAACTGCCCAAAGCATTATTATACCTGCTGTTATTACGCAGTCTAAATTGCTGTGTAAAAAATTCAATCTTAATTCTGAGTCTGTAGATATACATGCACTAATTGATACAGGAGCAACGGTTACCTGTATTAGTAAATCCCTTGCTAAAAAATTAAAACTTAAAGTGGTTGGTCAGGGTATGATGAATACCGCAAGCGGGATGCAAAAAACTAATCAATATTTAATTGATCTGCAAATGCAAAACAATATATCCTTTGAAAATATTCGAGCGGTAGAATTTATTGGTAATATTAAATTCGATATATTAGTTGGAATGGACATTCTTATGCTTGGAGATTTGGCAATTACAAATGCAAAACAACAAACGGTAACCTCTTTCAGAACTCCTCCCGATATTAATCATGTTGACTATACCCTAAAACGATGAGGCGATGACAATGAAAATGGCGCTATTACATAAATCGCATTTTTATAAATTAATTAATTGCCGCCTTGCAATTAAATTAAAGATTAATTAATCTGAATTATAAGGAAAGCATTATGAACGAGCGATCTCTTTGCGGTAATTTTACATTACCCGGTGAAGCGGGACATGAAAAACTGACTCTTGAACTTGCCGCCCGCTGGGGTGTGGATGTAATACGCGACAGCGACGGCACAGCCCTTTCTGAAGAAATCCTGAATGCAGGTTACGGAATATATTCAACCATCTGCCCTGTCCGGGAACATAACGAATGGATAAAGAAAAACCCCCTTGCCCGTCAGCAAACTTTTCTTTGTACTGCCCCAAAAACCGCGGTAAGCGGGACACTGACAATTCCGCTTATGGAAGGATTTTTCGACGGTCAATTTGAAATAAACGATACCCCCGAAGCGGTGAAGTATTGGCAGGTATATGAAAGAACAACCGACACACTCGTGCCGCGCGATAAATGGAATTACGACAAACAAAGCGGCGCTGTAATGATAGAAACAACCGGCTGGCGGCAATACACCGTAAGCTTTATTGCATTTCGTATATGGGAAGAAATTTCCATGTACAATCACGTAACAAATAATTGGGACAAAGAGCACCTTATGCAGCTTGACCCGTACAATCCGCAGGCGCGTGAATACCTTAAACTCTACATGGAAAAATGGTGCGCCGAACGCCCTCGCACAACAGTGGTACGCTTCACCTCGCTCTTTTATAACTTTGTGTGGATTTGGGGCTCAAACGAACGCAATCGCCATTTGTTTACAGACTGGGCAAGTTATGATTTTACCGTAAGCCCAGCAAGCCTTGACGATTTTGAAAAAGAATACGGCTATGCTTTAACGGCAGAAGATTTTGTAAGACAGGGAAAATATAACGCAACTCACCGTGTTCCATCGGCGAAAAAGCGCGACTGGATGGAATTTATTTCCCGGTTTGTACGCGAAGCTTCCAAAGAACTTGTCGAAATTGTTCATGCAGCAGGAAAAAAAGCTTATGTTTTTTATGATGATAACTGGGTTGGAATGGAACCCTACAATGGCAATTTTGAAGAATACGGTTTTGACGGCATCATAAAATGTGTTTTTTCAGGTTATGAAGTGAGGTTATGTGCAAACGTACCCGTTCCCGTCCATGAGATACGCTTTCACCCGTATCTGTTTCCCGTAGGTCTTGGAGGCGCTCCGACATTTTCGCAAGGAGGCAGCCCGGGGGACGATGCCAGGAATTACTGGATCAATACAAGACGTGCGCTGCTTCGCCAGCGGATAGAACGCTGCGGGCTTGGAGGCTACCTTTCCCTTACAAAAGATCACCCGGATTTTATCAATGCAATGGATGAAATTTTGCGAGAATTCCGCGAAATTAATTCCTTCCACGAGGCGGGCGCACATTATGTTTTAAAGCCGAAAATTGCAGTGCTTCACGCATGGGGTAAGCTGCGGTCGTGGACGCTTTCAGGCCACTTTCATGAGACAGACCGGCACTTGCTTATCCATGTGCTCGAAAGTTTATCGGGGCTTCCCTTTGACATCAAATTCATTTCGTTTGATGATATAAAAACCGGCGGACTTGACGGCGTTGACATTATCATTTCCGCAGGTGAAGCGGGCGATGCATGGAGCGGGGGATGTTACTGGAAAGATAATATAATGGTAGAAAAACTCACCGAATGGGTACACAACGGAGGCGCGTTCCTTGGCATTGGAGAACCTTCTGCAATTGACGGCTACAACACATTTTTCCGCATGGCTCATGTACTCGGCGTTGATCTTGATAACGGAGAGAGAGCGTGCCACGGAAAATGGTCATTTACAGAAGATTGCATTTCTGGGTTAATTCCGCATGGGACAGAAATCCCCGCAAGAGAAGGAATACTTCTAACCGACGGAGACGCACAGGTACTTGCAGCTAACGGCAATGCGCCTGCTTTGACAATAAACAACTTTGGCAATGGCAAAGGCATATACTGCGCAGGATTTCACACAAACCCGCTGGCAGCAAGATTACTTCAAAACATAATAATTTACGCAGCATCCGGGACCCTTGAAGCGGAAGGAACAACGGACAACCCGTACATTGAGTGCGCAGTATACCCGGATGCAGGAAAACTTGTATTCGCCAACAACAGCGCTGAAAAGCAAAAGGGTACTTGTGTTTGGAACGGCAAAAAATACAGCGCAGAAATTGACCCGCAAAAGATGAAGGCAGTTGAAATTTGAACAAAGATGTCAGGCAAAATTACGTATTGATAAGTCAGCAAAAAAGTAGTATTTTAGTAGCATGATTACTAAAACAAAAAATACTATATCAACGAGCTTAAAAGACAAGAACGTATACAGAGGGATATAAAAATAATTAATGCCAATGTTAAACGTTTTAACAAAGAAGCAGAAGAAAATCTGGTCGATATAGTTCATCACATTATAATATTCCTGCATATCTTTAATCGCCCTTGCAAAGAAACGGTGCCTCCACACGTGGTCTCTAGAACCGTGTATGTAATTCCACCGCTTTGCTGACTTGTCGCATACATATTGACAAGTGTTTACCCATATACTAGCGTTAAACTACTTGGTGCTTTATGCTGGAGAGCGGAATGAATAAAGAGCTGACAAAAATTCAAAAGATGATTTATGAAATCAGGGGCTGCAAGGTCATGTTTGACAACGATCTGGCGCAACTGTATGAAGTTCCTACGCATCGGCTTAATGAAGCTGTAAAGCGTAATGCCCAAAGATTCCCATCTGATTTCATGTTCCAATTAACAGATGATGAATGGAAAAGTTTGAGATCGCAAATTGCGATCTCAAAGGGCAGTCGAGGCGGACGCCGATTTGCTCCGTATGTCTTTACGGAACATGGCGTCTCAATGCTGTCAACCGTTCTAAATTCAGAGCGAGCAATTGAAATAAACATTCAAATAATGCGTACATTTGTGAAATTGAGACATTACGCTCTTACCAAACCGAACACCAATGCACAAATCGCTGAACTTCGAAAATTATTAATGCTTCATATAGAAAACACGGATAATAAATTTTCAAAACATGATAAAAAAATTAACGAAATAATTATTGCCCTGAACAACTTAATTGAACAGCTAAAACCAACCAAGCGGATCGGCTTTGGTGCTAATTAATGTTTGTCCATAAAGCCGGTTATTTTTGAGGTGGCACCTCTCACCATGTTGTTCCGTGCCGGAGAAATAAGCTGTGAAAAGGAATGTGGAATCAGCGGAAGCAGCCTTATGTAGTTTTGCTTTTCATGAGGTGAATAGTCCACTAAATTGGCAATACCATGAAGAATGACAAAAAAAGTAATTGCATGATAAAATGAAAAAAAGCAGGCGGTTATTGAGAATCTAAAGGAGGACAACAATGAACATTAAGAAAACAATTGCGGCTGCCGCGTTATTATTGCTTGCGGTATTTACCGTCTTTGCCCAGCAATATGACAGCGAAAATGATTTCCAAGTTGAGGTTATTGACAACGGCAGGGCTGTCCGTATTACCAGTTACAATGGGAACAGAACGACTGTTAATATACCGCCGAGTATAAGCAACCTGCCTGTTACAGAGATTGGGGAAGGGGCATTTTTTGACAACCAACTCACCAGCGTTACCATACCTAATAGTGTGACTTTCATTGGGGTAGCGGCATTTAATAGTAATCCATTGACAAATATTATTATTGCTTCAAATAACACCGCATACATAACTAGAAATTTTTTTCTCCTAAGTAGGGATGAGAGGCAGTTAATTATGTATTATGGCAGTGAAAAAAATATTACTATACCCAACAGCGTGGCTATTATAGGGGATTGGGCATTTGCTAATAACCAACTCACCAGCGTTACCATTGGTAACAGCGTGACTATTATAGGGGATTGGGCATTTGCGAGTAACCAACTCACCAGCGTTACCATTGGTAACAGCGTGACTACCATTGGGGGTGGTGCATTTGCTTATAACCAACTCACCAGCGTTACTATACCTAACAGTGTGACTACCATTGAGAGTGGTGCATTTGGACAAAACCAACTCACCAGCGTTACTATACCTGATGGTGTAACTACCATTGGGGGTGCTGCATTTACTAATAACCGACTCACCAGCGTTACCATACCTAACAGCGTGACTACCATTGGGGGTATGGCATTTGCAGAGAACCAACTCACCAGCGTTATCATACCTAACAGTGTGACTTCCATTGGAGGATCTGCTTTTTATGATAACCCACTTACCAGCGTTATCATTGGTAACAGCGTGACCACCATTGGGGTTGGTGCATTTGCAGAGAACCAACTCACCAGCGTTACCATACCTAACAGCGTGACTACCATTGGGGAATATGCTTTTTTAGAAAACCCACTTACAAGCGTTACCATTGGTGCAAATGTGATGTTAAATAATTCTATTGGCGATGGCTTTGAAGAAGTTTACAATAACAGTGGCAGGCAGGCTGGAACGTATGGGAGATCTAATACCAGCGCTAATTTCAGGCAAGCATCGCCCGGCTTTGTAGGTACAGAAGCTAATGGGACAATAACCATATTAGGTTATAATGGAACAGATAGAGATGTCATAATACCTGCGCAAGTCAATGGTATACCCATTACCGCTATTGGTAACGAAGTATTTAGAGGCAAAAATTTGACGAGTGTTACAATACCCAACAGCGTGATTACCATTGGGGGTTCAGCATTTAGAGATAACCAACTTACCAGTGTTACCATACCTGACAGCGTGATTACCATTGGGGCTGATGCATTTTCAAGGAACCAACTCACCAGTGTTACAATACCTGACAGCGTGACCGTCATTGAGAATTTGGCATTTGCATATAACCGACTCACCAGCGTTACCATTCCAAACAGTGTGACTACCATTGGGGATTGGGCATTTAGAAACAACCAACTCACCAGCGTTATCATTGGTGCAAATTTGGATTTGTATAACACATTTGGCAATGGCTTTGAGGAAGTTTACAATAACAACGGAAGGCAGGCGGGAACATATACACGTTCTGGTTCAACATGGGTCAGAGACGCATTGGTGTTTTGATGATATAACGTTTGTGCATCTCTGAAAACACCTACCCGAAGATAACCGGAATCATGTTCTTTAGGAGATAAACCAATAACCTTTTTTACTTTCACCATTACCCGTCCGCTCTTTTCTTGTTTACAAAACGTGTAATAGAACGCTCCATTCTGCGAAGTTCGTCCATGTCGCTAAGGCGCACGGGCAGGATTACCTCTCCTTCCCTGCCGTTGGTATTATTTTCATGTTTGTATTATATCACAGTATTGGCATTCAAAACAGCAAGAGAAACCGAGCCGTGATTAAAATACAATGTACCCTTATCGCCTTCGGTTTTTAAAATACACCTGCCTGCAGCATCAATCCCGGAAAACACTCCGCGTGCAAGTATTTTTCCGGGGATGTTCCTTGCGTCATCTACGCCGCTTTCAGGTTCAAAAACAGCCGCTTTGGCGCCGGTACAATCCGAAAGCGAATTCCATTCGGCAGCAAGCGAGTGATTTCCCTGTGAATATGCGGCAGCCGAAGTAAAAGATTTTTTTACATTTTCAACTTCATCTAAAATTATTTTAAGAACTTCCTTTCGCGAAATATAAGACCCAAGGATTTGCGAACAAGTTATCGCTTTTCCTGAAGGAACAGGGTTATTAACATTAACGCCAATTCCTCCAGTAAGCCATGTGATAAGATCGCCTTCGCCTGAAATCTCTGTGGTAATTCCTGCGATTTTTCTTTGGTTTATGTAAATATCATTCGGCCAGCGAAGGAACGCTGTCTTCCCGCAAATTGACGTAAGACTCTTTGCAACAGCAATCTGCATTGTAAGCGAAGACATTGTATAGTCAGCTATCGTAAGGCGGGGGCGTTCTAAAATTGAAAAGAAAAGCCCTCCCTGCCGCGACACCCATGTTCTTCCGTGCCTGCCTCTTCCCGCAGTTTGTTTTTCGGCAGTAAAAACACTTCCGCCGCTAGCTCCCTTAAGTGCGTGTTCTCTTGCCCTGTCCATTGTACTTCCGGTGTTTTTATAGTGGTAGAATAATTTTTCTTTTTCGCCGAATTCCCACGGGTAAAGAAAATCTTTTTCATTTTTTGGATCAAGGAGATACCCTGTTTCTTTTGTTTCAATGGAATACCCGGCTTCTACAAGAGCCTGCACGGTCTTCCATACGGCGACACGGGATATCCCCATCTCTTTTGCCAATACGCCGCCGCTTACAGGGGTTCCTTGTTTTTCCCGCAGATGTGCAAGCAGCCGCGCCTTGCTGGAAAACTCTTTGTTTTCTTTATCAATGATTTTCATCGTTAATTCTCCCTTGCAGCTAATGCTCTCGCTTTAATAGATGCCTTTTCAAAGCTTAATGTAATTAATATAAAAACTAAAGTAATTATTTTTCTAAATCCCTGCCTGCCGCCGCGCGCTTTCCATGCAAGGTTAATATTCGTCCATATTGCAAAAATTTCTGGGATAAAGCACAAAAAAAGCGATATATTTTCTGTAAACCGCGGCTGCGGAGAAATCTTTTTTCCAAAAACCGGAAGGCGGTAAAATATTTTTCTGATGTACCGTTCGATGGAATTTAATCCCTCCCTTATTTCCATTGAACTTGTTGTACGAAACAACATCGCAGAAAGCTGAATGATAAGTACAAGGCGAAGTGTTATGCGAAGAAATTCGGGGCGGGGAGTTAGGTAAAAGAAAAGAGAAAAAAGAAAAGATAAAAAAGAAGAGGGAAGGCTTGGGGGTGAATAGTTTTTAGTTATATGTAAAAAAAGGATGGAGAATATTGAAAGGGCGTACATGACCAGCGCATAGAAGAGGGCGGGTTTTAGGTCTGTTAGTTGTTCGCGTGGTGTGAAGTTTAAGAGAAATGCTGTTATTGCGGCTAGTATTATTCCTGCCAAAAGCCAGGGGGAGGGTAGGGACATGCAGAAAATTGAGAGGGGGAGTAGAAGAAAAAGTTTTAACATTGCAGGGGTTTTATGCAGAGAGGTTTTTGTTGTTTTGTATTTGAATATTGTTTGTTTTCCTCTTACCATAACAGGTCTTCCAGTTTGTTTGATGTTTTTTTAAGCGGGTGGTGGATGCCCCATTCTTCAAGATTTAGTGAAAGCGACTGAATGGCGGTTCCGTCAAATACTTTTTTTCCTTTGTATAGAACGATAAAGTGATCGGCTAATGCAAGGCATTTTTCCAGTTCATGGGTTAGTATGATTATTGTTTTTCCTTCTGTTTTAAATTTTTTAAAAAGATCGTTTACCTGTACAATGCCGGGATAATCAAGATTTGCATAGGGTTCGTCAAAGATGATAGTTTCTGCGTCCATTGCCAAAACCCCTGCCGCTGCAAGGCGGCGTTTTTCACCGCCGGAAAGGGAGCGCGAAGGAAAATCCGCCCTGTGTTCAAGACCGGTTTGTGCAAGTGCGCTTTCAACGCGGCTTCGGACTTCTTCTTTGGAAAGTCCCATATTCCTTGGTCCGAATGATACATCTTCCTTCGGAGTTTCGCCCAAAATCTGAGAGTCCGGCTCCTGAAAAATTAATCCAATTCTTCCGTTTGTTTTAACGCTCCCACAGCTCGGTTCGTCAAGGCCTGCGATGATCGACATTAAAAGACTTTTGCCGGAGCCGTTTGCCCCGGCAATAATTGTACAACTACCGTGTTTGATGGAGAGAGAAACACCGTCAAGCGCATAAAAAAGGCCGCCGCGGATTTGTTCATTGAACGCTGCGTTATCATCAACACGGAAATGTTTGGTTACATTGTTAAGCGTTATTTTTTCGATGTTATTCCTCGTCAGGATTTAAATAACGTGCGGCAATCGGACGAAGTTTTAACGCAAGCGGGATGCTGATTGCAAACTTAACAAGGTCTGCAGGGATGAATGGAACAACTCCTGCGGTTAACGCAGCCTTAAAAGTCATCGAATTTAAAAACATCATGTAAACAGCGCCGCACAAAAGAATTAAGGCAAACCCCAAAAAAGATGCGATTGAAAGCCTTATCAAAAAAGCAATGCTGATTTTTTTCTCGCTGATTTTAGGCAGCCCGCAGACAAGTCCTGCCGTGAGGCTTGCAACAAAATACCCGATTATATAACCGCCAAGGGGGGTAAGAAATACCCCAAGCCCCCCCGGAATTACAAACACAGGAATTCCTATAAGGCCGGCGGCAATTAAGATAAAATTTGAAATTCCTCCGTAAAAGCCGCCAAGCACGGTTCCGGCAAGTACTACAAACATATTTTTAAGCACAATGGGTACGCCCCCGGGCAGGGGGACAATAAAGAAATTTGAGACGGCAATTAATGCCGCAAAAACCGCGGTAAATACATAACGATTTCGTACGCTTTTTATTGAAACTTTCATGTTAACCATAATTATAGCGCGGTTAACAAAAGTTTGTCAATGCAAAAAAATAAAATACATAAAGACAACAGCAAAAATGTATGCTGTTGATCAACTTAGGCAGCCCGCGCAAACGCCCTCCTCGTCCGGTCGGCTGCCAAAAATTGCGGGTTATGGTTTGAATATACATAAGTTTTATTAATTTAAGTAAAATTTGTTGGCACCGAATGTCCTCGTCGGTCGTTTTCGCGGCTGCCTATGTTACTTGGCTAACAGCATACATTTTTGAGGTGCCTGACATGGGTCAGTTTGTCTTATACTGTTTAGATAAATTGAGTGTTGCCTGACACCTCGTTTCACGGCTAACTTATTGCAGATGCGTACACAGGCAATTGTACGCTTTCCATCGTTTTTTTATAGGGAATTATTTCCTTAAAAAGACAGTCTTTCCTCTCGGCTTCTAATTCCAGATCATAAAAATTCTGAAGATTAAGCCAAAATTGAGGTGAATTTTCAAAATATCTTGAAAGCCTTAGCGCCATGTCTACCGTTATTCTGCGGCTGCCATTAATAATCTGACTAATAGCGGTTTGTTGTACTTTTATGTCTTTGCTTAATTTATAAGCGGTAATTCCCAGGGGTTCCATGAATTCTTCATGCAAAATGGTTCCTGGAAAAATTAATTCTAATTTCTGCTTTTTCATAGCTTCTCCATAGACTAATGATAATCGGTGATGGTTACTTCGTATGCATTTCCATCCGCCCACTTGAAAATTACCCTCCATTGTTCATTTACCCGTATGCTGCACCAGTCTTTTTTTGTTCCTTTCAATTTTTCAAAACGGTTACCCGGTGGTATATTCAAATCATTTTCGTTTGCAGCAGCATGAATAATAAGCATTTTATTTCTTGCACGCTGTAATAAATCCGGAGGTAAACTCTTTACTTTTTCTCGTTTGAAAAGTAATTCTGTTTATTTATCCCCAAAACTCTGTATCATTCAATATTACCGCTTATTACAATAGTATCTCAACACGATAGTATTGTCAAGCAACATTTTCTCCTGGCATTTTTGTTTATAGACAAACAGATATGTGTCCGGCTCTTGTGCAATGACATAATGAGACAACAGCAAAAATGTATGCTGTCGATCAACTTAGGCAGCCCGCGTAAACGCCCTCCTCGTCGGTCGTTTTCGCGGCTGCCTATGAGAGGTGCCAGACATGGGTCAGTTTGTCTAAACGCTTATGCTGTTTAGACAAATTGAGTGTTGCCTGACACCTCGTCTTGTTCAGTCCTGCTTCGTCCAAACGTCCCCAGACAGTTCATAAGTTCCTTTGCCTCCTGCGGTATACGCATCAAGCAGATTTGCTACGAAGGGGAATGAGTCATTTCCAATAGGTGTATCGGGTTTCTCAAAAGTTACACTGATAAGGTCGTTGCAATGTTGGAACGCCCAATTGCCAATAGAAGTAACACTTTCGGGGATTGATATGCTGGTTAACCCGCTTTGCGCGAACGCATTATTGCCAATAGAAGTTACGCCTTCGGGGATTGTTATGCTGGTAAGACTGGTACAAGAATAGAACGCTAATTCGCCAATAGAAGTAACACCTTTAGGGATTGTTATGCTGGTTAGACTGATGCATCCATTGAATGTACCGTCGCCAATAGCAGTTACACCTTCTGGGATTACTATACTGGTTAGATTGCTGCAGCCAAAGAACGCACCGTAACCAATAGAGGTTACGCCTTCCTGGATTATTACACCGGTAATATTGGTATTATTAATAAAAACCTCTGGTGCGATTGTTGTAACTGGTACGCCGCCTATCGATCCGGGAATGACTATAGGTCCTGATGCACCTGCACCTGCGGTGACTGTGTATTCGCCGCCAATTAGTTGGAAATTACTCACATTAAGATCGACGGCTTTCGTCCAAACACCCGCTGAAAGTACATATGACCCTGCGCCTCCTGTACCATACGCTATTTGTAGATTTGCTTCTTCGGGGAATGCGTCAGTTCCAATAGATTTACCAGTTCCCTTAAAAGTTACAATGGTTAAGCTGCTGCAATCTATGAACGCACGGTCGCCAATAGTAGCTACATTTTGGGGAATTGTTATGCTGGTTAGGCCTTCGCAATACTCGAACGCAGCTTCGCCAATAGAAGTAACACTTTCGGGAATTGTTATGCTGGTAAGGCTGATGCAAGCTTGGAAAGTACTATTTTCAATAAGTTCTACGCCTTCGGGGATCGTTATGCTGGTTAGGCTGATGCATCCAGCGAACGCACCTGGACCAATATCGTTTACACTATTGGGAATTGTTATGCTGGTAAGGCTGCTGCACCTTATGAACATACCTGCGCTAATAGAAGTTACACCATCGGGGATTATTATGCTGGTTAGGCTTTCGCAATCCTCGAACGCATAGTTTCCAATAGAAGTAACACTATCGGGGATTGTTATACTGGTTAGGCTGGTGCAACCTTGGAACGCACTGCCGCCAATAGAAGTTACACTATCGGGGATTGTTATGCTTTCAAGGTTGGTGCAACCTTGAAATGCAGCGTTGCCAATAGAAGTTACACTATCGGGGATTATTATGCTGGTAAGGCTGCTGCATTCCACGAACGCATAGTTTCCAATATGTTCTACACTATCGGGGATTGTTATGCTTTCAAGGTTGGTGCAACTTTGAAATGCAGCGTTGCCAATAGAAGTTACACTATCGGGGATTACTATGCTGGTAAGGCTGCTGCATTCCACGAACGCATAGTCGTCAATAGAAATTACACTTTCAGGGATTGTTATGCTGGCAAGGTTGGTGCATCCAACAAATGTACCTTCGGTAATAGAAATTAAACCTTCGGAAATTATTATGCTTGTAAGGTTAGTGCAACCAGAGAACACATAATGACCCATTGAAGTAACACTATCGGGGATTGTTACGCTGGTAAGGCTGGTACACCCTTCGAACGCACTGCTGTCAATAAAAGTTACACCTTCTTGGATTATTACACTGGTAATCTCTGTATTATTTTTAAACGCATTATCCGCAATTGCAGTTACTCGTACGCCGTTTATATATCCGGGGATGATTATCTCTTCTACCGCATCTACTAATCCGGTGATTGTGATTGTGCCGTCGCCGTTATCTACAAAATTATCCCCAACATCACTGTAGGCTGCTTTAACGGCAGCCTTATTGCTTTCAACTTCGCCGTTGTAGCCTTCGCGGTTTACTCTTACGGTAATGTTTTTACCTGTGTCTTCATCTATTATGGTATATTTATTGCTGTCCGCGTCTTTTATAGGATCATCACCGCGATACCACTGGTAATAGACGGTTCCGGTTCCGGCAAGACCGCTTATGGTTACGGTTAATTCATCGCCTACCTCCGCGGTTTCTGGAATTGTTACTATTTCTGTCGATGGGTCGTGGGTTCCAGAAAAGTTTGACGCGGTAAAGTTATGTTCAAACTCGCTGACAAGATTTTTCTTTATATGAAGTATTCTAAAATACGAAACTTTTTTCCCGTCGCCGCTTTCAAGCTTTATTTCTACTCTGTAATAACCGGAAGAAAGAATTGTGTCGTCGGAAGTGCCTTCTACTAATAGATTAATTGATTCGCTGTCACCGCTGCCGTACGGTGTAATATCCATAATTGCGGATGTAATGGTAACTCCAGATGGAAAACCAACCGACCAGCGGAATGTACCGGTTCCCGAAGCAATAGGGCTAAGTACAACAGTGCCGCCTGTAACTGTGCCTTCACCTATAGAAAATTTTATTAAACTGCCGCTTGCAACATCTTCTTCGGGCAGGTTATCAGCATCGACGGTATCAGAATACGCCACAACCACCAAGTCCCATATTCCAACACTCAATGGTACAGTAGCCGTTATGCTCGTCGAAGTTGCGGCGATATATATAGGATCTAAATCTTCATTACCGCTATCGCAATCTGGATTCGGACTAAAGGATAACTCGTATGTTGCAAAAACCGGAGCCGTAGGAAGAATTGTGAGCGCAGAAGAGGGGTTAACGCTAAGCGAAAAATACCCCATTCCGGCAGGGGCTTGCGGAATCTCATTG
>Ga0099364_10006915_pt1 | contig 16370 bp, 15 predicted proteins | sample TergutTh196P3_FD_73070 | JGI IMG/M metagenome (GOLD analysis project Ga0099364, IMG submission 73070) | Microcerotermes parvus P3 segment gut microbial communities from Pointe-Noire, Republic of the Congo - Th196 P3 | ecosystem: Host-associated > Arthropoda: Insects > Digestive system > Gut ...
AATCGAAAGAGGCATACGAGATGCTTGAAGCAAAACACGGTTCGGCCAGAAAAGTAAACGGGCTGTGGTGGAAAGCTGCGGTATCAGTCTTCGCGGTTGCCTTAGTTGCCGCCGCCGTTTATTATTTCATCTTCCTTAGAAATCCGGCAAACATGGTAGTCACAGCTCTGGCGAATATGGGTTCTGAAGCATCGCAGCGCATCGACGGAACACCATTAAAGTCGCTCGGGCTGCTGATGGAAACCTTAGATGACGGCACACTGACGGTAAACTTCGATTATGAGGACGGCTGGTTTGGCGACGAAGTACGCGGTAGCGTCAGCCTATCCTCAATAATGAAAGATTATGAGTTTGCCGTCACCGGAGACATCAGGATGTATGACGGCTATTGGGATGATGAGCAAAGAATCGACTTCAAAGCCTATTTAAATAAAGAGCGGTTTGCGGCAGGCTCGCGGCTCATCGACAATAATCTCTACGGATTCAGATTCAGCACTTTCAGGGACGATATCAGGGTATTCGGCAATTTGGTCGGGATAGATCGGGGAACGATGGATCAGATAGCGGATGTAGTCGAGATGATCGAAGAAGCACTGAGTAGCAATCAATCAACTCAGGACATGTACGTTGATTATACAAATATTCTGACTGATTTTTATGGCAAATGCGAACAAACATCCGAGAGGGTTGAGATCGATTCAGGCGGCACAACCGCAAGAGCGACAAAGATAGACATTGTAATTACCAAGGAAGCGATACTCGGTTTTCTGGACGAATTATATAATATTATTGACGAAGACGAGGATATACGAAGCCTTTTCGACTCATTATCGGATTACACATACGATATGAGTTACGGCAGTATGATGCGAGAATTTAGAGACGCGATACGTGAGTTTGACGAAGCGTACGCCGATTCCAATACTATCACTCTGACATTTTTCATCGGAAGCGGCAACAGGCTTATGCGCATGGAAATAAACACGAACATAAGGATAGAAAACGAACGGATCCGCTTCAGCGGTACATTTGACTTCGGCTCGTCAGCCACAGACCGATGGGACTTCAGGCTAACTGTAGAAGATGAAACAGTCAGGATGGTGTGGGATTACAATGAACGCTCGAACAGCATCGAAAACATCATTGTCCTCACTGCAGACTCCGAAAACTTTACGCTAAAATCGGACTGGTCGCCTTCAAACGGCAGCTTCACACTTTCCGCCAATGATGATTATGGGTTCGGGGGAGAAATATCCGGTGTATTCCGCGAAACTTCCGGAGGATTCAACCTATCATTAGACGATATAATAATAGACTCATACTACGAAGATAAGCTCTCAATCGAAATAAAAGGCGAATATGGAGCAAAAATAGAACAAATCACCTACATAAACATCGACGAGTGGAACATGGACCTACTGGAAAAACTGGACGCCCTGTTTTATTAATATTAAAAACAGGAGCGCGACATAATAATCGCGCTCCTGTCTCATTTTTTGTAGTAAACAAATGTCAACAGGTTTACAAAAAGAATAGAGTCCCGTCATTCCGGGCTTGACCCGGAATCCCCTGGAGAGCGCGTTATTTGGGTGATTCCGGATCAAGCCCGGAATAGCCTGCCCATAACTTGATTCAGGGACGATGTTGGCTTAACCTGTTGATATTGTATCGTAAACTGTACATTTATTTTGTGATCCTCAGCCTTGCCATAGCCCTCGCAAGAGCTAGCTTAGACTGTCTGTACTCGCTTAGGCTCTGCTTTTGTCGAAGCCGTTCTTCAGCGCGTCGAAGCGCCTCCTCAGCGCGCTTCCTGTCAACCTCGTCAGGATGCTCGCAAGCCTGCACAAACACCATCACGCCGTGACGGTTAACCTCCATAAAACCCTCTGTATTGACGGACTCCTCCCAGACACCGTCTTTTTTTATGCGGATAACACCTGAAACAACAGGCGTTATGAAAGGAGTATGACCGGCTAAGATCGTCAAAGACCCGTCAGGGGCGGTCACAGAAACAGCCTCAACCTCACCCCCAAAAAACTCACGCTCAGGCGTAAGAACATTTAAACTAAACAAAGTAGCCATAATACATCACTCTTCACTCTCTCCACCCTCCACTCGCGCCACTCTCCACTTTCAACTCTCAACTCTCAACTCTCAACGTGCGGCCCGCAGGCCGCACTAAAGCGTCTTCGCTTTCTCCATCACCTCATCAATATCGCCGACCATAAAAAACGCCGCTTCAGGAAAATCATCGGCTTCGCCGCCAAGAATAGCGGAAAGCGAACGGATAGTATCTTTCAGCGGTACGAAACGGCCTTGCATCCCGGTAAACGCCTCCGCGACCGAGAACGGCTGTGAAAAGAACTGCTGAATGCGCCGAGCACGGTATACGGTTTTGCGGTCCTCCTCAGTCAGCTCGTCCATACCGAGTATAGCAATAATATCGCGCAGCTCGCGGTATCTGTTCAGGCAAGCAGTGACGCCCTGCGCCGTATCATAATGCTCCTGACCGACTATACCCGGCTCAAGTATGCGGGAGTAAGACTCAAGAGGCGAAACGGCTGGATAAACGCCGATTTCCGCAACGCTGCGCGAAAGAACCGTAGTCGCGTCCAAATGCGAGAAAATAGTAGCCGGTGCGGGATCAGTCAAATCGTCCGCAGGGACGTATATAGCCTGCACGGAAGTGATTGAGCCATTTTTAGTAGACACGATCCGCTCCTGCAAGTAGCCAAGCTCATTTGCGAGGGTAGGCTGGTAGCCAACGGCGGACGGCATCCTGCCAAGCAAAGCGGAAACTTCGGTTCCGGCCTGAACATAACGGTAAATATTGTCGATAAAGAGCAGCACATCGCGGTTCATCTCATCGCGGAAGTACTCAGCCATAGTCAAACCTGTCAGCCCGACCCTCATACGCGAACCGGGCGGCTCATTCATCTGCCCGAAAGCAAGCGCGGTCTTCTCTATAGCACCGGAGGCCATCATGTCGTGAATAAGCTCCGAACCCTCGCGGTTGCGCTCCCCAACGCCGGTAAAAACCGAATAACCTCCGTGAACAGCCGAAATGTTATATATCAGCTCCATTATCAGCGTCGTCTTCCCAACGCCCGCTCCGCCGAACAGACCTATCTTCCCGCCCTTTGAGTAAGGCGTAAGCAAATCAATGACTTTAATGCCGGTCTCAAAAAACTCCGTGACGGGAGTCAAGTCCGTAAATACCGGAGGAGGTCGGTGAATATCCCACAGCGGAGTGTTTTCAATTGGCGGCCCATCGTCAATAGGACGCCCAAGCACATCGACGACTCGCCCCAACAGGGGAGACCCGACAGGGACGCGGATACCGTGCCCCTTACGGAACACCTCCGCCCCGCAAAACAGCCCATCAGTAGAATCAAGGGCAATACAGCGCACAACGCCGGGCTCGACATTTGCGGCCACTTCCATATACCGATCATCAGCGGTCACAAGCAATTCGTAAATCTGCGGCTCATCGTTCCCTGTCTCAAAACGAACGTCCATAACAGGCCCGCTAATCTTAATAAGCACCCCGGAGCTGGTATTTTCCGTCATTCCATACCCCCCATTTCCTAACTCCTAACTCAATGTCGTTTTGTGAAAGTCTCCTTGCCCCCTTCGCTGCCTGTCCGCAGACAGGTATACGAAGGGGGGACCGTCCGCAGACGGCGGGGGTTGCTCCCCACTCCTGCCTATCTATTAGATAAAACCTCCGCAGCCCCGGTTATCTCTGCGATTTCATTAGTTATCGCGCTCTGGCGCGCGAGATTATATTGGGTGCGGAGCCCACTGAGAATTTCTTGCGCGTTCGTAGTCGCGGAATGCATTGCATTCATACGGGCAAAATGTTCGCTGGCATAAGCCTGAACCATCACGCCAAAAACCAGTCCGATAACATACTGCGGAACCAGAATATCTAAAACAGTCTGCGCGGACGGATGATACATTATCTCACCAAGCGGCTCCGCATCCATAACATCTTCATAATCATGAAGCATGACAGGAAACAGGCGGAACTCAACCGGATTGCCCTTTGATTCGCCGTAAAACGAAGTGAAAATGATGCGTAAATTGTCCGTCAGCTCCTGCTCATACAAATAAGTCAGTACTTCCGCCACTTCGCGCGCCTTTTCCAGCGTAGGATCCTGCACGATGCCGAGAAGCGTCATGTCCGGCGTCATTCCGCGCGAATGGAAAAAGTCCTCAGCCGTATTCCCGAGAGTGATAAGCGAAGCGCCGGGGGTTTCATTTATACGTCTGAGAGAATAGTTTAAAATAGCCGAATTATGGGAGCCGCAAAGCCCCTTATCGCCCGATATTATCATAAACGTAGTGTGATGACGTGCGCGTTCGGCTAAATATGGATGAAAAATATCTTGAGACGTTATAAGAAGCTCCTTCATGGTCCGCCGGATACCCGAAAAATACAAGCGGTTTTGCTCAATATGGCCCATAACCTGATTCATTCTGTTTGAAGAAACCATCTCCATCGCGCCTGTAATTTTTTTCGTTTGCTCAATGGCAGAGATATGATGCCGTATCTCATTAGTTCCCGCCATATTAATCACCACCTGCGCTTTCATGCGAGGCAAATTGCTCAAACATTTTAGAAAGGTCGAACCTGTCGCTGTCGGAAAGCTTTGAGGTGGTCTCGATGCTCCGCATAACCGAAGCGGCGTTAAAAGTCAGATACTCAAGCAGATTATTGATAGCTGCGGCTATGCCCTGCGGCTCATATCTCTCAAAGAAACCTTCAGACGCCGCATAAAGCAGGGCGACTTGCTCAGAAAGCTTATAATTACGGCTAACAGGTTGAATCAGAAGCCTGATCAGCCTTTCGCCGCGCCTGAGCTGAGAAGCGGTAGCCGAATCAATATCCGCGCCGAACTGGGCAAAAATCGCAACATCACGGTATTGTGCGACTTCAAGCCGCAAGCTGCCGGAAACGTCGCGCATCGCCTTATGCTGTGCAGCGCGCCCGACACGCGAGACGGACAAACCGACGTTGACGGCAGGGCGCTGCCCGGCATTGAACATCTCCGTTTCCAGATAAATCTGCCCGTCCGTGATCGATATCACGTTTGTCGGGATATAAGCAGAGATATCGCCGGCCAGAGTCTCGACTATCGGCAGCGCGGTCATAGACCCTCCGCCCAGCTGCGGAGAAAGCTTTGCGGCGCGCTCCAGCAGGCGGCTGTGCAGATAAAACACGTCCCCCGGATAAGCCTCGCGCCCTGAAGGGCGGCGCAAAAGCAGCGACATAGTCCTGTAAGCCACGGCATGCTTTGACAAATCATCATAGACGATCAAGGTGTCGCGGCCGTTATACATAAACTCCTCCGCGATAGCGCACGCGGAATACGGCGCAATATACTGCATAGCTGCGGTATCGCTGCCAAAAGCAGCGACTATCACTGTGTAATCAAGCGCCCCCGCGGATTTGAGTGCATGCGCGATGCCGGACACGGTCGAAGCCTTCTGCCCTATCGCGCAGTAGACGCATAAGACGCCCTTATCCCGCTGATTAATTATCGTGGACAGAGCTATCGACGTCTTACCCGTCTGCCTGTCGCCGATAATAAGCTCGCGCTGTCCGCGACCGATAGGGATCATACTATCGATAGACAAAATGCCCGTCTCAAGCGGAACGCCGACAGGCGAGCGCTGCATTATTGTCGGGGCGGGCGACTCAATTGGACGGAAATAGTGGCTCTGCAAATCCCTCCCGTCAATCGGCCTGCCGAGAGGATCGACGATGCGGCCAAGCAACTCTTCACCAACACAGACCTCTGCTATGCGCCCTGTGGCATGCACAAGCCCGGAAGTCGACACAGTGCCGCCAAGAAGCGCGGCGCCTACGCCGGAGAGATGAAGATCAAGCGAAATACCTATAGCGCCGCCGTCAAATGAGAGAAGCTCACCGTAACGGCAGTTTGACAGCCCGTTAATATGTACGATACTGTCGCTGTAACTCTGCACAACGCCATATTCATAGACGAGCGGACTCGCATCCGTTGACTCAGCCCGCTGCTTCAGCATAGAGCCGACAGTTGAGAACGTCGATTCAGTTTCATTTTCAGATTCGTCTGTCTCGACTATCTTGCGTCCAAGCTCATTCAGGCGCGACGAAAAACTAGCATCATAGACTCTGCCGTCAATAATAGCGATAAAACCGCCTGTTATCTTTTCGTTTTCAACTATCTCAAAATCAAGCTTCGCGTCAAGCTTAGCTTCAAAACCGTCACGTATAGAATCAATAAGGGCTTCATCTTGATTAGAAGCAACTATAAGAATCGGACGATCCATAGATTACCCCCATTTCTTGCCGTCATACTGACCATCATTCATGGAAAAAGTCGTCGACCGCGCTCATACTATCGCCGGGTAAAACCTCGCGCTTCAGTATGCGTGCAGCCATATCGGTCGCGAGCTGAGCCACCTCCCGTCGCGCACTCTCGACCGCCCGCTCTTTTTCCTCGGCGATACGCTCGCGCGCTTCCAGAATCATAGCGTTCGCTTTTTCGCGCGCATCATTGAGTATTTCCTCAGCATCTTCCGAAGCCTTTATCTGGCTCTCGCGCATCATGTTGCGCTGAAGAGCCTCTATGCCTTCGAGCTGCCAGGTATACTCCCGCTCTAAAGCTTCTGCATCAAGGCGGGTCTTTTCCGCACCCTCAAGCTCCGCGCGCACTCGCTCGGTACGCTCAGACAAGAAGCGTCCGACAGGTTTCCAGAGTATCTTGCGCAGCAGCAAAAATAAAACGGCGATATTGATCACATATATGAGAATATCAACAGGATGGATATCCATAATGACCACCCCTTACTTATCGAGTAAACAGCATGATCAGCGCTGTAACGAAACCGTAAATAGCCGCGGATTCCGTCAGCGCGAGTCCAAGCAGCAATATCGAATTGATTTTCCCGGAAGCCTCAGGCTGCCTTGCGACCGCGTCGACAGCCTTGCTGGTAGCATAACCCATTGATAAAGCCGCTGCCGCACAAGATAGCAAACACAAAGCCGCTCCAAGTTCTGTCATAATAAGTCCCTCCTGAATAATTATTACTCAATAGCTTCATTAATAAACGTCAGCGTAAGCGTAATGAAAATAAAAGCCTGTATCATGGGATGGAAAATGTTAAAAAACAAACCCACAACACTGGGGATACCCACAGCGCCGCTGCCTAGCGCGGCATAAATAAGATTCATAACGATCATCCCGCCAAGCGTGTTGCCGAAAAGCCTGCAAGCCAAAGAAACAGGAATGGCAAGATCGGCGATAACCCTGAAAACAAAAACGACCGGCGTCGGAGACGCGAGCGACTTTAACCGCCCGCCAACACCTTTTCTCTTAATACCGTAAGTGTTGATCAGCACAAACGTCATTATAGCAAGCGCAAAAGTCATTGTGATATCGGAAGTTGGCGCATGAAGCCCGAAAAGCTCAAGAAAAGCGCACCCAAGCATGAGAGCGCCTATCGAAAGAATATACGAGCACAGAAGCTCGCCCGTCTTATGCGTCTGCGTATCAATATATTTCCGCACAGTCTCAACCACAAGCTCTACCACATTTTGCGCGCCAACAGGAACCTCTTGAAACCGCCGAACAACGAAAAAACGGAGAATAAGCGCCGCGATTACCAGCACAGCCATAACCACCCAGCTGTATATCACCGTAATACTCAGACTAAAACCATAAAAATCAACGCGCTCCGGCCACAGCGAGAACTCAATTTCGATTCCCTGGCTCTCCGGAGCAAAAAGTAAAATAATAAGCCTCGTCAAAAAAAGGTAAGCACCGATGACAATAAAAATAGAAGCAAACGCGGACTGACGCTTATCTTTTTTTGAAGGAGCATCACCGCCACGAAGCCTAAGCCTGATACTCCGACGCCAAAAGAAACCGCCAACAATGACGGGAACCGCAACGCAAAGCAAAAAAGTATCAAGCATAATAAATCACCTTATTATCCGCAACGATTAACTATCAAAAGAAAGATTACAAGCAAGACCCAACTGGAAAAGATGTGTGTTTTATGCCCCGCAGAGCGAAACCAAGGACGGTGGAGCGCTCGCGAGTTGGCGCAAGGAAGCGCCACCGAGCGACAAGGGGCATAAAATACACATCTTTTCCCCGCACCGCACATATCGTACATATCGCACATATCTCACTTAACAACATAACGAATCAAAGCCGGCACAGAAAGAGAAACAGCCATGCCGACGCCAGTCCATAAAAGCGAGTCGCGCAGCAGGAACGCACAGGCAACCAGAACGGCTAAAGGCAAAAAAAACTGAAAAACCCCCAGAAAAACGGCCTTTCTATCAAGACCGCCGCCTGTAACGGCTTTCGTAAACCTCGCGAGCATCCAAAACTGCACAAAGCCCGACGCCGCGCCAATAACCAGACCAATCAACACATGCCTAACCTCACATCTCCCAAACATCAAACACCCCGCTCAAACAGTGAAGAACGAACAGGATGTTTAATACGCAGTTATTTGTAAATTGTAAATCACTCAGCTACAAGACTATTGATATCAATAATGAGACTGATCGAACCATCGCCGAGAACAGCGCACCCGCCTATACCGTGCATACCGGTATTATGCTTCTGAATATACTCCGGAAGAGGCTTAATAACAGCCTGCTGCTCGCCGATTAACTCATCTACAAAAAGGCAAAAAGTAGTCGTATCGGTCGAAATCATAATAAGAATGCCATCGTCCAGAGTCTCAAAATCAGGCTCAATGTCAAAAATCCTGTAAAGCCTGAGAACAGGATAACACTCGCCGCGAATCATGATCATCTCACTGCCGTCAGGATCGAGGAACACATCGCCATCATTAGGCTTGAAAGACTCCTGAATCGAAAGCATGGGAACAATAAACACCAACTTGCCGACGCGCAGCTTCATACCATCAATAATGGCAAGCGTAAGCGGAATGCGAATCTGTATTGACATACCCTCGCCCCGCGTGCTGTCAAGAGAAATAGAACCCCCGACCTTATCAATATTGCGCCTGACCACATCCATACCGACGCCCCGACCGGAATACTCCGTCACCTCTGTGTTTGTTGAGAAGCCGGGCAGAAAAATCATCTGATAAGCCTCCTTATCGGAGATCTCATTATCAGGCTTGGTGTTAAGACCCTTTTCCGTTGCTTTTCTTATTAGAACGTCGCGATCCAGCCCCTGACCATCGTCAGTGATAAGAATCACAACATCGCCGCCCGTATTGCGCGCCTCAAGCGTTATCCTCCCGACGGAAGGCTTGCCGTTGGCGGCACGGACATCAGGCATCTCAATGCCGTGATCGACAGCGTTGCGGATAAGATGCATAAGAGGATCCGAAAGAGTATCAATAATATTCTTATCAACCTCAGTCTCCTCACCGATAAGAATAAGCTCAACTTCCTTACCGACCTTTTTGCTGACATCCCTGACAATGCGGTGCATTTTCTGGAAAGAATTTGAAACAGGAAGCATGCGGATAGACATTACGATATCCTGAAGCTCGTTTATAAGCTTTCTTAGCTCCTGACTGCTGCGCTCGAAAGAATCGATATGCAAGCTGGCCACCTCAGGATTCTTTGTTACCATAGACTCGGTAGTGACGATCTCGCCCATAAGATTCATCAGCTTATCGAGCTTGTTTACGTTGACGCTGATAAAGTTCTGCTTAGCAGTGATCTCAGGTACAGCTTGCTGCTTGTCTACCGACACCTTCTCCTCGCGGACTTTCGGGCGCATTGAAACAGGAAGCTCATCGCTGTCAGGTGCTATCGGGACAAGACTCGCGCTTTGGAGGAACATTACTTCATCCAGAATCTTCTTTAAAACATCAGGGTTTTCGCCGGACTGGATGAAAATAATAAACCCATTGGCGGCTATCTCATCGCTGGCGGCATCGTCGTTTAAATCCGCCGGTTCGTGAACAACTCTCTGGCAATGCGGGAGAATAGTGTTAACAACGCCGAATGCGCGCATATTCTCCATCAGGCACTCAGGCTCAAACAAAATCCTGATCTTATAAAGAGGAGTGCCGTAATCGGTGCCGTCGGGATCGTCCCCCACATAACCGGAAGCGGTATCATCTATAACAGAGGACGTACTGCTCCCCATTATACTCGCAAGGTACGTATGTATCCTATCGCTTAGTTCGCTGAAATCGCCGTCCGTCGCTATACCTGCCGAAAGCTTGTCAATTTCCGCTTTGAAGTTATCGGACGCAGCAAGCACAAGCTCAAATACTCCATCAAGAGCATCGGCATCGGTTCGTGTCTTTCCCTCACGTATTTTGTCGAACAAGTCCTCAAGCGCGTGAGCAAGCTTTGCAAGGCTGTCGTACGACATCATCGACGCAGAGCCTTTGATTGTATGCATTATACGGAATATCTCGTTTATATGCTCGTCAGTCAGAGACTTCTCCTTCTCGCTTTGCAGCAGAGTCTCCTCAAGTGATTCCAATAGTTGCTGCGTCTCAAAAATAAATACTTCAAGCATTGGGTCTTGTTCACGCATAAAAGTCACCTACCATCGAATATTTTCGAATTGCCATTTTAATCCACAAAGACACACGGCATCAACAAAAGACCGAAATAAACCTCTTAAAAATCAATGCATACTCCGCATCCTAACAGCCCCTAATCCAATCCACCGCGCGCTCTTTCGTCCCATTTGTACATTGTACACTGTACATTGTACATTGAAATTAAATTGTTTAGCCCAGTTTTTTCAGCGCCGCAATAATGCCTTCCTCTTTAAAGGGCTTGACAATAAAGCCTTTAGCGCCTGAAACGATTGCCTCGCGTACCATCGCCTCCTGACCCATAGCAGAAACCATAACGATTTTTGCCTGTGGATCGACCTTGGTGATCTCTTTCAGAGCATCAAGCCCGCTCATCTCAGGCATAGTGATATCCATTGTGACGATGTCCGGATTAAGCTCCTTGTACAGCTCAATGCCTACGAGACCGTTTTCAGCTTCTCCGACAACCTCATAACCATTTTTTGTGAGCATGTTCTTGATCGAGATTCGCATAAATGCAGCATCGTCAACGATTAAGACTTTAGCCATTTTTATCCTCCTAAACTAGCATAATGTAAGTACGTGTTTTCTATATAAATTTTTCACCTAAACCGACAGTTCGAATCTTCAGCGCCCCGGTATCTGTATAAAGCTCTATCGTGCGGCCGTGGGAACCCCCAGTATCATTAGCCTGCACAGATATCCGGAGTTGGCTCAAAATCGCCAGGCTGGCTTTAGCGTTTCGCTCTCCGATTTTCATGATATCGCTGTTTTGCGCTTTGCCGAACATATGCGCGCCGCCTGCAATCTTTGCGATAAGAGCATTCCGTGATGCTCCCATACGGGTCATTTGGTTCACAAGCTCTATTATAGCGGAATCTGCGAATTTTGCAATATTCTGCCCCTCAAATCCTTTGTACGTCGGAAGCATAATATGCGCAAGCCCGCCAACCTTGTGCGCTTTATCATAAAGCGTAATACCAATACATGATCCCAAGCCCAGAGTCGTCAGATTGTCGGGGGGTTTTGCGACTCTGAGATCCGCCATACCAACAACAATCATTCCCATATCAGCTTTCCAACCCCAACGCTTTCAACAGTATTTTATACGAATTATAGTCAGGAATCAAGAAGAAATGTCCGGCAATCTCCCCCGCCGGATCATTGAACTGCGTTTTTAAGAACAACACAGTATCTCCAATCCTGCCATATTCGATGGTCGCAATGCTTATTATAGCGCCAAGCATATCGACCGCAATCTGCGGTACGGAAGGCATGACGCGCAACTCCGACATGGATGATATCGCAGACAGGAACGAACCTACAAGGATATTGGCTATCTCAATGAGCGTATCTTGCTCCATATCGTTCAGGCAAAAGTCGGAGGCCATAACATCGCGCTCCGGCTGTTCAAGAGCCTGTGACACCATGGTCATTGCGTCTTTCATTCCAAGCAGCAGCAGAATATACCCGCTCATGTCCCCTGAAAAATCAACAAGTATGCCGGCCACGAGCGTTTCAGGCCCGTCAAGCACGTTTATAATACTGTTGAAAGGGACGACTGAGGCTTCCGGCACGCTCATTGATATCCTCCGGTTCAAAAGCCCCGCAAGGGCAGATGCTGCATTCCCTGCCCCTATATTACCAATTTCTTTGAAAACGTCAAGATGTTTTATTACGCTATCGTCATTAGTATCGGTCATATTAGCATTCTCCTTAAATAATAAGCTGATTAAGTCTCGTGTTTTTTTGTCGATATATATATAGAAAGAAGCAATGAACCACAGTATTTTCCATAAACATAGGAGGCGAACGGCATATGAGGGTCGATTTAGCAAACATTCCCGGACAGGGAGGACTCAAAGTAAAAACCGGGACGAACGCGTTTGCGGCTTCACTGAAAGAAGGCGACAACATAAAAGCGCAGGTGCTCTCAGCCGGTAAAGACGCCGTAATAATGAAAACGGCTGACGGGCAAACATTCAGAGCAAGGCTGGATCCCGAAGTGATACTCTCCCTCGGAGACAGCATAATGCTTGAAGTGACCGGAAAAGAAGAGGAAATACTGTCACTTTCAATAAGAGACGGCGAAAAGGAAGGGGAAAAAGGGGAAAAGGCGGAAAATCCGGAGTTAGTTCGAGATTTTGAAGATAAAACCCTTTTGCCGTACGCGAGCAAACTGTCCGAGCTGAAAATGCCGGTCACAGAGGAAGCCGCGCGTTTGATGAAAGAACTTATTGCGGAAAATCCCGGCATGACACTTGACGAAGCGGCATTCATCGCATCAAATAAACTAGACGGGGACGAAAACCTCGTAAAAGCTGCGATGGCAATACTTACGGGCGGAGAGAAGACAGACGTTATGCTTGAGCGGCTTTTGGCGCTTCTGCTTCAGCATTTCGGAGACGATGCCCCCGGCGTTGCTCAAACGCGAAACCTCCCGGACCCCGTATCAGGGAATACAGACCTTGAAGTCCCGAACCCCGAAGCAGGGAACAGCGCCCCTGAAGTCCCAAACCCCGTATCGGGAAACACAGATACTGAAGTCCCGAACCCCATAGCGGGGAACACCGGTTTCGAAGCCCCGAGTCCCGCCGCGCAAATCAAATATAATGGCTCGGTTACTGAATGGATCACGCTCATTGAAAGCGGCGAATCGGACTCTGCCGGAGCAATTTTGCGGGGCGAACAGACTCCCTTAACTGCCACTCAGGAGATTATACCACAAAGCGATAGCAATATGCAAAGCAGAATTTTAGAAAATAATGTAGAAATGATGAAAAATGACATTTTTCCTGCCGAAACACCCGTCACAGAGCCGCAAAACCCGGTAAATGCAGCCGATGGCGCGCAACCCGGAATTCAGAACCCGGAACCCGAAATAGAGGGGACAAGAGCAGCCGGAACACCTCCGCCGAAAAGCGAGACCGCAAATCAAGTAATCACCGGCAGCAATGAAGAACGTGAAATCTCCGCCGCAAATAGCACAGACCGAACCCCAAATCCGCAAATCACCGGCGAAGCGATAACCGGACTTCTCTCAGAACTACAGGAATTTCGCGGCACGCCCGCCCCGGCGCTTGAAAGATTCTCAAACATGCTAATGAGGATCGCGGGCGAAAATGCGGACGCAACAAGCGGAGATCTGGAAAAGCTCACAAATCTTCTCGATAAAATGTTCACAAGAATAGAAAAAAGCGACAAAGACGCCGGAGCACGGCTGAAAAGCGCGAAAGAGGAACTATTTACTCGCCTGGCGTTTCTCGAAGAAACAATAGCCCGCGCAGAACCACCGGCCAAGACGCAGATGCTTGAGCAAACGCGCAGACTAATAGACCACGTGCGCCTGCTCAACAACATAGACCAGTTCGTATACCTGCAGCTGCCCGTGCAAATAGGAGAAGAAAGAAAGACAGCTGAGCTGTATCTGTTCAAAAAGAAAGGCGGCAAAAAGCTTGATCCCGAGAACGTAAACATACTCCTTGCGCTCGACCTTGAGAACATGGGACACTGGGAAGGCCTCATAAACTTCCGCAATAAAGACGTCTCGGTAAGAATGGAAGTCGCAGGCCCGGCGGAAAAGGAATACTTCAGCGAAAAAACCGTTTTGCTCCACAATCTCCTGGACGAAGCCGGCTTCAAACTGGTCAGCACCGACATAAAACACGCCGAAAAAGAAACGACCCCCCTGACAGCCCTCTCAGTATTCGACAAACTAACAGCCGCCCGCACAGGAGGAATAAATTTCACAATATAAGAGGAAAGAGGAAGAAGAGAGTTGAGAGTTAAAGGACGTAGTGTAAAAAGGGAGAAGAAATTCATACAAACTTCCGTCTTTGCGGGCTTGCCCCGCAATCCCCTGCGGAGGTCGGTAGAAACACGTGCAGGAGATGATTATGGACAATAATAACAATAAAAATGGAAAGAAAACAGAGTCAAATAATAACTCTCAACTCTCCTCTCTCAACTCTCCACTCCCAAAAAGGGCCGCAGCCATTAGCTACGACCCGGACAAAAACGACGCCCCAGTGCTGGCAGCCTTTGGCGAAGGGCACGTGGCAGACAAAATAGTAGCGATTGCAAAAGAATCGGGAATACCCGTACTCCCGGACCCGAGCCTATCATCCATGCTCTCAAAAATAAGCGTCGGCGACGAAATCCCGGAAGAACTGTACGAAGCCGTAGCAAAAGTGCTGATATTCGTCAGCGAAGTAGACAGAACCTACGGCGACCGCCTGAAAGCCACAGGCCTGCTCGGAAGCAATATGAAATGAATAAAAGCAAGAAATAATTGCTATTGAAATCCAAACTCAAGTATGCAATAATATAAAACAATCAACATGGAGGAATACTTATGGGCGAAGTTAGCGCTGTAAACGGCGTGACAAATACCGAATACGCCGAACAAACCGGAGCAGCCGGAGAAGGCCGCGTACAAAATCAGGAAAACAGCGGGATGAACTTCTCCGCGGTGATAGCAGACGCACTGCAAGACGAAATGACGCGCATGAGCGTCATGACGCGCCCCGGCACACAAGCGGGCGCAGGCGGATTCATGCCCATGCAAATGCAAAACAGTGGGATCGAGCAGATGATACTCGCAGCGGCAGCATCGGGAGAAGCCACCGACGCGCAAGCAGCACTCTTCATGCTGTGCATGATGATGCAAAGCAGCCAGGACAGCGACTTTTCGATAATCATGCAAATGATGGCAGCAATGCTCAGCCAGATAAAAGACGACGCATCATCGCTTCGCGGCTCGGTGATGGCATCCGGATATGACCCATACATACTCGACACGATAGACTGGAACATATTCGGCACAACAATGCCGGGATTCTGGGGCGACGACCGCACGATACTGCCCCTCGAAGCATGGCGTCCGGCTACACCTGCCGTAAGAAGCAACGAATATGACAGAAACCCGGAACTATACACCTCGGTAATCAGCCAGTTCAGAGTAGAAACCTCAGAACGTTACAGACCGTTCCGCAACGGCTACACATACTGCAATATCTTCCTGTGGGACGTTACGAGCGCAATGGGCGCCGAAATACCGCACTACACAGACCCCGAAACCGGCGAACCGCGCTTCTACCCGGATATCAAAGGCGCAAAAACAATGTCCGCCGTAGAGATTGATGATTGGCTCAAAACCCACGGCCCGACATACGGCTGGCGACAGGTAGACGCCGAAACAGCGCAGCGATACGCAAACGAAGGCAAACCCGCCGTCACGACCGGCGGCAGCCTCGACCACGTCCAAGTCGTCGTACCGTCGAAAGACGGCGAATTCGACCCGATACGCGGAGTCACAATAGCCCAAGCCGGCAGAGTAGTCACAAGCTACACATACATATCCGGAATGTACAGCGCAAACGCCCTGCAAAACGTAAGCTACTTCGTACACGACTAAACAATGTACAATGTACAATGTACAATGTACAATGTACAATGTACAATGCACAAAGCAGAATATAATCGAGTAAAAAAAATTAATATAATCACGCCCCCTCAAAAAGCCATCGGCAATCATAATCGTAATCGTAATCGTAATTGTACATTGTACACTGTACATTGTACATTCGCGCAATGCATTTTAACTTTAGTGAGGCAGCAGTATGTCTTCTCTCCTCGATCACTATAGGGTACTCGGCGTTGGCGTCGGCGCATGTATGGCCGACGTCACGTCCTCATATAAGAGGCTGTGCCGCATATACCACCCCGACGTCAACAGCGACCCCGAATCCGAGGAGCTGATGAAGAAAATCAACATCGCCTATACGGTCCTGCGCGAGAAACTCAAGCGCGAAGCGGCATAC
>Ga0099364_10006916_pt1 | contig 16369 bp, 13 predicted proteins | sample TergutTh196P3_FD_73070 | JGI IMG/M metagenome (GOLD analysis project Ga0099364, IMG submission 73070) | Microcerotermes parvus P3 segment gut microbial communities from Pointe-Noire, Republic of the Congo - Th196 P3 | ecosystem: Host-associated > Arthropoda: Insects > Digestive system > Gut ...
CAACATTGGCATTTCTGCCGGTAACTTGCGCAATGTTACTCTCTCTACAACAGGCGCTTCCGGCGCGTCTATAAAAATTAATACAACAACTCCTAACCTTGTGTCTGGAAGCTGGACCGGTAGATACTACTCCGGCAATCCCATCACCGTAACAGCAAGCGTTCCTCCAGGCGGTTATGAATTTGACGGCTGGACAGTAACAGGCGGGACGGCTGTGTCTCCATCGGCCCTAACAACTACCGTGAACTTTACCGGGAATGTGCAGATTACGGCGAAATATAAGTTAACAGGGAGTACTGTTATTCCTGTAAACAATATAACTCTTAACAGGAATACCCTTGAATTAACCAATAGAGAGCCCTTTAATCTTAGCGCTGCTGTCGGCCCGTCCAATGCGACCTACAGGACTGTATTGTGGGACTCTAACAACCGTAATGTAGTAAATGTAGATAATAACGGAAGAGTAAATGCTATAAGTGTAGGAACGGCGACAATTACCGCTTCTACAGTAGAGGGCATAAGCGCTGCATGTACGGTAATAGTAACGTCTTTAGGTGATATAGTGTTACTGGATTTAGCTGAAAAACTTAAAACCCTGTCACCGCAGGTCATTGATACTTGGAGTAAATTTAATACTGCGTTTCGTGACATTCCAGTAGCATCTGTAGGCGGTGTTGGTACGGATGTATTCTATGAAATAATCGTAGAAAATGGTATTAAAAAACTTCAGGCTCACGAGTTTGCACTGTGGGGTGCAGGTTTTGATATTGCGGGTATTGAATTCAATGCTGGTGATATAATTGAAGTTAAAGGAACATTTAAAAGCGGTCCTGTTAATAGAATAGTTTTTATCAGTGATTTTTTGAACTGGAGATCGCTTCAAAACTGGTCTCAGGATTGTTCTAATGGACAGGATTTTCAAAGGACTTTCACCTTAACTGCAGAAGATGCGGCTGCGATAAACGCAAATGCAAGTAATAATAATGACACAATTACTGTTAGACTTAGGTCAAACGGAGTAGAGCCGTGGAGTGGGCCTAACCTTTCTCTTTACCCTAATGGTATTGCAAGATATGTCATTGAGCAAATTAAGGTGTATCGGTATTAGTAGAGTTGTGGAGAAAGGGGGACTTTTACTCTTTCAATAGCTGCTGTCCCTTTTTCTTCCCCGCGAGAATCATCAACAGGGCAATGTCTCCCTGGCGGACTCCGGGGATACGCGCTGCCTGCCCTATGTTGAGGGGTTTTACCGACATAAGTTTTTGTCTTGCCTCAATTGAAAGTCCGGTGATAGCGGCATAGTCCATATTTGGATTGAGTTTGATAGCGTCCATCTTGGAGGCTTTAGCGGCAAAGCGTTTTTCCTTTTCAATATAACCGGCGTACTTTATGTCGAGCAATACCTGTTCTACAAATTCAGACGGGTAGGCGGTGAGTTCCGAAATGTCGGCTACAGCCGCGCCGATGTCAGCAGCCGCTGCCGTAATGCCTGGCAGCTTTCGCTGCATTAACAGTTCCTTGATTTCGTCTAACGCCTTTGTCTTTTCAAGAAAGCGTTCCCAGCGGCTGTCGTCTACAAGACCAGCGTCACGGCCCTTGGGAGTAAGCCTTGTGTCGGCGGTGTCGTGGCGCAGCATCAGTCGGTGTTCGGCGCGGCTGGTAAACATTCGATACGGTTCCTTGGTTCCAAGGGTTGTAAGATCGTCTACCAGCACACCTATGTAGGCTTCGGCGCGTCCAAGTATCAGCGGCGGACAGCCCTGCATTTTCATTGCCGCATTGATGCCAGCCAGAAGTCCCTGCGCCGCGGCTTCTTCATAACCGGAACTGCCATTGGTTTGTCCCGCCGAAAAAAAGCCGGACAGACGTTTGGACTCAAGCGATGGGTACAGGTCTAGAGGATCGATGTAATCATAGTCCACCGCGTAGCCGGGGCGGACAATACGAGCTTCCTCAAGACCGGGAATTGTATGAATAAAATCCCTCTGCGCGTCTTCTGGCAGGGAAGTGGAAGCGCCGTTTATGTACATCTCGTTGGTGTGCAGCCCTTCCGGCTCGATAAAAATATGATGCCGTTCCCGCCCGGGAAAACGCGTAATCTTATCTTCTATCGAAGGGCAATAACGCGCGCCAGTGCCGGTTATTTTTCCGCTGTACATAGGAGAGCGGAGAACATTTGCCCGGATAATATCGTGGGTATGTTCATTTGTGTATGTAACCCAGCAAGGCAGCGAAGGGCGGTTTGTAATCGTGTCGTTAATATATGAAAAAGGCCGTAACTCCTCGCCGTCTTGTTTTTCCATTTTGTCGTAGTCGATAGAATCCCCCGCAATACGCGCCGGAGTTCCGGTTTTAAGCCGCCCCACCGGAAACCCAAGCCGCCGCAGACTCGTCCCAAGACCGATTGCCGCCGCTTCTCCGAGCCGCCCTTCCCGTGCATCGTATTCGCCGATAAATATTTTTCCTTCCAGAAATGTTCCGGCTGCCAGTATTACTGTCCGGGCTGTTACGCGATGACCACGCCGGGTGATAACCCCCGCTATTTTAGCGGCGGCGGATGAAGCTTCATTCTCGATTAACAAATCCACAACCGTGTCCATAAAAATTGCCAGATTTTTTTGTTTTTCAAGCACAGCGCGGGCGGCTTGTTGGTAGGCCAGCTTGTCGGCCTGCGCTCTGGGCGATTGTACCGCAGGTCCCCGTGAACGATTAAGTACACGGTATTGAATCATAGTCGCGTCAATAAGCCTTGCCATTTCACCGCCCAAAGCGTCAACTTCACGGACAATATTCCCCTTGGAAAGCCCGCCAATCGCGGGATTGCATGAAAGCATACCAATGCAGTCGGGGTTCTGGGTAATTAGAAGGGTAGTAAAACCAAGACGGCTCGTTGCCAGAGACGCTTCAATCCCAGCGTGCCCGCCGCCTATTACAATACAATCATAGTCCATCTGCGTTGTTTGTAGTATAAAGTAAATCCGCGTCTAATGGAATTGTTTTCGGGCTTCACTTGCCAACACAAAACCGGCTGAACATTTCTTCCAGGATATCCGCTGTAGAAACCTCGCCGGTAATTTCTCCCAAGGCGTTTACGGCTTCGCGCAGAAGCGGCGCGATTAAGTCCAGCGGCTCATCTAGCTCCGCCAAAGCTAAGGCTTCTTCCAGAGCGGCGCGGGAAACGTCTACAAGGTTTTTCTGCCGCGCCGTGCCTATAGTTGCGCCGTGCGGCACCTGCTCCGATGTCTGCCGTGAGATTGTCGAAACAATCGCCGCGTAAAGCCGCTCAAGCCCTTCGCCGGTTTTTGCGCTGACACTGACCATCGGTGAATCATTCGCGGCTGACACTGGCGGCGGGGCAATGTCAGCCTTGTTCCATAAAAGCAGAAGCGTTTCTGCCCCGTACTCAGTGATAAAATCACGGTCTTCGGCGGTTATTCCTTCCGTACCGTCAATCAAATACAGGATAAGCCGCGCCTCCCGCGAAAGCTGACGACTGCGTTCCACGCCTATTTTCTCAACCGAATCAGCGGTTTCCCTAAGCCCCGCTGTGTCTATAAGCCGGACAGGGATACCCTCAATAGAAGCCCATGCCTCAATCCAGTCACGGGTGGTACCGGGAATTTCTGTAACGATGGAACGGTCTTCTTTTAACAGAGAGTTAAAAAGGCTGGACTTGCCCGCATTTGGGCGGCCAGCGATTACCACCGTAACCCCCTCCTGATAAAGCCGTTCAAGCTGCCACGAAGCGGACAGTTTTTTCAGCCGCGCCAACGCTGTCAGGGCAATGTCTTTTTGGGGAAGCCTACCGGCAATCTCATCGGCGCTGATTTCATCTTCCGAGTAATCAAGGTAAATTTCCGCTCCAGAAAGAACCTGTACAAGTATTTGTTTTATTTCGTTAATTTCTGTCTCAAGGGAGCCGGAAAGGCGGGCGACCGCATGATGGCGGCCTGCATCGGTTTTCGCGGAAACAAGTTCCATGACAGATTCGCAGCGTGTAAGGTCGAGTTTACCGTTCATGAACGCGCGAAATGTAAATTCGCCAGGCAGCGCGTCCCGAAAGCCGACGGACTTTAGCGTTTCCATTACGGCCTTTCCGGCGGCAGTCCCTCCGTGGCAGCAGATATCAAGGCTGTCCTCGCCGGTGTAGCTCCTTGGGGCGCGGAATATAGAAACAAGGACTTCGTCTATTTTTTCGTTAGCTGAAACAATCCAGCCGTGGATGACGGTATTGCCGGGCGAGCCCTTAATTTTTTCCCCTGCGGAAAAGACCTGTACGACAAGTTCTAAAGCGCCCTTGCCTGAACAGCGGATTAAGGTAAGCGCCCCGCCGCCGGGCGTTGTCGCAAAGGCGGCGATTGGAGCGTCATCGCCATAACCGACAGTGGTATAACCGTGGTTACCAGACATGATTCTCGTCCTCAGCTTTTGCGGCTTCTGCGGCTTTTGCCATGCATGCCTGGGCAAGCCTAAGCTTGACATAAACCCAAGGCGCCGCGACAGATATCCATGATCCGCCAAGCGCTAAAGAGATAAAACTATAAAGTTTAAAGTTAGCGGAACCCTGCGGAATTAGTTTACCAGCCGCAAATAAAATCAATATAAATCCGGCAATTCCTAAAACCAATCGGGCAAACAAAGTCAGATATTTCGCGATTCCGGTTCTTTCAAACATCATGGTACTTTTAAACCCAACATGACGCCGGTTCAGACAGTAACCTATGCCAATACCAAGCATGGTTCCGCCGGACATAAGCGCTTCTTCGCTTGGCAGGTAGATAATCATGATAAACGAAAAGACAGCGCTGGTAATCATTCCCGCCCGAAAACCACCCATGACAATAAGCTCTTCAATTTTGCCGCTAAAAAGAAAATAGCCGCAAAGAATAACGCCGCCAATAATCCAGCCGACCAGTACATCTGTGGGAAAATGTACGCCCAGATATATTCTGGAAAAACCAATTAATAAACAAAAAATAGAACATACACAGGCGCAGACAAATGTTTTTTTCTTATGGAACCATGAATTGATCCATGAGGCGATCATGACAAACATTACAAGCGTATTTTGCGCGTGGCCGGAAGGCAGCCCTCCCATGCGTTCTCTTAACATTCCCACAGAAGGATCGTACTGCGGAAAAAATGGTCTAGGCTGATCCAGCAGGAATTTCAGGGTAATATTTATCCATATAGAGAATAAAACCATCACATAAATACGCAGCCCCTTTTTTTCATCAACGCACCAATAGATAAACGGAAGAATAAATAAAAACATAAATGTACTGCCAAAAGCCGAAATAATTCGCATAACAACAGTAAGCGGCGGACTTGCGTAAGTTTGAACAGCCCTGATGAAATCCAGACCCCATAAAAGTATCGGTTCCATTTTAAAATCCTTCAAAAAAAGTTTGCTGCAGCCTGTTAATTACGTTAGTTTGGGCGCGGGTCGGAGTAACGTCAGTGCGTACATCCGCTATCATTCTGTTTATAACACTCTGCATGGTTATTTTATCTATACTGATAAAAATAAAAAATTCATAGATGTCATTAAGGCCGTTCTCGCCTGTTTTTCTTATCCAATAGGTGTCTTCTATTACTGCATCTGGATAATCGCTGTCATAGGCTTTTTTTACAAGTCTTTCGAAAAAAAGTCCGTACTCATTATCGGGATATAGTGTCGCAGCGGAAATCAATTTTTTTTCTATTCTTGCCGCCGCCAGTCTGGTAAAATCCTGAACAACCGAATAATTATCTGCCCATTTCATAAGCGCGTCAAAGTTGGTCCCCTGATTTCTCCCGATATAACAATAACGATCATAGTATAAACTTATTCTTTCAACTTCTTCGATTCCTCCGTAGTCAAAAGCGATCAGCCAATCTGGAAGATTTGAATTTCCACGACCGCTTTTGGTTTCTATAATATTATCAATATTTATTATATGCGCAAATCCAGATTCTTCATCTGATACGGGAATGGGAAAAACAATGTTTCTTCTTTGAATTGTGCATGAATTAAGTATTACCACGCATAAAGAAAAAAACAACGGCACTATATTAATTTTCATATTAAAAGAAAAATTACTCTTGTAAACTTGTGATGTCTTCTGCATCTATAATCGCAATTTCCACAGGTTCTTCTTCTGTAAAGTCGATTTCTTCAACAACATTTTCTTCGGGTGAAATGTAAAGAAGCGCCAACTCGTTCCAAATTACCGTAAATGTCGGGCTTAACTTGACACCGGCTTGTGTATTATCATCTGTTCTGATTACCTGTTGATTACCCAGCATTATTTTGTAACTTTCATCAAACTCTGCTTTAATTTCAAGGTTTACCGGTTCTGCCGCCGGTTCGTCCTGATTGTCGGGGGTTTCTATAAGACTAAAGGCAACTGACAACAATTCGGAGTGTACAGAAAAATTAACCGCGGCGGTAATAAATGAAGCGTCTTCGGGCATAGCAGCTACTCCCGAAACTGTCTCTGTCGGAGAAGTCAATGATAAAACAAAGTTTTCTTCTTTGTGTATTAAATCCAGCGTAACATCACCGAATTGTACAGAAAAAATGACTCCTTCTGTTAATGGTCTGAAACTGAGAATAACCTGCCAGCTTTCGTTTCTGTTATTCGCAAATGAGACAACAGGCAGCGTGTAGGCATTGTCAAGACCGGAAACAAGACCATAAGTCCCGTTTGCCGACATCCATCTGGGCGTATTCATTCCTGCCGGTGTTAATACTCGTTCTTTGGAAGTTATCATTTTTGAATCAAGCAAATCGCCATCAAAGAGATACCAATGTATAAGGTTTTCGGTATCTTCAGGAAGAAGGTTCGTCTTAACCTCTCTGGAAGAAACAAGCAGTGAAACCCCTCTTTTATACCCTGTCAATTCTTCCCGGTTTGCAAGAGGAAACGCTTCTGCTCGTAATGAAAAGAAACCGCTCTGATCCGGCGCTTTCCAGAGCAGCGCTCCGGCTCCATCGGAGAACTTTCCTTCGCTGATTATTCTTCTTCCGTTATACCACACAATGTACGGTTCCAGACGTCTGTCAAAATCAAGTCTGGCTTCCAGAAGTATAACTGTTCCGTTTGGAATAAGCTGAGAACTTTCTACAATACCCGGCATACTTACCATGATACCGTCAAAGGAAAAACCGGCGTCTGCCAGATAGTATAATGTTTTTTCGGTTTTTTGAAGGATAGACCTTTCGCTCATTACCTGGCTGACCAAGGTATATCTGCCGATTGGTAAATTTGGCGGTATGGGGAAAAAAGGTAAATCATCGTCCAGGCTCCGCACCGGGATAATCAATTCTTCTCCATCTTTATACTCAATAACCAGAGGAAGTTCGACAACTTTTTCAACAGGTTCTTCTTCACTTAAATTCTCTTCGCTTAATTTTTCTTCGGCATCTTCATCGTTTTCTTCATCTTTATCATTATTTGCGATATATACATTATCAGTGTCATCTGTGTTATCAGCGCTGTCCTCGTTATTTGTGTTGTATAAGTTGTCTGCATTATCTACGTTCTCTGTGTTGTCCGAGTTATCTACATTGTCCACTGAAACAGTATTATTTTCGTTGGAGTTTCTCCATGTAGGCCTTCTTCTTGTGGAGTTTCCGGTTACAACAGTTTCGGCAGGGCTTTCGTTTATAGTAATTTCGCTGAGTTCTGGCGGGGACTCCTCAGAAGGGACAGAATCCCAGGGTATTGTTTCCTCTGTAGCTGTGTTTTCCTGCCCTGTTTCTTCGGGATCGCTTTCTATATCAAGAACATAGGTAACTTTGTAACCTGCGATCATTCCCCTTGAGTCTCTCAAAAAGACTACCAGAGCGGTAACATCCGGATCTCCAGATACAGGTTCCTCAAAAAAAGGCTCTACTTTGTCTTTTGAAGTGACAAACGAAAATTCGTCCAAGGGAAGCTCGTTTACTCTCGCATTTACTTTATAACTTCCTGTAGAAGGCAGAAAGTTATCCATCGCACCGCACCCGCCGAGAAGCGCGAGGATAAAGAGAAAAATAAGAAGTTTCATAAATTTTTGGACGTACATACCCATTATTATTTTACCATAAAATATGTATAAAATCAACTTTTTTTAGCCCTGATTTTCTGCTATTATTATGATTAATATGAAAAACAAGGTAATAATCCATCTTGATCGTTATTTAAGGAATTTTCAGGCTGTAAAAACCCGGATTGGCAGGGAAAGGCGTATCTGTGTGCCGGTAAAAGCCAATGCTTACGGCCATGGAGCGCTGAAAATAGCCGAAACAAGCCTTAATGCGGGCGCTTTTTGTCTTGGGGTAGCAACAGTTACCGAGGGGACAGAGCTTAGAAAAGGTGGAATTAAAGCCCCAATCCTGCTTTTTACCCAACCCCACCCGCAGGAAATCCCGGAAATCATTGAGTCTGGGCTTACCCCCTTTGTCTCAGATACATGGTTTGCAAGCGCTTTAAATGAACACGCCGCCAGCCGAAGGTTGCCAGGTTACCAAAGGCTGCCAGATTGCCAAAGGCTATCAGGTTACCAAAGGTTATCAGTTCACATAAAGGTCGATACCGGCATGGGCCGGGCAGGTTGCCTTGCGGAAGAAGCCCTCGTTCTTGCCCGCCACATTACTGAATGTGCCGGGCTTGAATTGGCGGGAACCGCTACCCATTTCGCTGTCTCCGATTCAGCGGCGGCGCAGGATATTGCCTACACCCGGAAACAGTTGGCGCGTTTCAATGAAGCCGTTGGGGCTATCCGGGACGCTGGTATTGACCCGGGCATTGTTCATGCCGCCAATTCCGGCGCAGTTATCCTGCACCCGGAAAGCTGGCTTGATATGGTAAGACCTGGACTTTTCCTGTATGGCTATAAGCAGGTCGAGGAAAACGAGGCGCCCGATCTTACTCTTGAACCATTGCGGGCAGAGCCTGTAATGGAACTTAGAAGTACGGTTGTATTGATAAAAAAAATCAAAAAGGGTGAGTCGGTTTCCTATGGCCGGACATGGATCGCAGAACGGGATACCAATATTGCGGTACTGCCTGTAGGTTATGCCGACGGCCTTCCCCTCCTGGCGAGCGGTAAATGGCAGGCCGTAATTGGCGGTAATACCTATCCGCTTGCGGGGCGTATTTGCATGGACCAATGCTGCGCCGACCTGGGACCGGAACCTGTGGTACAGCGCTGGGATGAAGCCGTAATCTTTGGCGGCGCAGCGCAAGACGCGGCGGCATTGGCAGAGGCAGCCGGAACTATTCCCTACGAGATTACGTGCAACATCAGCAAGAGAGTTCCGCGGGTTTACTGTCCACATGATTAAAATTACAATGATTAAAATTGACATGATTAAAATTACAACTTGACATAAAATGAACCAAAACATACACTTATTTTATGAATATTTCGACATATACGGTTAAACCGAAACTTCCTCCAGTCCTGAAGCCTTTGGAAGAGATTGCCCGTAATCTCTGGCTTTCATGGAATTATGAAGCGGTTCAGCTTTTTATCAGGCTGGATTATGATGCTTGGGTAAAATCTCAGCAAAGTCCTATTAAAACTTTGGGAATTGTAAGCCAGGAAAGACTCGCGCAGGTCGCCAAAGACGATTCATACCTCGCGGCTCTTAAAGAAGTCTATGACAGGTTCCAGCGATACAAAAAGGGAGACACTTGGTACCGGGGCAGCTACAAGGATGTAGTAGCGTATTTCTCTATGGAGTACGGTATGGATGCGTCCCTGCCCATATATTCCGGCGGTCTTGGGATTCTTTCCGGGGACCACATGAAAACTTCTTCGGATATGGGTCTGCCTCTTGTAGGTGTTGGGCTTTTATACCGGCAGGGATATTTTAAACAAATGCTTAACGCAGACGGCTACCAGCAGGAAAGTTATCCTGAGAATGACTGGTACAATATGCCGGTTGAACGGAAAAACAACAAGGATGGTCACGCGCTGAAAATCTCGGTGGATTTGGCAGGACGGCAGGCTGTAGCGCAAATCTGGGAGGTAAAGGTTGGGCGGGCTTCTCTCTATTTGTTGGATACAAACATAGATGAAAATTCACAGGATATCCGTAATATTACCGCCGCTCTGTACGGCGGGGACAAAGAAACCAGGATGCAGCAGGAAATTTTGCTGGGTATCGGCGGTATCCGCGCTTTGCGGGCATTGGGAATCAATCCTGCGGCTACTCACATGAACGAAGGTCATGCGGCATTCCTTGGGCTTGAGCGGATTCGTGAAATAATGGAAGAAAGAGGATTCTCTTTTGAGGAAGCGCGCGAGGCTGTATGGCCAACCAATATCTTTACTACCCATACGCCGGTTCCGGCAGGAAATGAACGCTTCGATCTGTTTATGATGGATAAATATTTCCGTTCATGGCCGCAGGTACTGGGGATTTCCTGGAAAGATTTCCTTGGTCTTGGCAGGGTTTATACCACCGATGAACGGGAAACATTCTGTATGACAGTCCTCGCTTTAAAGATGGCGGCTTACGCCAACGGCGTTGCCAAGCTGCATGGTGTTGTTTCCCGTGATATGTGGAAAGATATATGGCCGGGACTGCCTATGGACGAAATTCCCATAGGGCATATAACCAACGGCGTTCATCCCCGTACATGGATTTCTTCCGGCATGGTCGATCTTCTTGATCGTTACTTTGGCACTCATTTTGAGGATAAACCCACAGAACTGTCGTTTTGGGAACGCATGGATCGTATCTCCGATGAAGAGTTATGGCGTACCCATGAGAGGCGCCGTGAACGGCTGGTTGCCTTTGTGCGCGATCGTATCCGTGAACAGTACGAGCGAACCGGCGCTGTGGAACGGCGTATGCGCCAGGCAGAAGACGCGCTTTCTCCTTACGCGCTTACGCTTAGTTTTGCCCGCCGTTTTGCCACTTACAAACGGGGCAATCTGCTCTTTAGGGATCCTGAACGTCTTATCCGGCTATTAAAGGACAATGACCATCCTGTACAGTTAATTTTCGCGGGCAAGGCTCATCCCCACGATATGCCCGGCAAGGAACTTATCCGCGAGATAATTCATTTTGCCGAAAAATACGATGTTACAAGCCGTATCGTGTTTGTCGAAAACTACGACATGAATGTTGCCAAGTATTTAACTTCCGGCAGCGATGTGTGGCTGAACACTCCAAGGCGACCAATGGAAGCTTCGGGAACCAGCGGTATGAAGGCAGCAATGAACGGCGTACTTAACTGTTCAATTCTGGATGGCTGGTGGGACGAAGCCTATAACCCCGAGGTAGGATGGTCAATCGGTCACGGCGAACAGTATCTGGACGAGAAGCTTCAGGATGATATTGAAAGCAAGGCTCTGTACGATCTGCTGGAACGGGAGATTATTCCCATGTTCTATCAAAGAGGTCGTGATGGTCTGCCGCGTGAATGGATAAAGCGAATGAAGGAGTGTATGAAACAGATAGGACAGTCCATGTCGTTCCACCGAACGCTGATGGATTATTCGAATCAATTCTACTTTCCGGCGCTCAAGAATTACCGCCGTTTCAGCAAGGATGGTTATGCCGAAGCTAAATCTCTGGCGGCTTATTTCAACAAACTGCAGCAGTCATGGAACAGCCTGAAAATCGTCAAAATTGAATCCAGCGCCAAACCTGTAATGCAGCGCGGCGATACGCTGACAGTTACCGCTTATGTCGATCTTGGCAGTATTTCACCTAACGAATTGATGGTTGAACTTTATCACGGTACAGTGTCGAGCCAGACCAAGGATATTACCGATGCCGTAAAAGCGGAGATGAAATGGCTTAGGTGTGAAGGCGAGCTTAATCTGTATCAGGTTCGTGTGGAATGTCTTAATACGGGTATGCAGGGTCATACGGTGCGTATTTTGCCGAAACACAATGCGCTGGTTCATCCATATCGCAGCGGCTTGATAAAGTGGGCTTAATAGAGAGCAGGTAATAGGCGGCTAAGGTTGCTTCGCTGCTTGTTACCTGATATATAAATAAATGGCAGTATTCCAGAGTTTCGGGTGCGTTGCACTTGTACACCTGCCTTAACAAAACAGGAGTTTTTTATGAACATGTCTTCTTTGCCGCGAAATGGCGGTGTCTCGTCTTTTAAGTATCTTTATGTTGTTTCTTCGTTTTTTGTCGTTGTCCTGATTGTCAGCAATGTCGCTTCATCTGCGAAAATTGTTGACCTTGGGTTTTCTCTCTTTTCTATCCCGCTTGTCTTTGACGGCGGTACTTTGTTGTTTCCCTTGGCGTATGTGCTGGGGGATATACTGACAGAAGTTTACGGGTTCAGGATTGCCAAGCGGGTTATCTGGACGGGGTTCGCGGCGCTGGCTTTTTCCGCGCTGGTTTTCTTTGTTCTTGGGATATTGCCGCCGGAAGCTTTCTGGGAAGCCGAAACCGGAGGCAATGTCGCGTATAACGCCATCCTGGGCGGAATGAGTTATGGCGGCATCGTCTTGGCGAGTCTTACAGCGTACCTTGCCGGCGAATTATCCAACGCGAAGATTCTTTCAAAAATGAAGGTAATAATGAAGGGTCGTATGCTTTGGGTAAGGACTATCGGTTCCAGCCTGGTGGGGCAATTTTTGGACACAATGATTTTTGTGTTCATAGCAACCCTTACCGGAGTTTTCCCGTGGGAGATTTTTTTATCGCTTGTAGTTACGAATTATATTCTGAAATGCGGCATCGAAGCCCTGATAACTCCCCTTACCTATTGGACATCCGCCCTTCTAAAAAAGAAGGAAGGAATAGATGTTTACGACATATAGAGATAATATATTTGGCGTATTTGAAAAAAAGTACAATTTGTACCTTGACGTTTTCCCATGATTTTTACTATTATGGAAGTATCTTATGAATGACGAAGGAGTGTTTTAATGAAAAGAATTGTTATTGTTTTAGTCCTTGCGGCAATTATTGCCACAGGCACAGTTTTCGCGGCGGATCCCCGTCCGAATGGTTTGGGAATTGGCGCCGTATGGGGTTATGCTGGCGGCTGGGGTGGCGGCGGCGGTAATGGTGGCGCGGCTTTAGTTCTTAAGCTCCCTTCTCTTGCTCCATATCTTGGTGTAGATTTGGGCTTTGGTGATGGTTGGTTTTCCATTGGAGCTACCGCAGACTGGAATATGGCAGGCGGGAATCTTGCCTCCGTCTTGGGTTGGTACATAGACCTTGGCGGCTATCTTGGTTTCTGGGCTAGTGATGATGTGTCCAGAGTCAATTTAGGATTTAGGCTTCCCGTTGGCCTTACCATAAAGCCGATTAATATCTTGGATATTTTTGTTGCCTTTGTTCCTTCGTTGGGACTTGGTTTACGTGTATCGGGTGATCATGGCGATAGTCTTCATTTTCCTGCGGGCGGCTGGGGTTTAAACCTGGGCATCCGCCTCTGGCTCTAAAGTATCTTTAACTACGGAGAGTACGCAGGAAAAGAAATTTTCTTTTTCCTCCGTATCCTCCGTGGTTATATTCTTTTCTTCTTTATATCATTCACAAAAAATTTCGTACAATCGTTCAAGATCTTCCATTGAGTAATAGTCTATAAGAATACGACCTGAGTTAAGGTCTCCGTCTATAACAACCTTGGTTCCTAGTCTGCCGATAAACTTTTCCGCCATGGCGTCAACTTCCGGCGGGCGGCTCTTTCCTTTTGCCTTAGTTTTATTCACGTTTAATGCCGATGCCCGCTTTTCCGCTTCCCTAACAGAGAGCTCCCGGGCAAGTATTTCCCTGTACAATTTTTCCCTTAGCCTGGCATCAGTTATAGAAAGTAACGCTCTCGCGTGTCCGGGGCTGACTTTATTATCTTCAATGCTCTTTTGAATTTCTACAGGCAATCGGAGTAGCCGCAGGGCGTTGGCTACAGTAGATCGGTTTTTTCCCATTCGGACGGCAAGCTCTTCCTGGGAAAGATTGGCAAAGTCCATCAGGTTTTTGTAAGCTGCCGCTTCTTCTATCGGGTTTAGATCGCTGCGTTGAATGTTTTCGATAAGTGAAACTTCCAGACGTTTTTGATCGGTGTAGTCGCGAATTATTACCGGGACTGTACCAAGGCCGGCAAGTTTCGCCGCTCGTGTTCTGCGTTCTCCCGCGATTATAATATAGGTGCCGTCTCCAGCGTTCGCGGCGATGATTGGCTGTATAATGCCGTAATTTTTTATTGAGTCTGCCAATTCCCGTAATTCGGTTTCTTCAAAATTTTTCCGGGGCTGCCCGGGGTTGGGAATAAGTTTGCCTATCGGCAGTTGAACAATATCATTTGCCCTGCCTTTTGCGGGCGGGGTTGAAACTAAGGGTTCCGGCGCGGGGGCGACAAAAATATCTTCGTCGTCGTTGTTATCCAGCAGGGCATCCAGACCTCTTCCAAGACCGATTCTACGCGCCATCTTTCCCCCTTTATTTGACCTGCTCAAACCGCCGCAGCAGTTCTTTGGCAAGCGCGCTGTATGCTCTTGCGCCGGGACATTGCGGATCGTAAAGAGAAATCGGCATCCCGTACGAAGGCGCTTCGGACAGCCTTACATTGCGGGGTATGATTGTATTAAGAACTGCGTCCCTGTAAATTGCGCTAACTTGCTTTATTACATCATTGGCAAGCCTGGTTCTGGGGTCGTACATGGTAAAGAAAATGCCGCCAATCTTTAGCGATGGGTTCAGGCCTTTTTGTATTAATTTGGTAGTATGCAGAAGCTGTTTAAGTCCCTCCATGGCGAAATATTCACACTGCATGGGAATGAATACCGAGTCGGCTGCTGCCAGTCCGTTCATTGTAAGTTGTCCCAGACTGGGAGGGCAGTCTATCAGAATAAAATTGTACCTGTTTTTTATTGGCGCGAGGGCCTTTTTTAGAAAGAAATTGCGCTCTTTTTGATCTATAAGTTCCACTGCTGCGCCCGAAAGGTCTGTACTGGCGGGTATTACATCCAGGTTAGCGACATCTGTTTTCTTGATGGCTTCTTCTGGCGAGGCGCTTCCGGAAAGCAACTCGTAGATTCCCGGCTTGGGCGGATTGGCTCCAACGCCGCTTGAAAGGTTTCCCTGCGCGTCAAAATCCACTAAAAGCACAGATTTTCCCGCATCGGCCATAAAAGCGCCGATATTAATTGCCGAGGTAGTTTTCCCAACGCCTCCCTTTTGGTTTACAAAAACACAAATTACTCCCATGTCTTTAGTGTAACAAATGTAGATACACGGTGCAAGCAGGGTGTTGCTGGATTTAAGATTATTTTCGCAAAAATGGATTTAAATTTTGTTTACATGGAGACGAAGTTGGTTCTGGTGCAAGTGGATTATTTACTGTACAGAAATTATGCGGCGGTGATTTCAAGGTGCGTCTTAACTCCTGCGTCTTATGGCTATGTATAACTATACAAGTAATATGAACTATGCCCATGTCTCCGTGAGAACTACTCACTAACAACCGTACTTGCCTGTTTCTTACGGTATATCTCGTTAATTTCTTCGAGCTTACGCCTCGCCAGTTCCTGTCGGATATCCGGCGGCATGGCTTTCAGCATAGACTCATATCGAAGGCGGTATTTCCCATTTTGTTTTTTCGTTTCAGCCAATAATTGATCTGATTCCATTGTTATATTCCTCCACCTCGTTCATATCCGCATCTCGTGCGGAAAAAATTCTAATCAGTTCGTCACGGTAGGTAATTGATACAGTAACAAATCGCCCGTGAACAATGCCTGTAATTGTTCCGGTAACCCTGAACCTGTCCTCATCCACTGAGTTTTCCTCATCATATATTTCAATTGAAAACGGATCGTCAAATACCCCTGTCGCTTCCTCAAAGCCGATTCCGTGTTTTTTTTTGTTCAGTTCATTTTTCTTATTGTTCCAAACATATTTGTCTCTGTAGATCGTAAATTCGGCGTTCATTATATTATTTTACGTTATTTTCCCGTCAGAGTAAAGCGCCGTTAGTGTCTGTCCATGAAGTCGGTTACTTTATGAACAGCCTCTAGTTAATAAGAGCGACCTTGACAGCCATATGGGAGGCAGATTAGTTGTCCTCATTAAGTACCACATAAAAGCACCTGCACAAAAAAACCCGCGTTGCCAATTTGTAAAAAAATTGAAAAAAAAATTCCGCGAAAGGAAAGCACCAGACATCTGCGCGCCTATATATGTATGTAACTTTTTGACAAGTTACATATATCTTTTCCCGGTCGTTCAGCAAGGCGGCTGGCAGCAGGAGTTGAAAATGAAAATTAAAGAACAAGCTCAAACGGACGGACTGGATATCCAGCCAAACAGGGAACACAAAAGCAGCGTTTTTTCCATGCTTTTCAGTAACCCGGACATCTTAAGGGAACTCTACTCGGCTATCGAAGGGGTTAATCTGCCGCCGGATATACC
>Ga0099364_10006917_pt1 | contig 16367 bp, 11 predicted proteins | sample TergutTh196P3_FD_73070 | JGI IMG/M metagenome (GOLD analysis project Ga0099364, IMG submission 73070) | Microcerotermes parvus P3 segment gut microbial communities from Pointe-Noire, Republic of the Congo - Th196 P3 | ecosystem: Host-associated > Arthropoda: Insects > Digestive system > Gut ...
AATATAGCCGACCGATTCGCGCACCGCTATTACAGCGAAATAACCGTTGGCATTGACTTTACCGCCCGCGACCTGCAAAAACGCTGCAAAGAAAAGGGGCTTCCGTGGGAAATTGCAAAAGCGTTCGACAACTCGGCGGCTATAGGGCGTATGTTGCCCAAAAGCGCGTTTGCCGATGTAAATGCAGTAAATTTTCATTTGGATATTAACGGCGTAACCGTGCAAAAAGGCAATACCAAAGATATGATTTTCACTATTGACCAAATTATTGCCGATGTTTCCAAATATTTTACGCTAAAAATAGGCGATTATATATTTACGGGTACGCCGCACGGCGTAGGTCCTGTAAAAATTGGCGACCATTTGCAGGCGTATCTGGAAGGCGCATTGGTATTGGATTTTTGGATAAAATAACGTTAAAAAACGAAGCTGAAATATCATGCAAAGGCGTAATTTCATAAAAAATACTTTTTTAGTTGGCGGCACACTGTCGCTACCGTTTTCTGATACGGGTTTGTTTGCCCAGACAGCGACTGATATACCTCGCGCGGCAAATAATTTCAAAAAATCAATCATGTGGGGTACTGTTCGTATTGAAGGCTCTGTACTCGACAAGTGCATAGCAGTAAAAGAGGCGGGATTTCAAGGCATTGAGCCGGAAAGCCACATGAGCCGACAGGAAGTTTTAGACGCTACAAAAGCCACAGGATTGGAAATTAGCGATGTGTGTTGCTCAACGCATTGGCGCATACCATTATCCGACCCAGACGCCGCAGTAAGACAGGAAGCCGTAGAAGAAATTATTGTCGCCCTTGAAGACGCTCACGCGTACGGTACTGATGCAATACTGTTAGTTCCCGGAATAGTAAACGAAAACGTGAGTTATGATGAATGTTGGAACAGAGCCGTTGAAGGTATAAATAAATTGATACCTGTAGCCGAAAGGCTAAAAGTAAAAATTTGCATCGAAAACGTATGGAACAATTTCATAATGAGTCCGATAGAAGCAAAATGTTTTGTAGACCAATTTAACAGCGATTACGTAAAATTTTATCTCGACTGCGGAAACATTTTGATATACGGTTGGCCCGAACAATGGATAAGAATAATGGGCAACCGCATAGAACGTATTCATTTAAAGGAATTTAGCAAACAAAAAGCCAATCAAGTGGGGCTTCGAGCAGGATTTGACACGGCGCTTACAGAAGGCGATGTGAACTGGGCAAAAGTGATGGAATCTGCGCGCAGCAATTATGATAATGTATGGCTCACAACCGAGCAGGGAAGCAACAGAACGCTCGAAGATTTGCAAGATTTAAGCAGACGTTTTGACAAGATCCTTGAAATGTAGATTACGCTTTATCAAAAGCGCCCAAAAAACAATTTCAGGACTTAATCATTTCAACGCTTCGGCGAATAAATTTGTTCAATTCTTCGCCTTTGAGCATATTGTTTGCCAAAAGCGCAAGGTCTATTAATTGACCTGCAAGCGGGTTGCTCTTGCCGTATTCAGCCAGCACATTCTTTTTATCGTCGAGGATTTTTTCTTCTTTGTTTTCCAAATCTTCGCGTTTATCTTTTTGCGCCTGCTCTATTTCTTCATCTTTCTTGTCTTTAAGTTGTTCGCGCAGAGCGGTTAGTTCTTTGCTTACAGGCTCAAGTTCGTCGGCTATTGATTTGAGTTTTTCGTTCAGGTCGGCGTCTTTTTCGGCAATTAGTTTTTTCACTAACGGATGGTCGGTGTTCACTACCAAATTGAAGTTGTCGGGCATAGTACCGTAGAAATTCATTCCGCCGCCTCCGCCAAGCGCCGACATATCTTTCATACGCCGCATAAATTCCGATTGAGTTATCACCATAGGCTGCGCCTGTTCGCCCATACCCTCGTAGGTTACGTAGAAATGCCCAGCCGACGACGGCGTCAGCGGATTGAAAACTTCGCGCATATCGTCCTGTTCGGATTGCGGAAGGGTGGTCGAAAGATGGTCGTCCTTCTGTATCAGGCGGTCAATAACATTCGAGTCCACGCGGGCAAACTGTATATCGCTGTTTTTGCCTTCAACGAAATTGACAAAATGAACGTCCAACTGTCCGTCTAAATTCAATACATCGTAGCCTTTGTTTTTTGCCGCCTCAATGAAACTGAACTGCGCCTGTACATCGGTGGCGTAGAGATATATAACTTTCTTGTCCTTGTTGGTCTGCTCGCCCTTCACCAATTTATTATATTCGTCGAGCGTAAAGTATTTTTCATCGGTATTTTTCATCAGAGCGAATTTTTCGGCGCGTTCTGCGAATTTTTCTTCCGTAATCATGCCATATTCGATGAATAACTTCATGTTGTCCCATTTTTTTTCAAATTCGGAACGGTCTTTTTTGAAAATTTCTTCTAAACGGTCGGCTACTTTTTTAGTGATGTGGCTCGAAATTTTCTTTACGTTTGTATCGCTTTGCAAATAACTGCGCGACACGTTAAGCGGAATATCGGGCGAATCGAGTACCCCGTGCAGCAGGGTAAGAAAATCGGGGACGATACCCTCTACCGAATCGGTTACAAACACTTGATTGCAATACAGTTGTATCTTGTTTTTCTGAAATTCGATGTTGGTTTTTATTTTTGGGAAATACAATATTCCCGTCAGGTTGAACGGATAGTCCACGTTCAGATGAATGTAGAACATCGGGTCTTCCTGCATCGGATACATGTCGCGGTAGAACTTCATGTAGTCTTCGTCTGTGAGGTCGGCAGGTTTGCGCGTCCACAGCGGGGTTGTTTCGTTGATGATTTTATTCTTGTCGGTTTCAACCTGTTTGCCGTCTTTCCATTCTTTTTCCTTGCCGAAGGCTATCTCTACGGGCAAATAACGGCAATATTTGCGCAGCAATTCTTCTATGCGATTTTCTTCGAGAAACTCGCCCGATTCGCTGTCAATATGCAGAATAATTTCAGTGCCGCGCTCGGTTTTGTCGCAGTCTTCTATTTGATATTCAGGACTTCCATCGCACGTCCATTTAACAGCCTTCGCGTCTTCCTGATATGAGAGGCTTCGTACTTCTACCTTTTTCGATACCATAAACGTAGAGTAAAAACCAAGCCCGAAATGACCGATAATACTCTGGTCTTTATATTTCTTGATGAACTCGTCGGCGCTCGAAAACGCTATCTGGTTGAGATACTTGTCCATCTCGTCGGCGGTCATGCCGAGTCCACGGTCGGTAATTTTCAGTTTACCGTCGTCAATGGCGATGTTTATTGTCAGGTCGCCGAGTTCGCCCTTAAACTCGCCGCTTGATGCCAGCGTTTTAAGTTTTTGAGTTGCGTCAATAGCGTTCGACACTATTTCGCGAAGAAAAATCTCATGGTCGGAATAGAGAAATTTCTTAATTATCGGAAAAATATTTTCGGTGGTTACACCAATAGTTCCTTTTTGCATATATTTTTATTTTTTAAGATTTGACAAAATTTATAAAATATTTAGTAAACAAAACAAGTGCCATCATTAATGTAACTGACATTTTGGCAGGTTTTTTCATAAGTTTTTTTGCACCATTTTTCATTTAAAGTTGTATCTTTGCATTTTTTTTGCGTGACATGAATTATATTCAAAGAAAGGGCAAGCATTTGTTTGTCGAGCAATTTAACAGGTGTTTTTTAGAAGCGCTACGTTCAGCGTTTCCGGTTATATTTTTCATACTTATACTTGGTTTCACCATCGTGCCTATGCCTGTGGATTTGGGTTTTATGTTTGTGGTAGGCTCCGGATTAATAATTGCTGGTATAGCCGTTTTTACAATGGGCGCCGAGATGGCAATGACGCCTATGGGCGATGCTTTGGGCGATTTTATAGTGAAAAAGCACAAATTATGGTTTTTGGTTATTATGGGTCTGATTTTAGGCTTTATAATAACTATTGCCGAGCCGGGTCTAATCGTATTAACAGACCAAGTAACAGCCATACCCTCGCTTATACTTATAGCAACTGTTGCCGTAGGAGTTGGCGTTTTCCTTGCAATAGGTTTTTTACGCGCTGTTTTTGATATTCCGCTAAAATATATAATTCTTGCGTTTTATGGGGTTTTATTCGTTATAGCGCCTTTTGTTCCTGATACTTTTTTGCCCATAGCGTTTGATTCCGGCGGAGCAACCACCGGCGCTATGACCGTTCCGTTTATCATGGCGTTAGGGGTAGCCATTGCGAAAAATAACGACAAGTCAGACAGTTTTGGTCTTATCGCCATTTGCTCCATTGGTCCTATTTTGGCAGTAATGGTTTTGGGACTGATATATACGCCCGATGGCGGCTACTATCGTTCTTTTGTTATTCCAACAATGGAAGACACGGGTGAAGTAAGAACTCAATTTTTAAATTCCATGCCCGCTTATTTACGCGAAGTCAGTTTTTCGCTTTTGCCGATAGTTCTGCTTTTCAGCGCGTTAAAAATTTATGCTGCTAAAGCCCTGCGTGTTGGACCATTACGAATGTTGCAAATTGTTGTAGGTGTTTTTCTTACATTTAGTGGATTAGTTTTATTTTTAATGGGCGCAAATGTTGGTTTTTTGCCAACAGGTAATTATTTAGGGCAATATTTGTCAAAGCCCGAATATATTTGGTTGTTAATACCAATTGGCTCTATTATTGGTTTTTTTCTGATTTCGGCAGAGCCGGCTATACATGTCTTGAATAAACAAGTTGATGATGTTACCCATGGAGCCATTTCCAAAAAAGCCATTGGTCTATCATTAGCAATTAGCGTTGCGATTGCTGTTGGACTTGCTATGTTTCGTGTGTTCACCCATATTCCGATTATGTGGATATTATTGCCCGGATATGCAACTGCTATTGGTCTGTCTTTTTGGACGCCTAAAGATTTTACATCTATTGCCTTTGACGCCGGAGGAATAGCGTCAGGTCCATTAACTTCTGCTTTCCTAGTGCCTTTAACAATAGGAGCTTCCACAGCAACAGGCGGAAATATACTTACCGATGCTTTCGGACTTATTGCTATAGTAGCATTGACGCCACTAATTACTGTTCAAATATTAGGATTGCGATATAAAAATACTAAAAAATGTTAAATATTTTGGTGATATTGAAATATTTATTTATTTTTGCCGTTGAAAAAATGTAGAATTTAATTTTTTTGAATGTCGAAAAATAAATTTAAGTTTGATCCGGAAAAGCTGAAGTACGTAAAAGTACGCAAGAGCCTTAAAAGAACAGTAGCAATGGCGTTTACATTTTTTACTGCAACTGTGGCTGTTGCGATATTGTATTACTTCATATTTGCGCAGTTTTTTTCAACGCCAAAGGAACGCGTTTTGTTGTATGAAATCAATAAGATGGAGGAAAATTTTGCTATTTTGTCAAATAATCTTTATCAAATTGAAGATGTTTTGGCAGACATTCAGCAACGTGACAGTAATATTTACAGGGCGATTTTTGAGTCGGAGCCTGTTCAACTTTCTGTTATGCGAGCAGGTTTCGGAGGCGTAAACCGTCGCGAAACGCTGGAAAGTTTCTCAAACAACGAATTGATGGCAGAAAATACAATCCGTACCGAAAATTTGTTGAAACAGTTACGAACGCAATCGAGTATGATAAGTGAGTTGATGGAAACAGTTCGCGGACGATCCGACCAATTACAGTATTATCCGTCAATACAGCCTATTATCAACGAGGATCTTACACATACTGCGGCTGGTTTTGGTATGCGAATGCACCCTATCTATCGAACTCAACGCTTTCACAATGGCATTGATTTTGCTGCGCCTGTAGGCACGCCTGTTCGGGCTACCGCCAACGGCGTAGTTTCTGAAGCCACGCAAAACAGCGCGCAGGGCGGCAGAGTGGTTATTGACCATAGAAACGGCTTCAGAACAGTTTATTCAAGTTTGGAAAGATTTAACGTTAGAGTGGGACAAAGAGTTAGCCGTGGCGAATTAATAGGAGCAACAGGAAATCCGGGTATGTCCACTGCGCCGCATTTACACTATGAGGTGCATAAAAATGGTAGTCCAATAGATCCTGTAAATTATTTTTTCGCAGAACTGTCGCCTGCCTCATTTGCGCGAATTCGAGACTTGTCAAACCTCGGAAGAACTTTCGATTAAAAATTAAACTTTAAACCTGAAACCTAAAACTTTAAACTAAATACAATGGCAAAAATAAAATATCGTTACAATCCTGAAACATTAAGTTACGATGCAATAACAGTAACCGCAAAAGAGCGATTAATTAAATGGGGAAAAATGTTTGTTGCAAGCATAGTGATTTCTGTGGTTTATTTTGCGATTTATTCCCGTTTTTCTGATACCCCAAAGGAGCTTACATTAAATAACAAGCTTTATTCGCTAAAATTTGACTATCAAATGTTAATGCAGGATTTATATAATGTAGATCTGATACTTGCCGACATTCAAAAACGCGATGATGATATTTACCGTACTATCCTTGAAGCGCAGCCTATTCCCGCGTCTATTCGACAAGCCGGTTTCGGCGGAGTAAACCGTTACGAGCATTTGGAAGGATTCGATAATTCAAATATAATGATAGCCGCATCAAGACATACGGATATTATTTTGAAGCAGTTATATGTTCAATCTCTATCTTATGACGAGTTGATTGACAGGGTGGTATTAACGGAACAAATGAACAATTCGCGTCCTGCAATAATGCCTATTGCATATAAAGATTTGAGAAATATGGGGAGATATGGTTGGCGAGAGGAGCATCCTGTATGGCGCGATGGTAGAATGCATAGAGGAATGGATTTTTCGGCAATCGCCGGTACGCCTATTCATGCTACGGGCGATGGAACAGTGGTATCGTCGGAATGGATGGGCGGATACGGCTGGACGGTCGTTATAGACCATGGCTTGGTGGGTTATCATACGCTTTACGCACACATGCAAAGGAAAGGAATAGATGTGGGTACGGAAGTGAAACGCGGACAAGTGATAGGTCGTGTCGGCAATACAGGGGATTCCACAGCGCCGCATGTTCATTACGAAGTTCACAAAAACGGATACAGAAATCATGTTAATCCTATTCGTTATTTCTATATTGACTTCTCGCATGACGAATATATGCAGTTGATAGAACAGGCGCAAAACAGTGATGAAGTCTTTGAAGATTGGGATTTATCTGATGATTCTGATCCCTATGATTTAGAACCTCCCGATGATCTTGAATTAGACGATATTATAATTCTCGACGAGATTGATTTATAAATTCTAAGCGCCTTGGCTGAAACATCAAAACTATATTACAGCATTAGCGAAGTAGCCGCCATGTTTGGCGTTAATACCTCGCTAATACGGTATTGGGAAAAGGAATTTGACATAATAAAACCCAAAAAGAATGAAAAGGGAAACCGCCTTTTTACTCAACAGGATATTGACAACATTGCATTAGTCCACCATTTTGTTAAGGAGCGTCGCATGACATTGGAGGGCGCCCGTCAAAAAATTAAGGGAAACCGCGATGATGCGGAGCATAATTTGCAGGTTATTCAGTCGCTAAAAAAAATACGAAAAACGCTGTTGGAAATAAATGACAATCTTACAGCCTTATCCAGCCATCATCAGTAATATTTATTGTCTGTTCGGGAAAATCAGTTCTCGTGAGGTTTCTTATCACTGAAATAACGCGTCCCGAAGGGTCATATCGCGGATTACGGTCGTCGTTTGGTTGAATGGTAGGCGTTATATGAGCCTTGATAAAACGTCCGTCGCGAGTTGTGAAAATACGAAAAATAGGCGCTATACCGTTTACGTCCTGCACATTAACACGTCTGAAAGTACTAAAATTGCCCATACTGTATGCAATAAAACGGTCTTTGTATATCTCTACGGCACGTGTAACATGCGGACCGTGACCAAGCAGAATATCGGCTCCTGCGTCAATCATACTGTGTGAAAATTCGTAAACATTACCGCGATTTTCGCCGAGATAGGTTTCATTTTGGCGCGTTACGTTCTGGTATGCTCTGCCTTCGGCTCCTGCATGAAACGAAACAATAACTATATCGTTTCGTGCTTTCAGTTGGCGCACCATTTCCTGTGCCGCAGGGATATTTCTCACGTCAACTGTTCCAATGTTTGGCGCAAAGGCGCAAAAACCGTATCGCACGCCGTCAATAACAAATTCAGACGTAGGACAACTCAAAAGACCGGCAAAGTGTATTCCTGCATCACTCAACGTTTGCACGGTTGATGTGCGTCCATGATCGCCATAATCGCCTACATGATTATTGGCTATACTGATAAGATTAAATCCCGCATCAACAAGACAGTTAACATACGAAGTCGGCATACCGAAGACGTAACATACATCGGGATTATTACATCTTTTAGCTCCTGTATTTGAATCGGTAAAAACCCCTTCAAGATTTCCAAAAACTATATCGGCATTGGCAAAATATTCTTTTACCATGCTGAACGACCTGCTGCAATCATCGTTGGGCGGCAGGAACTCGCGATTGGGATAAATTGTTCCCATCATAATGTCGCCCACGGCAACCACCTGTATCGTGTCTTTTGAATTGGCAGCAACGGCTTCATCGGCAATCTCAACAGGGTGAACTACTGTTTCGTCAATGTCGGCGGAAACGCTCGCATTGGCGGAAACGCCTAATATAAGAGCCATAGCCGCAACTCCAATCAACAAAAATACGGCAACAAAAGAAATAAAACGATTCATAATTACAATTATGTTAAAATTTGCCACAAAAATAGTATGATTTTTTAATTATTCCAAATTTCTTTGTATTATTTTTCGCACAAAGATAAAACAAATTTCTTTATTTCGTGTACAGTTTCAACAATACAAAAAAACCAATATTTCAATTTTGGCGCTTGATTTTTCATTTTTTTTTAGAGTGAATACGTAAACCCTAACATAGCGTTGAAACGGTGAGACGGATAAAAATTCCAGCGTTCATATCCTTCTTTTCCTGTAAGAATGTTGAGTTTCAGGAAAAATGAAAGGCTGTTTGTATAACGGTATTCGGCTCCAATGTTAAATGCCGTCACGCTATTGATAAGGCGCGGGGCGCCTTCAATATATTCGTATTCGTCGCTTTCAGCGTTTAACTCTAAATCAAACATTTTTGCGTAACGTTTTCCTATGCACATCACATCAAGATTAACAATAATTTTGTTGCGAAGATTGTATTTAGCAAAGGCGTCAAAGGTAAATTCCGGCTTGTGCCATGGGTGACTTTCATTAGTAACGTTGTAATGGAAATAATTTGCCTTTATTCCTAGATCAACGCTTTCAACAGGGTTGAAGTACAGTTCGCCTTTGAAATTGAAAGTGGTCATATTTTCATTAATTATATCGAAATGATTTTGAATCGGCGAAAAATTAAAATCGTTTACGAAAAAATATTCCTTGCGGGTATCTGTATAATTGACACGCAGGTAATATGACAACTTGGAGGTAATTGTACCTTTTATGCCTGCGTACAAGTGCCATGGAACTTCTGAAATAGGCGTTACTGCTCCGGGCGTAATGAATGGGTTTTCTGTAACTATATCGCGAAATGTGTTGGGGCGCAAATAACCGTCAACTCCCAAAAACGGAATAAAGAGATCTTTTAGCAGCGTGAATTGAAACTCAATTGCCGGATACAATTTAACCCGCGTGTTGCCGTCGCCTTCTTTGAATACGGCAACGCGCCCTCCTACCTTCATGCGTACGCTGTCGTTGTCTAGCATAAACCATGGATTAATATCAAAAGCAAAATTTTCGTTAAAAGTTTCAAAATCATTACTACGGTTGAAAACGTCTAAATTGATGTTGCCGCCAAACATATTATTGTCTAACTGCATCTTGAAATTAAAGGCATTTTCGCGAAATTTTTCTTCATTATCATTGTCTTGTGAAAATTTGTTACCGGCAAATTCGTAGCCTAACTTCACATCATAATTTAACTGATTTGTTCTGAAATGCGATGAACGGATTCCTATATTAGCATCGGCAAAGGTATAACGTTTTCTAAAATTTCCTCTGTTATCGCGTGTGAAAACAACATCAATGGGGGTTTTCACGTATTCTCCAGAATTGTCCAAAACATACTCATACGCATTGGTATTGTATCCATAATTATAGGCTGTTTTGCCTGCTACGCCCAAATCGCCGTAAAGTATTGAATTGTTTCGGAAAAATCTTTGTCCGAACAGTTTTAAGGATACATCGCTGTATCCGGCGTATGATTTTTCGTTATTATTGAGTTTTACGTCACCTTCCGCGCTGTCTAAACGAAACAGCGCCCCTGCTGCATACTCTCTGTTTCGTACCGTATTGACGGCTATTTCTGTTAATAAAGTCGGTTTAGGCAGCCCCCCGCCAACTTTGATATGACCGTTATACAGTCTTTTTTGCGGAATTGGCTCCAACCTTGCCGGAGCAATAGGAGTAACGTCAAACCGCGTATCAATACGCCGCGACTGTATAGAATAATCAAACGAGGGTCTGATATTGAACGAATCTCTCAAATTGGGCAACGAGGTGATTTTCTGCGCGTCCATTACAGACGGCTCATAAGGGCGCACCAAAATCAACTGCCTGTTGAGATCCTGCGCGGTAGCAGCAATGAGCGATACGTAACTTATTGTGATGAAACTCAATACTATATTTTTAAAATTCATGTCTGTATATTGAAAGGTTATAAGTGTTATTTAAACTGTAAATTGTCGTATATACCTCTCCCCCAACCCCTCTCCATAGGAGAGGGGAGAAGTACAGAAAAGCGCTGAAAGACCATCAGCAATTTCGAGTGCTAATACCCCTCTCCTATGGAGAGGGGCAGGGGGAGAGGTTATTGATCGTAATTGCGTCATAATAAGATTTACTTAACATTAGTTATTTGCATATTAAACTATTTTCGATATTGCATCAATAAACGCTTCAGCCGAAGCCGTTACCACATCGGTATTTGCTGAAAAACCGTAGTAGATATTTCCCTTGTTTTCTACCTGAATATGAACTTTTCCAATGTCGTTGCTACCGCGCGTAACCACCTGAACAAGATACTCTTCAAGCGTCACTTTTCGGTGAATAAGTTGGCGAATAGCATTGAATGAAGCGTCCACCGGACCGCTGCCGGACGCTGTGGCAGTACAAATTTCGCCGTCAATGTTTAGTTGCACCGTAGCCATCGGGATACTCGACTTTCCGCACACTACCTGCAAAAATTTAAGTTTTACACGGCGTTTCATTTCGGTTTGCCCAACGCCTACAATCACGCGCAAGTCTTCGTCTGAAATATCCTTTTTGCGGTCGGCTAATTTCAGGAATTTGCTATATACATCGTTCAATTCTTCAACGCTCAATTTATATCCAAGTCGTTCTATATGATGGCTTAAAGCGTGTCGTCCGCTGCGGGCTGTCAGAACAATAGACGATTCGTTGATACCCACGTCGGCAGGATCCATTATTTCGTAACTTTCGCGATTTTTCAGAACTCCGTCCTGATGAATACCCGACGAGTGCGCAAAAGCGTTGCGTCCTACCACCGCCTTGTTGGGCTGTACGGGCATACGCATCAGCGTTGAAACAAGCCGCGAAGTGCGGAATATATGTTGCGTATTAATATCGGTATATACCGGAATATCTTTACGGCTTTTAATCGCCATTACCACCTCTTCAAGGGCTGTATTTCCGGCTCTTTCGCCAATACCGTTGATAGTGACTTCCGCTTGTCGCGCGCCGTTGTGAACTCCCGAAATTGTGTTAGCCGTTGCCATGCCCAAATCGTCGTGGCAATGAACTGAAATTATGGCTTTATGTATGTTTTTTACGTTTTCAACAAGGTAACGAATTTTGCCGCCGTATTCATCGGGCGTGCAATATCCGGTAGTGTCGGGAATGTTCACCACAGTGGCGCCCGCGGCAATCACCGCTTCAATCACTCTTGCAAGATATTCATTTTCGGTGCGTCCAGCGTCTTCCGCGTAAAATTCTACGTCTTCAACGTATTTTTTGGCATATTTTACGCAATCAATGGCGCGTTGTAAAACCTCGTCCTGCGTAGAATTAAACTTATGCGTTATGTGATACCACGAAGTGCCAATCCCTGTGTGGATACGCTTGTTTTTTGCGTAATGCAGAGCGTCGGCGGCAACGTCTATGTCTTTTTCTACGGCGCGGGTAAGCGCGCAAATAGTGGGACGCGTAATAACTTTCGATATTTCAACAATCGAATTGAAATCGCCAGGGCTTGAAATCGGAAAACCCGCTTCAATAATATCAACTCCCATATCATCGAGAGCCTTTGCTACTTCTATTTTTTCCAGCGTGTTCAGCTGGCAACCCGGCACTTGCTCGCCATCGCGAAGCGTAGTGTCGAAAATATACAGTTTTTCGTTCATGTTTTATTTTTAACTCAATTTAATGCGTATCAAATGTTGAAATTTTTTGCAAAGATAAACATTTTTTTCAAAAATATTAAAAATTATTTTTATCTTTGTGCGGCAAAAAAAACATACATATTATAATACATGGAAAATGGATCCACGAAACCACAGAAAGGTTTCTTCAGTTTTATAGAAAGGACGGGCAATGCCTTGCCGCATCCAGCCATACTGTTCGCGTTGTTCGCAGTAGGTACTTTAGTGTTGTCAACTATTGGTTGGCTGTTGAATTGGAATGGCGTACACCCCGTTACGGGCGAGCAAATTGAAACTATCAATTTGATTTCGCGAGATGGCATTCATCGTATCATTCTCGAAATGGTGACAAATTATACAGGTTTCGCGCCGTTAGGCATCGTTATGGTGGCATTGTTGGGAATTGGCGTAGCCGAAACCAGCGGATTGATTAAAGCGGCAATTAACGCTATGTTAGTCAAAACGCCGGAAAAATCTATTACCTTTATGATAGTTTTTACGGCTATTATCTCCAATGTGGCGTCCGATTTGGGCTATATATTGATAATTCCGTTGGCAGGCGCTATTTTTCACTCGATAGGCAGAAATCCTATCGTGGGGATGTCGGCGGCATTCGCAGGCGTGAGCGGCGGTTTCAGCGCAAACTTAATCATAGGTACTATTGACCCGCTGTTGGCTGGGCTTTCTACCGAAGCGGCGCAAATTATTGACCCCGATTACTATGTGTTGCCCACGGCGAATTACTATTTCATGGCAGTTTCTACATTTGTTATAGTAATCACAGGCGTTTTGGTAACAGTAAAATGGATTGAGCCGCGTCTGGGAAAATATACCGGCGACGTAGAGCGCGAAGAAATAGTGCAGCCTACCGATTTAGAGAAAAAAGGATTGAAAAAAGCCGGATACGTTTTCCTGTTTTGGTTTGTTCTTATTGCAGCGTGTTTGATTCCCGAAAACGGTATTTTGCGCGGCAACGATGGCAGCGTTTTGCAATCGCCTGTTTTAAGAGGGTTTATTTCCCTGCTGTTCTTAATAACCGGTACTGCTGGAATAGCATACGGTTACACGGTTGGCAAGTTCAAAAAGCCCGACGACGTTATCAACGGTATGAACGACAGTTTTAAAACCCTTGTTGCGTATCTTGTTTTAGTGTTTTTTGCGGCGCAGTTTGTAGCGTGGTTTCGCTGGAGCAATCTGGGGCTTTTGATGGCTATAAACGGAGCCGATGTGCTGCAAAGCGCAAATATTGGGCTGATACCTTTGGTTATTATATTTTGTTTATTTGCTGCATTTTTGAACCTTTTCATAGGCAGCGCATCGGCAAAATGGGCAATTATAGGACCTGTATTTATTCCCATTTTCATGCTTTTAGGATATTCTCCCGAACTTTCGCAAGCGGTGTATCGCGTGGGCGACAGCGTTACAAATATCATTACCCCTATGATGAGTTATTTCGCGCTGATTATTGTCTATTATCAAAAGTACGACAAAAAGGCGGGAATAGGAACGATTATGGCGTGTATGATACCCTATTCAATCGCTTTTTTCATCGTGTGGATGATTTTGCTTATAGGCTGGATTATGCTTGAAATACCGTTAGGACCGGGTAGTCCGATGTTTTTTGGAGTGTGAAAATTATAGCGTTGTAGGCAATGCAGTGCAGTGCAAGCGCGAAAGATTAGCGTAGCACTTGAGAAGGACAACAAAGACGGCGTATAAAGATTTGATAAATAAAAGTAATATGAAAAAAGTAAATATTTTTTTGACAATTCTCTTTTTGACGGCAGGTTGCAGAGGAAACAGACAGGCGGATATAGAAAATGAAGGCTTAATCACCGTTGACGTTAGTAGAAGTTACCCACAAAAGGAACTGATACTTCAGGACTTTATGGATGTAGAATACATTGTGTTAGAAACCGATGGGGAGTTCTATACTCAGGGAGTGGTACAAACATTCGGCGAGGATATAGTAGTTGTAAAAAACAGACTTAACGATGGTGACATTTTCATCTTTGACAAAAATGGAAAAGGGTTAAGAAAATTTAACCGTTTGGGACGAGGCGCCGAAGAATACACATTCATTTCATGGATTGCTCTTGATGAAGACAACAACGAAATGTTTGTCAGCGACAATATGACAAGAAGAATTTTGGTGTATGATTTGGACGGTAAATATAAAAGAAGTTTAAAACAAATGGAAGGAAGAGGTTCTTATAATGGAGGATTCAATTTCAACAATGATTATTTGATATGCTATGATAACTTTTCTCCCAACGCTGATGAAGAAATTCGCAGAAATTCATTTTTCATTGTATCTAAACATAATGGTATTATTAAGGAAATGGAAATTCCAGTTAAAAAGAAAATATCAACGGTAATGAATGTTCAATACGACCGACCTCTTGCCATCGGACCTCCTAATTGTCTTATAACACCTTACCAAAGTAATTGGATATTAACAGAGCCTTCGTCTGATACTGTGTATATATACATGCAGGATGAAAGTATGCAGCCTTTTATTGTTAGAACCCCGTCCGTACAATCTATGGAACCCGAAATTTTTCTTTTTCCGGGTGTTCTTACCGACCGTTATTACTTCTTGCAAACCATAAAAAAAGAATGGGATTTTGAAAGATTCACAGGACTACCAAGTACTGATTTGTTGTACGACAGACAGGAAAAGACGATATTCAAAACTGTTGTTTACAATGGTGATTATAGCAATGAAAAACTTGTCAATATGTTTCAGGATAGTGTAAATGATAAAATCGCCTTCTGGCAAAAAATTGAAGCCGACGAACTTGTAGAAGATTTCAAAAATGGGGTACTAAAAGGACGATTGAAAGAAATTGCTGCGGGAATAGAAGAAGAATCAAATCCAGTGATTATGTTGGTGAAATACAAGAAATAAACACTGCCTACAACTGGCGGTTTACCTTCGGCAACCCGCTCTGACGTTATCGGCAATGCGTGAGAGCGCTGTGGAAAAAACGAAAACGACAGAGTAACAGAATATCACAAACCCGACAATAAAGTAACAACTTCTGCGTTATTTCTCAAAATATCGTAAATATGATTGACCCATACACCTTTATCAGCGTCGTTACCACAAGCGTAGTATTCTTTGTCTTGGGGGTACTTTTACTGTTTTTGGATATACCCGAAAGCCCCTTGTTAGGCAATTATCGCAGAGCGCGTAAGATGATGGCTTGCGCCTATCTGTTTTTTGTGGGCGTCAATATTGCAGAATTATTGTTCAGCGATGCATCGGGACAGGACGTTGGGCTGATGCAGACAATTTTTCTTGCAATAGCCGTTTCGCAGGCGTTGCTGTTCACTTTGGCGTTGATGGCGCTGTTGGAAGTCAGGTTTCCCGGCAGGCGGTTTATAGTCCGCGAAGCGTTGCCTGTAGTTTTGTTTATTGGCGCTATTTTTGCGGTTTATGCCGTTGCGTCCGAGCGTGTTTTTGCTGTGGCGTTTTATCTGTTTTCGGGGCTGTATGCGTTGTTGTTGTGGCGATATACACGAATGTTCCTTGCTGTTTACAGGCAGTTTCACGCGAAAATGGACAACTATTTTTCCGATTATGAAGCCGAACGTATGCGATGGGTTGTGTTTTCGTTTTTCGCCGCGCTGACAATAGGCGTGATGGCGCTGCTGACTGCCGTATTCGTTTCTGCGCTTGTAGCAACGCTGTTTGCGGTGGTTTTCATTATTTTTTACTTATGGTTTGCTATACGGTTTATGAACTATGCTACGCGGTTTCATACAATCGAAAACGCATTGGACGACCTTACGGAAAATGAGATGGCGCAGGAAATTGAGGAAACAGCCGACGAAACGCCAACCGAGCCAAACGCATTTGCGGCTCTGGAACAAGGTATAGCGCAATGGGTAGCCGAAAAAGGTTTTACCAAACAGGGAATTACGCTCGACCAACTGACTGCACTGCTGTTCACCAATCGTTCCTATC
>Ga0099364_10006918_pt1 | contig 16366 bp, 15 predicted proteins | sample TergutTh196P3_FD_73070 | JGI IMG/M metagenome (GOLD analysis project Ga0099364, IMG submission 73070) | Microcerotermes parvus P3 segment gut microbial communities from Pointe-Noire, Republic of the Congo - Th196 P3 | ecosystem: Host-associated > Arthropoda: Insects > Digestive system > Gut ...
CGTTAATGCTGAAAATTCCCAATTATACCGTAAAAACGATGTATTGGGAATACATGGAAAACATCATTTTGGAGCGCAATCCCGATATGTCATACAACCCAAGCCTGATACGCGAAGGATTGACGTCATTGGCATATGATGGCGATTACGAGCCTTTTTTCAATACTTTTCAGCAAAAATTTTTGTCCCAAATTTCAACCCAAGACATGAAAGACTTTTCTGAAAAACACGTTAAGTTAATGTTGTTGAACATTTTATTTCAATCAAATTACTATCTGTCTCTTTCCGAAACCGAAAACTCGCAAGGTTATACCGATATCTATCTGCAACGTCGCGATTATTTGTACCCAAGAATAAAAACCGACTGGGTTTGGGAACTGAAATACGTCAAACAAGCCGACGCCAGAAAAGAATCGTTGATTGAAGCAAAGAAAAAAGAAGCGCGTGAGCAACTGCAACGATATAAAACATCTAATATGTTCAAAGACAGAGATGATGTGCGGTATTTGGCGGTCGTTTTTATAGGGAAGAAAAAATATTGGATTGAGGAATTGAAAATTAAAAATTAATTAAAAAAGTAATAAAAACATGAAAATCATCAAATTAGCCATACGTTCCATTTTGAATTTCAGAACGTATTCAGGTATCAATATTTTAGGAATGGCGCTTGCGTTGGCGTGTGTCGTCACTATTTTCCGTTATGTGCATGGAGAATTAACTGTAGACCGGTTCAATAAAAAGATTGACCGTATTTTTGTGACTACATATGAAAGTAGCCTTGGAAACATTAGATTCTCGGGAATATCGAATCTAAACAGAGAAGCGACATTTGTAGACCTGACCGAACATTCGGGAGTAGAATCTTTTTCTTATTTCGCCTTGTACGAAAATGACGAAATAGATGTGGACAACCAAAAGTATAATGCCACATTGTTGTTGGCAGACAGCATTTTTCTGAAAATAATCGACTATCCGGTTATTTTGGGCGTTCATAAACTGTCTGACCGCAACAGCGCATTGATTACTCATGATTTCGCCTACAAACTGTTCGGAAAAGAAAATCCTGTCGGGAAAACTTTTAAACATGTAACAGGCGAGTTGCTAACAATAACGGGCGTAATAGGACAAACATCGACAAAATCGACGCTCGCTTTTGATATTCTTGCATCTATTAACCTGCACGACCTTATGTCGGCTCGTCGAATGTCGCAAACACTTGTACTGTTGCATAAGGGCGTTGATTACCAAACAATCAACAAACATTATGAAGATTTTTTCGAAACGCGTAGTTGGCAGCAACAAATACAAATACGTTATCAATTATTTCCCTTGTCAAAAGTGTATCTTGACAAAAGCGTTTCAAATTTGGTATTCAGGCAAGGCAATCAAACCCATGTAAACGTATTGCTGGCAGTTGGTTTATTGATATTGCTGGCAGGCGCAATTAACTATATCAATGTATACACGGTTGTTGTTCTTCGCAGAGGTCGGGAACTAGGCGTTAAAAGGGTCTTTGGCGCCAGCGGACATAATATTTTCATTCAATTATTGGTTGAAAACCTGTTGATGAGCGCATTAGCGCTTATTTTTGCGTTATTTTTCGCTCGTGCGGCAAATCCGTTTATAATCGGAGTGTTGCATCTTGACCAAATTCCCAATATCCGTTTTGATTTGTTGCTGTCGCTACTCATATTGCTCTCTATACCGATAATAACAACCCTGTACCCGTTCTTGCGCTATCATTATTCTATGCCCGTAGATTCAATGCGCAACTTCGACAAAGTACGGGGCGGCGGCTTACGCAGGATTTTCCTGTCGTTTCAGTACATTATTACTATTGTAATGATTGTTGTATCGCTGTTTTTTATCAAACAACTTCGTTTCATGCTTAATGCCGACCCTGGTTATCGTACGGAAAATATTATCAAAGCTCAGTTTATGAAGTTCAAACCCGGCGGCAGAATTACTAACATGGAAGAATGGCAAAATGAACGCGACCGGATAGAACGAACCGTCGATGAAATAGCGCACAAAATGAATGAAAGTCCATTGTTTACTTGTTGGACGTATGGAGACAGTCCGAATAAATTTTCGTCATACGGCTTCTCGTTCAGAATTCCGGATGAAGAAAATAAGGAGATAAATCTCAACTGGGTCACCGAGAGTTGGCTTAAATTGTTCGACATACAATTGATAGACGGGAGGCTTTGGGATGAAACTGACAGTTTTTATGAGTATCGACTTATTGTTACCGAATCTGTTTTGAAACTTTACGGCATAACCGATTTCAACAACGCCGTATTGCAACCCGAACGTAGATTATGGATGTCTGCTAACAGACCGGAGGAAGAAATGAGAACCAATCCACCTTACAAGATTGTAGGAGTAGTAAAGGATTTTGATTTTTTACACCTGTCGCAAAAATCTGAACCTATCGCTTTTATATATTCCGATGTGAATCCGGACGACCCGCTTATTGCCTCTATTGTTCCGGGACGAACGCAGGATGCCATCAATTTTTTAAGAAATATGCACGCAGAAACCGTAGGCGGCGAATTTGTTTATTCTTTTGTAGATGATGAAATTCGCGAAATGTACAAGGAAGACAAAAAGATAGCAAACATTTATTCGATTTTTACATTTATTGCTATCTTTATATCGGCTTTGGGTTTGTTTAGCATGTCGCTTTTTGATATTCAGCAGCGCCGCAGAGAAATTGCAATCCGCAAGGTAAACGGCGCGTCGGTGTACGACATCATCAAGTTATTGTTGAAAAAATATTTTTGGTCGATTATTATTTCTTTTGTTATTGCCGCGCCCGTTGCCATGTTTGCCATCAATCGCTACCTTGAGGATTTTGCCAACAAGGCGCCTGTTTCGTGGTGGCTGTTTGCGGTTGCAATATCAATAACAGTCGGTATTTCGTTGTTGACGCTGATTTATCAGACGCAAAAGGCGGCGAATCAGAATCCTGCGGAAGTGGTTAAGAGTGAGTAGTATTCCATTCTTCTGCATTATCAATTTGCAATTTTTCTGAGCGGAAAACCGGGTCTTTTATCCCTGATTTGTATTGTTTTTCAAAATCGTCAAAAACTTTTAGCGCTACCTTTCGCAACATCAGGATAGCAATCAGGTTGAGCCATGCCATCATCCCAACTCCTATATCTGCCATGTTCCATGCCAAAGTCATAGCGTTGACGGCAGCAAAAAAACTGACTGTCAACATTCCTATCCTGAGTACATTTATCAGGTAAAAAGCTATTTTTCCTTTCCGAAAAAGGAAATACATGTTAGTTTCGGCTTGGAAATAATAGTTCAAAAGCGTAGTGAATGCGAAAAAGAAAAGGGCAATGGCTACAAAGCCCGAACCGAATCCAGGTATTGTTGTATCCACTGCCAATTGTGTGTAGACGGGTCCGTATGTTATAATTTCCGCCGGCATTGCGTTTCCGCTACTTATTATTTGCTCGGAAGCATCGAAAACATGGTATGTCCCTGTCACTAAAATTATCAACGCAGTAGCCGAGCAAATCAACAAAGTATCAACGTACACGGAGAAAGCTTGCACTAATCCTTGTTTTGCGGGATGTGGCACTTCGCAGGCTGCTGCTGCGTGAGGACCTGTTCCTTGTCCGGCTTCGTTAGAAAAAATTCCGCGCTTAACGCCCATACTTATTGCTGCGCCCACCATTCCGCTAAAAGCAGCCTCAAAACCAAAGGCGCTTTTGATAATCAGCAACAGTGCGCCGGTAATATGTTGATAATTATAAATCAGTATTATAGATGCAATCAAAAGATAACCAATTGTCATAAATGGCGTTACAATTTCTGCAACGCGGGCAATCCGTCTAACGCCACCGAAAATAACAATTGCAAGCAATAAGACCACAACTGCGGCAGTTATATGCATGTTTACACCGAACGAATGATTAAAGGCATTGCAAATAGTACTCGATTGAACTCCGGGTATCAATAAGCCCTGAGAAACAACTGTTACTATTGCGAAACCGATTGCAAAATGTTTATTTTTCAGTCCTTTCAGAATATAAAAAGCTGGTCCGCCGCGATAATTTCCATCAATTTTTTCCTTATAAATCTGACCAAGCGACGATTCTATGAATGCTGTGCCGGCTCCAAAGAAGGCAATTACCCACATCCAGAAAATAGCTCCGGGACCGCCCAAAGCGATAGCAGTAGCAACGCCGGCAATATTACCCGTTCCTACCCGTCCGGCAAGAGCCAAAGAAAACGCTTGAAATGAAGAAATACCAGATGTAGACGATTTGCCCTGCAACAACATTTGAATCATTTCCTTGAAATATCTTACCTGCATAAAACGCAGGCGCCATGAAAAATATAAACCGGTAGCCAAACAAAAGATAATGAAAGGCATACCCCACACCCAACTACTTAAAGTTGATACTATTTCGGAGAAACTCATCGACGATATAATTTTTGACAAAGGTAAAAAAAATGATTCAAAACACAAAAATTTTTAAAAAATGAAAAAAAAATTAAAACTATTTACTGAAAACAGAAAACTATTTTATATCTTTGCCGCCGGAAATTATTTTAAAAATTTGTCAAGATGAATTTTCCTAATAGTTTGAAATATACCCGCGAACACGAGTGGTTGCGCGTGGAGGGCGGCGAAGCTGTTGTCGGCGTTACTGCCTACGCTCAAAAGGAATTGGGCGAAATTGTGTATGTAGACGTCGATACTGACGGCGAAACATTGTCAGCGGGCGACCGTTTCGGCACAATTGAAGCCGTAAAAGCCGTTTCCGACTTGTTTATGCCCGTCGACGGAACGGTATTAGAGATAAATCCGGTACTGGAATCCGCTCCGTATACGATAAACAAGGACCCATACGGCGAGGGATGGATTATTCGAATCCATCTAACAGACCTTGCAGAGTTAGACGGATTAATATCGGCTAAGGTGTACGAGGAATTTGTAACAAAGTGAAAAAAACCGCAGTATGCTTATTGTTAGTTTGCAGCACGTTGTGTAAGTTTGTTGAAGCGCAACAGTTGCATCACTCGGATATTCGCGTCAGTTTGCTGACAGCTGCTCCGGGCGAGGAAATTTATGCCGTTTTCGGACATAGCGCCATACGCATAAAAATAGAAAAATTAGGGCATGACGCAGTATATAACTATGGTACATTTAGTTTTAACCAACCTAATTTCGTTGCTAACTTTGCACGGGGAAAAATGCTCTACTATTTGAGTGTCAGTTCTTTTGATTCGTTCATGGCTTCATACATGTACGAAAATCGAAAGATGCGCGAACAGGTCTTTGATTTGGATTCGGTGCAAACAATTTTTATGGTAGAGTTCCTTCAAAACAACTACAATCACGACCCTTATTACCTATACCATTTTTTCCTCGACAATTGCGCCACGCGTATTCGAGACCTGCTAATAACGTTCGACGATAACGAAAAACTCGATGGCTATCGATATTACTTTCGAGAAGACAGCGCAACGCGAAACAATAGCGTTAGAGCAATTCTGAAATCTAAATCTTTTCCGCAATCGCAAGACAACCCGACTTTTCGCGCTCTTATTCACAGTTATCTCGGGCAGCATCACTGGGGGCGATTCGGAATAGATATCGGACTGGGCTTGCCGACCGACCAAAAAACGGGAATTTTCGAGCAGATGTTCCTTCCCGATTATTTGTTCGATGCTTTTGCAAAAGTTATGCACAATGGCGCTCCGGTAGTTAAAGAAACGAAAACTATTTTTACCCCCGACCCCAACCGTCCGGCTGCTATTTTACCGCCCTCGCCCGTCACGCCGACGGTTGTTTGCAGCCTGATACTGACGCTGGCTGTTATTTTCCTTTTTGTGCGGAAAGCTGCGCGCATCTTTGATTTCACATTGTTTTTTGCGACAGGGTTAACCGGTTTGCTGATAACATTCCTCTGGTTTTTTACCGAGCATACCTTTACGCAAAACAATTTGAACATTATTTGGGCGTTGCCAACTCACGTGGTTATGGCGTTTTTACTGTTGCCCAAGCGGGGCAAAGGCAATAAGTTTGTCCGACAATATTTTTTGGCGACAGCCGTTGTTGCCATGCTTCTATTGTTAACGTGGGCGTTCCTGCCTCAACGCCTCAACCCGGCGTTGATTCCCTTAGTGTTGGCTATTTCGATACGAGCTTTTAGAAATTCAAAAAAAATAAGAGTAAATTAATTATGTAAAAAAAACAAAACAATGAAAAAAAGAAACAAAGAACAAGAGATTATTGAGAACGTTGAGGTAATAGATATTGCCGACGACGGAAAAGCAGTAGGCAAGGTTAGCGACCTTGTGGTATTCATATCGCACGCCGTTCCGGGCGATGTAGTGGATGTACGCGTAACGCGAAAACGGAAAAAATTCGTTGAATCCGTTCCCGTGCAGTTTAGCAAGCGCTCCGAGTATAGGGTAGATTCGTTCTGCCAAAACTTCACAGTATGCGGAGGGTGCAAGTGGCAAGATTTAGACTATAACCGGCAACTTTTCTACAAGCACAAAAACGTGTCGGATTGTTTTACGCGGATAGGGAAATTGGAATTTCCCGCCATATCCCCTGTCTTGTCAGCCGACCCGACAATTTATTATCGCAACAAGCTTGAGTTTACTTTTTCGGCTAATCGTTGGCTCACCGAAGAAGACATAAATTCGGAGAGCGAAATAACCAATCGTAATGCGCTTGGTTTTCATATTCCGGGCAGGTTCGACAAGGTGCTTGACGTCGAACGCTGTTATCTGCAGCCCGACCCGTCGAACGCTATACGCACTGCGATTCGCGATTTTACATCGCAGGAAAATATGCCTTTCTATGACCTGCGAAGCCATCAGGGATTCCTTAGAAACCTGATAATCAGAACGTCGTCGACCAACAATGTGATGGTAATTGTTAGTTTCAAGTACGAAGACGTTGAAATGCGCGAAAAATTATTGAACTTCATTTGGAAGCGGTTCCCGGAGGTCAGTTCGCTGATGTATGTAATCAACCCCAAGATGAACGACAGTATCGCCGACCTTGAAGTTATTCTCTACAAAGGTTCTCCATACATTATGGAAGAAATGGAAGGAATGAAGTTCAAGGTAGGCGCAAAATCATTTTACCAGACAAATTCCAAACAGGCTTACGAACTTTTTAAGATTGTACGCGATTTTGCCGGTCTTTCAGGCAACGAAATAGTTTACGACCTTTATACCGGCATAGGTACGATAGCCAATTTTCTGGCAAAGGACGCGAAAAAAGTTATAGGCGTAGAGTATTTTAACGAAGCCATAGAGGATGCCAACCACAACTCTGTTATAAATGGAATTAGGAATACGTTCTTTTTTGCGGGCGATATGAAAGATGTGTTTACTATGGAGTTCGTACAGCAGCACGGCACTCCCGATGTTTTAGTTCTTGACCCTCCACGCGCGGGCGTTCACGAAAAGGTCATAGAATCGCTATTGCTTGCCATGCCAAAGAAAATAATATATGTAAGTTGCAATCCGGCTTCGCAGGCGCGAGATTTGGCTCTAATGCATAAATATTACGCTATATCGGCTGTGCAACCGGTAGATATGTTCCCGCATACGCATCACATTGAAAATGTTGCGCTCTTGGAAAGAATCGGGTAGGCTCTGAAAACAGGCAAAAATTTGATTTAATGGGATTTACAAGGAGCTTATTTTCTGTTCTCCAAACATTTTTGTCAATTTTATAGCCGATTGCGTGTAGTATCGATGGTTTACCAACCTGCTGCTTTGGCTTTTCAACCACTCGTTTTTGTCTATATTCATACAATTATCTTGGAGTTCGCGCAATAAACTCATAATAAGCCTATTGTATCCTGCGCGCTCGAAATACATGTGATTAGCGTCGTGCATAATCTCTTCCACTATTCCGTTTGGAATAGCCTCGTAGTGCGCTACGTTCATCAGTTCGCAAACCCTGTCTATTTGCTCAGGCTTGTATTTAAAATCGGGTAATGATTGGCGTGCAATATTTTCGCTAATCTCCTTGACGTTAGAGCAGTATTCGGTGGCATAGCCCGTGTCGTGCATTAAAGCGGCAGTTTTTAGCAATAATATATCCTCGTCTTCAACATTTTCGAGGTGAGCTAAGAGTTCTACATGCTCATAAACGTCCATAATATGTTCAAAATTATGAAAATATAATTTTGCCGAGTTTTTCTTCATCAAGTTCGAGACATATTCTTCGAGTTCTATAAGCCTCAACAATTGCATTTGCACAAAAAATGCGTGATTGGTTGTCATTTTTCCCTCGTTTTCTTCTTGAACAAATTCCGGCTTCAAGCCGTTCACAATATACGAAGCAACATCATCTACCGTATGCGGCACTTTTCCGTTGTACTGACAGTCGAAGAACTTTTTAATTTTTTCGTATGTCGTTCCCGATACATTAATATTACCGCGTTCGCACGATGTTTCCAATCGCGAAGCCACATTTACCGTATGTCCCCAGATATCGAACGACAGTTTCTTTTCTCCGAGTATTCCGGCTATTACCGGTCCGGTATGTATTCCAATCCGTATCGACCACGAATTTGGATTTTTTTCCATCATTTTTTTCTGATGATTTTGAACATCCAATGCCATCAATACTACGTCTATCGGATTAGTGTAGTTCTTATGCGAAATGCCTCCGGCACACATATATGCGTCGCCCATCGTTTTGATTTTTTCAACCTGATAACTATCAATGATTTTATCGAAAAACAAGAAAAAATCGTTCAGTTCGAACAAAAGCTCTTCCGGGTCGAGACTGTCGGTTATTTCCGAAAAACCAACAATATCGGCAAATAGAACTGTTACCATCTCATACTTTTGTATAATATGGTTTCTTTTTTCATGCTTGTCATCTTCGGTGATAACAGCCATTGCCGGAAGATTGACCGCTTCGAGCGACATCGCCTTCCTTCCTGCTCTTTTTCCGTACATATAGCCCAAAAAGGCGCCAAAAATAATTGCCGGAAAAGAAATCAACAACAAAATATCACAAATTTCCATTTTTTTTTTACTTTTAAATAAAAATTCTTGTATTTTTGTAAAAATATATATACTTTTGTCAAAAAATTTGACGATAAAAAATCGTTCAAAGATAATATTTTTTTTTAAATCAAGTGTAATGAAAAATTTATTTTGATGGAAAATCTATCGAGACCAATCGTAATTCCGACAGATTTTACTGTCGTAGCGCAACATGCCATCGAATTGGCAGTTCCGTTTGCCAGAATGAACAATGCCAGTATAGTACTGGTGCATATTGTGAAGAGTGCGGCTGAAATTTCGGAGGCTGCTGCAAAAGTGAACTCCGAAGCCGAAATGGTTGCCCAAGAGCATGACGTTCAAGTAAAAGGTATTGCCCTGGCAGGCTCTATCTTTACAACCATCGGCGAGGCTGTAAGAGACCTTGACGCAGGCTTGGTCGTAATGGGTACTCATGGCATCAGAGGTATGCAAAAACTCACAGGAAGCTGGGCATTGAGAGTAATAGTAACCTCTAAGGTTCCTGTTATAGTAGTGCAGTCTATCCCGAAGAAAACAACAATCGACAGAATCGTTTTTCCCGTTGATTATAAACGTGAAAACCGCGAAAAACTCGGATGGGCATATTTTGTCGCCAAGTTCTTCAATTCAAAAGTTTATGTTTTCAGAACTTCTCCCTCGAAAGACAAGAAGTTTGAACACGGAGAGAAGACAAATTTAATTTTCACCGAGAAATTCCTCAGGTCGAAAAATATCCCGTATGAAATCGAAACTGCAAAAGGGAAACAATCGTTTGCAAAAGAAACCGTCAAATATGCCGAAGATATTGATGCAGACTTGATACTGATAACCACTACCAAGGGTATATCCAGAGTCGATTTTGTTTTAGGAACCGTTGAAGAAGACATCATTTCTAATGATGCCCACATTCCTATAATGTGCGTAAACCCAAGAAAGGGAAAAGTGGGCGGATTTAGCGCCACGGGAGGATAGGATTGAGTAACTGAGTAACTGAGTAAATTGAATAACTGAATAATTGAGTATTTTCAGTTATTCAGTGGCTTGTTGTTTGATACAAATAAGAATATGAATGATGAACGTATAGAAAAATTGGAAGAAGAAGTTCGACGATTGAACGCCGAATTGACGCAAAAACAGGCAATTGAAAACGCCGAAAAAGACGTGTTGCGCGCACTTGCCAACATGCCTGACGGTACGCTCTATCGCAGCATAAAAAACCTGAAAACAGGCGAGCATAAGTTTGATTATGTTAGCCAAACGTGGGAAAAAATAATGGGTGTTCCGGCAGCAGATTCATTAGCCGACATTCAGAACATTTTCGCGCATGTAGAGCCCGAAGATTTGAAACTGTTGAAACAGAGGTTGGAAAATACTCACGAATCATTAACCAATTTCAACATCGACGTTCGTTATTTTCATCCGGTAGAAAAAAAACTTTACTGGCTGCAGGTAAATTCGTACCCGCATCGCGAGGGCGACTGCATCTACGCCAACGGGTTTATTTCAGACATAACAGCGCGTAAGGAAGCCGAAAACGAATTGAAAACCATCGGAAAAGCATTGAAAGAAAGCGAAAAAAAATATACGCTCGTTTCCGATTATACAAGAGACCTGTTCTGGATAATAGATATACGAACGCTTAAATATACTTTTGCCGGAGGCGCTTGCTTCGGAATGTATGGATACACAAATGAAGAATTTTTGCAATTGTCGCTACACGACATCCTTTTGCCGCAAGACATCGAAGGAATTTACGACGTAATTCAGGAAAAGCAAAAAGAGTATGCCGAAAAAGAAGTTTGTCCCTATTTCAAATATTCGGCGCAGACTTTTCGCAAGAACGGTTCTTTGATTTGGGTTGAGGCATCGATGCGATTAGCGCCCGATGAAAATGGCGAACTAACGCAAATGGTAGGCACTACACGCGATATTGATGAACATGTAAAAGCCGAAGCCGAATTAGCCAAATACCGCAAACATCTTGAATTTTTGGTGCAGGAACGCACCGAAGAACTCGCTACCGTCAACGAGGAACTCGCAACGGCAAACGAAGAGCTGTTCGCAATAAACGATGAGCTGAACGACAAAAATAATCAACTGTCGGAAGAGATTGCTGCCCGCGTTGAAATGATGAAACGATTGTCTGACAGCGAAAGCAAGATGCGAAACTTTATAGAACAGTCGCTCGAAGGAATTGTAATTGCCGACAACGACGGAAAAATAATAGAGTGGAACCCCAAGCAAGAGCATATTACGGGCATTTCGCGCACGCAAGCATTAGGCAAATATCCGTGGGAACTGTATGACGCTTTGATTTGTGGAGATGATAAAGAGGAACAGATAAGCGAATTTCGGACTTATGTGACGTCTTTTCTTAAACCATTCGAAGAAGGACAAAAAATTTATGACCAAGCGGAGTATTACCTGTGCCTGTCTGATGGCAGAATACTCTACGCCGACATGACTTCTTTTCAGATAAAATTGGCAGACAAATGTTACTTGGGGCAATTAGTGCGCGACATAACCGCGCAAAAGCAGACCGACGTGGAATTGAACCAATACCGTACTCAATTAGAACAAATGGTAGAGCAAAAAACTGCGGAGCTGACCATAGCAAAAGAAAAAGCCGAAGAATCAGACCAACTCAAATCGGCGTTTTTAGCAAACATGTCGCACGAAATACGTACCCCGCTAAATGCAATAGCCGGATTTTTGCGATTTATTATTTCAGACCAACTCTCGCAAACAAGGCGAGAACAATACGCAAAGATAGTAGACAGCAGTTGCAAGCAATTAGTAAAAATAATCGACGACATACTTGATATTTCAAAGATTGAAGCACAACAGCTTTCAGTCAATCCCGTTGCTGTCAATATCAACGAAATGATGAGCGAACTGCATATATACTATCAAACTTATCTCCAGTCGCTCGACCGGTTCAACGTTGAATTAGTGCTTGACGACAGCGGATTTATTGAGCCTTGCACGATAAAAGTAGACGCTACGCGACTGCGTCAGGTCTTCGACAATTTGATGGACAATGCCTTCAAATTTACCGAAAAAGGATACATAAGGTTCGGATACAGGCAATCAGCGCCCGATAAACTTGAATTTATAGTCGAAGATACCGGTATAGGGTTGTCGCCCGAACAGCATGATATTATTTTTGAACGTTTTCGTCAGGTCGAAACCGGCAACAATCGTCTATATGGAGGAACGGGGCTTGGATTAACTATTTCGCGAAGTCTTGTGCAAATGATGGGAGGCGAAATGTGGGTAGAATCGGCAGAAGGAGCTGGCGCATCGTTCTTCTTCTCAATTGAATATATCAGCCAATTTTGATAGTGATTATCACAAGAACGTCACCCCAATAGTTAAACGCGGAAGGTCTCTATCCAAATTTTCGTGACTGAACGCATCTGTAAAGCGATAACGGACAAAGAACGAAAATGTCTTGTTAAATCCCAAACGTGCGACGCCTGATGCCGTGAAAGGATTGAAGACCTCAGGTACGCGGTACTTTTCATCGCGTCCCGAATACATTCTGAGCTTGTAATACCTGCTGAACGCCCAATCGCCCTGTATTCCAAGGTCGATAAACACGCCGTCGTTACTACGACGTTTAGGCTGTCCTAAATAGAAGCGCGTGTAGGCGCCAAAGGCTGCATTGTGGCTGCGATACACCTGTTTGTTGAATTGTACGCCATCTTCTCTATATGTGTTGTTATGAACTACCACATCATTGAAGTTTACATCATTTATTTTTTTATTAAACCTGTAATTATAATACGAATACTGCCAGGTTCCAAGCAATGCAAACCGGCGTGATAGCTGGTATCGGTGCATATTACCGATGTAAAGGTTTATACTGTTGCCATCCAATATCGGATAGTAATCGCTGCTATTGTCGGGCAGAATGAATCCGAAACCGCCAAAAGCCGAAGAATAGTGATATTTATACGTATTACTTCTTGTTGTGGTGCGGGATTCGCCTCCAACGGGAGGAGGCAGAGAAGGCTCGTCCAAGATTTTTACCTGCATAGTAGTATCCTGGTCCTGCTTTCTGATGATGATTTCCATATTGCCAATCCTAACGGGAATTTGGGCTTTTAAGCCTGCCGATATGCAAGCTATTCCTAAAATTATTATTAACTTTTTCATTTTCAACATTCAATTATTCAATTATTCAATTATTCAATTATTCAGTTATTCAATTATTCAGTTATTACTACCTTGAAATACCTATTTCGCCGTTCATCACGGCGTCTATCAGTGTTTTGTCTATTGTTCCGGCAAGGTGCATCACGGTAACGGAATTGGCTGTTGATGTTATAAACAGCAACGCTCCTCTTCCGTCTTTGTTTCGCACGTGGAGTTCCATTCGTTCGCCCGAACTTCTCACTATCATGATTTCTTCGAAATCATTTTTCACTACCGCTTGCAATTCGGCTGTCAGCGCTTCGCGATTAGCGCGTCCTTTACCTTCGGCGCCATCGGCAAGGGTCATGATTCGCAGCCCCGAAATCCTTGATATCAATTCCTGGGTCTTTTTGTCGTTGGTCCTTCCGTTTTTCATCAAACCGAGCAAAGCCGGCGAAATGGTAACAGATTCAACGCCATCGCGTTCTTCGTACCTGTTAAAGATTCTGATTACGGGGTCTATTTCGCTGTCCCGTTGTTGTCCGTAAACGCCCGAAAGCGAACTTATCAAAATCATAACAATCAAAAATTTAACTACTTTTTTCATTTTACTACATTATAATTATTAATTTAAAAATTCTCTTCAATCTTCATTCTTAATTCTTAATTCTACACTTTTTGTTCTTAATTCCTCTATTTGCCGGTATACGTTCGAGATTTTGTTCAACTGCTGCAACGACTGATTGCTTTCCTGCATCTTGTCGAAAGCCGCCATGCTGCTGCGCGCCGTCTGCATCGATGTAGCAAGCAATTGCAATTTGTTTTCGGCTAATGCTATTGCTGCGCTTTCGTCGTACACGCGCTGACCGTTTACGAAATAGATATAATCTTCCAAGCTCGTTTGCGGCAGTCCTATCCACAACAATAAAGCGATGCTTGCCGCTATTGCCGTTATTATTCCAAAATTCCAAAATCTTGAACCCTTGAATCCTTGAATCTTTGAATCTTTGAATTCTTGAATCTTTGAATTGTCGATTTCTTGCGCAAAGAATGTGAACATCGGTCGATACGCCTTCAGCGATTCGTGAATGTCGCTTCGGGCAAAGTAACGCTTCAGGTCGCGCTCTTCGTCTAAGGTTGTGGCTCCGTCGAAATACCGTTGGAGCAGCTCGTTTACTTTTTGCTCGTTCATACCATTTTTTCTTTTTAATACTGTTTTACAAGTTCATCACGTATCTTTTGCCTTGCGCGCGACAAATTTGTGCGCACTGCACCCTCGTTGATTTCGAGGATTTCGGCAATTTCATTCAATTCGTAGCCCTCTATGTCGCGCAGACGTATTACCATCTGTTGCTGTTCGGGCAGCCTGTCGATTAACCGCCTTACAAACGCCGCCATATCTGCCTGTTCGAGCATCTTGTACGGCGTTTGCTCGTGTGCGGTATCGTAGGCTTCAATAAGTTCGTCCGTACGATTGCTGGGCGCGCGCGCTTGGTCGAGGCAACTATTGCGTACAGCTCGCATAGCGTAGGCTTCTACGTTATCAACTGCGGCAAGAGATTTGCGCCGCTCCCACAATTTCATCCCAACTTCCTGAACAATATCCTCTGCCTCATCTGCCCGCTTAGTTAAAGTCAGGGCAAAGCGATACATCTTTGGCCTTAGATCTGTCATCAATCGGTTAAATACGGTTCTATCCATTCACTTATTAAAATAACTTACAACTTTTGCCCCGACTTTTTTTGAACATCGTCATAACGCTTTTCAATATGTAGACGTTTTAAAATCGAAAATGTTACATGAAAGTAAAAATTTTTTTTTGAAATAACCGGGCGACCTGTCAGGCTGCGAAGCTGCTGACAGGGTCGTATAGCTGGGCGACCTGTAAGGCTGCGAAGCTGCTGACAGGGTCGTATGGCTGGGCGACCTGTAAGGCTGCGAAGCTGCTGACAGGGTCGTATGTGGGAATATGAGAATAGGAATAGGATAATTGACACTGACAGGTCTTCGACACTGTCAGGTCGTTGTTGCCTACGAAAATAGAAAAATCGACAAATTCCCCCCAACTAAGGGGAATTACACAAAGGTTTGACCCTATTTTGCAATAGGAATTTCGGTTTGAATTGGCGGTTGATATCTTAGCGATGTTGGTCATTGTTTGTTTTCCTATTGTATTAGTTTTATTATTTTTTTTACGTCTTCTATTGATAATCCTGAAAATGCTGAAATCGTATCAATTGATATTCCTTCTCTATATGCATTAACCACCATTTGAATTTTTAACTCATCACGTTCAGCTCTTCCTTTTTCCAAGCCTATTGCTTCGCCTTTTTCCAAGCCTATTGCTTCGCCTTCAACAAGTCCTTCTGCGCGTCCTTTTACTTCGCCTTTTTCTAAGCCTATTGCTTCGCCTTCAACAAATCCCTCTGCCTTACCTTTGATTTCGCCGTCATAAAAAGCAGTTTTCATTTCGCTGTTCCTAATGCGTTTTGCCTCTACGTCATACCAATAATCCTTTTTTTCTTCTTCCGTAAGATTGTCAAAATACAATACCTCACGAGCCTGCTCAAAACCCTGAGCAGTAAAATCTTCCCTTATTTTGTTGTTTTTCAAATAGTAAATCCATTCGTCGAGCGTGTTTTTGGCTACATCATTGAACTTATTTACTTTGATGATGTAATATTCAGGAAATAAATCGTCGGCTATTGTTTTGCCGTAGAGCATTAACTGTTTATTGGTCAAGTAAAGTTCTTTATTTGTATGAACGCCCTTGAAATTGGTAACTCCGTGATATACATAATCATCGCCTATTCCAAGGTCAAAATATACTATATTGATAGAGTAGACCTTTCGAATATTAGAGTATTCTTCTTTTTCGTAAATATGCTCGGTTATTGACTTGCTAACGCCATAGAGCATCCGCTGGAAGTAATCTACCTCGCTGTCATATTGCAGTTCTATGATTATTAATTCTTTATCGTCGGCTTCAACAAATATATCCACTCTGTTGAACTTGTCATTTGGAGTGGTTTTGTTGCCTTCGCTTTCACCTATCTGCTTTATGATAATCTTACGACGCAACAACTCGCTCAAAAAGCCCTCCAATATCCCGAAGTTGGCTTTATTGCGAAGCAGGCGTTTCATAGCCCAGTCAAACGAAATCATACTGCGCGTTTTCATCTATACATTATAT
>Ga0099364_10006919_pt1 | contig 16364 bp, 15 predicted proteins | sample TergutTh196P3_FD_73070 | JGI IMG/M metagenome (GOLD analysis project Ga0099364, IMG submission 73070) | Microcerotermes parvus P3 segment gut microbial communities from Pointe-Noire, Republic of the Congo - Th196 P3 | ecosystem: Host-associated > Arthropoda: Insects > Digestive system > Gut ...
GGGTTGTTGATTATAAAACAGGAGCGGCATCTCAATCAATAAGTTCCATATCTGATCTTTTTAATGAAGACAGGAAAAAAGACCATGACGGCTGGTTGCAAACGCTTCTCTATTGCGAATCGTTATTCGGCGAAACCGAGGGACAGCTCATCAGACCTTCGATATATAAAATACGGAAAATAGCAGCGGGCAATAATGATACGCTATTTATAAAATCGGGAAAAACTGCGTTAGAGGTTGATGATTATTCGGCAGTAAGAGATGAGTTTATTGCGGGCTTAAATAATGTTATCAGTTTGATTTTAGATAAAAACGAGCCTTTCAGAATGACATGCAAGGCTGAAAAATGCAAATATTGCGCTTACAAAGCCCTGTGTGTGAGATAATATTTGTGTCAGAGTCCGGGAAAAAAAACGTAGAGCCGTTGCACGGCAACGGCTCTACAAATCTTTTTGACCTGTCAGCGTCAGGGTGGAATAGGTTGTAACGTTCATAAAACCCCACAACTTCGCCACAGTTAGTCCCACAAGGAAACTGACAGAACTACAAAAAATATTTTATATTTTCGATTTATTATTTTTTTATCTTATACCTAATGATTTGTGCGAAAAAATGAAAAATAAGTATTTTTGCGGAGTGAAATTTTAAAAACATAAGAATATGAAAAGATATGCTTTAATTACAGTTTTAGTTTTGTCTGCAATAGTTGTTTGCACGACTTGCAGCAAAAAAGATTACCAGCCGTTTAAGATTGATGGATTAACTCTCGAAAACTTTCCTCTCTTTGACGGCTCTACTTCTACCGACCCGTTGGTAAGAATGATTGCCTGCAAATTGTTGGGATATGAATGTTTTTGGAAACAATCCTTTGATGATGGTACATGGAATTTACAAACAGATTTATCTGATGAGTTTGTTGAAAAACATCTAAAATCCTCCCAAACGCACAACGCCTTTATCAATCTGATAGACGGGAAATCGGATATAATTTTATCGGCGCGTAAAATGTCGCCCGATGAAAAGGCATACGCAGATGAAGCCGGCGTTAATCTGATTGAAACGCCCATTGCGCTGGACGCTCTCGTTTTCGTTGCAAGTCCCCAAAATCGGATAAGTTCATTAACGCATAAGCAATTGCAGGATATATACACCGGCAGGATAACGAATTGGAAAGATGTTGACGGAAATGATGCTCCAATTACTCCATACGTTCGGAATAGAAATTCGGGAAGTCAAGAGCTGTTTGAAACCCTTGTTCTTCCCGAAGAGCAGATTCCCGATGATTTTCCTATAGGTGATTTTCGTCCCATACCCTTATTTAGCATGATGCCGGTGTTTGAAGGCGTAATGGGCAATATAAACGGATTGGGATATACGGTATTCTTTTATAAAGAGTTCATTATAAGAAATTTATATCCTGTAAAAACACTTGCAATAGACGGCGTTTATCCCGATAAAAACACAATAAGAACAGAGAAGTATCCCTACACAGCTGAAGTTTACGTAGTTACTCGTTCCGATTTAGATAAATCTTCAATGGCATATAAAATTCGAGAATTTCTTTTAACGGACGCCGGTAAAATAGTAATAGAGGAAAGCGGATATGTTCCGAATTAATTTATCTCTTTCGATTCAATGGAATTTACAAACAAAACGTCTCCAATGTTATTAAATTCTGTAAAAAAATCCGCATGTCCGTGTCTGATTGCTTCTCCGCAGAAGCCTATAATGGTTAATCCCGCATTTTTGGAATGTTCGGTAACTACCTCGCCGATGGTTTGATTTCCCGAAAGGATAATAATTTCGATGTTGGCAAGAGTGATGGGTAGCCGTCCGGTAGTATTTAACTCTCCCAATTCCTTTTTAACCTCTTCATAGTTACTGTTGGTACAGATATTGAAAATCTTAATGTAGCCTTTCTTCCAATCGGGGTGCGCCATGATGATGTATCCGAGCAGAATCATCAGATTGGTGTTTTTTTCATCGTCCGTTCTTATCCATACATGTATACCGTTGCGGTACTTGATTGGCGTTATGCAGTTGCCGAATATACATATATCGAAATTAGCAGCGTGGACAAGACCGGTGTTTTCAAGTATCCGTTTCAACTCTTCCGGACGGTTTTTGTCATATTCCAACACAACCATATTATTTTCCATTCCCGAAATAGACGGCGACTGCATAACCTGAGCAATTGCAGCCGTATAAGAGGGCGAAATAAGGGTGTCGATATAAAGGGTGCTTACCCGCTCTTTCATGTCATCAATAAGTTCATTCAATATTTCCTGCGATTCGGCGCGCGTTTGTTTGTTGTAATATCCTTCGATAAAATGAAAATATGTTCCGAAACCGTGCCGGTAGCTTATCCAGCGCATCAGGTCAAGCGCTTTTTCCCGTTTGAATGAATTTGGAGAGATACATATAGCGGCAGGTCGCCACTCTTCGCTATCCATTTTCGACTGGCGTTTCTGCATGAAAATCTGCAATGTCCGGTTCAACTGGAAAAGCGCTCCTCTGAAGATGTTGACCAAGCCTTTCTGATTTTTGTTGGTATTTTCGATAATAAGGTAGATGAGAGCTATGATGATGTACGATAAAATTGTGTAAAACGGATTTATCTTGAACATCACCCAAACGGAGAGCAAAAATCCGCCCAGCGAAAAATACCATTTTGACTTGAAACGCGGACGATAGGACGGCGGCGAACCAAAATGGTTGAGAAATGATATTAGACACAAACTGCCGTAAGTGATAAGGAAAAACATTGAAATGATTTGCGCAACAGCGTCAATATCGCCCATCATCACAAAAAATAAGGCAATGAGAACGGTAACAATGGAGGCGTTGACGGGTTCGTGGTTTTCGCCTTTTCCCTTTGCAAGAAAAAAGTTGGTGCGCCTTATCGGGAAAGTTTTATCGTTTGCCAATGCCTGAAGCGTTCGCGGCGCCACCAAAATAGAACCTATTGCAGATGAAAATGTTGCGGCTGCAAGTCCGATAGGGATTATGATAAATCCCCCTATCGCTATTTTTGACATTATAAGCTGCTCGCCCACCAAATCGGCTTGCGATGCGGAAACCGATAACTTCCACACAACCAACATGTATACAACTAACCCTGTAATTGTTCCGCCCATTGTTCCGAGCGGAATGGATTTGCCGGGGTTTTGCAAATCGCCGCTTAATCCCACGCCTGCCGTCATTCCCGTAAAGGCAGGGAAACAGATGGCGAACATTATAAAAAAACTGTCCCCGTTGAAAAATCCGAAATTATTTCCGGGCATTCGCGTCAAATCATCACCCGGATTAATCGGTTTGCCCAAAAAGAAGAAAATTAACGACACAGCCAGAATGCCTGTTATTATATACAGCATTTTCAGGCCCGAGCCGGAGCCTTTTTTTAGCATCACATACGCCAAAATGCCCAAAGCGGGAACACTGATAATCTGTCGTGGCAATGTAACGCCTAAGCACGTATGCACCCAATCAAACAGTGGCGCGAACGATTCGGTAAATGCAATGATATAAAATGCAACGCTGACCGCCTGCGAAAAATAGAGCGCGAGTCCTATAGTAGAACCGATTTTCAGTCCGAAAGACCGTGAAATGATAAAATATTCGCCTCCGCCTTCAACTCGCGTATTTGTTGCGATTTCCGAAATTGCAAGCGCAGTTGGAATGGTAATAAGGTGTCCCAAAATCACCAAAAAAATGACGCCCCAAAATCCGAGCGTTCCTACGGCAATGCCAAAGCGTAAAAATAAAATGGCTCCCAAAATGGTGGTAACTGCCGTAAAAAAAACAGGAATGGTGCTGAGTCCTTCTTTGAGGGTGTTATTATTAAAATTTTTCATGATTCATAGCTCTTTAATAAAGTCCCTCAAATGTACATGAAATTCTTTTAATTACACGCAGACATTTGCGGATAAAAATTTATAACTGAATTTTCAGATGAAATAATCCGGAAACCTGCTGTTTGCGGGGTAAAAAAAAATGCGCCGAAAAACATTTCGGCGCAACTTTATAAACATCAACAAAATCAATCAAATACTTTAAAAGAGGTTGAGTTCTCGCCGCATATAGGGCAGTTGTCCGTGTCTTCTATTGTATTGAAGAGGTCGCCGCATATAGGGCATACATACCATACCGCCGCCACTGTTTCATCTGTGCCGGTTTCATTCAGGATCTCCAACGCCTCGGTATATAACCTTGCATGTTCTGCTTCAGCATCATTTGCCATTGAGAAAGAGATAAGCGCTTCAATGCAGTCTTCAGCAATGGCAACGTCTATAAAGCCCGGATACATCACGGTAAACTCGTATGTTTCACCTTCGATGGCAGACTGCAGGTTGGCAACCATGCCGTTAACCTCAGGCGTTTTGGCAACAGGATTAAACTGTTCTTCATCCATCTCCGCCAACACGTCATTGTGGTTTTTGATGTGAATGGCTTCAGCGGCGGAAGCGGCGGCAAACATTTTGGCAATGTTGTAGTAACCATCTTCTGCTGCTTTAGCTGAGAAAGCTTGATACTTTGCACTGGCGTCTGTTTCACCACTTATAGCGGCTTTCAGGTTTTCGACAGTCTGTTTAGATTTCGGGCTTGCGCACGATAAGGCAATTAAGGCAATTACCGCAAACAATGTTGTTAATTGAACGTTTCTTTTCATTTTTTTAATTTTAAAGTTATTACTGTTTTATTTGTTATTATTTAAATTCTATAAGATTTATCAAAACATCATTCCAGCTCCGAAAACACAGCTAAATAAATTATTGTGCAAATGTAGTTATTTTATTTTGAAAAATAATAGAAAATTTTAAACACTATTTTTAAACTTGTCAATTATCCTTCTCTCTTTTTTTGTTGGGCGACCTGTTCCCTTGTCTCTATGGAAAGTTGCGCCTTGTAAACTTTGGTTGAGCTTCAGTTTTTCCTCCTCCGGCGTTATGTCGTCAATAAATTGGCTGACGAGTTTTGCCGAAACACGGTTTTCAATAACATTGATAATTTTATACTTATAAAGCACGGGCGGTTTTTTAACGGCTATTACCTCACCCGATTCCACTGTCCGCGAAGGTTTTACCGAAACATCGTTAATCACTATTCTGCCTTTTCTGCACTCATCGGCGGCAATGCTTCTTGTTTTGTAAATTCGTACAGCCCAAAGAAACTTATCGATGCGTATCTGTTTGTCCTCGCTCATTGTTTATGTTGGTTTTTTGGGAGCGTATTCCTTCACAATCTATTTCATGATTATTTCGCTGTTCATCTGTGGCATTAAGAAACGCGGATACCAAAGAAGAGGCTGCCAAAATTCATTCCCTGTATCTGTAAGAATATAAATCCTTTCATCGGCAAACCATATTTTTTTGATTTTCATAATGCTTTCATATTATCAGTGTGCAAATTTGCATATTACTCTCCAAAAATAGGTTATTATTTTATAACCCACAAATATTTTTTCTATTGTTTTTTTAATAATAGCATCTGTGATTAAAAAATCTACAAGTATTGTGCGGCGGTATGATTATTTTCTATGTGTCGCACTTGGTAATATGTTTCCCCGCCCACTTCGTATATTCTGAAAAATGTGTACCATTGAGTGCGTTTGCTTTTCGGGAAGGTGGCATAGTACAATCCTTTTCCGTATCGGTCTGTAAAATGTTTTGGTGCAGGTTTTTTGGGCTTTGTCGGCAGATTTTTTAAAATATCATCTACCAAATCTTTTACATATTTTTTTGATGAATCAGAAAATGAAAAGTATCCTTTTTCATATAAAATCTGCTCAAGTTTATCATAATATTGCTGTACTTCAGGCAAAAATACTACTTTCATTTGATACGATTTGCAAATTTTCTATCAATATCTATATATATTCTTTTCAAAAGTTCTTCCCCTGTAATCGACCTGTAAAAGTCGTCATCGGGCTGAAATATTATATCGGGTTCAACAGGGTTGGCTATAAGCTGATATATATATTTTTCATCTTTGATACATACTTCGCCGTTTACAGCCATATCAAAATATTTTTGACTGTTTGAGTTAAATTCTTTTGTGCTTACTACTGTCATGATTTTTCGTTTTTAAAATTTAAAAGTTAGTCCCGCATACATTCCGAAATTGCTTGCCGCTTTTGTCCGTATGTATTGGCGGCGAACAAAAAGAGGGAAAAAAAGAAATTTACATTTTTCATAATAAATTGATATATTTGGGCTGTTGCAAAGATATAATTTAATTGGAACAATTTCTCGAATAAAATTTCATATACAAACTTTGTACTTACATTTATATTATATTTATGCGCCAATAATAGGCATAAAAAATGAAAAAATATATATGCGATAATCTGTTTGTGCCGTTAAGGAGCGCTCCAAGTCATAAATCGGAAATGCTTAGCCAGATATTGTTTGGCGAAAAATATTCGATTGTCGATACCATAGGCTCGTGGATAAAAATTGAAACGGCGTTTGACAACTATACAGGCTGGATAGATGCCGACCATAACCATTTAACGCCCTATAACGCCGATGATAAAGGATTAGTTTTGAACCGGCAGCTTGTGTGTTTCAAACAGGATAAAACGCAAATAACGCTTGAGGCGGGCTGCGAGATATATAATCCCGATTTCTCAACCGGAAAATTCACTCTTGCAGGAAACGTTTACACCGTTGCAGGTGAGTTTTGCGAAGAGTCTGTAAGCGTCAATGAATCAATTTCCGAGACAGCGGTAAGATACCTTAACTCGCCTTATCTGTGGGGCGGCAGAATCCCTTCGGGTATTGACTGTTCGGGTTTTACGCAACTTGTTTTCAAGATACATGGTATTGCTATTGCCCGCGACAGTTGGCAACAAGCGAATGAAGGCGAGCCTGTTGATTTTATAAATGACGCCACCTCCGGCGATCTGGTTTTTTTTGATAACGAGCAGGGAAAAATTACCCACGCAGGAATGATACTGTCGCCCGGATTAGTCATTCATGCCTCAGGGCGAATACGCATTGATCCCATTGATCATCAAGGAATTTTCAAAAAAAATATAAACGGTTATTCGCACAGACTTAGAATGATACGCAGGATTTTGAATTTTCGTTGAAAAATTAGTTTTTTAATATACATTTGCACAAAAATTAAAACACTTCATAAATGGATATTTTTGACAAAATAAAATCGACAAAAGGAGCGCTTGGACAGTATTCAACTATGGCAGACGGATATTTTATGTTTCCAAAGCTCGAAGGAGAAATTGCTCCAAGAATGACATTCAGAGGCAAAACAGTACTTAATTGGAGTCTAAATAATTATCTTGGTCTTGCAAACCTGCCTGAAGTTAGAAAAGCCGATGCGGAAGCGGCTGCAACTTACGGACTTGCATATCCGATGGGGGCAAGAATGATGTCGGGTCAAACCTCCGTGCATGAAAAATTTGAGCAAATGGCAGCCGAGTTTACAAAAAAGGAATCGGCTTATCTGCTTAATTTCGGGTATCAGGGAATGGTTTCCATAATTGACGCGCTGGTTGACAGACACGATGTTATTGTATATGACTCTGAATCACATGCCTGCATTATGGACGGGTTGAGGCTTCATATTGGCAAACGATTTGTTTATCCGCATAACGATATTGAAAGTTGTGAAAAGCAACTCCAAAGAGCAACAAAACTTGTTGAACAAACAGGCGGAGGAATACTTCTTATTACCGAAGGAGTTTTCGGCATGGCGGGCGACTTGGGCAAATTAGACAAAATTGCAGCTCTGAAAGATAAATATAACTTCCGTTTTTTGATTGATGATGCTCATGGATTCGGCACAATGGGAGAAACCGGCGCAGGAACAGGTGAACATTTTGGCGTTCAAGACAAAATTGATATATACTTTGCAACCTTTGCAAAATCAATGGCAGGAATCGGAGGCTTTGTATCAAGCACAAAAGAGGTTATCACTTATCTTCGTTTTAATCTCAGATCGCAAATTTATGCAAAATCGCTTCCTATGGCAATGACAATAGGCGCTATCAAAAGATTGGAGCTTTTACAGACTCGTCCCGAATACAGAGAAAGACTGTGGACAATAGTCAGAGCTTTACAAAAAGGTCTCCGCGAAGCAGGCTTCGATCTCGGAAACACAGAATCGCCTGTAACTCCGGTGTTTATGGCTTGTCCGGTTGGGCAGGTAACTCAAATGTTATACGACCTTAGGGAAAACCATCAACTTTTCTGCTCGGTAGTCGTTTATCCTGTTGTTCCAAAAGATACCGTAATGCTCAGGCTTATTCCCACTGCCGACCATACGCTTGAAGATGTGGAATATACGATAAAAACGTTCAAAGAGATAAAGAAGAAACTCGACAATAACGAGTATCCGACCGAAATGGCTGATTTTAAAAAATAATGATATTTTTGCCAAATATCAAGTGAAACAGACTAATATGAGAAAAAAAATTGTTGCAGGAAACTGGAAAATGAATATGGAACTGACGGAAGGAATAATCCTTGCCTATTCCATAAGTAAATGTCTGATAAACAAGCCTGACAATGAGGCGACCGTTATATTGTGTCCGCCGTTTATTCATCTTGCAAGCATAAGTGATATGCTTAAAAATGAGACCGTTTCCGTTGGAGCGCAAAATTGCGCCTCTGAAGTTTCGGGCGCATTTACCGGCGAAATTTCAGCGGCTATGATAAAAAGTACGGGAGCCGAGTATGTCATTATCGGACACTCTGAACGAAGAACATATTATAACGAAGACGATAATCTTCTGAATAAAAAAACACTGCTTGCGTTAAACTCAAGGCTTAAAGTAATTTTTTGCTGCGGAGAAATATTGGCTGAACGAGAAGCAAACAAACACTTTGAAGTAGTTAAAAGACAAGTTGAAAAAGGATTGTTTAACCTTACTGACGAGCAAATCAGCAATATTGTGATTGCCTACGAGCCAGTTTGGGCAATCGGCACCGGATTAACCGCCACGCCGGAACAGGCGCAGGAGATGCACGCGTTTATCCGCAAGTTGATAATAGAAAAATACGGCGCCCCGACAGGCAATGATTTATCCATCCTCTACGGAGGCAGTTGCAAACCCTCAAACGCAGGCGAAATATTTTCCAAACCCGATGTTGACGGAGGCTTGATTGGCGGTGCTTCGCTGAAAACAGAAGATTTTATCGGAATTATTGAGGCTATATAGTGTTGCCACAATAAAAAATATATTGTTTAATTTTAACAACGTATTATAAAAAGTAGTAATTTCATGTTTTCAAATTGGAGCTAAACAATGAGTGAAAAAATATTAGAAACTCTTATACAATTGTTCGCAATAATTGCCAAGCCGCATAGCAATGACAGCGAAAGAAAGGGGATTGTTAAAGCCTTTCTGAAACGTCTGCTTAACAAAGAACTTGTGCAAAAATATCTCTCAATTTACGATGCGGCTTATGAAGAAGCTCGGAAGAAACTCGAAAAAAGCAGCGATGAAAAACGCGAAGGTGCAATTGCCATCAGAATCAGAAAATTTTGTAAAGATATAAACGAACAGGGTCAATTAGCTCAAGATCAAAGAATTGTTGTAGTTATACAGGCGCTTGAATTTTGCAAATCGGGAAGCGACAAAGTAAGTCAGCTCGAATTAGGCTTTATAAGCGTTTTGGCTGACGGGTTGAACATAACGCCCGAAGAATATGAATTTATTGAAAAATTTGTACTGAATCCTTTCTCAAAAGTTCCCGATACTCCTAATGTTTTGGTAATAAACGGTATAAATGACTACGATGCCGGCAATGCAAAGCATGTTTATAAAGAGCGGCTGAAAGGAAATATATGGGCGCTGTTTGTGCCATCGGTGCAAATGTATTTTGTGCGTTTCAACGATTGCGGCGAACTTTCAATGAACGGACAGTTGCTTCAAGAAGAAAAAGTATATCCGTTAAGTCAAGGCGCTTCTATTAAAGGCTATAAGATAAGTCCTATCTACTATTGGGATATTACCATGCAATTCCTTAAAAACGAGTTTATTGCCTCAAGGGTTGTATATGAAGTAAACAATATAGAATACCGGTTTAAAAACGGTCAGGTAGGCATTCATCACATGAGTTTTAAAGAAGAATCGGGAAGAATGGTCGGCATTATGGGAGCAAGCGGCGCCGGCAAATCGACTCTGTTAAACATACTTAACGGCACAAACAGCCCTAATGACGGCGAAGTGTTGATTAACGGAACCTGTATTCATAAGGAAAAAGATAAAATAAAAGGTCTTATAGGTTATGTGTCGCAAGACGACCTTTTGATTGAAGAACTTACAGTATTTCAAAACCTCTATTACAACGCCAAACTATGCTTTAGCAATCTGACTGAAGATGAAATTGTTGCAAGGGTTGACAATGTTCTGAAAAATCTTGGACTGTATGAGATAAGAGATATTCAGGTTGGCAGTCCGCTCAATAAAAAAATCAGCGGAGGACAAAGAAAAAGACTCAACATCTCACTTGAACTCATCAGAGAACCGGCGATTTTGTTCCTCGATGAACCCACTTCGGGATTGTCGTCTCGAGACTCTGAAAATATACTCGACCTGCTTAAGGAACTTGCAAGAAAGGGCAAACTGCTGTTTATTGTAATACACCAGCCCTCGTCTGAGATTTTCAAAATGTTCGACAAACTTATCATTCTCGACACAGGCGGGTATTTGATTTACAACGGCAACCCGATCGACTCTATCGAGTATTTCAAACGCAAAATAGAACAGGCAAACTACAACGAAAGCGAATGTTATGTTTGCGGCAACGTTAACCCCGAACAAATATTCAACATCGTTGAAACCAAAGTGTTTACAGAAAGCGGCAAGCCTACCGAAACACGTAAAATATCGCCGTCCGACTGGCGGATTCTCTTTGACGCCGAAAAAAAGGTAGACATAAGGTCGCCGGGAGGAACAATTCCGGAAATCAATTTTAAGACTCCCAACAAGTTAAAACAGTTTGTTGTTTTTGCAAAAAGAGACGTGCTGTCGAAGGTTTCCGACATTCAGTATCTGTTGATAACTTTCCTTGAAGTTCCCATACTTGCGCTTTTTCTATCTTTTCTGATAAAATATTTTAACGCCAGCGCAAAAGATCCTCAGTACACTTTATATGAAAACAGCAACCTGCCGGTGTATATTTTTATGTCGGTAATTGTCGCTATTTTCATGGGACTGACAGTGAGCGCCGAAGAAATTATTAAAGACCGCAAGATACTGAAACGGGAAGCCTTTCTGAATCTCAGTTGGAACAGCTATCTGATGTCAAAGGTGTGCGTACAGTTCGGAATATCAGCCATTCAGGCTTTCTCATTTGTCCTTATAGGCAACGGCATAACCGAAATCAAGGGAATGATGTTTCATTACTGGTTGGTTCTGTTCTCATGCTGGGCAGGCGCAAACTTGCTTGGTCTCGTCATTTCCGATAGTTTTAAGGCTGTTGTAACAATTTATATTCTCATTCCTTTTCTCGTTATTCCTCAAATTATCCTTAGCGGCGTAATGGTGAAATTTGAAAAACTCAACCCAAACATATCTTCGCCAAGTTCTATTCCTTTCTACGGAGAATTTATAACGGCAAGATGGGGTTACGAAGCTCTTGCGGTAAACCAATTTATTTACAATAAGTTTGAAAATCAGTTTTATGAATACGAAAAAATGAGGAGTCACGGCTTTTACAAACGTAACTTTTGGAGCGCAGAATTGAGGGCAAAACTTGAATCGGTCTCAAACAGTCTTAGAAGAAATGAACGCAACAGCGAGTTTGAAAAAAATCTTACGCTTATTAGAAACGAGATTGGAAAAGAATTGGCAATTAATTCAAGAATAGAATTTGAGTATTTAGACGCTCTTACGCCCGATAAAATAACTCCGGAAATTGTTGAGGCGGCTCAAAATTATATTGAACTGTTAAGAAGATATTACATTGATTACTACAACTATGCCGATGGAAAAAGAAACGCTCTAATTGAAGAACTTGAGAGAGAGCCGGGCAACTCTTACCTTAAGTTGCGCGATAAATACCATAACAAGGCGCTTGAAGAATTTGTGCTTGACAAAAACGAAACTATAACTCTAATCGAATACAAAGGAGAGCTTGTGCAAAAAATGGATCCAATTTTTCTCGATCCTCAGCATCGATTCATCAAGGCTCATTTTTACGCGCCCACAAAACAGGTTTTTGGAGTTTATGTTGATACCTATGTAATAAATATCATTATACTGTGGATAATGACAATAGGACTCTATTTTGTCCTCTATTTCAGACTTCTAAGGAGAGCGCTTGATTCGGGCGAAGCATTAATGGGTAAGAAAATAAAAGAATAGTTTTTAGTTAACGACTTTCAGTTAATAGTCAATAGCTTACGGTTTGATAAAATTATCGAAAACTTTATCAAAAATGCCGCAGGCACGGGATATGTGCGGTTTTGCGTATGAGGCTAAAGCAAAATCAGCTAATCTCCATCATATTAAAAGGCACTCTTATAATAGATTCGTAGTCTTCGCCGGCTTCAAGCATATCTTCGTCATCCTCTTCATAGTACCAGTTAATTTCTATTTTGTTTTGGGCTTTATGAATAGTTTCCAGCTTTTTAAAAACTTCAAGGATACATTTAGACGAACTTGTGTTGAAATATTCAAGTCGTATATCCACCGTAGTTTTTGGTAACGGTTCATCTTTATAACTGTCAAGCCAGTCGACAAGAGGTTTGTAAAATTCTACCGAGTTTTCGGGTATTGAACGTCCTTTGATTTCAAAGATTCCCGCCTTAGAATCAAATCTTATGGTTGGCGTTTTTGGCGTTCCATCAATAATAAGCGATTTCATATATATATATTAAAGGTTTTTATTTTCTTTTAATTCATTAACTATAATATCCAAATAAAAAAATGAATATTCATCATTGTATTTTACAAATGAATAATCAAGTTTATTGCCTGTTTTTCTGGCAATGTCTATAAGTCCAAGTCCTCCGCCTCCTTTTGCCGATATCTTCTGGTGGTTAAGAACATACTTGTAAAGCTCTCTAATCTCCTCTTTTGACGACATGTTTATTTTATTTATCCGTTCTTTAAGCGCTTTAATATTTTCGGCAAGAATAAAATTACCGGTAACTATCTCATAGCCGCCTTCAACATTTATTATTCTAACCATCCCGAATTTATCGTGCCGCCCGTCAAAATCATTTGGAGCTTTGTCAACATGATGATAGAGATTCTGAAGACACTCAACAAGAACACTGTAAACTCTTTTTCTTAATTTCGTATTATCATTCGTTGCCACCATCTTTGCTTCAATCGAATCAAGCACATGATTAATTGCATCGGAATCAACATTACCCTTGCAATAAAGAATAAGGTTCTTGTTCAGTCTGTCGGAAAAATAATTTTCAATATTAAAACTCATTCAGCTCTTTTTTTAAAAAATTGAGGTAACGTATATTTCCAATAACAAATATAATGCAAAAATATAATACATTTTTTATCATTCATCTCAAATCGTAATAATTTTGATTAAAGTACTGTTTTTTTATGACGTTCTGTTGTTTTTTGATGACTTATCTTGTTTTGCCGATTTTTTTGAACCGCTATACAAATCATATTTTAAAAACATACATTCGTTTGCTCCATTTAACAAAATATGCTTTTCTGACGGTTTAAGCCCGATTTTTTTCAGCGCCTCTCTGTTTGAAGACAATATCCATGCCGTATATCCCTCAAAACTGTGTTTCAGTTTAGAACCGATCATCTCATACAGCGAATCCAAATCGTCAGGATTGAGGCGAAGACCATAGGGAGGATTAATTATCGCCATTCCCGCATCGTGTGGCGATGTTATATCCTTAAAATCAGCGGTTTCTATCACAATGTCATTCTCAAGTCCCGCGTTACGAATGTTTATCATTGCGTTTTTAACAGCTTCGGAAGATATGTCGCTTCCCGAAATTTTTGTTTTCAATTCAACAATACCCGCCTCGCATTCCTGCTTAACCTGCTCAAATAGCTGCTCGTCATAATTATTCCACTTTTGAAAACCAAATGATTTTCTGAATTTTCCGGGAGGAATTTTCTTTGCAATAAGCGCCGCCTCAATCAAAATTGTAGCCGATCCGCACATAGGATCGATAAGCGGCACAGAGCCGTCCCAACCGCTCATAAGCGCCATGCCTGCGGCAAGCGACTCATTAAGAGGAGCTTCGGCAATAGCCTGCCTATAGCCACGTTTAAAAAGCTGGTCGCCGGACGAATCGAGAGAGACAGTTGCATTAGCTCCGCTGATATGTAGGTTTATAATAATATCCGGATTAACGGTGTCTACGGAAGGGCGCGAACCTGTTTTTTCTCTGAAACGGTCGGCAATGGAATCTTTAAGGGTTAAGCCGGCATAGCCCGAATGATTGAACAACGGCGAATTTACAACAGACGTAATGGAAAAAGTTGACTTTGAGGTCATAAACTTTTCCCAGCGAATTGACTTGCCGACTGAGTAAAGATTGTCTTTCGACCTGATTTTAAATTCTTTAATCGGCATCAGAACAGACAAAGCCGTCCTTGCGCAATAATTTGCCTTATATAATAAATAGGTATTCCCTTCAAAGATGACCGCACGGTTTGCAATCTTAATATTTTCAGCGCCTAAATTGCGGAGTTCATCGGACAATACATTTTCAAGTCCGAAAAAAGATTTTGCCACCAACTTCATCTGTTTAAATTTTTTGCAAAGATAATCTTTTTCACCAACCCGATCCAAAAAATGTAGAGACGTTACACACAACGTCTATACGTTTTTGTGCAAAAATATTTTTTGTCATATACTAAAAAATAAATAGCCGGAATTTTTATAATTAAAAAAATAGTATCTTGCAGCACTTAAATTTTTAAAAAACATGGTATATAAGTTTATAGTGTTATCTGATGAGGATGAGTCGTTTATAAGAGAATTTGAATTCCTCGACACACACACCCTGCTTGATTTTCATTACATGCTTCAGGACGAACTTGAATTTGACAAGTCGCAAATGGCGTCTTTTTTTACAACAACCGACAACTGGGAAAAAGAAGAAGAATTTACCTTGTTCGATATGGGAACCGGCTCGTCAACCATGGATGCGGCGGTTTTGGAAGACGTCATTTACCGTAAAAATCAGAAATTGCTTTATCTTTTCGATTTCTTTAACAACAGGGGGCTTTTTGTCGAGTATATCGGCGAAGCTGAAGAAGAGAGGAGAAAAGATTTGCCGGTTTGTACAAATGCAAAAGGGGCTTCCCCGAAACAGGTAATTTTCGGCGGCAAATCATCGCGAAATATTGTCGTGTCGGACGATGAGTATGATGACTATGATGCTGATGACGAAGATATTGACGATCTCTTTCTGAATGAAGATGACGATGACCCGTTGTCGGATTTTGGAGACGACATCGAAATGGAAGAAGATTAGCCCGCAAAAGGTTATTTGCAATGACAAATAATCTTATAGTCATTCTTGGACCTACGGGTGTAGGAAAAAGTGATGTAGCCGTTGAACTTGCGCAACGACTGGGGTGTGATATTATATCCGCCGATTCACGGCAGTTTTACAAAGAAATGAAAATCGGGACGGCTGTGCCCGACCGCCGGCAACTTGACGCGGTAAAACATCATTTCATTCAATTTCTTCCCGCCGATTCATATTACAGCTCAAGCCTGTTTGAGAGAGACGTTTTGGAACTGCTTCCTCAACTTTTTTCAACCAACAACACGGCAATTATGGCAGGCGGCTCCGGATTGTACATAGACGCAGTGTGTAGCGGCATTGACGATATTCCTGATATTGACCACGATATAAGGGCAAAATATAACGCAATGTATATAGAGTCGGGAATTGAAGGATTGCGCGCCGCCCTCAAGCTGCTCGACCCCGAACATTACGCCAAAGTCGACCTGAAAAACCATAAGCGCATAATAAGGGCGTTGGAAATTTGCGAATCGACAGGTCGCCCATACTCATCATTTCTTAATAAGCGTAAAACTCAACGGGACTTTGCAATAATCAAAATAGGACTCACAAGAAACCGCAATGAGTTATATGAAATGATTAATAAAAGAGTAGATAAAATGATTGCGGAAGGTCTTGAAGATGAGGCGAGAAGTCTATACAGCCTGAAACATCTTAACGCCATGAACAGCGTAGGCTACCGTGAGTTTTTCCATTTTTTTGACGGACAGATAAGCAGAGACGAGGCAATATCATTAATAAAACGAAACAGCAGGCGATACGCTAAAAGACAAATGACATGGTGGGCTAAAGACAACGAAATCACTTGGTTTGATGCCGGATCACGAGAAGATATTTTTCGGTTTTTAGAAGTTATT
>Ga0099364_10006920_pt1 | contig 16359 bp, 15 predicted proteins | sample TergutTh196P3_FD_73070 | JGI IMG/M metagenome (GOLD analysis project Ga0099364, IMG submission 73070) | Microcerotermes parvus P3 segment gut microbial communities from Pointe-Noire, Republic of the Congo - Th196 P3 | ecosystem: Host-associated > Arthropoda: Insects > Digestive system > Gut ...
CAGAACAAAAACCAAAAAAACTATCATCAGGTAAATTAGCATCATTCAAAATAATACCTTCTTCTTCGTGAGAAAAAAACCACGATACGGGGTCGCGAAAATACTCTGCATTATTGTATAGAAACAAAGTTTTTATTTCGCAATCCCAATCTATTTGCGACAACATTTTTTCTACCTCTATGTAATATATATCTTGAAACTGAACCAACGTAGCATAAGAGGCAATGTATAACTTTTTCGGTTTGGCATTTTTTATTTTTTCAAAAACCTGTGTCATTGTCAATGGGTTTTTGAAGACAATAAATAAAACAGGTGTGTTTGGATTGTAATTTAGCATAAAGTTTAATATTTATGAGGTTATTAATTCGTTGTAAAGATTTAACATTTTTTTCTTAAAATGTGTATATTCATATTTTTGGATAAATACTTTTCTTGCATTTTGTCCTAATTTAAAAGCGACATCTTGGTTTTCTAACAAATAACATATCTGTTTTTTTAAAGCAACAGTATCTACTGCTCGTTTTTTATTTATTCTTTTTAGTGGCACTTTCAATCCAGTTTGATTGTCTTCTATGAGCTCTTTTAATCCGCCAACATCCGTAACAATCAAAGGAAGCGCGTGCATCATCATTTCGAGAGCAACCAACCCAAATTCTTCGTGCATAGAACAGACAACGCCAATATCAGCAATATGATATAAATCAAACAGTTGCTTTTTATTCAATTTGCCAGCAAATGTAACTTTTGTCCAAAAAGTATTAATTGAAGAAATCCATTGGTCAAAATTACCATCACCTGCAATTATTAAATGTATATTAGAATGCCTTTTCAAAACTTTTCCAAATGTTTGCAATAAATAACCAATGCCTTTTGCTTCTTCTAATCTACCAGCAAATAAAATGATTTTCTCGCTTTCGGGAATGTAGTATTTTTGTTTCAACAAAGTTTTTTGTACTTCATTTAAAGACCGAAATTCATCTTTCTGTCCATTGGGGATTAAACAAATGCGTTTATCTTCAATACTGAAAATTTCTTTTGTCGAATCAAGGGAATGTTGTGCAATACAAATTATTTTATCACAATATTGCAGGTTTTTTTTGTCGCGTTCAATCCCTTTATATGTAATTTTTTCTATATCTTCTATTAGTTGTTCTTCGGATTTTTCCAAAATTTGCAGAAGCCGTTTTTTATCTCCCAATAAATTGAAACACCAATCAATATAATGTAAAGTTAATAAAACCTTGCCTTGAAACAGTTTCTTTATCCATAATGTTAAAGAATCAGCAGCAACAGTTGAATGGATATGAAATAAATTGTTTTCATTATTAGGAATTATGTTTTTTAACAAATATGTACAATTCCGTATGTATCGTTCTGTATTACACACTATTTTAGAATTGTCAATACTTGGTATAATTATTTGTTTGTATCCATTTTTTTGTTCGATTTTTATTTCTTTCTCTTCTTCGCAAAATAGTTTTATCAATGTCAAATGAATATTCTTTTCCTCTTTTATCCATTCAATTAAATGGTTAATGTATGTTCCTATCCCATAATTATAGGCTCTGCTATTAACAGTAAAAATATATAGATTAAATTCTCTCATTTTTTTCAAGAATTAATTTCAATCCCATTCCTGCAATTCCATTTTGTTCAATACTCAATAATGGAACCTTTTGTTTAAATACATTATCATTAATTTCAATATTTTCTACTATCTTTTTTAATAATAAATTGTGGACAGGTTTTTCAAGATTCCGAAATTTCATATTGTCAATTAGTTCTTGTAAATATATGTCATCTATATTTTCTCTTTGAAAAATGTAATGCGCTATACCTAGCAAACCTGTGTCTAAACTTGTATCACTTATTCTTCTGACATCGTATTTCATAATGGCTTGGTCAATATCGCTCAAAACTTCATTTGGATCGGCATCAACAAACCCCTTTTCTATCAAATATAAAATTCCCCAAGCAATGCCGCAAAGCCCACTTGCAAACCCTACGGGAGTTTCGGTATGAATTTCATTATAGATTTCGTCTAACAATTCGCCTGCAAATTCCTCATACGTGGTATCATTTGTGTAACGTGAATAATGAAAAAAGAAAATGACAATTCCCATTTTTCCTGTCAATAATCCGAGATTGTTTGTGAAACTACCATTTAACATTAAAAATTGAGATATACGAGAAAGAATATCTGAATTTGGAAAATAATTAGACATATTTTTTTACCTATTTTGATGCTTATTTGTATATTAAATCCGTATTTATTAACGATATTACTTCTGAAAAATCATCATTCGCATATATCAAATATTCATCAAAGAGTTCTCGAATGGTATTCTCTACTTCCTGTAAATTATCATTAAATTCGTTCATAATTTCTTGTTTGGATACGACTTTGTGGTTGCAAAGTTGTAGAATTTTCCAATACAAAGCATCTTTTTCCAACTCTAATTGTTTTATTAAAGTAGAATTGTAATATTCCTGATATAAATAAGTATTGATTTTTTTTTCTATAATTTGATAGCAATATGAATTGTCCAAGTAATACTTTTCAATATCTTCAAAATTTTTCCATAAAGGATTTTTTGTTTTCTTTAGATGAAAGAATAGGTCAAATTTGTTGGTTTTATCATTAACGTATTTTTTCGGCAACAATTGAAATATTCCAACACCATACCAATCGCCTAAAAGATTATTAGTTTCAAGATATTTATAATAAGGCGATGCACTCATTACTCCTAATGTCGAAATAAAGTGCTGAAAAACATCTCTTTTTAAATAAAAACGCAGGAAATGAAGATTTTTTATACTGTCAATTATTTCCGTATCTGTTTCTCCGATTAAATTTGTAATAATATTGGCTCCGTTTATATTAATATTAAATTGTCTTGCCCATTTAATAAATAGAATATTACTTGACAGCGTGTTTTTTTTATTTATTTTTCTTAGAATAGCATCATTAATCGCCTCATATCCAACTTGTACTGCTTTAATTCCGGCAAAAGACATCTTTTTAATAATTTCGGCATTCAATCCTTTTGTAATAATTCCTGCATTTCGTATTGTAAATGCAGGATATTCTTGACGTAAATCAATAAGTAAATCTAATAATCTTTCAAATGATTTTAAATCATAATTAACCATATCATTATCTGCAAAATCAAAAGAATTTATCCCGTATTTTTTTATGGTAGATTTTATAAATAAAACAACTCTATCTACATCTTTGCATCTACTTTTATAACCGTTATGCGCAAAACAAAATTTACATTTTCCCCAATGACAACCACGACTACCTTCAATAGGAATGAATGAATCAAAATTGTTTTTTTTCTGATTAAAATATGAAGAAAAATCGGGATTGATGCTATTCAAATCTAAATATACCGACTTTATTTGTGTCGTTTGTAATGTGTTATTTTTTCTATATACTATATGTTGTACTTCTGACAATGGATTTTCTGTTGGATTTTCCAAATGTCGGCACAATCCTAATAATGCAAATTCTCCCTCACCCCACACTGCATAATCATACACATCAAAATTTTGCATCAAAGCCATTGCTTCTTTTTTAGTATCAAAACCACCAATCACTATTTGTATGTTGGGATTTATTTTTTTTACTAATTCGGCTAAAACATTTCCGGGTATCCACTGAAAAAATTTAGACGAAATGCCAAACAATGTACATTCTTCTATGTTCATCGTTTTCAATTCCGACGTAAATGTATTATAAACAATATCAGATAAATTTGCAATTAATTCTACGTAATACGTTTTACTTATATTTACATATTGTGGATTGCCTATTCGTAATTCGTTTTCAATCTTTTCAAGAACTGAGTTGTCATTGTATTGTGAAGCGATATGAGATAAAAACGGCAATAAACGTAAAATTTCCTTATCTTCTATATGAAAATTGCTTAGAATATCGGCAAACAACAAATTCCAATATTTTGTTTCTACATCTACTCTATTATGCTTTAAAAATGATTGCAATATAGACATTGTAGCTGAAACATGAGATATTTCGACCGGTGGCAAGCAATTTAGAATAACTTTCGTATGAATGCAGGTTTTCATTTCGGTTGTTCTATATTCTCCAATGAAAAATACATATTTTTAAAATCCAACAACATATAATCAAACTGAGAAACAACATCTTGTCCGAGTGTGCCGTCATATTCATACCAAAGAACAGCCATAGGCTGTACAAAACAAGGGATTTCAGGTAAAATTGTGGTATTTGTACTTATTTTTAGTGGAAATTCGGTTAATTTATAAATTGGAAATTCTTTGCTTCCACCCATTCCACTTACTACTCTTGTAGTAAGCTCTCCTGTCTTTTCAATCTGTTCTTTGTTTTTATTGAAATAATTAAGAGACAAATTAGTAAAAGCGGCACCTGTATCCAGTACAAACAATAAAGTATCATTTATCTGTATAACAATTTGATTATTTTCAGGAGAAAACATCATATTGCTTTTGAATGTATCATCATTTTTAGAAATTTCTAACATGTGGTCTTTATGGATTTTTACTGACGATAATGCTTTAATTTCAAGAGAACCAAGTACGCCATTAATCGTATAATCAAATTCTGGAAAAGTCATTTCTTCATCTTCCAATATTCCAAAAATGACATTCGTGTACAAAACATCGCCTAAATACAACGTATCAGCAACACCGACACTCATAAAAGAGGTATTAGCAATCGCTCCTCCACCAGCAATAAGAGAATCGGCTAAAATCCTTATTCCTAATTTTTTTGCAATACTTCTTGTAACGCAAGACATTCCTGCACCAGTGTCGAAAATCGACAAAACACTATCTTTTGGAGTACGTATTTGTACCAAAGGAAGTCCTTTTTTATCAGGAACAATCTGTATTTTTACATCATGTGGGATAAATACCTGCATTGGGGCTATATCAGACAGTGTATTATACCGTCGGTATGTATCTTGAAGCAATGTAATTGCTCCGCCTAATAAATCACCGTAGTTATCTATTATTTTTTTATAATTGTCTGCTGCTTCTTTATAACGAAATTTTCTTGCGAAATTTTTTGCTTGTATATCCAACAAGCGAATCATTAGCTGCGAATTTTCTCTTACGTTATCTATTTTCAAAAAAGATTCTATCTCTTTGTTCGACTCCTCGTAGCGAGCCATTACACTGTATATATGTGCTCTCAAAAAAGGAGTTGGAACATCAGTCGCTACCCAATTTTCGACATCCAAATGCGAGATTTGGATAAAATCACGGTTGTCCAACAATTTTTGTATATCTTTATCTTGTGCTTTTATCGACAAAGACAGAAAAACGGTAAAAAATAATAGTATTTTTTTCATAAATTTAATGTTTAACGATATATTAAATCTGTATTTATTAACGATACAATCTCAGATAAATCATCATTCACGTATATCAAATATTCATCAAAAAGTTCTCGAATGGAGTTTTCTACTTCTTGTGAGCTACTATTGAGATATTTCATAATTTCCTGCTTTGATACAACTTTGTGATTACAAAGGCATAAAACTTGCCAATATAAATCTTCTCTTTCTAATTCTAATTGTTTTATTAAATTAGAATTGTAGTATTCTTGATATAAATAAGTTTTGAGGTCTTTTTCTATAATTTGATAGTAATATGAATTGTCTAAATAATATTTTTCTACTTCGTTAAAATCTATCCACAATGGATTTATTGTTTCTTTTCGAAAGTCAAAAATGTCGAAAGCATTGATTTTGTCATTTATGTATGTTTGAGGTAATAATTGTGTGAATCTATTATAATTCCATTTGCTTAATGCATTATTATTTTCGATGGATTTATAATATGGAGAAGTACTTTGTATTACCAACTGCGAAATATCGTGTTGAAAATAGTCCTTTTGCAAATAAAAACGCAAAAAATGTAGATTCCTTATGCTATCAATAATTTCTGTATTTGTTTCTCCAATGAAGTTCATAATTATGTTTGCACCAGCTATTCTGATATTAAATTGTTTTGCCCATTTGATGAATAATATGTTACTTGATACTGTATTTTTTTTGTTTATTTTTTTTAGAATATCGTCGTTAATGGCTTCATAGCCAATTTGCACAGACTTTATTCCTGCAAAAGACATTTTTTTTATAATTTCAGCATAAAGTCCTTTTGTAATAATTTCAGCATTGTGTATTGAAAATGCAGAATATTCTTGACGTAAATCTATAAGCAAATCTAATAACTCCTCGAAAGACTGCAAATTGTTATTTATCACGTCATTATCTACGAAGTTAAAATTATTTACTTTATATTCTTCTATAACAGATTTTATAAAAGATACCGTTTTACATACGTTTTTACACCTATTTTTATAACCACTATTTAAAAAACAAAATTTACACTTTCTCCAATGGCAGCCACGACTTCCTTCGATAGGAACTAATTTAAAGTAATTTTTTTTCTGATTAAAATAAGAAGAAAAATCAGGATTAACATTATCTAAATCTAAATATTCTGACTTTACTTTTGTTGCTTTTAATGTATTATTATCTCGATAGACTAAATGTTGGATTCCAGCTAATGGATTTTCTGTTGGATTTTCTAAATGCCTGCATAATCCTAACAATGCAACTTCACCTTCACCCCATACTGCATAATCATATACATCAAAATTTTGCATTATTGCAATCGCTTCTTTTTCTGTTCCAAATCCACCGATGACTATTTTTACATTTGGATTTATTTTTTTTACCAATTCCGCTAAAATATTTCCTGGTATCCATTGAAAAAATTTAAATGAGATGCCAAATAAAGAACATTTCTCTATTTCCATTTTTTCCAATTCTGACGTAAACGTATTGAAAATAAAGTTAGATAGTTTTGTAATCAATTCTACATAATACGTTTTGCTTATGTTTGCATATTGAGGATTATATGTTCGCAATTTATTCTCAATATTTTCAAGTGCCAATTCATCATTATATTGTAAGCCAATATAAGATAAAAAAGGTAACAGAGGTAGAGTATCTTTATCTTTATCTTTATCTGGTATTCGAAAATTATTTAAAACATCTTTCTCTGCAAATAATAAATTCCAATATTTTGTTTCTACGTCTATTTTATGCTTTTTTAAAAATGCCTGTAAAATAGACATGGCTGCAGAAATGTGACAAGTTTCAATTGGCGGTAAACAATTTAAAATAATTTTCATTTTTAATGGAGTTTATATTTATTACAAAGTTTATGTGATTCATTCTTTTGTTAATACTTAATTTTATCAAAATAAAGAGTTTGAAGAAAGACTCCAAACTCTTTAAAAAGAGTTAGAATCTATAAGAGACTCCCACTCCTCCTGACGAAGGGGTTCCGAAGTTATCGTACCAAGCACCGCCTTTTAACTCTTTCAAATTCTGAGCAGATAGAACTTGATTAGCCGTTTCCGCATTAACGAGTTGCGTTAAGGTTAATTTTTTCAACTTTTTCATAGTTTTAAAATTTTTTATTGAACAATAAATCACTACGGCATTCCTTACAATAAATGGTACCAATATTTATTGCCCATTGCCCCATAGTATCAGCAATAGCATTTGAAATTAACATCAAATTCGCTTCAAATCTAATGTTTATTTGCCATATTAGCAAGTTAAATATGATATTTTTTTAAGAAAATACATTTTTCTCATCAGTAATTGCTTTTATATCAATTATAATTACACAAGATGTATTGACATTAACAATTATTCATGCAAAAAATAGAACAAAAAACATACAATTTATGGAGTAAAATATTATTTTTGTTGCATAAAAAATGTTGTCTCTTATTTGTTGCTTTACAACTAGGAAACAACGATTATTAGATTTCAAAATAAACAAAAAAATATGATGAAAAGTGCTATTGGAATGTGTGCAAAAAATGAACATAAATACATTCAAGAATGTATATGTTTTAATTATCTTCAAGGTTGGGATAAGATAATTATATGCATTCATGATGTGGCGGACGAGCCGGAGCCAGACTTAACCAAAGAAATGATTTACAAACTTCCTGATGAAGTTTTAGCAAAAGTTGAACTGCTTAATGTAGAAGAAGAACCCGGTTGGGGGTATCAACATAAAGGTTATCATTTAATGCTTCAGCAAGCAATGGATTGTGACTGGCTGGCTTTATTCGATGTAGATGAATATTTGTACGACAGTCAAAAAAGACCCATTAACGACTTGTTGGCTACTGTCAAAAACGATGTTGGGCAAATTCTTATTCCTTGGTTAGAATTTGGTCATAATAATCGTATTTTATCCGCTACACCGCAAGAAACACGATTAGATGCTTTTACAAAAAGTTCAGGCATATTTCCACGTGCTACTTACAAGGCTATTGTACGACCTCGTAACGTAATGCAAAAGCCTGACAATCTTCGATATTGGTATCATACTCATCAGATGGCTACAAGAGGCAGGCATGTGGATTTTTTTAATCATGACCTAATTCCAGCAGATTTTGACTTTGATATTGAGGATGTGTTTGGGCGTGTGTTTTTTTCTCGTCAAGATTTTACTATTTTTGATATATGTCTTGTACATTATTACACCGGCAGTATGGAAGATTGGGTAATTAGAACAAAACGTACTGCACGAACCAGCGCAGTAAATTTGCATCGCACTTTCCAATCATTTTTTGATTTAAAATATAATAAAGAAGACTTTAGAATGTCTATCTATGTTGATGAATTAAGGGAATTACTATCCAAATGTAAACAATGAAAAGAATTTTAGTAACAGGTGGTGCCGGTTTTCTTGGTTCTCATTTATGTGAGAGACTTGTAGCGGAAGGACACGATGTGATATGTGTAGATAACTTCTATACAAGCAAAAAGGCTAATATAACTCATCTATTAAATCAACCTAACTTTGAGTTAATCCGCCACGATATAACATTTCCTCTTTACATAGAAGTAGATGAAATTTATAACCTTGCCTGTCCTGCGTCTCCCGTCCACTATCAAAGAGATCCTGTGCAGACAATGAAAACATCGGTGTCCGGTGCTATCAATATGCTTGGTTTGGCTAAAAGATGTAAGGCTAAGATTTTACAAGCATCTACAAGTGAAGTTTATGGCGACCCGGAAGTAAGTCCTCAATCAGAAAGTTATTGTGGGAATGTTAATACTCATGGAATCAGAGCCTGTTATGACGAGGGAAAGCGAGCCGCAGAAACACTATTTATGGACTATCACAGATTGCATAATGTGAATATTCGTATTATTCGTATTTTCAATACTTATGGTCCGCGAATGGCTATTAATGACGGCAGAGTAGTGTCTAATTTTATAGTACAGTCTATTAAAAATGAACCCATTACTGTCTATGGTTCCGGTGAACAAAGCAGGTCGTTTTGTTATGTTGATGATTTAATAACAGGAATGATTAAAATGATGAATCAAGAAGGATTCATTGGACCTGTTAATTTAGGTAATCCTACTGAATTTACCATAAGAGAATTAGCCGAAACAATAGGTCGTTTAGTTGATAATCGGATGCACAAAACTACTTATTTATCATTACCGGAAGATGACCCAAAACAAAGATGTCCTGATATTACTTTGGCAAAGGATAAATTAGGTTGGAAACCTACTGTATCTCTTGAACAAGGATTAAAATTAACTATTGCATATTTTAAGACTGTCTTGGAATCTCAACGTGATTAGCATTTATTAAACCAAATTACGCATTGTTTCACCATTGTACCCATTAATACAAAAAATAGACCTCAAAAAGCACACAATTTTATGGCATAAAACATTACCTTTGTTGCACAAAAATTAAATTATGGCAATTAGGTAATAATAACGTAAATTGCGCAGTCAAAAAATACACATTTTTCACTTGATTTCATACTTCAAATTTCTCCTCGCAAGCATTTTTTGCAACGATTCCCGAAAAACATCAAGATTATTCTCAATGAAATTCCGAAGCGTTTCAGATAATTGCAAAACCACACTCATTTCAGTCTGTTTCACACCGTAAAACTCAGATATAACACTGAAAACAGGCGTTTTGTCGGGACTGAGTTTTGTCGATAATTCGTATATTTCACGCCAATTTTTGACAAATTCGAGCGGAAAAGTCGCTGCCCCTTTCGTGTCCCAATTTCGCAGCAACGAGTATCTATCATGTATTGCCACGCCGTTTTTATTCAACCAACCTGTTGATTGGTAGTGATTGATAAAACGTTCCACTTCCGATTTTGCAGACTTTATGCCTTTTTCAAAAAAAAGAATTTCAAAAAAAATCTCTCTTTCTCTTTCTGAAATTTCGCCATTTTCTAAAGAGAGATTATTTAGTTTTATTTCTTTTACTTTACTTTGTGTACTTTCCGACCGATTTATTGAGTTAATCGGTCGATTAACCTCGTTTGTCGGTCGATTAACTATTTTTGGCACATTTTTTGGCAATTCTATCAGCCAAAAATCTTCATTAATTTTTACCTCCTTTCTCTCGCCGACCGCTTGCACATAACGTTTTTGAATACCTTTTGAAGTCAGCACACCGAACGACTTAAACACGGTTTCGTCAAAAAAACCACGTCTAAGCAACGCCCGCACGATTTCGTCCACATTGTTTGCCGAAACGCCGTCAATGCCCATATTTTTGGCAAATAACAAACATTCGTCAGCACCCCATTTGTAGAAGTACCCGTTTTTGTAAATTTTGCACAACAACCTGATGGCAACATATCCGCCTTTCATACCGAACTCGCCCTCAATGAGTTGCAACTTGTCATTGAGGAAAAAATCGACATCAAAAGGAAAATAATCTAATCCTGTCTTGTTTGGTCGAGCCATTTTTTTATTGTTTCATCATTTAATTTCAACCTTTTTTCCGCTCGTCAGCGGTGTGTGCAAAATACATTATTTTAGACACTTGGAAACAGGACGAACGACTTATACACGGTTTTGACACCACATTATTAAGCAACCCATTTACTGATTCATCTGCTACTCAAAACACCAATAACACCCATATTCTCGCGAACATAAACATACAAGGCACCCCTTTTGCAGTAGTATCTGTTTCGTTTTGTATTTTGCACAACAAGCGTAATTTATCCGCCTTTTTAGCCGAATTAATTCTCAATTTAGTTGCAACTTATCTTATCATTGAGGGTGAGAAATTCGGCATCAAAAGAAAAATAATTTATACCTGTTTCGTTTGGTTGAGTTTTTTATTTTTTGTAATAATTATTACCGTTTTTATGGTTTGTATTCAAATAATTAGTATCTTTGTGCTACAATTCTTTTGAAGGTACTGATTGGAGTAGTTTTTACGAATCCTGACCTTCAAAAGGATTTTTTTTAATGTTTACTTCGTGGTGGTAATAGGCTTTTCCGTCTTTTTTTAAGACAACGCTTATTCTCACAAACTCCAATTTTCCGTTTATTTTTACTTTGGCTTTGAAATTGAAATAGCCTAAAACATTCTGCTTATCCGTGCTTTTTCTTTGACCGAAATTGTTGTATTCGGCTACTTCCAATAATTTATCAATACATTGTAATACGGCTATTTTCTTTGCATACAATGCTCGTCCGTAGGACAATTCGCCTTTGCCAATACTTGTAAAATTGATTGTTAGTTGTATATCTTTGTTGATAACTGATTTTCCTTGTAGATTTTCAGTATAAAAATCGCGTACATATTTTACCCTGTTTTGGGGCTCAATAATCGTTACACTCGGGACTTCTTTTTGTTTATATTTTGTCATTTTAATTGAGTTTTTTCTATTTTTTATTGTTGTTCCACAGGATAGCCGATTCTATCGCAAATGAGTTTCATTTGCTTGGGTGTAAATTCTTTTTGTCCTTTGTTGTAGCCGCTTTCTTTGAGTTCCGTTTTCAGCACCTGCAACGAATTAACTCGCCGCCAAAAAGTTTTGAGATGTTTATAACCGAGTTTTGCGGATAGTTCCGATACGCCTACGCGGTATGATTTTTCGTCTGTGTTCATATATCCAAATTTTTATTCTTTTTCAAAAACAGAGGCACAAAAAGGACAAACATATTTGTCGGCTTCAACAATATGAAAAAGCAAACTGCTGTGAGTATTTGCGTGTCGTTCTTTGATTATTCCCCACAATTCTTCGTCTGTGGGCGATACTTCTTGATTTTCGTAATACTCTTTATATTGTTCGTAATAACTTTGTCCACGCCACGATTTTTCGCAGTCCGGGCAATCGGCGGTCATTGTTTTGTCTGTTAAACGAAAACCTTTTACCGATTTTCGTAGTTCAGTTACGACCTTTTCAGTCAAAGTGTCGGGCATCATTCTCGAATAAACATCTTTTAATGCTGTATTGTAGGCTTTTTTTTCGTTGTAAGTCATAGAAATAGAATTTTTGAATTCGTCTAAATCCTTAGTTATCAATTTTAATTGCGTATTTTTTTTTAGCCTGCCATTTATAATCCTTGATTAAGTCTTGTAAATGCACATCGCTATGGCGAATGATGTTTTCGTTCAACAAACGTTGGATTTCGCTAATACGATAGTAATTTTTGCCACTAATTTTGGAATAAGAAACTTTGTTGTTAGACCGCAATCTTTGCAAGGTTTTAGTACTGATTTTGAGAAATTGGCAAACATCGTGATTGTCCACCCAGCCGTCTATGGGTTCGTCTTCCTTGCCATTTTGTAAAGTGGCAACAAATTGGGTAATTGTGTTGAGTTTTTCCGTTAATTCCTTGAATGCCTGTGATTCAATTGTGATGACTTCCATTTTTGTTCTTTTTTTATCATTATCTTGGCGACAAAAATAGTGTCTGTATTTGATGTATAGCGCATTTCTGCACAGACAATATTGAACGGAAAATGGACAATGTTGGACATCGCAGAAATATTTACTGCGATGTATAAGAATACTTGCGTATAAATGGAAATTTAGGAAAGACAAAAACCAAGATAATCAAAAAAGTGATTATCTTGGTTTTTGTTGAAAATAAGTCGTATATTTGCGGTACAGTTTTATGCAGACAAAGGCAGGACACAGACGGTCATAACTAACTTACTTATCCGCTCTAAGTCATACCCCATAAGACGAAATAGAAATAAAACCTGCTGTATATTAGCTATTTAAAGCGGATTGTATATTCCCTCGCAATGACGCTTCGAAGTTGGCTTTCCCGTCATTGCGAGGAACGAAGCAATCTATAATTTTGTTTCATCAATTGTGAAATTTTTGTTTTTGTTTCAATAATAATGAAACAAAATTATCACTTAGAAGTTTCTGCGCCTTAGTCTGAAAGACTTGATTTTCACAACCACAATGTCAGCTACCTACGGTAAAACACAAAATAAATTTCACCAATCAAAGATAGATATATTTCTTTCTCAATATCAAATTTTAAGAAAAAATAATTACTTTTGTACATAAATAAAAAACAGATGAGCCATTATATAGTTTCTGCCCGAAAATACAGACCTTCCACATTTTTGTCGGTTGTAGGACAGCGTTCGCTCACAACAACGCTGAAAAACGCCATTACAGGCAATCAATTAGCACACGCGTACCTGTTTTGTGGACCGCGCGGTGTGGGAAAAACCACTTGCGCCCGTATTTTTGCCAAAACAATTAATTGCCAAGACCGCGAAGCTGACGGCGAAGCTTGTAATGCCTGTGAATCGTGCATTTCATTCAACGAACAACGGTCTTATAACATTCACGAACTCGACGCCGCTTCGAACAACTCTGTCGAAGATATTCGCTCACTGATAGACCAAGTGCGCATACCACCGCAGATTGGAAAATACAGCGTTTACATCATCGACGAAGTTCATATGTTGTCACAATCAGCTTTCAACGCTTTCTTGAAAACGTTGGAAGAACCGCCTGCGCACGCCGTTTTTATTTTGGCAACCACCGAAAAACATAAAATTTTGCCGACCATTTTGTCGCACTGTCAAATTTACGATTTTAACCGAATCAGCATCAGCGACACGGTCGAACATCTGCAAGCCATTGCACAAAAAGAAAGCGTTGAGGCGGAAATTGATGCCTTGAATGTAATTGCTCAAAAAGCCGACGGCGGAATGCGCGATGCACTATCTATTTTCGACCAAATTGTGAGTTTTTCAGGCAATAAAATTACCTATAAAGATGTAATCGAAAACTTAAATGTGCTCGATTACGAATATTATTTTAAACTAACCGATGCGTTGCTCGAAAACAAAGTGGTTGATGCAATGCTGATTTTCAATGAAATAATAAGCAAAGGTTTTGAGGCGCAACATTTTATTACCGGATTAAGTTCGCATTTCCGCGATTTACTGATGTGCAAAGATATGGCGACGGTTGTGTTGCTCGAAGTGAGCGAAAGTACCAAAAAACGCTATTTGGTACAGGCAGAAAAATGTCCGCAAGAGTTTCTGTACAAAGCCATTGAATTATCTAACGAGTGCGATTTGAATTATCGGTTGAGTCGGAATAAGCGTCTGCTTGTTGAGCTCACATTAATCCGCCTTTCACAGTTGACGGATTCAAAAAAAAAAGCTCTGAATGAAACGGAAAATAATTCAATAAAACCCGTTTTTGAACAACCAAAACAATCGGAAAACACACAGCCAACGCCGACAGTTCCAATAATTCCTACTGAACCCGCCGTTAAAAAAGAAGTAACGGTTTCTGTTCCCGAAGTTTCTGCACCGACAAAAACGAATTTGCAGAAACCGCCCAAAAGCATCAGTATTTCCATTAATTCAAATGTTGTAAATAAGCCAGCCGAGCAGGAAAATAAACCGCAAATGGTGCAGGAGCCTCAAATGCAATACGTTGCTTTTACGCAAGATGCATTGTCGCAAACGTGGACATCGTTTGTAAAATCGTTGGATAAGGATATTCATATCATTAAAATGATAGAAAAAATTATCCCGACAAAACAGCAAGGAAATTCGTTTTTACTTCGTGTGGCAAATTCGATGCAACAAGATGCGGTATTGGAAATGAAAGGAGAAATTCTTGCCTTTTTGCGTTCGGCATTACAAAACAGTGCGATTGATTTTACGGTTTCGGTCGATGAAACGTCGATTCAAAAACCAACCACCAATCAAGACAGATTTAACGAAATGCTGAATAAAAATGAAGATTTCAGACGTTTGGCAAACGATTTATCGTTGGAAATTTAAAATAACAACAAATGAAAATCATTGGCATAGGTGAAACAATTGTTGATATTATTTTTAAAAATAATCAACCCATCAGCGCAACAGCCGGTGGTTCAACGTTTAATACGATGGTTTCGTTGGGGAAGCTCCATGTTCCGTGCTTTTTTATAAGCGAAATCGGCAACGACCGATTGGGCGAAAACGTGAAACAATGTTTGACTGAAAATAATATTTCTACCGATTATATTTATGAATTTTCCGATGGTAAATCGCCCGTTGCGCTGGCTTTTTTAGACGAGAAAAACAATGCCGATTATATTTTTTACAAAGATTATCCTAAGCAACGGCTAAATATCACATTTCCAGCGGTTAATCCCAATGATATATTGATTTTCGGTTCTTATTTTTCGGTCAATCCTGCATTGAGAAATCGAGTATTGGAATTGCTTCATAGCGCCAAAAATAATGACGCGATTATTTATTATGACCCGAATTACAGAAAAAGCCATTTGCCGGAATTGTCCGATTTAAAGGCTTCGATAGAAGAAAATTTTGCTTTTGCAGATATAGTGCGAGGCTCCGATGAAGATTTTTTGAACATTTACGGAGAAAGCGATATTGATGCTGTTTATATGAAAATATCACATTTTTGCTCCAATTTTATTTGCACCAAAGCAGAAAAAGGCGTATTTTTATATACGAGAAATATTACGAAAGTTTATCCGACACCAGCCATTAAAACGATTAGCACAGTCGGCGCAGGAGATAGTTTTAATGCAGGAATTTTGTATGGATTACGAAAATTGAATATCTCCAAACAAGAATTGTCGAATTTATCGGAAGAAAAATGGGATAAATTGATTGAGTACGCCATACTTTTTGCCACCGATGTATGTCAACGCTATGAAAATTATATTTCGAAAGAACTCGTAAGTAAACTAAAATGAAACTCTCACAACTCATTATATATCCGTTTTACGCTTTTCTGTGGCTGTTGGCATGGCTGCCATTAGGCGTTTTGTATGTTATTTCCGATATTATTTTTGTGCTTGTCTATTACGTTGTTCGTTATCGGCAGAAAGTGGTGCGCAAGAATCTGCAAAATTCTTTTCCCGAAAAACCTAAAAAAGAAATCCGCTGTATTGAACGAAAATTTTACCGCCATTTTTGCGATATTTGGATAGAAACGATTAAGCTGATTCACATTTC
>Ga0099364_10006921_pt1 | contig 16357 bp, 14 predicted proteins | sample TergutTh196P3_FD_73070 | JGI IMG/M metagenome (GOLD analysis project Ga0099364, IMG submission 73070) | Microcerotermes parvus P3 segment gut microbial communities from Pointe-Noire, Republic of the Congo - Th196 P3 | ecosystem: Host-associated > Arthropoda: Insects > Digestive system > Gut ...
TGGAAGCGGCCAAAACTTGCCATGATTTTATCCTTGGAATGAAGGAAGAAGGTCTTGGAGAAGATGAAATGCTGGATTCATTTTACAGGCAATATTCAAGCGAAACCCTGCGAAAATATCAGCCAAAGGAAGCTTTTATGTTAAATGCAAAAGCCATGATCTCATGTGTTCTGCGTGAATATTAACCAATCTTTATTACAGCCTTTACAATGCCCTCCTTGTCCAAAAGGCTCTTTTCCATGGCATCCCCAATATCTGAAAAATCAAAGGTATTCGTAACTATTTCCTTAATATTTACCCTTCCCTTTTCAACAGCCTCTATTGCCATGGGGAAAATATGTCTGTAACGGAAAATGGTCTTTAATTCCAGCTCCTTGTCCATTGCCTGTCCTATCGGTAGATTCATCATTCCGCTGGAACTATATCCCACAAAAACAAGGGTGCCGCCTTTCTTTAGGGCGGAAATGGCTGATGCAGCAGAGGATTCTACACCGGAAGTTTCTATCACAAGATCGACTCCCCTGCCGCCTGTATAATTATTTATGGCCTTTTCAAGATTTTTTTCCCTTACATTTATTATTTCTGCAGCTCCAAGAATTTTTGCCTTTTCCAGCCTGCTTGAAACAATATCGCTTACATAAACGCTGGAAACACCCAATGCCTTTAGAGCCAGCATGGAGACAAGGCCAATACAGCCCGATCCGCAGACAAGGGCTCTCTGACCAAGCTTTGCATTTCCGGTTAATGCGGCATGGAAACCCACGGCAAGGGGCTCTATCAAGGCACCTTCCATTGTGCTGACATTTTCCGGCAATTTAAAACATAGATCAGCCTGGTGGGTGCAATATTCCTGAAATATCCCGTCTACAGGGGGAGTTGCAAAGAAAATAACCTCTTTACAAAGATTGTACCTGCCGGTTTTACAGAATTCGCAAATTCCGCAGGTCTTTCCCGGCTCCAGTGCAACCCTGTCTCCCGGTTTAAGGTTTTTTACCTCGGAACCTGTTTCAATAACTACCCCTGCACATTCATGACCCAAAATAAAGGGATAATTCACTATAAAATTCCCGATTCTGCCATTTTCATAATAGTGAAGGTCAGAACCGCATACTCCGGCATATTCGAGCTTCACCAGAACCTCATTATTTTTCGGAATAGGAATGTCTTTCTCTATTATCTCCATTTTACGGAGGGAAGGCATAATTGCCGTTTTCATTTTCCCGGTCATAAATACTCCTTTTTTAGACAATAATTACAGAAAGCTATTATTTATACAATTAATATGATATAATAAATCCAGGAGTTTTCAATAATATTATGATTATTTGCATCGGAGAAGCCCTAATTGACATGGTTCAAGCCCCGGTGTCTGGATCTGGACATGGTTTTTTCCCATTGCCCGGCGGAAGTCCCTATAATACCGCCATAGCTCTTGGAAAAATGAAGGTTCCGGTAAAATTCCTTGGTAAATTTTCTACCGATTTTTTTGGTGAAATTCTTGTAAAAAGATTAATCGATAATAATGTTGGTGATGACCTGATAATCAGATCCAATCTCAATTCCACCCTCTCCTTTGTAAAACTGGAAAAGGGAAAGGAACCCCAATATGTATTTTATACGGAGGAAACAGCCGATCGTTCCCTGGACATAGGCGACCTCCCCGATAAACTGCCTCCGGAAACAAAATGCATACTCTTTGGCTCCATCGCAATGACCATGGAACCCCTTGCATCGGCTATTGATGCATTAATTCTAAGGGAAGCCACCAGGAAAAATGCAATTCCGCAGAAATCCTCCAAGTCCCAGGATTCCGGAGCCCATGGAACGAAAGCAACGGCACAAGATCCCATGGATATTGCCCCTGTAATATCTTTTGATCCCAATATCCGGCCCTTTATGATAAAGGACAAGGCAGCTTTCATAGTCCGCTTCGAAAAATGGGCTTCTTCTTCTACCATAGCAAAAATATCCCTTGCGGATTTTGAATACCTCTACCCTAAACTTGAACCGGAAAAGGCATTAATGAAGATCCTTGCAATGGGGCCAAGGCTGGCTATTTGCACAATGGGAAAAAAGGGAGCATTGGCCTATCTTCGCCGCAATGACGGAAGTATTACAAAGGTAAGCGCTCCGGTTGTGGATCTGCCGGTGATTGACACCATTGGTGCAGGAGATACCTTCCATGGCGCCTTTATTTCCTGGCTGGAAAGAAGGGATAAAATGTCACGAACCGGCCTTGCAAATCTGGAAGAAAAAGACCTCTACGATGCACTTTATTTTGCAAACAAGGCTGCTTCCATAGTCTGTACACGCAGGGGAGCCGAGCCGCCAACCTTAAGGGAAGTGGAAAGACTAAAAGCTCCGGATGTAAAAACATCAGTTAAAGCATCAGCTAAAGCTTCGACTAAAACATCAGAAAAATCATCAACAAAAACGTCAGGTAAACCCAAAGCACCGGTTAATCCGATAAAGAAAACTGCCGCAAAAAAGTAGCATCTCCCTCATCTATGACTCAGTCACCCGTGACTGAGGTATAAGGGAATGGAAGAGAGTTCCCTGTCGTCTATATAAAGAACAAAGTTAACAACACCGGGTTGCTTAAAGTTTATATTGGAAATTGTAAAAACCAGATGGGAAACAGCCGTTGCATTTCCCACTCCCTTTACTTCCACATTTCCGGTTACTGGTTTAATTACAGTATCGCCGTTTAAATCCCTGGTTTCCACCCTAAACTCGTGATTGGAAAATTCCCAGAGATCAAAACGCAGCCTTATTACCACATAAAGCTGGGGATGTATGCATGGAAAGGTTCTGGAAACAACCGTGTCAAAGGTGCCAACCACAGTAAGCTTTCCGGAATTCTCCTGTGCAAAATCGCAAAAGGTAAAAAGCTCGATTTTCATAAGTTTAGAATAGCCTTTTTTCTAAATACTGGACAAGAGAGTGATTTTATGATAGTCTTCAATATTGGCGCCGTACCCAAGAGGTAAGGGAGCGGTCTGCAAAACCGTTATTCGTGCGTTCGATTCGCACCGGCGCCTTTTTTTAGTGAATAAATTTTAATGAATAAAAACGATATTTTAACGATTTATGGCACAGATCCCGAAGAAATGGCCAAAAAAATCGCAGAAGAAGCTAATCTTGCAGGTTTAATAGGCGACAGAAATAAATTAATCGGGCTAAAACCCAATCTAGTTGTGGCAAGACCTGCATCCGGCGGTGCAACTACACATCCGGAAATTGCAGCAGGCTTAATCGATTACCTTAAATCCAATGGCTTTAAAAACATTGTGATTCTCGAAGGCTCCTGGGTGGGCGATTCCACTGCAAGAGCATTTTCCGCCTGCGGATATTCGGGCTTTGAAAAACAGGGAATTAAACTGATAGATACCCAGAAGGACTCAACCAGGGTTATGGACTGCAAGGGTGAAAAAATCGAAATCTGCTCTTCCGCCCTGAGTATCGATTTTATGATCAACCTTCCGGTTCTTAAGGGACATTGCCAGACTCTTTTAACATGCGCATTAAAAAACAATAAGGGGCTAATTAGCGACAGGGAAAAGAGGCGGTTCCACAGTCTTGGACTGCATGTACCCATTGCCCATTTAAATACTGTCATAAAAAATGATTTTATACTTGTTGACGGTATCTGCGGAGATTTGGATTTTGAAGAAGGCGGAAACCCTGTCTTCGGCGGCCGCCTCTTTGCAGCAAGGGACCCTGTGTTATGCGATACCTTTGCAGCGGAACTAATGGCATATAAACCGGAAGACATTCCCTATATTGGCTTGGCGGAAAAACTCGGGGTCGGTAAGAGCGGCCCATATGTTTTAAGGGAGCTGAACAAAAATTCCGATGCCCCGCCCTCCCCCAAACCCGGCGGAAAGGCACAGAAACTATCTACTTTTATAAACGAGGATTCAGCCTGCAGTGCCTGTTATGCCTCATTAATTCATGCCCTTTCCCGTATTGGCATGGGCAAAGCACAAGGGAGATTTCAGAAAAAAATATGCATTGGCCAGGGATTTAAATCAAAAAAGGGAAATACGGGAATAGGCAATTGCACGTCCGGGTTTGCAAATTCCTGCAAGGGCTGTCCCCCAACAGCCATGGAAGTGCTGGAATTTCTAAATATGTAAAATAATTGTTGCCGCAGAAAAATAAACCAAAAGGGAGGCGGCATCGGCAATTGTTGTAATAAGAGGCGCTGCCATTATTGCAGGATCGATTTTCATCTTCTTTGCCAAAAGCGGAAGAACACAGCCCACAGTCTTTGCCATAAGAACCGTAGCAATAAGGCTTACAGAAACAGTCAAACAAAGGAATAGATCCCTGCCATGCATTATATAAATGCGGACAAAATTAACGGCAGCAAGGGCAATTCCGCACAAGAGGGCAACCCGTATTTCCCGCCAGAGAACAGTAAATATATCCTTAAACCCGATTTCTCCAAGGGCAAGACCGCGGATCATTAAAACAGAGGCCTGGCTCCCGGCATTCCCTGCCGTATTCATAAGCATGGGAATAAACGACATTAGAACGGGCAGTACCATCAGGGAATTCTCAAATCCGGTAATTATTGAACCGGTTATCGTGGCGGACAGCATGAGGAAGAGGAGCCAAAGAATGCGGTTTCCCGAATGCCTTAATACCCCTGTTTTCATGTAGGACTCTTCGGAGGGGGTAAGAGCTGCCATTTTCTCTATATCTTCGGTGGTTTCTTCCACTATTACTTCAACAATGTCGTCTACCGTAATAATTCCTACAAGGCGCTCTTCCCTGTCCACAACCGGCATGGCAAGAAAACCATAACGCTGAAAGAGGGCTGCAACAGCCTCCCTGTCATCGATTGTGCTGGCGGAAACCGGATTAGGCACCATAATTTCGCTTAACTTTTCATTCGGCTCTGCAAGGAAGAGATCCTTCGCTGTTACCACTCCCTTTAATACCCTGTCCCAGCTTATCACATAACAGGTATAAATTGTTTCCTTGTTTAATCCTGTATTACGTATTGCATCAAAGGCTTCTTCCACCGTAAAATTTTCCCTTAAGCTTACATATTCGGTGGTCATTATGCTGCCGGCAGAATCTTCAGGATACTTTAGTATCTGGTTAATTATGCTCCTTTTTTCGCTGTTTATGTTTTTTAATACCCTGCTTACAACGTTAGCCGGCATTTCTTCAATAAAATCAACCGCATCATCGACAAAGAGTTTGCCGACAACTTCCCCTACTTCCGTATCCGTGAGTGCCTCTATAATCTGCTGCTGTTCATCACTGTCCACATTGGCAAAGACCTCGGAAGCAATGCTTTTTGGCAGAATTCGAAAGAGAGGTATTAATTTATCTTTTTCAAGGTTATTTAGAATTTCGGCTATATCTACGCTATTCATTTCAGAGAGCATGGTTTTTAACTCGTTAATATTTATGTTTTCACCGTCCAGTATTTCAAGTATCCTGTCATTCATATTTTTACCCTCATATTTCTACCCTCATATATGAAGAATTGCACTTGCCATGCTGAAAAACACGATCAATGATGCAGCATCGGCAATTGTTGTAATAAGAGGCGCTGCCATAATTGCAGGATCAAGCCTTAATTTTTTTGCAGCCAGCGGTAGAAGACAGCCGACAGTTTTTGCCATTAACACCGTTACAACCAGGCTTGAAGATACCGTTATGCATAAGAGCAGATCCCTTCCATTCATAATATAGACACGGATAAAATTAACAATGCCCAAAACAATGCCGCAAATGAACGCAACCCTTAACTCAAGCCACCAAACCAGCAGGGTATTTTTAAATTTAATCTCTCCAAGGGCAAGCCCCCTTATAATAAGAGCCGAAGACTGACAGCCGGAATTTCCTCCTGTATCCATTAACATGGGAATGAACGCAATTAATATAGGCACTACCGTTAGTGCATCCTGAAAATGGGAAATAATGGTTCCGGTTATTGTAGCAGATAACATGAGGAACATTAGCCAGAATATCCTGTTACGCGACTGCTTGAATATCCCTGTCTTCATATAGGATTCATCGGAAGGGTTAAGGGCAGCCATCTTTTCAATATCTTCGGTTCCCTCTTCCACAATTACATCAAGAATATCATCAACAGTAATAATACCTACAAGGCGGTCTTCCTTATCCACAACAGGCATGGCAATGAGTTCATATTTACGGAATTTTTCGGCAATGGCTTCCTGATCATCTGTGGTATAGGCGGTAATAAAATTGCTGTCCATAATATCTCCGATCTTTGTATCCGGAGATGCCAGCATTATATCCTTTGCAGATACAACTCCTACAAGAAGCCTGTCATTTTTTATCACATAACATGTATAAATGGTTTCCTTTTTAAGACCCGTACTCCTTATATCGCTGAAGGCCTCGCGGACAGTCTCATCTTCCCTTAGATCGATATATTCGGTTGTCATTATTCCGCCGGCAGAATCTTCGGGATATTGCAGGATTTGATTAATGACCTTTCTTTTTTCGGGAGCCAGATTCTGCAGCACCCTTTTTACAACATTGGCAGGCATTTCATCAATAAAATCCACCGCATCATCGATAAAAAGCTCTTTCATAATTTCGCCTATTTCCGCATTACTTAGAGCTTCAATTATTACCCTTTGCTGATCGCTTTCTATGGAAGCAAAAACCTCTCCTGCAATATCTTTTGGAAGGAGCCTATAGAGTTTAATAATTTCTTCATGCTCAAGCTCATTAAAGATTTGGGCAATATCGAGGGCATTTAAATCGGAGAGCTGGGCTTTTAATTCGGAAATTCCATTCAGGAAATCTGAGGGAATTTTTTCAGGTTTTACTTGCTTTTTCATCTGCAATCCTCCGGAATATTTAAGACCGCCCCAATAAAAGGACATCTAAAGAGGACACAGAACAGTAATCAGTGATAAGTGGAAATGGACATCTGCCTTTAGGCTGCGTGCAGTTGGCTCGTTAACGAACAAAGGCAAGCCCGTTTTAGATTCTTACTACTGTACGGGTCACTGTCCGTGTCGCTAGTCTTTCGTAAGCTCACCCTTAACCTCCGCAAATTAAATTTTTGGAAAATCCCAAAGGGACAATTCCTAATAAAATTATTTTATAAATTTATCGCTTTTTGTCAACCCTTGGTTTTCTTCCGCGATTTGGCTTCGCCGCGATTAGGCTCCTTTCGCAAATAGATTACCGAACAGAATAATGCAGTTAATGGCAGAGCCAGGAGTATGCCAAAACTTCCTGCCAATGCCTGCAGGATTTCCACAATTATCATTTCCCTGTTTAACAGCTCCATTAAGGAAGTGCTGTACACACTCAAGACCAATACGACAGAAAGGGAACTGCCAATATAGGCAAGAATAAGAGTATTTGCCATGGAGCCAAGAATATCCCTGCCAATATTCAAACCGGATCTTAAAAGGGATTTAAAACTGACAGTACTCGCCTCCTCCCTGATTTCCCAAAGTGAAGAAGCTATGGACATGGAAACATCCATGATGGCTCCCATTGCGCCAATAATAATGCCGGCAAAAATAATGGCTCTTAAATCCAGGGGATTTTCCAGAGGCAGATTCAACAAATGCCTGGAATGCTCATCCAAAACACCGGTCAATAAAAGAAGACGGTCCATTACGATGCAGATAAAACCGGCAAATAAAATTCCGCTAATGCATCCGATTATGGCAGCCAGAGCTTTTTTATTATAACCAATTACAAGAAGAAGGCTCATTAAAGTGGTATACGAACAAACCAATATGGCCATTAAATAAATATTTTTTCCCGAGAGTATCGAAGGAATAAAGATAGAAAAAACGGCAATACATGTAAGGGAAAGGGATAAGAGCGTATTGAAACCCTTCTTCCTTCCAAAAAGCAGAACACAGACCGCAAAAATTATTCCCAGAATGAAGATCCTGTCCGTCCTGAAAAAGCCGTTAAAATACCAGCCAATGCCTGTATTTATAAGGAGAACGGCATCCCCCTCTTTAACTTCGACAGGAGTAAAAAGCATGAAATCATTAAGGTTCTGCTCGGCACTAATTACCTGACCTCTTCTTGCACCATTAGTCACTTCCGCATCAAAAACAAGGGTTTCTCCGATTAGGGTCAGGAAAAAATCATCGACAACACCAAACTCATCATCAAAATCGAAAACAAGATCCTCGGCTCTTATTCGATCGGTTACCTCAATAACGCGGGCCCTTACATGTTCGAATGTATTATCAATAAATAAAAATCTATTCTGAACAGCCGCCTGATGACCTATGAGAAGGATCAGTATCGAGATTATAATGGTTAAAAGGTATGATAATTTTATCTTCATTTTTTTATCTTCTTGATTTTTTCTTCAAGAAGGCATTATGTTTTATGACAGCTTGTTTGTCAAGTATATTGGGATTACAATGAAGGCGGAGTAAATTTTGAAAATACATGAATCCGAAGAAAATTATCTGGAAACCATTTTAGTCCTGGGAATGAATGACAGCCGGGTACGTTCGATAGATATAGTGAACGAGCTGGAATTCTCCAAGCCCAGTGTAAGCATTGCAATGAAGAACCTCAAATCCAAGGCCTATATTCTTGTTGATAACGATGGCCATATAAAACTCACAAAAAAAGGAAGGAAAATCGCAGAAACCGTTTACGAGAGGCATACGGTAATTTCTTCCTGGCTTATTTCCCTTGGGGTGGACAGGAAGACGGCCCTCCACGATGCCTGCCATATGGAACATTCCCTTAGCGAAAAGAGCTTTTCCGCAATAAAATCCCACATAGAAGAATCTGCCAAATCTCCCTCTTGACAAAGAAGTTAGTATAGTCTAACTTTAGTTAGCATAGGCTAACCTGAGTTAGTTAATACTAACCGTTTTACAGGGAGAAAATAATGACACTAAAAGAACTTGAAACAGGAAAGAGTGCAAGGGTCATGAAAGTGGAGGGAGAGAGGGTCCTTAGAAGGAGACTTCTGGACATGGGAATCACACCGGGCACTCCGGTTCAAATAAAAAAAAGAGCCCCCATGGGAGATCCAATAGAGCTTTTATTAAGGGGATATGTACTGTCTCTCCGGCTGGATGATGCGGAAAAAATCATCGTAGGAGAATGACATGGTATTTGCACTACTTGGAAACCAAAACAGCGGCAAGACAACCCTTTTTAACCAGCTTACCGGCTCAAGGCAGAGGGTCGGGAATTTCCCCGGCGTAACGGTGGAACAAAAAACCGGAACAATTACAGGACATAAAAACATCGAACTGGTCGATCTCCCGGGCATTTATTCACTCTCCCCCTACTCCGGCGAAGAAATAATTACCCGTGACTTCCTTTTAAACATAAAACCGGATCTGATAATCAACATTGTAGATGCAACCAATATAGAAAGAAACCTTTATTTAACATTGCAGTTAATAGAACTTCAAATTCCCATGGTCATGGCTCTCAATATGATAGACGAGGTGCAGGAAAACGGGGGAAGCATAGACATACTAAAACTAAGAAAAACCCTTGGCATACCCGTAATACCGACAAGGGCAATAAAAAAATACGGTCTTCCCGAACTCCTGGACAATGCAATACTCACGGCAAATAACAAAACAAAACCGCAGTATATAGATTTCTGTCCGGGCGGCGTTTTGCCCGATGGCGGTACACCGCAATTCAGCCCTGTACACAGAACCATTCATGCCATTTCCCACCTCATAGAGGATCATGCCGGAAAGCAGAATATTCCGCTGCGTTTTGCGGCATCCAAGCTTGTGGAAGGAGACGAGCCCCTTTTAACAAAGCTCCGGCTTTCTTCCAACGAGGCGGAAACAATAGAGCATGCAATTCTGGAAATGGAAACAGAACAGAATACGGACAGGGAAGCCGCCATGGCCGATATGCGCTATCAGTTTATAGAAGATCTCTGCAATAATTGTGTGGTAAAGGTAAGGGAAAGCAGGGAATATAGACGCAGCGTAATTCTGGATTCCATTCTTACCCACAAGATATGGGCCTATCCTGCCTTCCTTGGAATAATTTTTGCCATCTTTTGGTTAACTTTCGGAATCATAGGAATGCCGCTAAGTGAATTACTGGAAGAGGGCATTGGACTGATAAGCGAAATTACGCATAACGCACTTGAGGGCCTGGGAATAAACCCGGTATTGCAGTCATTGATTATTGACGGCATTTTTGCGGGGGTTGGCGCGGTTCTTGGTTTCATCCCCATCATCATTACCCTCTTTTTCTTCCTTTCCATTCTGGAAGATTCCGGTTATATGGCAAGAATTGCCTATATTATGGATAAACCATTGCGCAAGATCGGACTCTCAGGCCGCAGCTTTGTCCCCATGCTGATGGGCTTTGGCTGTACCGTCCCTGCCATAATGGCAACAAGAACCCTTTCCAGCGAAAGGGATAGAAAGATTACCATTTTTTTAAGCCCCTTTATGAGCTGCAGTGCAAAGGTTCCGATCTATGCATTATTCACCGCCGCCTTTTTCCCGGGGAACCATGTCCTCATAATTATTATTCTTTACCTCTTTGGAATACTGACAGGAATTTTTTCCGGCCTTGTAATGAAAGAAACCCTCTATAGGGGAGCCCCCGTTCCCTTTGTAATGGAGCTGCCAAATTACCGCTTCCCTTCGGCAAGAACGGTTTTAATACTTTTATGGGAGAAAGCCAAGGATTTTATTCAAAGAGCCTTTACAATAATTTTTATCGCTTCCATTATTATCTGGTTCCTGCAATCATTCGATATCCGCCTTAACCATGTGGAAGAAAGCAGTCAAAGCATATTGGCTGCCATCGGTCAATTCATAAGCGTTGTTTTAAGGCCGCTGGGTTTTTCCGATTGGCGCATATCAACAGCTTTAATAACAGGTTTTATGGCAAAGGAAGCTGTAATATCCACCCTGGCTGTATTGACTGGTTCGGCCGCCATGGAACTGGGAAATGTACTACACAATCTCTTTTCTCCCCTTTCGGCCTTCTCCTTTTTGGTTTTCACCCTCCTGTATACACCCTGCGTAGCTTCGATTGCGACAGTGCGGCGTGAACTTGGCAGCTTAAAGGGAACCATAATGATCATTATTTATCAGACCCTTATAGCCTGGTTTTTTGCATTTATTATTTATCAATTGGGGACTTTGATTTTATGAGTTTTGCAGATATATCCATTTTGATAATAGTTTCGTTGGCATTAACATTCTCTTTTAAATTTTTACCGGGAAAAAGAAAAAATAAATGTACCGGTTGTGCAAATTGTGCAGAAAGCTGTGATAGAATGTATTAAACAACGAATAAAATTGAGGAGTTAATATGTTCTTTACAAAATTCAATTCCATAACCAAAGAAGAAGTTCTGCAAAAGGTTAATGCATCCCCCAAGGCAAATACGGAATTAAAACCCTGCACTCTTTTATTTGATAGAAAATTTTCGTTTAAGGGCACCGGAGAATTCGCACCGGAAGATCTGAGCTATGAATTTTCCGGCTCTTTTTCACTTGACTTTACCGAGAACGGAACAAGTCATAAAAATGTTCCATACAACGCTCTTCAGATTAGGGAGAACATCGTGCTCTTTACACATATTGTTCCCGGCACATCCAGGGGCTGGCACATTGTTCTGGATTTGGAAACAAAACTGGCAACCGCCTTTGAAACATGGTTTGGAATAACGGTGCCGGTAGGAGGGGATCTTTCAGGAAAGAGGCCGCCCACCCATCACAGGGATATAAACAGGGAGGTTCAGCGTCATTACCATTTTGGCTATATGGACGAGGGACAGGAAGAGCCGGAAATCTTTCATACAACAACCAATAGGCTTGAAGGCAGGGGGCTGTACTGGGAAAATAATTCCGGAAACAAGTGGCTGACCTTCTTTCCCTCCGTTGTTTGCTCTACAAGTGTTTCGCTTGACGATCCCCTGGACACCATAGTGATCACCTACCCTTCCGACTATATAAGGATAAACGAGAAGCTCTATATTTTTGCAAAGTGGGGAGTCGAATTTGGCGGAGAGATGCACCTCTACGTCCTTGATATGTTTGACATGAAGGGAATAGGAATGAAATTCGGCTTTAACGCCAATGATGAGTTTGAATACAAAATGAATAGTGCCAATTTAAAACTTACTGGGGATGCGGCTCATCTGGAAATGATAAACAAAAACGGAGATGCCGATCCCCCGATGGCAATGTTAAGGAATAGGGGAAAGGGAGCCCGTTATGCGTACAGACCCCGGGATAATGATGTTCCCATGACAAGGGCAGAGGTGGATGAAGCCGTAAAGAAAAGGCGGATCTTTGATTTTAGCGATAACAATGTAATGACAAGCGCAAATTGCATGCCCTTTAATTATGATCTATTGGGGAAGCAAATCGATCTAAATTACGATCTTGTGCAGACACCCTTCGCATGGTCAAAGGCCAATATCCCCGAAAAACTAATCACAAATTATCAATACGATTTTTCCGAAAAGGAAAGCTTAAAATGGAGGGAGGCAGGCGGTACATGGCATGAAGAAAGATATGTCTGCTTTAATCCTGCAAGAGATATTTATTTCTTTTCACATATGCTTACAGGGGATAAGGATTATGCTTCTGTGACTCATGCCGTAGATAAATCCACCGGCCTTTCCACCTGCGTTTATGCACGCATAGGAAACTGGAGGAGCGAATGGGAAGCCGGAGCCACCTGCCTCTTTGGCACGGCCGCAGGGGAAGGCTTTGCAAAACCGCCCTTCAGTAAACGCCATGCCTTTACATCCGATCTTACAGGACGAAGTTATGCCTGGAACTATTCGGATAACTCAAGCAGCATCCATGTATACGGCTCTCCCCATAGCTATAGCTGGACAATTTTCCAGAACGATAATTCCGGTGGAGCCACCTGGAGCAGCCCCGGCTTCTTTATCAAACTAAGGGAGGATGCCTACTTGCTCCAATGGGTGGAAGAAACCTGCAATGGCGGTCAGGGGCTCGTCTTCTTTAATCCCCACATACTACAAGATAGCGGTTTCTGGTATGGTGTAAACCGCCATTCCGGCCTTGGTCTAAGCATTACCGGTGCCTTCGGACGCAGACTGGGATCATTTGAAATCAAAGGGTTCTATGAATAATTACCGGGGGGCAAATTTATAACCTGTTCCCCATAAGGTCTGTATATAGACAGGCTCGGTGGGATTCTTTTCCAGCTTGCTTCTAAGACGCTTTATATGAACCGTTACGGTTCCAATATCACCGTAAACGTCCTCGCCCCATATCCTGTCGTATAATTGCTCCTTGCTGAATACAATATCCCTGTTGGATGCCAAAAAATACAAAAGATCAAATTCCTTGCGGGTAAGGATGATCTCATTTTCATCGGCATAGACCTGACGGGAGGCATGGTTAATCCTTAAGCCGCCAAAATCCAGATCCATGGATGAACCGCCGCCATTTCCTTTAAGCCTGGAATAATGCGCAATATGCGATTTAACCCTTGCAACAAGCTCGGTAATGGAAAATGGTTTGGAAATATAGTCATTGGCGCCTAACCCCAATCCCCGGATCTTGTCTATGTCTTCGATGCGGGCGGTCACCATTAAGATGGGTATGTCCAGTTTAGATCGTATTTCCCTGCAAACAGACATTCCATCCCTGCCGGGAAGCATGAGATCCAGAATAATCAGGCTGAAGGATTCATTTAACGCCCTCCTCATTCCGACCTCCCCGTCCTGTTCAACGATCACTTCAAAATTTTCCATCTCCAGATAGTCTTTTTCCAAAGCTGCAATATCCGGATCGTCTTCCAATATAAGTATTCTATGTTTTGTCTCAGTCATTATTATCTCCATCTATGGGCAATAAGATAATTATTGCCAGCCCGGAAGCAGCCGGCGCGGCATAAATGCTGCCCCCGGAACGTTCAATTATTTTCGCGCTTATTGCAAGTCCAAGACCGGAACCGGAAGCGAAGGCAGCGGCATTAGAGGCATCAGAATGACGGGACGGATCGGCACGGAAAAAGACATTGAATAAATTCGGAATAATCTCGGGAGACACACCCGGGCCGTCATCGGTAAATTTTAGACGGATAAATTTTTGAGGTGATTCTGCGTCGTTGTGTGATGCTCCTTCCTTGTTAGATTCTTCTTTAATGAAAAGTTCTCCGCATATTTCCAGACTTCCCGTTTTCTTTGTTTTATACATGACACTGTTTTCCAGGATATTAATAACCACCCTTCTGATGTGGGAAACATCTGCATGAACAAAAATTTTCTCTGGACTGTGTTTCAGGGTAATATTCAATCCCCTTCCTGAATATTCATCATTTTGTTCTTCTATAATATCAGAGAGGGCACGCATTATATCAAAACGTCCGGGGTTGAACGGGAACTCATCCATATCCAGTTTGGAAAATAAAAAGAGCTGCTCGATCATATGTTTCATATTGGCAGCGGTGGTTTTAATTGTTTTAATATACTTCTCACGCATTTCATTTGAAGCGGCAGGACCGGATTCAAGACCTTCAAGATAACCGCTAATGGTTGTAAGAGGCGTCCTGAGATCGTGAGAAATCCCGACAAGCAATTCCCTGCGGTTTGCCTCATCCTTCCTGCGGCGCCTGGCGGAGTCTTCCAGCTCCGAAGCCATCTGATTAAAGGTTTCGCATACAGACCGGAACTCATCATCATCATTATACTCAATACGGTAGGACAAATTGTTTTCCTGTATCTGCCTTACACCCCTGTTAAGGATCTCCAGCGGAACCGTAATCTTCCTTGTCATGCGCCGGCTGAATATTCCATTAATGATGATGAATAAAATAACAAAGACAATAAATCCGGCAAACCATATATTCCCATAAAATCTTCTATAGTGTTCGAAGTCTGACCCTGAAAAAAAAGCAGGACTTCTGAAAATTATTTCCGCCACGGTACGGCTTGCAAGAAAAGTAGCTATCAAAGCCGCACTGCTTACAAGCACAAGACGTATATTGGAAAAAAATAGCTGCCGTTTTATTGTCATAAAAATTATCTCCCGCTTCCTGAATTAAGAGGCATTGCAAATTTCGTTCACTATACAGCAATATTCCATCATGGTGAATCTGTATACCTTATTGCAAGAGCTGTTCCCGTCCATGTCCGGTTGAAGAACCTGCCGTCAGAAAAAATGTTGACATTAATTATTCCATCCCCACCCATTAGAGAAGCCTCCCTCATAAGATTGGTATAGGTAATTCCATATCCCTCTCTGGCTCCGGCTGTGGTTTCCACAAAGATAATGCCTAGAGCAGTAAAGTTATTATCGGTTCCACTGATCTGCAAGTTACCCTGTAAGAACCCGGTAATATTTTCCGCTCCGCCCATCCTGCCCAAGCGGCTTTGGCTCCTGTTTACTCCGCCCATTACGCCGATTCTGCCATAACCTCCGAATCCGCGCATGCCTATACTTAGCAGAGCGAAAGCGGCTATGCAGATGATGATCACCTTCTTCCTTTTGCTCCATGATGAAAATCCCTTTCTCTTTTTTTCGCCTTGATTTTGTTCATTCTGGTTTTTTTCATTATTGTTTTCCATAACACACTCCTAACCTAATTTTTATTTCCTTACGGAAACAGGTAAAATACCTTGTAAAAAAAGGATAGTTTGAAGTTATTAATCAGGATTAAACAGAAAATGAAGTTTTTATTAACAAAAGCGGAAGGTCATTACATATAAAGCAGCCAGCTCCGGGGTCTCACCCATTCTTCGAATGGATGAGTCGCCTCATTGCTGTCTGCAATTTACCAGAAGAAAACCTTCCGCATTATCTGTTTTGTTCATGGGCAAATTTTATTCTAAGCATAACAGATGGAAAGGCTGTTCTGAAAATGTTAGGCCAGAATGAGGGGAATCGCCTGTTTAGAATAAATAGGCGAGATTCCCGGACTGGCCTAACTTATTGTAGTGCCTTTCCATCTAAATATTTTAGCTCATTGGAAAAAACAGAAACAATGACTACAGATATATTGTCTTAGCCCTAAAGTAATTAGAGTTATTCAATTTATTTTGTCGAAACGTCTGGACAGAATAGAGGAATTGGTTTATTATATGGGTATGGAAACCATACTAAACGAATTAACATTGGATTTTACATTCAATGACGACCCGGTAATCATTAACAAGGGCATTCTGGACACCATAGATTCAATAGACCAATCAAACCTGTCTATTAGTCTTGCCCTGTTTAAGATTAAGAGCGAAAAAATCTATATCAAATTGGGCTTCAAAAAAATGAGCAAGTATATAGTTTATCTTGTAGAAAAGAGCAATAAGGATCGCAGCAGTATATATAATTGGTTGCAGATTGGAGAAAAATACATCAAGTACAAAAAAGAATTGG
>Ga0099364_10006922_pt1 | contig 16357 bp, 17 predicted proteins | sample TergutTh196P3_FD_73070 | JGI IMG/M metagenome (GOLD analysis project Ga0099364, IMG submission 73070) | Microcerotermes parvus P3 segment gut microbial communities from Pointe-Noire, Republic of the Congo - Th196 P3 | ecosystem: Host-associated > Arthropoda: Insects > Digestive system > Gut ...
GATAATTGCCTGCGACGATCCGCTTATGGATGAAGACGGAAACTTTCTCGCGCCGTTTGTCGGCATAGACGCCTATATCATAGGCAAAGCCGTCGGTGTTTGGACGGTGGAATACGCCAAAGCGAACAACATGACCGGTGAAGACGTCGGCGTGCTGTTGCTGGCGGCGGATCAGATTTCAAGCTGCGTGCCTCGTACGGACGGCCAAAGGGAAGAGTGGCTCAATGCTTTCCCCGACTGGCCGGAGGACAGGATTTGGCGCGTGGACTATAACGGCCCGCAGGAAAGAGCGTTCGACGTGGCCTCCGCGACGTTTACCGCAAACCCGCAGATTAAAAAATGGGTGATAATGACTATCAACGACGAAGGCGCGGCCGGCGCGACGCGCGCGCTCGAACAGGCCGGCATTGACGAGGACGCCGTTGTGAGCGGAATCGGCGGCTATCTTGCCAAATTGGAATTTGCAAAGCCGGGAGGCTCGGCTTTTAAATCGACCGCGTTTATCAATTACGTCGACGTGGGCGCGTATTCGGCGCAGAACATGATGGAATATCTGCTGCACGGCACAGAGATACCGGCGGACTTCAGAACCCCTGCCGTTATGATAACAAAAGATAACTACAGAGAAATCATGAAGGACCAGGCAGACTAAAACTATAAGGCGAAGGCTTATGCGGGCGGCCGTATAAGCCTTCGCCTTTTTCCACGTTTACGTTTATCCCCTCAGGAGGAAGACTATGAGAAAGCGTATCACTAATCTATCCACGAAACCCGATTTCGAGCAGTGCATGAAAAGAATCGAAGCATGGTACGGCAGCGATATAATTGACAGGGTCCCTGTCCGTTTTTCGGCGCATAACGCCGAATACGGGAAGATATACGAAAAAGATCGTTGGAGCACCTTGAAGGAACGCTGGTTTGACGTTGAATATCAACTGGAAAATTTCGAAAAAGGAATCATTGGCAATCCATTCCTGGGCGAGACGTTTCCCGCTTACTGGCCAAACCTGGGACCGAACGCATACCCCTGTATGCTGGGCTGCGAAGTGGAGTACGGGGACGTCACGACATGGGCGAAACATGGGCTCAAAAGCTGCCGCGAGCTGGATAAAGTACGCTTTTCACGTGAAAATGAGGTCTTTAAAAAACTTGAGGAATTGACATACGCGGCGCTCGAACGCTGCGGCGACCGCTATATCGTGGGATTTACCGATATACATCCCGGTATTGACTGTGCCGACGCTTTCCGGGGAACGCAGGAGTTATGCATGGACTTATATGACGACCCCGAAGGCGTTAAAGAACTGGTCGCAAGATGCAGCGCCGATTTCGAGTTCGTGTGGGGTCACTTTAACGGCATACTGCAAGAACATGGTCATCCGTCCAATACGTGGATTAACATACCGTCGTTCGATCCGCTATACATACCGGGACCGGATATGTCCGCGATGCTCTCAAACGGCCAGTTTCGGGAATTTGTCCTGCCGTCTCTTCGGGAGGAAGTAAAGGCCGCCTCGCGCGTAATATTTCATTTGGACGGCAAGGGAGTCGCAAATCATATCGACGATATTTTGGAAGTTTCGGAAATAAACGCCGTTCAATGGGTGCAGGGCGTAGGCGCCGACGAACCGATAATGCAATGGATCCCCCTTATCGAGAAGATACAGAGAGCAGGCAAAGGCGTTGTTATTGACCTTAAAATAAACGAGCTTGAGGGCTTTATTGAAAAAGTCAAACCGATTGGGATTTATCTTTGCATAAGCTCATCGGACGAGGACGAACAGCGGGCAATTTTACGCCGCCTGCTTAAATGGAAGTAGAGATTAGCGCGTCATATTTTTCGATCTTAACCTATCCCAGCGAATACTCCGACATTGGGGCGCGTTCGTCTTTTACGGGTCTCGCAAAAAGTTCGTTCAGTATCTCCGTCGGATCGCGTTCCTCGAAGAGCACGCGGTGGAGCGCGTCGCAGATGGGCATCTCAAGCCTGTGTTTCAACGACAGTTTCCGGACGGCCCGCAATGTCTCCACCCCTTCGGCGAGGCCCTTAAACGGCTGTTTTTTTATAAAACTCTCTCCGAAGCCTCTGTTTTTGCTGTACGGCGAGAACAGAGTCGCCTCGTAGTCCCCGAGGTGGGACAGCCCGAAGGCGCTCTTTGGATCTCCCCCCTCCGCCTCGATCATGCGCGCGACCTCCAATGCGCCGCGAGCCATCAACGGCCCCTTCAGCGAGGAATATCCCCTGCCGTCGAGCAGTCCGGCCGCTATGCCGATCACGTTTTTCAGCGCGGCCCCTATCTCGTTTCCAATCAAGTCGGAACCTTTGTACAATCTGATGAGCTTCGTGTTCAACTCGTCCACAAGAACATCCCTGAGGCTAGTGTCGTCCGAATCGATCAGCATCAGCGTCGGAATACCCGCCACAAGGCTCTGTGGATGCCCGGGTCCGACGAGGATCGCCACATTTTCGGTCCTGAGCAAATCACGGGCGATACTCGACATCCGTTCGCCGGTCGCGTTTTCGAGCCCCTTCATCGCCAAAATAAACCTGTGGCGGTTTGAAACGGCATGTACGATTTCACTGCACGTTTCCCTGAATCCCTGGCAATTCACCGAGATGATTATCGTCTCCGCCTCGAATGTCATATCGAGGGACGACGTCAATATAACGTTGTCTTTCAGCGTGAGATAGTCGTTGCTCCTCCGCTCTCTCAAACCCGTAAAATCAGGGCAGCTCTCGCGGCCATACAGGTACACTTTTTCCGACAGCGAGGCGAAATGCCACGCGAGAAAACTCCCCCACCTGCCGCAGCCTATTACTGAAACCTGTTTCATAGAAATCATACCTCAATATCGTTCGTAATAATATGTGACGAAGGCTCGTTTTATGGAAACATACTTCGGCAAACTTATTCCCGCTTACTTCATCGCTCGCATGGCGCCCATCGAAATAATATCACCATCACAATAATATCATTTGACAAATGCAAATTTATACCATACTCTACTATAAACATCCGTGAAAACAACAAAGACTCACCATAAAAATTACTGAAATTGTTTTATTTTAATGCTTATCAATATTTATGCGGAGGCAGATAATATTGAAAATAGCGAGAAAAAATTTTATAGAATCAATATTGTGCTGCGCCCCTGCCATGATACTGGTCAGCCTGATGATTTACATACCGTTCCTGCTCAGCGGATATTACTCGCTTACAAAATGGGACGGAATCGCCAGAGTACCTGTCTATATCGGGCTTGATAATTTCAGAACGATTTTTACCGGCGGAAGTGACTTTTTGGCCGCGTTGATTTTTACCGGCAGATATACGCTCTTTTTTATGATTTTCGCCAACATTTTCGCTTTGGCTATCGCAATGATTTTAGTGCAAAAATTCAAGTTCGCGAATATGCTTCGCGGAGCTTTTTTTATTCCCTACATACTGAGCATGATAATAGTGGGTTTCATATGGAGGTTTATTTTCAGCCAGGGCTTTGACAGATTATTTGAAATCACAGGCTTGGCGTTCTTTAATTACAGTTGGCTGGGAACTGTCAATCTGGCTTTTTTTTCGGTGGTAATCGTGGGCGTGTGGCAATCCCTGGGGTTCTATATAGTGCTGTATATCGCGGGACTTAAAGCCATACCCGCGGACGTGCTGGAAGCCGCGACGGTGGACGGCGCGGTTGGGTGGACCCGCCTGATTAAAGTGACCATTCCCCTGCTGTGGCCGTCCGTTATAACCTGTATGTTTATGAGCCTGACAAACTCGCTCAAAGTTTTCGACATCATACTCGCCCTCACGAGGGGCGGGCCGGGCGGAGCCACAAACAGCGCCGCGATGAATATCTACCGCGAAGCATTCCAGAACAACAACTACGGCCTGGGTTCGGCAAAGGCGCTTGTTTACTTTGTCATAGTGCTTCTGCTCACTCAAATCGTACTGTCGCTGTTACGCCGCAGGCAGTTTGAATATTAGACGGGAGGTGACGCCATGATGACGCACAGGCAAAAAGCAGCGTTAAGCCGTACGACCATGATATGCGTCATAACGATAATAGCGGTTTTATACAGCTATCCCGTCTTTCTCATGTTCATAAACTCCGTCAAGCCGTTCGGCGAGGTGGTCTCCGACGTAATAGCCCTCCCGCGGCAACTGGCGTTTGAGAATTACAGCCATGTCATGGGCAGGATGAACTACGGCAGATTGTTCATCAACAATGTAGTCATTACTGTCGTCGGCATTGCGGGCATCATTATTATCTCGTCTTTTACCGCCTATATCCTCGACCGCCGCACGAATAAATTTACCGCTCTCGCCCGCCTGTTTCTGATTATGCCGATGCTTATCCCATTTCAGACAATTATGATTACGCTGCTGAAAACCATGAACGTGTTGAAACTTTCCGGGTCAAGAGTCGGCTTGGGTATCCAGTATTGGGGATTCGGTATTCCCCTGGCCGTCTTTATTTACTATAATTTCATGTCCACCATACCCAGGGAAATCGACGAAAGCGCGCATATGGACGGAGCTGGGACTTTACGCACCTTCGCAAGCGTTATTTTCCCGCTGCTCAAGCCCGTAACCAGCACCATTATCGTGCTTAACGTGATGTGGATATGGAATGATTTTCTGCTGCCGCTGCTCATGGTCAACGGCAGCAACGAAACAAGAACCCTTGTATTGGCCGCCTACACATTTGTCGGCCAATTTAATACACAATGGCATTACGCTATGACGTCCATGGTTTTGGCCGTGGTTCCGTCGATCGTGTTCTTTATCCTGTTCCAAAAGAACATCATTGACGGCGTTGTATCGGGCGCCGTAAAGGGTTGAGCTTAACCAAAACAACCAAAATTCTGAGGGAGGTAATCACATGAGGAAGAAGTTATTCAGCACGCTGTTTTGTATGTTTTTGACGGCGTTATTCGTCGGATGCGGGGGCGGCGCGGCAGTTGGCAGTGAACCTGTCCAGCTCTATATGTTTATTTCACAGCCGGAGTACGCGGACGCGATCAATACGCTCTTAGCCGAGTATAAGAACGTCAAACCCAATGTCACAATCAACTATGAGACGACGCAAGCCGATTATCCCGTGCTGCTGCGGGCAAGGCTCAACTCCGGCGAAATCCCCGATATTTTCTCCAGCACGTCCGGCAAGGAGATAGATCTGTATATGGAATACAGCTATGACCTCACCGGCCAGCCCATGATGCAAACAATGCTTCCCGCTGTACAGGACTCGATGAGACCTATGGAGGGCGAAGGCATCCACGGATTCGCCATTAAAGGGAATTACTTCGGAACGCTGTATAACAAAGACATCTTTGCGGAAGCGGGCGTCGAAAAATTCCCCGAAACGTTGAGCGAACTGGAAGAAGCCTGCGAGAAAATACAGGCCGCCGGATTTCAGCCGTTTACGAGCGGCTTTGCCGAATGGTGGGTATTTAAGCATAGCGCGATGCCGTTTTTCGGCGCCGCGAGCGACGACCCCAAGGATTTAATAGCCAGGTTTGAAAAAGGAGAGGCGAAGTTCGCGGATTATCCCATACTGAACGACAACTTTTTCCGTTATATCGACCTCGTCGTCAAATATGGCGACAGCCGGCTTCTGGAAACTGACCTGAGCGCGGAGATCGCGGCTTACGCCACAGGCAGAGCGGCCATGGTCAACGGACAGGGCGCGTGGATCGAGGCTGACGCGCTCAGAATCAACCCCAACCTCAACATAGGTTTCAATGGTTACGCCGTGAGCGAAGACCCGGCCCAATGCGTGGTCGTGACCGGCGCGGATCAGGCTTTGCGCGTAAACAAAGATTCCAGGCATTTGCAGGAAGTTCTGGATTTCGTTAACTGGTGGCATACCAGCGATTACGGCATTGCGTGGTTTACCGATGTGGCCGGGGTCGTGCCGCCCGTGCATACTACCGCGCAGAGCGAATTTGAGGTCATTAAACAGGGCGCCGCGCTTGCCGCCGAGAAGGGCAGCGGGTCGCTTACCGTCAGCTATTCGACCGACAGCTTCCATGCCGCGTTTGGAGAGTTGATGCAGGCATACGTCGGAGGCTGGAGCGATAAGGAATCGACAATCAAAGCGATTGAAGCGCTTTGGCTCGAACGGCAATAGAGTGAACATCAATCGTACGCGGTAGCGTATAAAAAAGGGGCTGTTGCAAACGTGTGCAACAGCCCCTTTAAAATAATCCCGTTAAGGAGCGATAATATGAAATTCACAGAAGGCTATTGGCTTCGCAGCGAACGCGCGAACGCTATTTACGCGATGCACGCATATCAAATCTACGCGCTGCCTGAGGGGTTGCGCGTCGTATCCACGGCAAGGCGGATACAAAACAGGGCGGACGCGCTCGACGTCGCGACTATCACGACGGATTTTTATTCGGTAAACGAAAATACCATCGGCGTTAGAAGCTGGCATCATGAGGCATATCGCTCCGGTGAGCCGTCTGTGCCCAAGAATACGGCCCCATGCCGCGTAATCGTCACGGAAAACGATGACGAAGCCGTCATGACCGCCGGAAACATGACCGTGCGCGTGGATAAAAAAGAATGGGGCTTTCGCTTCGAGGCGGGAGGAAAAATCCTCACAAGCTGCGGATTCCGCAATCTTGGTTATATGAGATATGACCGCCCGGCGTCCACAATGTTTCCAAAGGACAATTACCTGCGCGAGGACGGAAAGCCTTATATGGTCACGGAACTGAGCCTGCGCCCGGACGAATGTGTTTACGGCCTTGGCGAAAGATTTACCGCGTTCGTGAAAAACGGCCAGCGCGTCGATATTTGGAACGAGGACGGCGGAACGTCGTCGCAGATCGCGTACAAAAATATCCCGTTTTATATGACAAATCACAATTACGGCGTTTTCGTCGATCACAGCCTCCCTGTATCATTCGAGGTCGCAAGCGAAAAAGTCGAATATGTGGGATTTTCCGTTCCCGGTGAGGAAATCCGCTATAACATTATTTACGGAGAGAATCCGCCGGAGGTTTTGAAAAACTATACCGAAATTACCGGCAGACCGGCATTGCCTCCGGCCTGGAGCTTCGGCCTGTGGCTTTCGACTTCATTCACCACTGATTACGATGAGGCAACCGTGACCTCTTTTATCGAGGGCATGGCAAAACATGAGATTCCGTTGAGCGTGTTCCACTATGACTGCTTCTGGATGAGGCCGCTGCATTGGTGTGACTTTGAATGGAACGAACAGACTTTCCCCGACATTGAAAATACGATAGCGCGTCTGCGCGAGCGAGGGCTGCGCGTTTCCGTCTGGATGAACCCCTATGTGGCGCAGGGGAGTGAGTTTTTCGCGGAAGGCGTGAAAAACGGCTATTTTCTCATGCGCGCCGACGGCAGGGGTGTACGCCAGTTGGACAACTGGCAGCCCGGACTGGCTGTCGTCGACTTCACAAACCCGGACGCCTGCGAGTGGTATGCCGGCAAGATTCGCGAGCTTATGCGCATGGGAGTCGATTCTTTCAAAACGGATTTTGCGGAGCGAATACCGGTGGACGTCACTTACCATAACGGGGCGGACCCCCTGGCTATGCACAATTACTATACCTATCTATATAACCGCTGCGTCTTTGAAACGGTTGAGAAGGAACGCGGCAAGGGGAACGTCGTGCTGTTCGCGCGAAGCGCCGCGGCGGGATGCCAGCAGTTTCCCCTCCATTGGGGCGGCGACAACAGCGCAAGCTATCCCAGCATGGCTGAAACCCTGCGCGGCGGTTTGAGCCTCGCGGTGAGCGGATTCGCTTTTTGGAGCCACGACATCGGCGGCTTTGAACAGACAGCAACCCCCGATTTATTCAAAAGATGGCTGGCGTTCGGTTTCCTCAGCACGCACAGCAGGCTTCACGGCAGCAAGAGTTATCGGGTTCCGTGGGAGTTCGGCGAGGAGGCAAACGAAGTGGCCAAGGTTTTCGCCAGGCTTAAAAACCGCCTGATGCCATATCTTTACTCCATGTCCGTCAAAGCGCACAAAACAGGTATCCCGGTTATGCGCCCCCTTGTCCTGGATTTTTGCGGGGACCCCGCCGTGGATTATCTCGATCGCCAATATATGCTCGGCGACAGTCTGCTGGTCGCTCCTATTTTCAATGAAGAAGGAGAATCCGCCTATTACCTGCCCGACGGCACATGGACTCATCTGTTGAGCAAAGAGACTCGTCAGGGCGGCAGATGGCACAAGGACGTCTATGACTACTTCTCCCTGCCCTTGTATGTCAGGCCCAACACTTTGTTAGCCCTCGGCGCCGATGAAAGCAAACCGGATTACGACTATCGCGGCGGCGCCGAACTGCATCTTTTCGCGCTGGATGACGGAAAGCGCGCCGTCTGCGACATTCCGAACATCGACGGCGAGATTGAAATGACGGCGTGCGCAATCCGCGAAGGCAATCGCATAACGTTTGATTTCACCAAGCCGGCGGAAAACAGCGTAGTTGTACTGCACGGCATGGATGCGGAAAGTGTCCAAGGCGGCGAGATCAGCGCAGGCAATGGCATTGTGAAAATAATACCGGAAAAGGATACGCGCCGTGTGATCGTTATCACCTAAAGCTAAACGGTTGGGAAAGAATATGGAAAGCAAACCTTTAGGAACAATACCTAACAACAAAATGAAGGAGGGCTCTGTTGATATGATAAAACGTTTGTTTTTGATAGTGTTGGACAGTCTGGGTATAGGAGAGCTTCCCGACGCCAAAGAATACGGCGACGAAGGCAGCAATACCCTTGCCGCAATTGCGAACAGCGGCAGGTTTTATGTTCCGAACCTTGAACAAATAGGGTTATTTAACATTGATGGCGTTACTTGCGGAAATAAAGCGAAAAACCCTGTCGCGTCATATTGCCGGCTGGCGATGCGAAGCGCGGGAAAGGATACTATCATTGGACACTGGGAGATTGCCGGCATTATTTCGGAGCGGCCTTTGCCCACATATCCGGATGGTTTTCCCGAACCGTTGATGGATGAATTAAGCAAATTGTCAGGCAGGCCGGTTCTCTGCGGCAAACCTTATTCCGGCACAAAAATTCTGCTGGACCATGGCAAAGAACATGTGGAAACCGGTAATCTCATAGTATATACCTCCGCGGATTCCGTGCTGCAAATAGCAGCCCATGAAGAAATCATCCCTATCCCGGAGCTTTACGAAATATGCGAAAAGGTTCGCGCTTTTATGCAAGGAGAAAATGGCGTGGGACGTGTTATTGCCCGTCCATTTTTGGGAACGTATCCGAACTATACGCGAACCGCAAACCGCCATGACTATTCTTTGGCTCCGCCCGGTTTTACAATGTTGGATGTATTAAGTAAAGCAGGATTTGACGTATTGTCCGTGGGGAAAATATTTGATATTTTTGCGGGTAACGGAATCACTTCATCGGTTAAAACTGTAAATAATATCGATGGCATGAATAAGACCATTGAGATAGCGAAACAAAATTGGACGGGTCTTTGTTTTGTGAATTTGGTTGATTTTGATATGCTTTACGGTCATAGGAATGATATTGACGGCTATGCAAAAGCAATGTCGGAATTTGACGTTCAATTCGGAGAGTTTAGGAGCCTGCTGCGCGGCGAAGATGTCGTTTTGATAACGGCGGATCATGGCTGCGACCCATCTACGCCATCTACCGACCATTCAAGGGAATATACGCCAATGCTGGTATTTGGCAATCATATCCGCTCCGGGCTAAACTTGAATACAAGGCAAATGGCCGATATTGCAGCGACAGTTCAGGAATTTTTCGGAATAGAGATTCAGACCAAGGGCAGATCGTTTTCCCATGATGTAATTCTATAACGCGTACTTTTGCGTGATTCATTCTCAGACAGGAGATATTTTTCGCCGAGTTGTTGCAGCGGCGTTTTCAGGGCAATAAGAATGAGTTTGTTAACAGCATATCTTTATTGCCGATGCGCGCAAGCGGGATGCGTCTTCTAAAGTAACAGTTGCGCTGATATGAATACCGTCTTCACGATATTCGCAGTCGTTCACCTGTCCGTTGGCATAAATACGGGATATTAACGCTCCCGAATTAAGCGGTAACAAAACTGAAAGCTTCGTACGCCTTGCGGAAAGTTGCTGTGTAATCACATTCTTCAAATTCTCCATTCCCATCCCGGTTATGGCGGAAATGGCGACACTATCATGCCCCATGAAAAATTCGCTTGCGACGTCGCATTTATTGTACACAGTCAGGATCGGTTTGTCGTCGGCGCCCAATTGGCTCAGCACATCGCAAACAACTTCCATTTGCTGAATCCGATCGTCGGAGGACGCGTCTACCACATGTAAGAGTAAGTCGGCATAGCGCGTTTCTTCCAGCGTAGCGCGAAAAGCGTTCACAAGATCGTGAGGAAGTTTCCTGATAAAACCGACGGTATCTACCAGCAGAAAATCGCCGCAATCAGAGTTTACGCGGCGGGAGATCGGATCCAGAGTGGCAAATAATTTATCTTCCACTAAAACGTTACTGCCGGAGAGAGAATTCATAAGCGTCGATTTACCGGAATTTGTGTAACCGACAAGCGCGACGACTGGAATTTTGGAACGCTCTCGGGCTACACGCTGAACATCGCGCCGGGTTTTTATCTTATCGATTTCTTTCTCCAGTTCATCCAACCGCTTACGCAAAATTCGCCGGTCGACTTCCAACTGCGCTTCCCCTTCGCCGCGCCGGGCCCCGCCTCCGCCGCTGCCGCCGCCGCCCATTCGCGACAAATGCTTCCAATACCTTGTCATTCTTGGAAGCAGGTATTTCGTCTGCGCTAATTCGACCTGCAATCGCCCTTCATGTGTTGACGCCCGGTTGGAAAAAATATCAAGTATCAGCGACGTTCGGTCAATTATCTCCGTTTTGCCGAGTTCTTTTTGGATGTTGTATATTTGCGCCGGCGTGAGTTCATCGTCAAAAATTACTGCGTCTGCCTGCAATGTTTGAATTTCAAAAACTAGGTCATGAAGTTTACCATATCCGAGATAATAACTGGAGTCAGGTTTTATTCGCGGCTGCAATACAGACCCGACCGTTATAAATCCGGCAGTTCGGGCTAATTGTAAAAGTTCATGGAGCGGTTCATTATCTTGCTTACCATCAATGCCGACTAAAATAGCGCGAGCCGCCTCGGCTTCCGTCTTTATCGATTCGGCAGGACGAATTCGGATATCGGCGGAACTAATTTCCGCCCAGAGGATGTCGTCGGGTATAGAACTTATTTTATACGGGCCGAAAAAATTCACGGAAAGTTCGCTGTCGGACGCTCCCGCATCCAAAATACCAACCTGCATCGAAACGGGCTTTCCTTCAGATACGCCTATAGCGGCCATAGCGTCGAGCCGGATACTCTTCAAAGATTGTATATCTACTTCTGAAAGCGCCCCATTTCCTATGGGGTGAGTATGTATGCAGCGGATACCGCTCAATCTGGATTCCGAACGACGCTTCCGTAAAGCCGGGAGTGTCACTCGATCATGTTCACCTACGGCAATGGTTACGATTCGTCCTGAGCGGTCGATATAAACCATAGCCTCCCGTCCTGTAGCTCCGGTAAAGAATGCGAGAGATTCAAGCATTTCCGCCGTACAGAATTGCTTGCGGTCTATTTCCATATCGTAGATGTTTTTTAACCCATCAATATACGAACGGCGGATACCGCCAATATTTCCGCAAATTTTAAACATAAGGAATTCCCTTTTCTGCTTGAACTCGTTGCGTTTATGCCAATTATGCCGCAGAGCATGGATTATTTTACACGCCTGTGAGATTATATCAAGGAATAAAAAAGACGATCACCCGGTGTCGGATGACCGCCATTTCAATGTCGTACCTGTGCGTTACCATTACGCTGAGGATTACTTGCATTAGGGCCTCCGTTTTGGAAGCCCCAATGTAACCTTAGTAACTCCTCTCAATTAAGAGCAACAAACACCCGCGCTTTGTAGTTATCAATGGCAACCCGTTCGTCACCGTATGTTCCCCAATTGTAGCTCCGTTCACCGTCCCGAATATAGAACTGCCAGCACACAAAAGGGCTGACGGCAACTGGATTATGACCGATTGCGTAACCCCGCTGATCGTCAATCATGATCGACCTCAGAATCTGATACCCGTGTACAGATTCGTCTTGTTCCTCTTTACCTGGAAGCGCGAAATGTTCAGCGCCTACGTCTGCGTACAGCTTAAGGGCATAGGTGGTAAAGCCATCAATCAGAATGGCGTGGGAATCCAGAAACAAATAGGCTTTATCCGGGAGTATGAAACCTTTTGCCCACGTTTTATTGGCCCCCGAGTAACGCCCATCATACTCATGTTTCTGAATCTGGTGAGCCAGCACAGCATTCACACGCTCAAAACCGTGCCTGCTGATGACGGACATGGCGGCGAGCTCAAGGTTGTAAAAGTTGAATTTGTAACAACTTGCGCTAATCGCCTCGTCAATGGCACGGGCACAATCTTGGTTCAGCCCCCGGTTTTTGTGGTAGAAGGATGTTTCCACACGGTTATTGGAGGTCTCGAAGTCATATGGATAGACGAGTTTAGCCGGGACAACATTACCCGCCGTTGCTTCAAACATCGCCGCGAACATCTCCCGGCAGAACTGGCGTTCATCGTCTGAGAGTTCTCTTTTCAAGTTCATATCGAGGTAGTTGCCGCAGATGATGATGGATTCGTCAATGCCGTATCTTACAGCGTTATCACGCCAGAAATCAGCGCCGGTATCATAATCGCTAAGCGGCTTGCTGTTGGTATCCATTGGCTCCGTCTCTTTCCTCGTCTATCGTTATTTCTTCCCCGGCGCCTTCAATATCCAGACATCTGAAGATTTGAACGCAGTTGTACATATCATAATCCGTGACGTTACCCTCAAGGCTTTCTATATCGTCGTAATCTTCTCCAATCCGTTTAACGATATGAGGGATTTCGCGTATGAATCTTTCGATAAACTGGACATCCTCATAGCCTTCATACCATTTTACCGACTCGAAATACAGCGTTGTAAATTTTTCCGTCCGGTAAAATGACGCGCTTCTAATTAACTCAAGAGCGTATTTACTCTCCGCTTTTGCTTTTTTCAGAAGTTCCTTAAACACCTCGTTTTCGATTACTATCGCTACATCGCTCCTGTAACCCATTGAATTATGCACCCTCCTTTATTTCTACCGGCGTTACCCAACCGTCATACAGATAGACCTTCCCAGGCGGCACGAAATCATCCGTGCCGGGGCCGTTGTTTACCAGTAACATGCTTATGCCCATCGAATCAGGGCACCTTTCGTGCATTACCTCATACAGACGGTTATACACGTCTTTGGTCGTGCGGATTTTACAGGGGTCAAGGTAGTCATCGCCATTCCAGCCCAACGCCCGAAAGAACTTCAACAACGCTTCTCCGGCTTTCTCGTTCTCGGCTAAACTAACATCGGGAGCGTCAACGACGGTTATAATCTGCTTGTTCATCGCTATACCTCCATAATCAAAGATAATGCGGCTAGAGGTATCACCTCCAGCCGCTTATCCACTATTCTTGCTGCCCGGTTAATTTTTGCTCATGTAGTGCCGCTTCATATCAAGGAAACGACAGTCCGGGTATTTTCCATATTCACACCCAAAGCAATTCGTCTGACAGCAGTGATCGACCATGCAATCGTGACAGATGTGCCAGTTCGCAAGATTACTGGAACTCTCATGGAAATGACCCGATATATGCGGGTTTTCCCAAACCAGATTGCCACCACAGACTTTACAATCCTTTGTCATTAAGCCCTCCGTAAGTTTTAACCGGCTTTTGCCATATCGTTTGGCGGTTCCGCTTCCTCGCCCTCCACGGTGTAATCTGGCAATAGCCGGCCGTTTACCTGAAAGTAATGTTGGTATGTCTTTGGAATCGGCGGCGATATTTCCGTAAACAGGTGCTTATACGCCCTTACCCGGCCATACAAATATTTTTCCATGGCAGCCTTGTCATCAAAATACTTTCTATCCTGCCCGGCAATCTTTTTCTCTCTGCAACCGTCAGGGGAATTTGTGGAGACAGACCATGTTACGTACCATGAGTGAGGTATGTGCTTTTCCGTGGCGCTGTCGTAAGTTGTATTCTCGTAAACGAAATGGGTCATTTTGTAAACTCTGTTACTTATAACTTGCTGACCGTATTCGTTTTTCTCCCATTTGTTGGAGGTATGCTCGACTTGGGACGTGCTGAGATATTCAATAGCCTTGTCAAACAATAGGGTTTTTCCAGCCTGTGCTTCCCATGCGGCCGTTGCTTCACAAAGATTATCAAATATCTTTTGTTCTTCCTTCGCGCTTTCCTCACGCATGATTATCAGCCGCTCCACGGGTAAAGCCGTTAAACGCGAAATATCCGCGCTCTCCTTTTTGAAATATAGGGAGCGTTCGATTTTCAAACTTTCCGCTGGATGCAAATTATCCCTTGCATAAACCGAGTGAGACATTTGTTCAATCACTTCCTTCCACAAGCAAAACAGCCCGGTACCCCTGCCAACGGCAAGGGCGCCGAGCTGTTCATTGTTTTTAACCGGCTTCCGTTATATCCGGCTCAAGGTCATCATCTCTCAATAATTCATTGTGCGCAATCAATCACAATATTTTCACGATGTGGTATAATCTGCGATTATACCAGTCAGGCTCTTTTCAATCTCGTCACCCGATAATCCGAGAACTGTGAGTCGCATCGTTCTGCATAACTATGTTGCGCTGTGATATGCTTTCTTTTCTTCTCCGTTCAAGCGCTTCTCCTCAGCCATCGTTGTCTTGTAATCCAAATAACGCGGTCCTCCGACAATGCCGCCGATAAGCCCGACGACAACAATAGCGTCAATAATACCTATCGCGTAACGGCTGATGGTTGCTCCTTTTTTGATTCCCTTCCAAAAGATTCCCAGTATGGAATTGAAGATGCTTTTCTTCGTAATGATTATTTCGCCGCTCATCAAATATCCTCCTTTTCAAGATTTGGGTTACGTAACCAACGCCTGCATTTCCGTAAGTTCGGAAACTCTTCTGTCCACGCATCGCCGGTGGAGTTGTCAATGCCGATATAAACTCCGTTATTCAGTAAATAGAACAACCCCGGCGGTTGCCGAGAGTCGATGATGGTTTTGGCTTGCAAGGGTTTGATTTTCTTTATGCCGGTGTCGTACTTCATTAAGCTGCGGCCACCTCCTGCAAATTCCTATAAAGCGTGGATTTCTTAACCCCCGTCAGGTCTTCAATTTCCTTTATGGAATACTGCCGGGTGTTATAGAGCTTTACGGCCTTTTGGATAATGTCAGGATTGCTTTTAGGTCTGCCCCCTTTCCGTCCTCTGGCTCTGGCCGAACGTAATCCTTCCTTTGTCCGGTCAGCGATGGTATCCCTCTCGAATTGGGCAATGGCGCTCATCAGTGTAAACAGAAGCTTCCCGGTGCTGGTATTGGTGTCGATAGATTCTTTGAGAGAAACGAGATTTACACCCTTGCCGTTGAACAGTTCAATCAGTTCAATCAAATCCTTAGTGCTTCTGCCAAGCCTCGACAGTGATTCGATAACAACGGTATCCCCCTCGGTCATACGGTCAAGCATCTTTGACAGCTCCGGCCTGTCTTTTTTAGTACCCGTCATTTTCTCGTTGTAGATGTGGTCAACCCCGTATTTCTTTAACACATCAAGCTGCCTATCCAAGTTTTGGATTTCCCGGGATACCCTCGCGTATCCGAACACGTAATTTTTCATGAATCCCTCCATTTGTCCCAATAACGTATGAGATATGGGAAATAGATATTGGAACGAGTTTTGAAACGAAATACCCCTCAAAACCATTACATTTCGAGGGGTATTTTTTCACTGTCAGATTCGTTCCAATAACGATCGTTTATGGGACGGCCAGTTAATTCAAGCCGCCTTTTTCGACTGTTCCCGATTCCTGTAAGTGACCTGCAATTCCTGATTCCTGATCACCCGTGACGTTATTACTTGCCCACCCGGTTGAACATCGCCGAAGGAGCAGACGCTTTCGCAATTATCGACGAATATGGGGTACTCACGCCCCGACAGTTTTTGAATAAGCAGGCTTACGTCCAGCCCGGCCCTAACCTTCTCCGATAGAGACAGGCATTTATAGTCCCGGCCGTCATAGGAGAAGCGGAAACAGTCCTTGAGTTCCCCTGTGGTTTTGACAATCTCTGTCAGCACGATTTCGGTATTGCTCATTTTCAGCCCGTCAAGCATAAGCTCAACACGTTTTGCCATATACTGAATGGCTTCGCTTATCAGCAGTTTAAGCCGAGCGGTTTCTATTTCGGTTTCCGCAATCAGCG